>Ga0335085_10018167_pt1 | contig 10113 bp, 8 predicted proteins | sample Lox_Sample_45_FD_206712 | JGI IMG/M metagenome (GOLD analysis project Ga0335085, IMG submission 206712) | Soil microbial communities from Loxahatchee National Wildlife Refuge, Florida, United States - Lox_Sample_4.5 | ecosystem: Environmental > Terrestrial > Soil > Wetlands | place: USA: Florida... | reverse complement strand
GCCGCCGCGGAACGGATCCGCGCGAGCTACAACCGGCATTTCTTTCAACCGGACACCGGCACCTACGCCACCGGCTCGCAGTGCGCCAACGCGCTGCCGCTGGTCATGGGCATCGTGGATCCCGCCGAGCGGGCCCGCGTGCTGGCCGCCCTCGTCCGCGACGTGGAGCAACATGGGTATGAGATGACCACCGGCGACATCGGCTACCGGTACCTGCTCCGGGCGCTGGCGGAGGGCGGGCGCTCGGACGTGATCTACCGGATGATCAATCAGGACGAGAAGCCCGGCTACGGCTACATGCTCAAGCACGGAGCGACGAGCCTGACCGAGACGTGGGACGCCAGCCTGAACGCCTCCTGGAATCATTTCATGCTCGGGCAGATCACGGAGTGGTTCTACCGGGACCTGGCCGGTATTGACCGGGATCCCGCCGCGCCGGGCTTCAAGCAGATCGTCATCCGTCCGAACCCGGTGGGCGATCTTGCGTGGGTGGAGGCGAGCTACGATTCGGTCCACGGCCCGATCGCGGTGCGCTGGGAGCGCGCCGGCGGGCGTTTCACGCTGCGGGTGGCGATCCCGGCCGACACCACCGCCACGGTGTTCCTGCCCACCCGCGACGCGGCGGCGGTCACCGAGGGCGGCGCGCCGGCCGCCAGCCGTCCCGGCGTGACCTTCCTGCGCCGCGAGGCGGACCGGGCGGTTTTCACCGTCGAATCCGGCACCTACCAGTTCACGGCACCCGATTTATGAACGCTGCAGTTCCCACCGAGGGCATTCTGGCCGCCCTGTGGATCCCCACCGACGACCGGGGCCGCCTGCTCAGGCGCGCCCTGGCCGCCCACCTCGCCTGGCTGCGCACCCGTGGCATCCACGGCGTGCTCGCGCTGGGCAGCACCGGCGAATTTCCCCGCTTCTCCCTCGAGGAGCGCAAGGCGGTCCTGGCCGCCGTCGCCGAGCTGGCGGCGCCGCTGCCGGTGATCGCCAACATCAGCGACATCCGGCTGCGCTCGGCGGTCGAGCTGGGCCGCTGCGCGCGCCGGCTCGGCCTGCCGGCGGTGGCGATGATGCCGCCGAGCTTCTTCCCGATCTCCCAGGCCGACATGCTGGCGTTCTTCCTCCGCGCCGCCGACGCGGTGCAGTTGCCGGTGTTCCTCTACAACTACCCCGAGGTCACGTCGAACCGCATCGGGCTGAAGACGGTCGCCGCCTTCGCCGACCGCGCGCCGATGGCGGGCATCAAGCAGAGCGGCGCCGAATTCGCGTACCACCGGCCGCTGGTCCGGCTCGGACGCGAGAAGCACTTCGCCGTGTTCTCCGGCGCCGACACGCGCCTGCCGGAGGTCTTCGCCCTCGGCGGGGCGGGCTGCATCGGGGGTCTGGTCAACTTCATCCCCGAGCCGATGGTCGCGGTGTTCGACGCCTGCCGGCGCCAGGGCCGGAAGCAGCCGCCGCCGGCGGCCGCGCGGATCCGGACGGTCGGCCGGCTGGTCGACCGGTTGTCGTTCCCCCTGAACATGGCCTGCGGCCTCGAGGCGCGCGGCTTCACGCCCGGCGCGCCCAAGACCGTCGTCTCGCGCGAATCCGCCCGCCTCTACCGCGCCATCGTTGCGGACTTGCGCCGGCGCTTCCGGTCCTGGAACCTGTCCGTCGCCGCCGCGCCGCCGCCGCGCCCTCCGCGCGCCGCTTGAACCCCCGTCTCCGCCGCCCCCGCCACCCGTGAACCGACAGTACAAGTGGTGGGTGGTGTTCATGCTGTGGTTCGTGTGCTTCCTGAACTACGCGGACCGGCAGGCGATCAGCTCGGTGTTCCCGCTGCTGACGCAGCAGTTCCATTTCGACGACGTGCGGCTGGGCTGGATCGGCTCGGCCTTCGCGTGGGTCTACGCCGCCATCGCCCCGCTGGCCGGCCTCGCTGCGGATCGCTTTGTCCGCAAGCGGCTGATCATCCTGGCCTGTATCGTCTGGAGCTTCTTCACGCTGGCGACGGCGCGGTGCGGCGGGCTGACGATGTTTCTGGTCGTGCGGGCGCTAACCGGGCTGGGGGAGACCTTCTATTTTCCGGCCGCGATGGCGCTGATCAGCGACTACCACGACCCCGGCACGCGGTCCCGGGCGCTGTCATGGCATCAGTCGGCGGTCTACGTCGGCACGATTCTGGGCAGCTGGGTCGCGGCGGTGCTGGCGGAGCACCACGGGTGGCGCGTGCCCTTCCGCTATTTCGGGCCCTGCGGCCTGGTCCTCGCGCTCGTGCTCTCGCGTTTCCTGGTTGAGCCGCGGCGGGGCGCGGCCGATGGGCCGGCCGCGGGCGGCGCCCCGTCCGCTCCCGTGCCGTCGCTGCCGGTGGGCGAGACTCTGCGCCTCATCGGGCGCTCGCCGACCGCCTTGTTGCTCATGGGCGCTTTTGTGTGCGCGAATTCCGTGGCCGTCGTCTTCCTCACGTGGACCCCGAAGTTCCTGGTGGACAAATTCCACTATGGCGTGGGCGCGGCCGGCCTGACCGGCACGGTCTACATCTATCTGGCGAGCGCCCTGGCGGTTCCGGTCGCCGGCTGGCTGGCGGACCGGCTCTGCCGGCGGCTGGCGGCGGGGCGGATGGTGGTGCAGGGCGCCGGGCTGGTGGCGGGGGCCGTGTTCGTCTATCTGGTGGGCAGCACCACGAGCACGACGACGCTGTTGCTGGCCATGACCTGTTTCGGTGTGTGCAAGGGTTTTTACGACTCCGGGGTTTTCGCCGCGCTTTACGATACGATTGAAGCCCGCGCCCGGGGCACCGCGGCCGGGCTGATGAACACCGTGGGTTGGGCCGGGGGCGCGCTGGGCCCGATCGCCGTGGGCTTCGCCTCGAAGTACGGCCGGCACCCCGGCGACGAGGTCGCCAATATGAGCGAGGCGATCGCCTTTGGCGCCGTCATCTACGTCGCCGGCGCGGTCCTGCTCCTGCTGGCAATCACCGTGTTTGTGCGGCGCGACCTGGCCCGGAGGGGGGCCGCGGTCTGAATGGGTGGCATGTCATGCTCTCGCGGATTCCGGTTGGCGCGGGTTGTCTGGCGAGCGGTCCTCCCGCCGCCTGATCACCATTTATGTCAGCCGTGATTTTTCCGCGCGGTATCATTTCCGTGGTCCAGACACCGTTCAGTGCCGCGAACGCGGTCGACGAAGTCAGTCTCGAACGATTGGTCGAAAGCGCCATTGCCCGCGGAGTCAATGGCCTCGTGGCCCCGGTGGTGGCCAGCGAGGTGGCGTATCTTTCCCTGCCCGAGCGAAAGCGGATCATCTCCCGAATCGCTCGCTCGGCCGCCGGGCGGGTTCCCTTTATTGTGGGGGCGTCGTCAGACGACGTGGAGGAATGCGCGCAACTCTCGCGCCACGGCGAGGACGTCGGAGCGATGGGATACCTGGTTTCCGTTCCCGCCTCGTTGTACGCGGATCCGGCGGCAGTGAGGCGGTTCTTCAGCCGGATCGCGCGGACGAGTCGCCTGCCGTTGCTCCTGCAGGATTTTCAATGGAATGGACCCGGGCTGTCGGCCGAATGCATTGTGCAGCTTCGTTCCGCCCTGCCGACGCTGCAGGGAATCAAGATCGAGACGCTGCCCGCCGGGCGGAAATACACCGAGGTGCGCCATGCGCTCGGCGGCGACTTTTTCATCGCCGGAGGCTGGGCGGTGATGCAGATGATCGAGGCGCTCGACCGTGGGGTTGATGCGATGATCCCCGAAAGTTCCATGGTCGCCGTCTACGCCGAGATTTATCGTGCCCATCAACACGGCGAGCGCGACCGCGCCCGGGCGCTATTCGAAGCGCTGCTGCCGGTGCTGGCCTTTGCAAATCAAACGGTCGCGACCTCCGTTGCGTTCTTCAAGCGTCTGTTGGTGCGACGCGGGATCTTTGGCGGCGAGGCGATGAGGATGCCGGGTTTCGGCTGGGACGACTTCAATCGCCGGATCGCCGACGAGTTGATCGAACACTATCTGGTTCTTGAAAGCGGGATCGATCGGACATCGGAGGCGAAGCATCTCTGAGTTCCGGGATCAATCAACCGGGGGAAGACTGATCCGCGCCGCTTTCCGCCTGCTCGTTGGCGGGGTTGCGCGAGGTGAACAGGGAAAGATTGCAGAGGAGACAGCGATATTTCCTGGGAATTGATGTCGGTACGGGCGGCGTGCGGCGGGCTGACCTCGTTCGTCGTGGTGCGGGCGCTCACCGGGCTGGGGGAGACCTTCTATTTTCCCGCAGCGATGGCGCTGCTCAGCGACTACCACGGACCGGATACGCGCTCCCGGGCGCTGTCGTGGCACCAGTCCGCGGTCTACGCCGGCACCATCCTCGGCGGCTGGGTGGCCGCGGTCCTGGCGCAGCGCGCCGGCCACTGGCAGCCGCCGTTCTATTGCTTCGGCCCGCTCGGCCTCCTCCTGGCCCTGGTGCTCGCCCGTTTCCTCGTCGAGCCGGCGCGGGGGGCGGCGGACGGCGCCGCCGCCGCGGCCGGGCCGGCGCTGCCGGTGGGCGCCACCCTGCGCCTGGTCGCCCGCACGCCGGCCGCGTGGCTGCTCATGGGCGCCTTCGTCTGCGCGAACTTCGTCGCGGTCATCTTCCTCACCTGGACGCCGCAGTTCCTCGTGACGAAGTTCCATTACTCGCTGGGCGCGGCCGGCCTGACGGGCACGGTTTTCATCCACCTGGCGAGCTGGCTGGCGGTGCCGGTGGCCGGGTGGCTGGCGGACCGGCTCTGCCGGCGGACGGCCGCCGGCCGGATGGTGGTGCAGGCGGCGGGGTTGGTGGCCGGGACCGTCTTTGTCTATTTCGTCGGCCGCGCCACGGGCACGGCCGCGCTGCTGCTCGCCATGACGGGCTTCGGGGTGTGCAAGGGCTGCTACGATTCGGGGATTTTCGCCGCGCTCTACGACACGATTGAGCCGCGGGCCCGGGGCACGGCAGCCGGCCTGATGAACGCGGTCGGCTGGCTCGGGGGCGCGCTGGGGCCGGTGTTCGTCGGCTTCGCCACCCAGTACGGGCGGCATCCGGGAGACGAGGCGGCGAACCTGAGCGACGCCATCGCCGCCGGCGCGCTGGTCTACGTCCTCGGCGCGGCGTTGTTGGTGGCGGCCGCGGCCGTGTTCTCGCGGCGCCGAACCGGCTAAGGCATCAGCCGCAGGCGGTCGCCCTCGATACAGTCCAGCACGATGCCGACCTGGCAGGCGGCGTCCTCCAGCGTGGCCTGCCGGATGATTCCCGCGGCCTCGCCGCCGCCATGCCGTTCGAGAAACTGGCAGAATTGCTCGCGGGTTGCCGGCGTCAGGACGGCGGCCTTGAGCCGCGTCCACGCCAGCGCCTCCTGCCAGCACCGGTCGCAGCGGAACGAGGTCACGAAGTCCGCCACGTGCTCGTTCCAGGTGGGCAGCACGTGGATGCGCGCCCGCGGGTGCTGGGTCAGGCACCCGGAGCAGATGTAGGTGGCCTCGCGGTGGGAGCTGGACTCCATGGAGGGGAACGACCGGAGCCTGGATCAATGCCGGCCGGCGCGCAACCGTGATGGACGTCGCGCGGCGGTCCGCTCACTCGCTGCGCAGGGCGAGCATGGGATCCACCCGGCCGGCGCGCCGGGCCGGCAGCCAGCAGGCGAGCAGCGCCACGCCGGTCAGCAGGAGCGTCGTGCCCAGCAGGGCGGGCAGCGTGTCCAGGCGCATGCCCGGGAAGACGGCCGCCAGCAGCCGCGCCACCCCGAACGCGCCCAGCAGCCCGATCGCCGAGCCGAGCAGGGCCAGCTTCACCCCGGCCGTCAGCACGAGGCGCGTGACGTCCCGGACGCCCGCGCCCAGGGCGAGCCGGATGGCGAACTCGGCGGTGCGCTGGGCCATCGTGCGGGCGATGACGCCGTAGACGCCGAGCGAGGCCAGGGCGAGGCCGAGCACCGCGAATGCCGCGAGCAGGTCGCGCAGCACGCGCAGCCGGAAGTTGGCGCGGTCGATGCCGGCTTCGGCCGGCGCGAGCCGGCGCAGCGGCAGGTCGGGATCGAGCCCCGTCATGGTCGTGCGGATGGCGTCAAGGAGGGCGGCCGGCGCCACGCCCGCGGCGCGCACCGCGATCTCAATGCGGGCGCGGGGCTCCTGCGCCATCGGCTGGTAGAGCTGGTAGGTCACCGGGCCCGGATCGGGGACGATCGATTTCACGTCGACCGCCACGCCGACGACCTCGCCCCACTGGAAGGTTCCGGCGCCGGCCGGGGCGATGCGCCGGCCGAGCGGATTCTCGTCGCCGAACAACCCCCGCGCCGTCGTCTGGCTGATGATGTAGACCCGGGGCGCGGCCGGCGTGTCGCGGTCGGTGAAGGTGCGCCCGGCGACGAGGCGGGTGCCGACGGTCGTGAAATAGCCGGGGCTGACGCTGTTGACGAGCGCCACGGGTTCGCGCCCGCGCTCCGGCAGCTCGCGTCCGGCGACGACGTAGCGCCGGGCGTCGTACCACGGATAGAAGGGCGTGAACGACGAGATGCCGGCCGAGGCGACGCCCGGCAGGGCCTGCAGGCGCTCGACCGCCAGGCGGTGGAAGGCCGTGATCCGGGCGGCATCGGGATAGCCGGCGGCCGGCAGCACCACCGTGCCGGTGACGAGGCGGGTGGAATCCCAGCCGGCGCCCCGGTGGTTGAGCTCGTCGAGCCCGCGGATGAAGAGCGCCGCGCCGGCGAGCAGCACCATGGCGAGGGCGAACTGGGCGACGATGAGCACCTGCCGGAAACGCTGGTGGCCGCGCCCGCCGGTCGCGCCGCGCGCGCCGCTTTTCAGCGTGTCGTTGACGTTGAGCCGCAGGGCGAAGAGCGCCGGCGCCAGGCCGAAGGCGAGGGCGGTGAAGAGCGCCGCGAGCAGCGTCCAGCCGAAGACCCGCCAGTCGAGGGCCAGCGCGACGGTGACCCCGTCGTCGCTTGAGACGCGGAGATTGAGCCAGCGGGCGACCCACTGCGCGACGAGCAGCGCGGCGGCGCCGCCGGCCAGCGCGAGCAGCAGCGATTCGGCGGCCAGGGGGCGCAGCAGCTGGGTGCGCGACGCGCCCAGGGCCGAGCGCACGGCGAACTCCCGGGCGCGGGTCATCGTGCGGGCGAGCAGCAGGTTGGCCAGGTTGGAGCAGGCGATCAGCAGCACGAATCCGGACAGGCCCACGAGCATGGCCAGGAGACTCCCGCCGGTGCTGCCCATGGCGGCGGCGTTGAGCCCGGCCGCGCGCCACGTGCTCCCCGCGTTGGCCTCGGGATAATCGGCCGCGAGACGCGCCCCGAGGCGGGCAATGGACGCCCCGGCCTCGGCGGGGGAAAAGCGGTCCGCCCGCCGGCCGACGACCCGGAGCATCGCGGTGCGGCGGTCGGCGGACTGCTCGGGGGTGAGGGCGAGCGGCTGGAAGACGTCGCACCAGCCCAGGTGGCGCCAGTCGTCGAACGAGACCGGCAGCACCCCGACGATCTCGTGAGGCAGGCTGTTGACGCGCACGGTGTGGCCGACGATGTCGGGCCGGGCGCCGAAGCGGTTCTGCCAGTAGCGGTGGCTGATGAGGATGACGCGGTCGCTGCCGGGCTGATCCTCCCCGGACCGGAAGTCCCGGCCGAGCTCGGGCTGGACGCCGAGCAGGCCGAAGAAATTCGCGGTGACGCGGATGGCGCGGGGCATTTCGGCCGGCTGGCCCGGCTCGGCCAGGCTCGTGTCGGCGTAGGCGTAGGCGCCGATCCCGCCGTAGGCCCCCGGCTCGCGCTCCAATTCGCGGAAGTCGGCGGGCGCGATGCTGCCCTCGGGGTTCTGGGCCGTCGCGCGATAGATGGCTTCCAGCTGGTCGCCGTCGCGATAGGGCAGCTTCTTCAGCATGAAGTTATCGAGCAGCGCGAACATCGCGGTGTTGGCGCCGATGCCGAGGGCGAGGGTGAGGACGGCCAGCAACGCGAAGGCCGGCGACTTGACCAGGTGCCGGACGGCGAAGCGCAGGTCCTGCCGCCACCGTTCCAGCCAGCCCCAGCCGTGCGCCTCGCGCGCCTGTTCCTGGATGCTGTCGAGATTGCCGAACTTCCGCCGGGCGGCGCAGCGCGCCTCCTCCGCGGGCAGCCCGTCGGCGGCGTAGTCCGCCCCGCGCTGGTCGAGATGGAAGCGCATCTCCTCCGCCATGTCGGCTTCCGACTGCCGGCGGCGCAGGAGATGGCGGAGGCGGCGGAACAGGGTCATGCGGACCTCCGGCGGAAGTTCAGGCGGACTGCAGCACCTGGGCGATGATGGCGCTCATGCGGTCCCAGTCCTCCTGCTCGATCTCCAGCTGTTTGCGCCCGGCGCGGGTCAGCGCGTAGTATTTCGCCCGGCGGTTGTTCTCCGTGGTCTTCCACTCCGCCTCGATCCAGCCCCGGTCCTCCATCCGGTAGAGCGCGGGGTAGAGCGTGCCTTCGTCGACCTGGAGGGCGCGGCGCGAGAGCTGCTCGAGCTTCTGGGTGATGCCCCAGCCGTGGAGTTCGCCGCGGCTCAGGACGCGGAGCACGAGCATGTCGAGCGTCCCCTGGAGGAGGTCGGATTTTCGGGCCATGCCTCTTCCTTAGACAATCCAAGGCAGAAAAGCGAGCCTTTTCCTTGGACAGTCCAGGGGAGGGGCGGCGGGGCTAGCGGGGCGGGCCGGCCGGTTCGGCGGCGGCCCGCCGGCGCCAGGGCTTCAGGATCTCGGCGGCGACGAGCAGCGCGACGAGGACGCCGGCGGCCAGCAGGGCGAGGCGGCCGGCGCCCCAGCCGTGGTGGAGGGCGGCCGCGACCTCGGTGCGGCTGACCGCCCCGAGGTAGGCGTAGACCGCCACGCCGGGCAGCATGCCCACGCAGGTGGCCCAAAGAAACGTCCGGAACCGGAGGCCGGTGACCCCGAGTACGTAGTTGAGCACGCTGGCCGGGAGCACCGGGCAGACGCGCAGCAGCAGGACGATCTGCGCGCCGCGGAGCTCGATCGCCCGCTCAGTGGCGGCGAGCGCCCGCGACGCGCCCCAGCGCCGGCGCACGGTACCGCGCAGCCACCGCCGGCTGAGCCAGAACGCGGCCGCGGCGCCGAGCACCGAGCCGGCGGCGGCGAGGGCGATGCCCTTGGCGAGGCCGAACACGAAGCCGGCGCCCAGGCGCAGGATCCAGTTGGGCACGAAGCACAGGGTGGCCACGACGTAGGCGGCGAGGAACGCCACCAGCCCGCGGAGGCCGAGGTGGGACGTCCACGTCACGAACGAGATCCACCACGCCGGCAGGCGCGACAGGGCGTGGGCGGCCGTCGGAGTCGTCATGCGCGGTCGGGACTGGCGGTACGCTACCGCGGCGGGTCCGAAACGCAACGGGATGGCGCCGGCCAACCGCAGCTGCGAACTCCCTTGATCTCGGCGCGTCGAATGGCTGCCCAGGCTGGGATCGAACCAGCGACCAAGTGATTAACAGTCACCTGCTCTACCGCTGAGCTACTGGGCAACGCGGGAAAAGAGGGTCTACAAGAAAATCCGGCCGGGCAATGTCAATCCCGTTGTGCCCGAGGACGGTTTCCGGTAACCTGTTGGCGTCAACCGGCGTCGGTTCCCCAGGCGCCAATCCCATGAGGCTCGAGTCTTTCCCCTGCGTTCGCCTCGCCGTGCTGGCGGCCCTGGCCCTGCCGGTCGCGGCCCGCGCCTCGTGGCTGGACCGGCTGCTGAGCCTCGGGAAACTCTACGAGGACGTCGTCGCGGAGCAGACGGATCCGGCCACCTCCCCGCTGCCGCCGACGGCGCAGACGCCGACCTTCTACCTCGAGCACGCCAGCGGCTTTGTCGAGGTCGGCATGGATCCGGTCGCCGGCGACACGCCGCCCCTGCCCGCGGTCGTGGTCGACGAGGTCCACCAGGCGCTGACCGCCGCGCATTACCTGCCGGCGGCGCCGCCGCACCCGGCCTCCCTGGTGCTGATCTACAGCTGGGGGGTGATACGCGAGCAGGACTTCCCCGGGCGCGAGCTCGCCGGCCAGCGCGCGCGCCTCATGTTGGTAGCCCCGAAAAAACAGGCGGCCGACGTGTTTCAGGACGTGTTGGACCGAAGCGACCCCTGGACGTTTCAATTTCCGATCATCAATCCGATGAAGAACCGGTTGCTGAGCATGACCAGC
>Ga0335085_10018166_pt1 | contig 10113 bp, 7 predicted proteins | sample Lox_Sample_45_FD_206712 | JGI IMG/M metagenome (GOLD analysis project Ga0335085, IMG submission 206712) | Soil microbial communities from Loxahatchee National Wildlife Refuge, Florida, United States - Lox_Sample_4.5 | ecosystem: Environmental > Terrestrial > Soil > Wetlands | place: USA: Florida... | reverse complement strand
TCACCGCGATCCGGTCGCTGACGTGGCGGACGACGCCGAGATCGTGGGCGATGAAGATGTACGTGAGCCGGAACTCGTTCTGCAGGTCCTCGAGCAGGTTCAGCATCTGCGACTGGATCGACACGTCCAGCGCCGACACCGGCTCGTCGGCGACGACGAGCTTCGGGCGCAGCGCGAGCGCCCGGGCGATCCCGATCCGCTGGCGCTGGCCGCCCGAGAACTCGTGCGGGTACCGGTTGTAGTGCTCCGGCGAGAGGCCGACGGTCTCGAGCAGCTCCTCGACCTGCGCCTTCCGCTCCCTCTTGTCCCCCAGCTTGTGGATCTTCAGCGGGTCGCCGACGATCGAGCCCACGCGCTTGCGCGGGTTGAGGCTCGCGTACGGATCCTGGAAGACCATCTGCATCTCGCGCCGCAACGGGCGGAGCTGCCGGGCGCCGTGGCCCTCGATCGGAGTGCCCTGGAAGATGATCTGGCCGGCGGTCGGCTCGTACAGGCGGACGATCGTCCGCCCGAGCGTCGACTTCCCGCAGCCCGACTCGCCCACGAGGCCGAGCGTCTCCCCCTCCTGCACCGCGAAGCTGACGCCGTCGACCGCGTGCACGCGCGCGACCTCGCGCTGCATCATCCCCTTCCGGATCGGGAAGTACTTCTTGACCTCGCGGACCTCGATGAGCGGGACACCGGTCTGCACGACCTCGCTCATGCGGCCTCCGGCTCGCCGGCGATCGTGTCGCCGCGATGCGCGCGCTTGTACTCGACGTCGAGCCAGCAGCGGTCGAGATGCGTCGGCGGGTCGACGTGGTTCTCGAGCGGCGGCTTCTCCATGCAGCGGTCGAACGCGTGCGGGCACCGCGGCCGGAAGGCGCAGCCCTGCGGGAGCGTGATCAGCGACGGAGGCGAGCCCTTGATCGAGTGGAGCCGGTCCGGCCGGGGGCGGTCGAGCCGCGGGATCGAGCCGAGCAGGCCCCACGTGTACGGCATCTGCGGGTCGTAGAACAGGTCGCGCGTCTCGGCGCGCTCGACGACGTTGCCCGCGTACATGACGAGGATCTCGTCGGCGATGTCGGCGACGACACCGAGGTCGTGCGTGATCAGGATCACCGCGGAGTTGAAGTCGTCCTTCAGCCGGTCGATGAGCTCGATGATCTGCGCCTGGATCGTGACGTCGAGCGCCGTCGTCGGCTCGTCGGCGATGAGCACGGCCGGATTGCAGGAGAGCGCCATTGCGATCATCGCGCGCTGCCGCATCCCGCCGGAGAACTGGTGCGGGAAGTCGTCGACGCGCGATTCCGGATTCGGGATCCCGACCTGCCGGAGGAGCTCGACTGCGCGGTTCTTCGCCGTCCGCTTGTCGACCTTCTCGTGGGTCCGGATCGCCTCCGCGATCTGCTCGCCGATCCGGTAGACGGGGTTCAGCGACGTCATCGGGTCCTGGAAGATCATCCCGATCTCGGCGCCGCGGTAGTCCTGCATCTCCGAGTCCGAGACCTTGAGCAGGTCTCTGCCCTTGTAGATCACCTCGCCCTCGAAGCGGGAGTTCACGTCGCGCGTGAGCCCCATGATCGTCATCGCGGTCACGCTCTTCCCCGAGCCGGACTCGCCGACGATCCCGAGCACCTGCCCACGCTCGAGCCGGAACGAGACGCCGTCGACCGCCTTGACGATTCCGTCCTCGGTGGCGAAATGGGCCTTGAGATCCCTGACGTCGAGCAGGAGCTCGGCCATTAGTGCGCTCTCCGGCCCCATTGCCGGATGCTCGGGTCGCGAGCACCAAGCGATGCAAGGACGCAGGGAGCGCCGATAGCCAAAGCTATCGGCGTGACTGAGGACGCGGCAGCGCGCCGTGTGATCGCGGGTCGAGCGCCGGAGGATGGGGCCGGGGAGCGCACTATGTGGGCCGGATCCTCGGGTCGAGGTACGCGTAGAAGAGGTCGACGAGGATGCTGAAGAAGACGATGAAGAACGCGCCGTAGAGCGTCACGCCCATGATCGGCGGCAGGTCGAAGTTGTTGATCGACTCCGCCGCGTACTGGCCGACGCCGTGGAGGTCGAACACGGTCTCGGTGAGGATCGCGCCGCCGCCGAGCACCCCCGCGAAGTCGAGACCGAACAGCGTCACGATCGGGATCAGCGACAGGCGCAGGACGTGCTTTCGCATGATCCGGTTCGGCGACAGCCCCTTCGCCTTCGCCGTGCGGACGTAGTCCTCGTTGACCGTGTCGAGGACGTTCCCGCGCAGCACGCGCCCGTAGAAGCCGATGAACAGCACCGCGAGCACCGTCCACGGGAGCACGAGGTGCCAGAACCACTCGATCGGGTTCGAGGTCATCGGGACGTACTCGCCGTCCGGGAAGATCGTCGTCAGGCCCCCCTCGGCCAGGTAGTACCGGGTGATGATCCCGAGCCAGAACACGGGCATGGATATCCCGATGAGCGCGAGGACCGTGATGACGCGATCCGACAGCTTGCCCGCCTTGATCGCGGATATCACCCCCACGAGAATCCCGAAGAAGAGCCAGATGATCCCGGCGCCGATGGCGAGCGAGAACGTCGCGGGCATGCCCTGCTCGATCTGCTGGAGGACGTTCTGCTGGCTCGTGTACGAGACGAGACTTCCGCTGAACATCTTGTCCATCATCCTGTAGTACTGGACGTAGAACGGACGGTCGAAGCCCCAGTCCTTGCGGATGTTCTCGATGTTCTGCTGCGTCGCGTTCTTGCCGGCGATGCGCTCCGCCGGGTCACCGCCGGGGACGACGATGAAGATCACGAAGACGATGAACGTGACGCCGATGCAGACGAGGATCGCGCCGATGATGCGTCTGACGAGGAACGCGAGCATCAGTGCGACACCTTCACCTTTGCGCGCGGGTCGAGCGCGTCGCGGAGACCGTCGCCGAAGACGTTCAGCGCCAGCACGGTGAGAATGATCGCGAGGCCGGGGGCGAGCGAGAGCCACGGCCGGGTGACGATCAGCTGCTGCCCATCGGCGATCTGCGTTCCCCAGGACGCCGTCGGCGGCTGCACGCCTGCGCCGAGAAACGAGAGCGCCGCCTCGAGGATGATGTTGTTCGCGATGATCAGCGTGAAGAAGACGAGGATCGAGCTCGCGATGTTCGGGAGCAACTCGACGAACATGACGCGAAACGGACTCGCGCCCTGGGCGATCGACGCCTCGACGAACTCCTTCTCGCGGAGGGACAGCACCTGGCCGCGCAGCGGTCGCCCGACGTACGGGACGAGGACGTAGGAGATGATGAGCGTCGGGATCCAGATGCTCCCGCTCTCGATGTTGATCCCGAAATGGTGGAAGCCGTTTATGGCGAGGGCCGACCCGAGCGCGATCCCGAGCAGGATCACCGGGAACGCGAACATCAGGTCGAAGAATCGCGTGATGACGAAGTCACCCCAGCCTCCGTAGTACGCGGCGAGGAGCGCGAGGATCACCGCGAAGAAGACGCAGATCAGCGACGAGATGATGCCGACGAAGAGTGAGGTACGGCCGCCGTAGAGCAGGCGAACGGCGACGTCACGGCCGTTCTGGTCGGCGCCGAGCACGAACTTGCCGCCGGCGCCGAACCACGTCGGCCCGATCGGGATCGACGCCACGAGCTTGCCCTTGATGATGCCGCCGGGCGAGACGACCGGCGTCTCCTTCCCGTTCACCCTGACGTTCTCGAGGATGTGGTTCGTGTTCGGGCCGGTGTGGGCGACGTGCTTCGCGTACACCGGCGCGAGCATGCAGGCGACCACGATGACGATGAACAGCCCGAGGAAGAAGAAGGCGACGTAGTTGCGGCGGAGCCGGCGCCAGGCCAGATACCACGGGCTCCGGCCGCGGATCGCCGACGGCTCGTCGGCAGCCGCGAGCAGGCTTGCGGACTCGAGCGTGAACTCGCTCTCGGTTACCCGCTCTGCCACTCGGCTCCTCCGCTGGAATGGTCGTCGGGGGCGCCGTCACCGGCGCCCCCGACATTCTCGCACGTACCTGCCCGCCTACTTCATGCAGATCGTGGAGTAGTCGAACTCGTACAGCACGTGGTTCACGTAGCAGCTGAGGTCGACCGAGGAATAGAAGAAGTCCGTGAACTGCCGGTTGAGGAACGGCGCCCACGGGGCCTGCGCCATGACCTCCTTGTCAACCAGCGCCCAGCGGGAGTTGACCGCCGGGGTGAGGACGGGCTCCTTCTTCAGCGAGTCGATCTGAGTGTTGACCGACGCGTCGTTGAAGTTCGCGTAGTTGTTGTTGTGCGTCTGGGTGATCCGCTCGCCGTTGAGCAACACGTCGAACCAGTCGAGCGGGTGCGGGTAGTCCTGGAACCAGTCGGCGAAGCCGATCTGCGCCTTCGTCGCCTGGTTCCCGATCGTCGTCCAGTAGACGGCCGCGTTCACGATCTTCTGCGTCGCCTTCAGGCCGATCGAGTTGAGGACGTCCGTCAGGTACGCCGTCGCCCGCGGGTCGAGGCCGCGGTCGTGGTTCCAGACCGTGACCGCCATCCCCTTGTCGCCGGACGCCGCGATCAGCGCCTTCGCCTTGGCGAGGTTGTAGGGGTACGGGTTGATCTTCCTGTACTGCGGATAGGTCGGCGGCAGCACCTGCTCCGTCGTCTGCGCGAGGCCGCCGTAGACGCGGACGAGCGCCTGACGGTCGATCGCGTAGTTCACGGCCTGCCGCACCTTGAGGTTGTTGAACGGCGCGACCCGCGTGTTCATGAAGAAGTAGTACGTGTTCGCGGGCGTGAACAGCTTGATCTGATCCGGGTACTTCTGCTGGACCTGCGAGAGCCGGTCCGGCGGGATCGGGTGATAGCTCATCCAGTCGTCCTGGCCGCTGATCGTGCGCTGCAGCGCGACGTTGTCGTCGCCGATGATGTCCCAGACGACCTTGTCCGGGTTGCCGACGGGGACGTTGCCGCCGAGGAGCGACGCGTCGAAGTGCGGGTTCCGAACGAGGGTGATCTCCTTGTTCGGGGTGTAGCTCTGGATGATGTACGGCCCGGTCGACGGCGCAGGTGTCGTCGACTGGTCCTTCGCCGGGGTCGAGGCCGGAAGCGGCGCCGCGAACTCCGTGGCGAGGATGTTCATGAAGTCACCCTGCGGCGCCGTCAGCGTGATCGTGATCTTGCCGGTGGCGTCGTCGGCCGTGATGCCGCTGATCGATCCCTGCTTCGTCTTGCCGAACTCCGCGGCGCCGACGATGTTGCCGAAGAAACCGACGCCGGGTGAGTCGACCTTGTAGTCGCGCTCGATCGTCGCCTTGAAGTCACTCGCCTTGACGGGCGTGCCGTCCGAGTACTTGACGCCCTTGCGGAGGGTGAGCGTGTACGTCTTGCCGTCCGACGAGACGGTCGGCAGGCTCTCCGCGAGGTACGGGACGATCGTCGCCCCGTCCGGCCCGTTCACGTGCTTGTAGCCGAGCAGCGGGAGATAGACGTTCCACATCACGCCCCAGCCTTCGACGGTGTACGACAGGCCTGGGTCGAGATAGTCCGTGCCGGTGTCCATCGCGATGCGGAACAGCGCGAAGCTCTTGCCGGCGGCGCTGCTGCTCGTCGTCGTCGATCCGGACGACGTCGTCGTCGTCTTGCTTCCTCCGCCTCCGCCGCAGGCCGCCGCGATCAGCGCGACGCCGACGGAGAACGAAGCGGCCGTCAACAGCCACTTCAACCGATGCCTACGGTTCAAATCCTTTACCTCCCCGGGCTCGTTTCGCTGGCGCGGCACAGGCGATCGACCGCCTCCGCACGCGGTGCATTCTTACATGACGTCTTCCGATGAATCCTGGTTAGGTGAATCGTTCGTGAATCGGATTCCGCGGCGCCGCCGGGTCCGGAGCTCCGCGGGCTCCGGCTCCTCGACGACGCCGTCCACGCCTTCCCGGCGGGTCGCGTGGAGGATGCGGCCCTCGCCGACCCAGAAGGCGATGTGGTCGGCCGCTACCGCGTCGCCGTAGGTGACGAGATCTCCGGGCCGGAGCTCGTCCTCCGGGACCGCCTCTGCGGCCCCCTCCTGCTGGTCGGCGTCCCGCGGGACGAGCCGCCCGACGGCCCGGTAACTCATGTGGACGAGGCCCGAGCAGTCGATGCCACCCGCGCTCATGCCGCCCCAGAGGTACGGCGCGCCGAGCAGCGACCGGGCCGCCTCGACGGGGTCGGAGGCCCGCGGCTCCAGCCAGTGGGGGTCGGGGCCGCCTCCGAGCGCGTCCTCGCGGATCCAGCCCGGGTAGCCGTAAGCGGTGCGGATGCGGATCCACCCGTCGCGCACCCCCTCCGTCCGGAGCGGTTCGCCGGGGAGCGCCTGCGTCACCTGCTCCGCGTCGCCGCTCGGCTCGGCTCGGACGGGCGTGAGCTGGTAAACGAACGTATGTTCGCCTACGCTGTCGGCCATGCAGCTCAGCCTAGACGCGGCCGACCGGCTGGTGGAGCTCGTCGAGGAGCGCCGCGGGCCCGTGGTGGCCGACGAGGCGGCGCGGCGGCTGTTCGCGCTGCGGCAGGCGCCGGTCGGGCTGGCGCGGTCGCTGCTGGCGGAGGTGGTCGACGCCGACGCACGGCTCGCGTGGAGCGGCGACGCGGTCTCGCTCGCGCGTCCGCCCGGCGACGGGCTCCTCCTGGAGGAGGCGACGTACGTCGTGGTCGACCTCGAGACGACCGGGCTGCGGCCCGGCTCGTCCCAGATCTGCGAGATCGGCGCGGTGCGCGTGCGCCGGCTCGAGCTCGCGGAGGAGTTCCAGACGCTCGTCAATCCCGGGATGCGGATGGCGCCGGCCGCCTCGGCGCTGACGGGGCTCCGGGACGCGCAGCTCAGGGGCGCTCCGCCTCCGGCGCTCGCGGTGCGGCGGTTCCTCGGCTTCGCCGGCGACGCGGTGCTCGTCGCCCACAACGCGCGCTTCGACCTCGCGTTCCTCGACCGCGAGACGCAGCGGCTGACCGGGTCGCGGATCGCCTCGCCCGTCGTCGACACGGTCGCGCTCGCGCGGCGCCTGCTCGCCGGGCGCGTGCCGCGCGCGAGCCTCGCGCAGCTCTCGCACTTCGTCGGGACGTCGGTGCAGCCGTGCCACCGGGCGCTGCCGGATGCGGCCGCGACGGCCGAGGTGCTGCTCGCGCTGATCGGACTCGCGCAGGAGCGGGGCGCTCGGACCGTCGCCGATCTCGTCGCGCTCCAGGCGACGAGGACACGCCGGGTGTGGGACAAGCGCCACCTCGCGTTCGGCGCCCCGGCGCGTCCCGGCGTCTATCTCTTCCACGACCGGAACGGGCAGGTGCTGTACGTCGGGCGCGCCCGCGACCTGCGCGGGCGGCTGCGCTCGTACTTCCGGTCGGAGCGGCAGCGGCCGGCGGTCGAGGCGGCGGTGGGAGCCGCGGAGCGGATCGAGTGGCGGGTGCTCGGCTCCGAGCTCGAGGCCGCGCTCGAGGAGCTGCGGCTGATCCGCGCGCTACGCCCGCCCGCGAACGCGCGCGTCGCGAGGCCCGACCGCTTCGTGTGGCTGCGCCGCCGCGGGGACGGCGTCGTCGCCTCCTCCAAGCCAAGTGACAACTTGTCACTTGGGCCGATCGGGTCCCGGCGAACGGCGCAGCTCGCGGCCCGCGCGCTCGAGGCGGAGGAGCTCGAGCGGCCGGCCGCGGCGCTGCCGCGACTGCGGCGGAAGCTCGCCGACCTCAGCGACGCGCGGCGGTTCGAGGACGCGGCCCGGCTCCGCGACCGGATCGACGCCCTCGAGCGCGTCTGCCGCGAGCTCGAGCGGACGGCGCGGCTGCTCGCGCTCGAGCGCTGCCTCGTCGTGCCGGCCGCCGAGCCCGGGCACGCTCGCGCCTTCTTCGTCGCCGGCGGCCGCATCGCCGACGTGCGGACGCTCCCGCCCGGAAGCGGCCACCTCGAGATCCAGGCCGGGCTCGCCGCGGCGCGACAGGTCCAGGGGTCAGACCCCGGGACCTGTCTCGACGAGCTGATGCTGGTCGCGTCGTTCCTGCGCAAGCCGCCGCCGGAGCTGCGGTCCGCGCCGCTCGAGCTCGACGCGATCCTCCGCGCCGCTGAGCACGTGTGCGCCCGCAGCGGACGTGCCCCGGTGCCAGACCCCAGGACGCGTCCGCAGGAGAGAGGTTTGTTCTAGACGCCGCCTACGCGGCGACGCTGATCAGGTCGCGCAGCGCGCCCAGGCGCGCGAGCGCCTGACCCTCGAGCTGCCGGACGCGCTCGCGCGTCAGGTCGAGCTCGTTGCCGATCGCCTCGAGCGTCCACGGCTCGCCCTCGAAGCCGAACCGCAGCTCGAGGATCCGCCGCTCCCGCTCGGGCAGCGCGTCGAGCGCGCGCCGGACGCCCTGGCGCCGGAGCGACTCCTCCGCCTCGTCGAACGGGTCGGCCGCCTCGCGGTCCGCGAAGAGATCGCCGAGCTCCCCCTCGTCGTCCGCGCCGACCGTCTGGTTCAGCGACACGGACGCGTGCGCGGCCCCGAGCGCCTCGTCGACGTGCTGCATCGGCAGTCCGGTCGCCTCGGCGAGCTCGTCCTTCGTCGGCTCGCGGCCAAGCTCGACCTCGAGCCGCCGCGCCGCGCGCGACAGCTTCTGCTGGCGCTCGACGACGTGCACCGGGACGCGGATCGTGCGCGCATGGTTCGCGACCGCGCGCTGCACCGACTGCCGGATCCACCACGTTGCATACGTCGAGAACTTGTACCCGCGCCGCCAGTCGAACTTCTCGACCGCGCGGTTCAGCCCCAGCGTCCCCTCCTGGATCAGGTCGAGGAACGGGACGCCGAGCCCCCGGTAGCCCTTCGCGATCGACACGACGAGACGCAGGTTCGACTCGATCATGCGGCGCTTCGCGGTCGGGTCGCCGCGCTCGATCTGCTTCGCGAGCATGACCTCCTCGGCCGCGGTCAGCAGCTTGTGGCGGCCGACGTCGGCGAGGAAGAGCTGCAGGCTGTCCGCTGCGCCCGAGACCTCGGCCGCGGGCGCGGGCTCGGGCTCGGGCTCGGGCTCCGCCTCGGCGGCGGCCGCCTTCTCCTTCTCCTTGTCCGTCTCGCTCTCGGCCGCAGGCTGGCCGATCTCGAGCCCGATCCGCTCGAGCTCGCGCGTCAGCTCCTCGACCTCCTCCTCGTTGAGGTCGAGCTCGAGCGTGAACGCCTCGAACTCCGCCGGCTCGATATAGCCGCGCTCCTCGGCTCCCTCGACGAGGGCCCGCGCCTGGTCCGTCTCGAGCAATTCGTGAAGCTGGTTCTGCGTCAGGGTCCTCTCAGTCCTTTCGGTCCTGCGTCGAGAGCGTCAGCAAACCTTCTCACTCTAGGAGGGAAATCCTCCGCTTGCCAGGGGAACCGCGATCCGGCTCGGGAAGCCGGATTCCGAGACTTCGAACGTGCCTTGCGCCTGTGTCATTCCGTGAAGACGGACGGGTGGTTTGCGCCGGCGACGGGAAGCTTCGCCCTCCTATTGTACGACGCCGGGCGGCTGCGTGAAGTTGGCTCTTCCGGACGCGTTCAGGAGCGCTTCAGGAGGCCTTGCGGCGGCCGCGCGCGGGGCGCTTCGCCGCCGGGCCCTTGGCCCGCCGCTCGGCCAGGAGCTCGACGGCACGGTCGAGCCCGAGGCTCTCCGGGTCGTCCCCCTGGCGGAGGCTCGCATTCGTCTCGCCGTCGGTCACGTACGGCCCGTAGCGGCCGGACTTGACGACGATCGGCTTGCCCGTGACGGGATCCGGCCCGAGCTCCTTCAGCGGCGCGGCCGCCGGGCGCTGGCCGCGGCGCCGGCGCGGCTGGGCGAGCACCGCGAGCGCCTCGTCGAGCCCGATCGTCAGCAGCTGCTCCTCCGTCTCGAGCGAGCGCGACTCCTTCCCCTTCTGGACGTACGGCCCGTAGCGGCCGTTGCGCGCGACGATCTCCTCCCCGTCGTCGCCGACGCCGAGCACGCGCGGGAGGCTGAGCAGCTGCAGCGCCTCGTCGAGGGTCACCGTCTCGGGCGACATCGACTTGAAGAGCGACGCGGTGCGCGGCTTCTCCTTCGCCTCCTCGGGCAGCACCTCGGTGACGTACGGCCCATAGCGGCCGGTCCGCGCGGAGATCTCGCGGCCCGTGGCCGGGTCGACGCCGAGCGCGCGGTCGCCGGACGGCTGCGCGAGCAGCTCCTC
>Ga0335085_10018164_pt1 | contig 10114 bp, 7 predicted proteins | sample Lox_Sample_45_FD_206712 | JGI IMG/M metagenome (GOLD analysis project Ga0335085, IMG submission 206712) | Soil microbial communities from Loxahatchee National Wildlife Refuge, Florida, United States - Lox_Sample_4.5 | ecosystem: Environmental > Terrestrial > Soil > Wetlands | place: USA: Florida... | reverse complement strand
CGCGCACGCCATGCAACTGGTCACGGAAATCCGTCAGTACTTGCGGCTGATCGCACAACGTTGCCACGACGCCCTGACGCTCCACGATCCGTTCCACGTTCTTGAGGGGATGCGTCAGCCACTCGCGCAGCAACCGCGCGCCCATCGGCGTCAGCGTGCGGTCGAGGCAGCCGATCAATGTGTGTTTTCGTTCGGTGCGGGGCGACTCCAACAGTTCGAGATTTCGCTGCGTGACGGCGTCCAACACCATGTAATCCGTCAGGTTGTACACCTGCAACCGGTGGACGTGCGACGTGTTGCGTCGCAGCGATTGTTGCAGGTAATGCAGCGCCGCTCCCGCTGCGCCAATGCCCACCGTCAGATCCGCGGCGCCGAAACCGTCGAGCGATTGCGTTTTGAAATGGTCCCGCAACGTGAAAAACGCCGTCTCGCGCTCGAAGGTCCAGCCGTCGTGGGGCGTCAGGGAAACGGGGAGCGGGGAGCGGGGAGCGTCGAACAGCGACTTGGCTTCGTCGAGCCACTCGGTGGGAACGATGATCTCGGCCGGGCGGACGCGGGCGAGTTCGTTTTGAAGCTGTTCGGCCGACGAAAGCTCCGTCACCTTGAAATCCCCGGTGGTCAGATCAACCAACGCCAAACCGAACCGTTTCCCGCCGTCGCTGCAGACTGCGCCGAGGAAATTGTTGCGTTCGGCGTGCAGAATGTGCGCGTCGAAATGCGTGCCGGGGCTGAGGATTTGCGTGACATCGCGTTCGACGAGTTTGCCGGGCCGGGCGTCTTCGAGTTGATCGCATACGGCCACTTTGCGGCCATGCTTGAGCAATTTGCCGATATAGGCTTCGGCGGCGTGATGGGGGATGCCGCACATCGGGACGCCGTTGCGGTGGGTAAGCGCGAGACTGAGCAGTTGCGAGCCGGTCTTTGCGTCGTCAAAAAACATCTCATAGAAGTCGCCCAAGCGGAACAGCAACAGCGCATCGGGCGGGATCTGGTGTTTCACCCGCCGGTACTGCTGCATCATCGGGGTAAGCCCCTCCCCTTTCGTCTGGGAACCTGCACTCGCCATCGCGTCCGCGATTATACCGAGGACTCACAACTGGTCACGCCCGAAAACACGTTGGCCGAGTTTCCACAGGTTCGGGAAACTCGGCCGCGTGTCTGCAACTCTTTCTGCAGAGTCGGGTGGATCATCCCGCGCGTCGACCGCAGATCGTTCCGCAGTCTCGTTGCGGCGGGTTGCCTCCTGTTTGCTCACCGGGCATCCCCCAACCCAACGCCACGCTCTTAAGCAGCGGGCTTGCCAACGCGCTCTCCCGTCGCCCAATCAGCCAACTGGTGGCCACGGCGGACAGGAATGTTGAGGTGTCGGCGCAAAATCGGTCAGGAGCCGCACAAAATTGTCGGGCTGCCGCGTGGCTCAGCGCTGAAAGATTTCCCGGATTGCGCGGCGCAGTTCTTGGACTTCGAACGGCTTTTCGATGAGATAATTGCCCGTGCGATAAATGAAATCGCTGAAGCCCGCTTTGCGCGACGCCTGGCCCGTGACAAACAGGAACCGGTCCCCAAGATATGGGAATTGGCGGGTGACGTCGTGATAGAGTGCCTCGCCGTCCACGCGCGGCATCATCAGGTCGCAGAGGATGGCCTCGTAGTCACGGGCATGGAGATGTTCCATCGCTTCCATGCCGTTGACCGCGATGTCAACCTCGCAGTTTTCGTACGTCAGCACCTCGCTCAGCAATTCCGCCAGATCGTGGTCGTCGTCCACCACCAACACGCGGTGCATGATGTGTTTGGGGGCTTCGGTTTCGATCATGCGGGTCTGTGGTCTAGCCGTTGGCGTGCCAATCGCTGTAAGGGGTGACACACTGGCGCCAGTGACCCGTATTCCTCGAAAAACAAGGGTTACCGGGTCGGCGCGATAAAACAATGCCATGCTCGGTCCATTGACAAGAGGGTCGCGTTCGCTATATTGCGCTCGCCCCCTGCGCAGAGGGGATGAACCCAAGGAGTCAGGGTGGGGATAAAGCTTCGCCATTTCATCGCCGCTCTTTTGTCGGCTGGCCTTGCGATCATGGTGCCGGATCCAACACAGGCGGCGACGACCTTTGCCTGGACGGTCACCGGAGGCTATTACGGCGCGGCGTCGGGAAGTTGGAACACCTCAACCAACTGGAGTCCGTCAGGCCCCGCCAACGGCAGCGACAATGCCGCTGATTTTAGCCAGGTGTTTTTTGAGAACCCGTCGACCGTCACGTTGGATGGTAGTTTTACCATCGGCAACCTCCACTTTGGCGACACCAAGGGCGCCGGTCACGCTTGGTATCTCGAGACCGGCAGCGGCGGGCCGTTGACCCTCAGCGTTTCTTCGGGGACGCCCACCATCACCGTCGATAACCAGCAAGCCGTGACGATCAACGCCGGTCTTACCGGCTCCGCCTTTCTCAAGTCCGGCACGGGCACGTTGACGCTGGGCGGAAGTTCCGCTAATACGCTGACCGGGGATACAACCGTCGCTGGCGGCACCTTGATCCTGTACAAGTCCTCGGGCCCGGCCGTCGGTGGCAATCTCATTCTGACCGGCGATGGGACGGCGGGCACCGTCGTCAGCGATGTCATTCAATCCAACAACAACCAACTCGTCGACACAGCAATTGTCACGATCAATTCGACCATTGGTACGTACGCCGCCTGGGAATTGAGGGGCTTCAGCCAGACGCTCGCCGGGATCACCGACAACGGACAAGGTCAGATCGAGATATCGGACGCGGGCACGGAATCCGCCGGCAACTCGACGTTGACGCTCAACGGCAGCGGGACCTACACGTACTCCGGTCGACTCCGCGAACACAACGACCTCACACACGGTGGATCGTTGAGCCTCGTGAAGAACGGCACCGGCACGCAGATTCTCATCGGACAACACATCCAACATGGCGGTTCGACCACGGTGAACCACGGACGGTTGATCCTGGAGAACACCGTGAATTTTGGCAGCGTGACCACCAACAACGCGACGATTGAGCTGACCACCAGCGGCAGCTTCTCGTTTCAGGGGACCGCGCCGACGTTCTGCGGCACCGGCACGGTCATCAAGACCGGTCCTGACACCATCTATCTCGGCTATCTGTTCCAACCCGGTCAGGGGGGAGCCGCGTTCCGCATGGGCACGAACGGCTGGATTGATATCGAGGCCGGCACGTTGCAGAACCTCAATCGTAGCGGCAACTGGACGAACAACCAGGCTTCACTCAAAATTGCCAGCGGCGCCTTCCTCCAGATGGATGCAAACTCTGTCTGGGTGGACGCGCTGACGGGTGGCGGCACAATCAACGAAGGCGCCACTCCCCAGCCTCAAACATTGACCGTGGGCGTCGCGGGCGGCAGCGGCGAGTTTTCGGGCGTCGTCCAAAACACCGGCAGTCCCCTCACCCTGGTCAAAGTCGGGACGGGACAGCAAACGCTCAGCGGCGCCAATACCTACAGCGGCGGCACCATCGTCAGCAACGGGACGCTCGCAATCGATAACGTCACCGGCAGCGGCACCGGCACGGGCGCCGTGACCGTCGTCAGCGGCGCCACGCTGGGCGGCACGGGTCTTGTCGCCGGCGCTGTGAACCTCGGCGCCGCCGCGGTATTGCGTCCCGGCGATCCCGTGGGATCGCTAACGGTGAGCAACAATCTTGTCTTGAGCAACACGTCCGTGCTCGAATACGCACTCGGCACCAACAGTTCCCAGTTGGTCGTGAAAGGTAACCTGACCCTCGGCGGCACACTCAACATCACCGACGCCGGCCATTTCGGCGCCGGCACCTACGTCTTGATCGTTTACAGCGGGACCTTGACGGACCACGGACCAACTGTCGGCACGACTCCCGACCCGAGTTTAAGCTATGCGATCGATACGAGCACGGGTGGCCAGGTGAAATTGAACGTGACCGGGCCGACGGTGACCGATCCCTATGCAGCCTGGCAGCAGCAATATTTCCACTGCACCGCCTGCCTGGATGCGGCGGGAGACGCCGACCCTCTCGGCAAGGGAATCAGCAATACCAACCAATTCCTGGTCGGCCTTGACCCGACCAATCGAGCGTCGCTGTTTCAAATCGTCTCGGCCGTGTGCTCGGCTGCCGATATGATTGTGACGTGGCAAGCCGGCGGTGGGAAGACCAACGTCGTTCAGGTATCCAGCGGACAGTCCGATGACGGCTACACCAATACCTTCGAGGACCTGGCCTCGATCATCATCACCGGCACCGGCGATGTGACGACGAACTACACGGATGCGGGTGGCGCGACCAACCGCCCCGCCCGTTATTACCGCGTGCGGCTGGGTCCGGGAGATGATCGACGAGCGGAGGCCCGGAGCGTGGACGGGTCGCCGTGGAGTAAACTGGAGCCGACGGTCGGACTTGAACCGACAACCTGTTGATTACAAATCAACTGCTCTGCCGATTGAGCTACGTCGGCGGTTTGAGCGCCGCGCAATATGCCACGCCCTGCCGGCTTAGTCCAGCCCGGCAAACGCTCCGCTCAGATGTCCGATCAAATCTGTTGTGAGCATTGCGGACTCGCCAAGCTCTTCGCACGCCAGATCGCCGGCCAGACCGTGCACGAATACACCCGCCCGCGCAGCGTCGAGCAACGTCATCTTCTGGGCGAGGAACGCGCCGATGATCCCCGTAAGTGCGTCCCCCATCCCGCCTTTGGCCATGCCGGGGTTACCCGTTGCGTTGATCCACAGCTTGCCCGACTTGTCCGTGACCACCGTGCCGGCGCCCTTCAACACCGTGACGGCGCCACACTCCTGCGCAAAGTGGCGGGCCACCTCCCAGCGGTCGGCCTGGACTTCCTTGGCGGTCTTGTCCGCCAGCCGGGCCATCTCGCCCGGATGCGGCGTGAGCACGAGCGGCTTCTGCAGTTTCTTCATCGCTCCCACGTTCTGCGCCACCACATTGAGCGCATCGGCGTCCACCACCATCGGCTGGAGACAAGTGCTCATCACCTGCCACACCAGCTTCCGCACCTCGGGTTGTTGACCGAGTCCCGGTCCAATCGCCACGGCATCGAACGCGGTGAAGAACGCGGGGCCGAGTTGCTCGAAATTGGCGGGCCGCGGCATCACTTCGGGTGGACATTTGGCCGCGATAATCGGATAAACGGCTTGCGGCACTGCCAGCGTCACCAACCCGGCACCGGCGCGCGCTGCGGCATGCGCCGTGAGTACCGGCGCGCCCGTGTAACCCTCCGAGCCGGCGATGACGAGCAGGTGACCAAACTCACCTTTGTGCGCCGACCGCCGCCGCGGCGGCAAGAGTCCCGCGATGTCCGACGCCGTGAGCAATTCCACGTCGGTCTGAATCTCGTCCACAAAATCTCGCGGGAAACCGATATCGGCCACCTCAATGCGACCGACGAAATCTGCTCCGGCCGGTTTCAGTAGCCCGATCTTCGGCAGACCCATCGTCACGGTCGCGACGGCACGGACGCACGCGCCATGCGATTCACCCGTGTCGCTGTCCAGCCCCGACGGGATGTCAATGGCGACGACGGGGCGACGGAGATCATTGATGACTTTGATTGCCGTCGTATACGGTTCGCGCAGGTCGCCTTTCAGTCCCGTGCCGAGCAAGCCGTCCACGATCACGGCCGGCTCCGTCTCGGCGATGATTTGTTGCAGGGCCGCGGCGCCCGTGGCCGCGGCGGACGACGCCGAGCCGACTGCTGGTCCGACCAACTCGGGCAATTCGAACACACGAACCCCGGCGACGAGCTTCTTGAAATGCGGCAGCGATTCACCCTCCAATTCCTTGCGACGGCACAACAGCACCAGCGTCGGGTGACATCCCGCGCCCGCTAGATGCCGGGCCGCGACGATCGCATCGCCACCGTTGTGGCCCTTCCCCGCAAATAGCAGCACGGCTCGGGCGTCGCGCTGCTTCAGGAATTCGGCGGTGGTTCGCGCCACGGCGTAGCCGGCGCGTTCCATGAGTTCTTCGCCGGCAATGCCGGCGGAGATGGTCCGCTGGTCGAGCTGACGGATCTGCTCGGTCGTGACGGCTTTCATCGGCGGCAGTGTAGTGGACGCCCCGGCCAAAAGCAACGCCGCCACGGGACCGTTCTGTAGCGGCGGCCTATGACTGCCGAATGGCGCTATCGTCGGGGACGCGTCGCACCGCGATGTAGCCGTACAGCAGCGCGGCCATCCCCACCACAGCACTGTTGTTCGGCGCAGTTCTCCCGACCTCGTCGGTCACCTTGATCTCTTAAGACTGCTCCCGGCTTTTTCGTTGCGGGAGGCGGACGACGCGCCTATAGTGCCGGGCGGATTTGGCGGTGCGCCCATAGCTCAATTGGATAGAGCGTTGGTCTACGGATTTCCCACCAATTTTGAAATTCGCTGAATTGCTGAGCATTTCTTCAAATTTATCTCGCCGCATCCAGCGTAAAACTGCACAAAATAGCTGTTTCTTGTTTGCAAAATGTTTGCAAACTTTCACCTGCTAGATTGACCCCACGGCATCCCTTCAACGCACGTTCTTCGCGCCGTAGAACCGCCTCATCGACTGCGCGCCCAATTGGCACCCGGCCTTTCCCTCTTGCGCGAGCGAACCCATTCCTCCACTTCATCCGTCTTGAACCTCACCACTCTGCCGATGCGATAATGTGGAAAATCACCTCCAGCAATCAATCGCCATATCGTTCTTGGCGACAATTGAAGCACCTCGGAAACATCGCGCAGTGACAGATAATTCTTTGTGACTACAGATCTGCCGCCTTGCGCAAGTTCTGCCTCAGGTTGCGGTACTAGTAAAGGTGGAGCTTGCGGCAACTGTTTTGGTGACGGCGGCATCTTGACTGCTGCTTCTCGAACTTCGTTCTCCCGTGGTTTGAGAATGTTTGCCGAGATGTGGATTGAAATGGAGCCGTCGTTCTTTCGCTCAATTGTTATTCCGCTGGGCTTCACAGCGTCGTCGTGAGCAGTGCTTCGCCTATCGGATTGGACTTGGACCATGGTAGACCTCCAGTTCTTGAGTAATTTTGGGAATGGATTCTCTGCCGTCAAATTGTGGATTGGCGCGGCAGGCATTACAACGCTGTAGGAGTTGAACCTCGCGAAATCGGGCCTGTTTCCTAAGGAATCGGATACCACTGTTACAAGGACTGTCACAACGACCGGGTTCCCTGATGACTTGCGGGAAATTGTGCAAGCTTGGTCTACTCTGCCCGAACTTCTGAAGGCGGCAATGCTCGCCATTGTCCGCACCGCAACTTCTAATGCAAGAACTTACCAATCGGGCCTATTGGGATGACAAGACCTGTGCCGGGTTTCGCGTCCTCGGTGAGTTCCGCTGTAGCCGGCCGCGCGAAATTCCGCTCATTTTTCCGGGCGGAAGTTGTATAATATGGTCGTCAAGCGGTAGCTCAGCTTTGGTTGGACCGCCTGCATGTGAAGCAGGAGGCTACGGGTTCAATGTCAGCCGTTGGGGAAAGTTCCTGATGGTTTCTTCCTCGAATGGAATGTCGTCAGTGAAATTCGAGTTACAAATAGGGAGTGTAAAACATGGCAACATTATTTGTTCATAAGATGAGGATCGCTGCGGGAGGAGTTGAATTGCGGTTGAAGTCGGATGCCGCGATGTCCAAGGTGGACATCAAGGTTTTTGGATCCGTACCTGACGCCCACCAGAGAACAGTCCCAGTTCAGCCGCCCGCGAATCAATTTAATGAAGTCATCACGTGGCCCGATCTGCCATCAAGGCCGTATGACGTGTCTATCGAACCGCAGGCAGCAAGGGATCCCCTGCGCTCTGCGCCTATCGGCTGCCTGCTTGGAGCGATAGAACTCCTTGAATCATACTGGTGACTTCAGCCGGCTGCCAGGCGTTGCCTTTCCAGACGTGCTCCAGCCGACCGTTTGGATCGATCAGAGCAGTGCGCAGATTGTGAGTGATCGACCCGCCTTGCATCTCGTAGGTCAGACCGAAGAGTGCGGCAATGGATTTGATCTGCGCGGGCGTGCCGGTGGCAAAACTCCAGTGCTTCGGGTCAGCGCCAAAATTCTCTGCGTATTCCTTCAGAACCGCCGGCGTATCGTGCGCAGGATCGAAACTGATGCTGAGCAGGTGCACTTTCCCGGGAAATTGGTGTTGTACCTCTGTCTGCAACGCCGAGAAGTTCCGCGACATCAATGGACAATAGTTCGGCAGTGGGCAGCGCGTGAAGATGAACGTCACCACGACCACCTGGCCACGATAATCCAGAAGCTGAATCGTCCGTCCATTTTGATCGGTCAGCGTGAAGTTGGGAACGACTTGGCCGGGTTTAAGCGCTGACGCATCGCTGGGCTTGGGTGATACAGTCAACGGCTGGATCGAACCTGGGATCTTGGAGATGCTGGCAATCCACGAGTCCGTCTCCGTCACAGCCAGATGAAACTTCACCCTGTCACCGGCTGCCAATTCCCGCAGCAACGTCGGATCTTTCACCGCAAACGACATCGTCATGGCCGGCATAAAGCCGGGGATATCCTCGTGCTCGATGGTCAGGCTGTTCTCGGACGGGTTGACTTCGCGGACGATACCGTGGACCTCATACACCGTTTGTCGCGACGCCGGCTCTCCCGAAGGCGGCCCAGAGCGCCGACAGCCAGCCGCCACACAGATCGCCGCCAGCAGAACGAGCCGATGGAGGAGTTTCACCATGTCATCCGAATCATGTCACGACCCCCGCAAATCCGCACGTCCGGTGGTCTTCCATTTCGATGGAGGCCGACCTCTTCCTAAAGAGGAATTGCGCGTTTTCCCGCGCTATATGAATAATGGTGGTGTCATGGCGAAGATCTCCTCCAACGCGGAGCCGGCCCAACACTCGGGCAAGCGACCACCAGCCAGGAAGGCACAGATTCGAATCATTGTTGCCGACGATCATCCGATTGTGCGGGCGGGCATCGTTGCGAACCTGAAGCAGCAGAGGGACATGAGGGTCGTGGCCGAAGGCAACGACGGTATCGAGGCGCTGGCGCTTATCAAACAGCATTTACCCGATGTTGTCCTGCTAGATCTTCGGATGCCCCGGATGGATGGATTGGAAGTGATCGAGCAGGTCAACGCGTTACATCTCCAAACCAAGATCATCGTGATGACAAGCTTCGAGAACCAGGAAGACATTCAACGCTCCGTAAAAGCCGGGGCACGAGCTTTCCTGCTCAAGGATTGCTCTCACGAAACTTTGCTCGAAGCAATCCGGCGCGTTTATCTCGGCGAGGTCTATCTTTTGCCTCAAATCACGCAGACTCTTGTGGATCGGATACAAACCCCTCAATTAAGCCCTAGAGAACTGGAGGTTCTGAAAGCCGTCGCTTCGGGCAAGAGCAATAAGGAAATTGGGGTGCAGCTCTTTATCACGGAAGGCACAGTGAAACAGCATGTGGCGAGCATCCTTGTGAAACTCGGAGTCAAAGGCAGGACGTCGGCCGTCAGGGAAGCCGTGCGTCGCGGTCTGGTGCGAATTGGCTGACCTGACTTGATTGCGATAGCTGGCTGCGTTTTTTCGCCGACGATCGTGGACGCAAGCACTGGTTGATCGCGAACAGCGACACCATCAGCGGCGGCAGAACAAGGTAGGGAACCAAACCGGTCAGCCGGCGCGGCGGCGATCCGACTGGTATGATGCAGCTCACCTTCACGACATCGTTCCCGCGTTCTATGGCTGCTTGCAATTGCCAGTTGCCGGTGGTGCCCAACCGGATCGGCGCGGCGTAGAGTAGTTTGTTCGACGCCTGTTTGTGGGTTGCCGGGACACTGAACGGTGTCATTTGACCATCCGCCGAGTGACTCATTAGCGCCCCTTGTGATTGGCCGCACATCGGTTCTGCGGGTTCCACAGCCGATTTCGAAGGCGGTGTAAACATCAGGTCTACGGTGGCGTCAAGAATCGCATCGGTTGAATCTCGCCGTTGCACGAGGACGCTAACGTCCACGGGGCTGTCCCGCAAGGGTTCGGACGCAGTGAAAACCGTAACGACGTACGGCCCTCGAGCTTCACGCAACCGAACGACACCACCGTCGGCGCGCGCGTTACCCGACAACAACCCCAGTAACAGAGGCACCAG
>Ga0335085_10018163_pt1 | contig 10114 bp, 16 predicted proteins | sample Lox_Sample_45_FD_206712 | JGI IMG/M metagenome (GOLD analysis project Ga0335085, IMG submission 206712) | Soil microbial communities from Loxahatchee National Wildlife Refuge, Florida, United States - Lox_Sample_4.5 | ecosystem: Environmental > Terrestrial > Soil > Wetlands | place: USA... | reverse complement strand
CCCGACCGCGAGCGCAGCGCAGGCGGCCGCGGCAACCGCCGCACCGGCGTACAGGCGCCGCCGGCTCGGCCGGAGCGCGACGACCGTCGGCGGCTCGGCGCGGGCGGCGCCGAGGATGCGGTCGCGGAGCGCGTCCGGGGGCGCGGGGCCCTCGTCGGCGCCGTACGCGAGCGCCCCGGCGGTCTCGGTCAGGCCGGCGACCTCGGCCCGGCACCGCTCGCAGCCCGCCAGGTGCTCCTCGAATGCCTGCCGGTCGTCGGCGTCGAGCGCGTCGAGCATGTACGCGCCGGCCAGCTCATGGAGGTCCTCGTTCGTCATCACGTGCCCTTCGCGCTGATTCGCGCGACGCCGCGAATCGGTTCGGTCCTACTCGAGTGGCGGGTTCTGGACGTTGTGCTCGGTCGCGTACTCGTCGGTCAGGCGGTTGATCTCGCCGGGGTCCGGGAAGGCGTAGTTGATCTTCACGAAGGGCGACCATTTTTCCGGCAGCGCGTCCTCCGGGAAGATCGCCTCGACCGGGCACTCGGGCTCGCACGCGCCACAGTCGATGCACTCCTCCGGGTCGATGATGAGGATCCGCTCGAACTCGTGGATGCAGTCGACGGGACAGACGTCGACGCACGAGCGGTCTTTGATGTCGATGCAGGGCTCCGCGATGATGTAGGTCATCGGGCGCCTACTCTACAGGCGCCAGTAGCTCCTCGATCACCTCCGATGCCCGCTCCTGGAGCGCCGAACGGGCGAGCACCTGGTCGAAGCCGGCGGCCTGCGCACGGCGCAGCCCGGCGGTGTCCGTGTGGTTCGAGAACCCGACGATCGGCACGTCGGGATACGTGTCGGCGACCTCCTCCGGCTCGACGCGCGAGATGTCCGCGATCACGAGCTCGGGCTCCTCGATCGTGTCGGTGGTGACCAGACGGTGCCCCGGCAAGAGCACGTCCAGCTTGCCCCGGAAGAACAGATCGACCCCAACGAGCAGGATCGTCGCCACGCCCCCGAGGGTAACACCCGCTCCGGACCACACCAAGCCCGTTCCTGTGGATGAGAATTCACACTACTGTCACATCCGAGTGCCAGGCACCATCTGTGGATAACCCCCCGGCGACGCCGCTCGAGGCCGGGCTGGCGCTGATCCGGGCGGGGCGGTACTTCGAGGCCCACGAGGAGCTGGAGACGGCCTGGCGTGCAGCTCCGCCGGAGGAGCGCGACTTCCTCCAGGGCCTCGTCCACGTCGCCGTCGCCTGGTACCAGGCAGGCCGGGGCAGGGAGCGCGGCTGCGCGCGCCAGCTCGAGAAGGCCGCCCGGCGACTCGGGCCCTATGCGCCGGCCCACCGCGGTGTCGACGTCGCCTCCCTGCTCGCGCAGATCGAGGACGCAGGGGAGCGAGTCGAGGGGGGCTCGCTCGCGCTAGACCCGGTCCAGCCCGACTGACTCCAGCACGCGGTTCAGGGCGACCTGGAGCCACCAGTAGCGCTCGAAGAAGAGCAGCGTGCCGAGCACGATCAGGGTCACGCCGCCGATGATCTGGATCACGCGGTAGCGGTCGCGGAACCAGCGGAACGTCGCCATCGCGCGGGTGAAGGCGATCCCCGCGAGCACGAACGCCGCACCGAGGCCGATCGAGTACGCGGCCAGGAGGACGATCCCGCGCACGACCGAGCCCGCGCTCCCGGCCAGGACGAGGATCGAGCCGAGGACGGCGCCGATGCACGGCGCCGCGCACACGGCGAACGCCGCGCCGAGCAGGATGCTGGAGCTTCGCGCCCGCGCGAGGAGCCCCGGCGCGACCGCGCGGTCGGGCCACGGCAGCAGGCCGACGAACCCGAGGCCGATCACGATCAGCAGGAATCCGGCGAACTCCGTCTGGAGCCGCTTGTCGAGCACGCTGCCGACCGCAGCCGCCCCGGCGCCGAGCACCACGAAGACGACGGTGAAGCCGAGCACGAACGGCAGGCTCGCGAGCGTCACCCGCTTCGCGACGCCTCGCTCGCCGAGCCGGCCGGCCTCGACCGAGGAGAGCGCCGACAGGTAGCCCGGCACGAGCGGGAGCACACAGGGCGTCATCACCGAGACGAGGCCGGCGAGGAAGGCGACCGCCAGCCGCTCAGCCATCGAACCGCGCGAGCTCCTCGTCGACCCGGCGCTCGAGCTCGGGGTCGAGCGGAGGCCCGCCGGCCACCGCCGGCGACCCGCGCCCACGGCTCCAGCGCCACGCGAGCACGCCGACGACGACGGCGGCGATCCCTGCGGCGACGAGCGGGAGCACCCAGGCGAGGAGGTTGAAGCCGTGCTTCGACGGCTCGGCCAGCACCGCCGGGCCGAACTGGGTGACGAGCTTCCGCTTAATCTCGCTCTTCGTGTCGCCGGCCGCGATCCGGGCCGAGATGAACTGCCGGATCCGGTCGGCGATCGGCGCCGTCGACTGGTCGAGCGTCGTCTTGCACGTCGGGCACATCACCTCGCCCTCGAGCTCGCCGAGCGTCGGGTGCCGCTCGCTCGCCGCCGCCGGCGCCGCCAGCACCAGGGCGAGCGCGAGCGCCGCGAGCAGCCTCACGACTCCAGCGCCTGCTTGATCCCGCTCACGAGCCGCTCGGAGCTGATCTCGCCCTCGACGCGCTCGCCGACGAGCCGGCCGCGCCGGTCGACGAAGTAGGTCTCCGGGAAGCCCGTGACCCCGTACTTCGGCAGCACGTTGCCCGGCCCGTCGTGGACGTTCGGATACGTCAGCCCGTGCTTGCGGATGAACCGGCGTGCGTCACCGGTGAAGTCCTGGGCGTCGACGCCGACGACGACCACGCCCTGGCTCCGGTAGCGCTTCCAGGCCGCCTCGAGCCGGGGCGCCTCCGACTTGCACGGCGCGCACCACGACGCCCAGAAGTTCAGCACCACGACCTTCCCGCGCAGCGAGGCGAGCGACAGCTTCCCCGACGTGTCGATCCGGGCGAGGTCGAAGTGCGGAGCCGGCGGTGTCTTGCCCTTCGCGAGCTCGCCGGCCGCCCCCTTGCCCTGGTGCACGACCTTCCAGACCAGGAGCGCGAGCAGCCCGGCGACGACCGCGACGGACAGCGCCTGGAGGCCGATCTTCAGCCGGGCGGGCACGGCGGGTCAGGCGGGGACGATGTAGACCGGCGTCCCGACCTCCACATGGTCGAACAGCCACTCGGCGTACGGGATGTACATCCGGATGCACCCGTGCGAGGCCGAGTAGCCGAGCGAGGCCGGGTCCGGCGTCCCGTGGATGCCGACGCCCGGTGCCGACAGCCCCATCCAGCGCGTCCCGAGCGGGTTCCCCGGCCCGGGCGGGATCGGCTTCTCGCCCTGCGCCCACGGCGAGTTCGGCGGGTACCACCAGGGGTCTTTCCACTTGACGACGATCTTGAACCTCCCGAGCGGGGTCGGGTAGATCGCCTGGCCGGTGGCGACGGTGAACGTCCGCCACGGCTTCATCCCCCTGTACAGGTACAGGCGGTTCGCACCCCGGTGGATCACGATCACCGGGCCGAAGTTGGCACGGCTGACCCCCTGCGGGACGTCCTTGTACGGCAGGACGACGCCGGTGCGCTGGTTCTGCCGGAGCGCGGTCAGGATCGCGAGCACGGCGGGCTCCTCGTCGAGGACCTTCCCCGGCGCACCCTTCGTCACGTACGGCTTCAGGTCGCGCAGCAGGACCTTCGAGTCGACAGGATCGCGGGTGAACTTCTTCGCGAGCGAGTCGACGAGCCGGCGAATGGACCGGCCGTGCACGCTCACGCCCAGTGGGATGGCGGTGTTCGGCCGCGCGCTGCGTGCGTGCGCGACGGCGTTCTTCGCGTAGGCGGTGACGCCGAGGGTGAGGGGCGAGATCTCGACCTTGCGCGCGCCGAGCCTCAGCACGAGCGGCGAGCGGAACGCGGCGCGCACGACCGCGTAGGCGGCGTCGGGCGAGAGCCCGCCGACGTAGATGCCGCCGATCGTCACTCCATAGGCAAGCCGAGCGGGCCGCGGCTTCGGCTTCGGCTTCGGCGCCGGCGCAGTGGTCGTCGCCTGCGTGGTGGTCGTCTCCTCGGTGGTGGTCGTCTCCTCGGTGGTGGTCGTCTCGGTCGTCGGCGGGGGCTCCTGCGCCGACCCCGCGGGGACGAGCGCGGCCAGCACACCCGCGGCACAGAGCGCGACTGCGACGAGGCCGAGGGCGAGCGCCCGTTTCACGACCGGGAGTGTAGACCGCGACCCACGATCCGCGGGTCGTTCGTGATCACGCCGTCGACGCCGGCGTCGAGCACGCGGCCCAGGTCGGTCAGGTCGTCCACCGTCCACGTGAGGACGGCGGCTCCGAGCGCGTGCGCACGCTCGACGGCGGCCGCTGTGACGACGGAGTGGTGGAGCACCGCGGCCTGCGCCTGCGCCCGCTCCAGCAGGCCCTCGAGCCGCTGCGGCAGCGACCGCCGAAGCCCGGCGAGGAGCGTTGAGGCGACCGGCCCGAGCAGGCGCCGCTGCGAGAGCCGGTGGCGGTCGAACGGGTACGTGAAGCCCCGCGCGAGCCGTGGCTCGAGCGCCGCGAACCGGCACAGGCTGTCGGCGAGCACGGTGCTCACGACCGTTCGTTCGACGAGACCGTGCCGCCGGATCGCCTCGACCGTCGCGTCCTCGTAGCCGCGCCACTTCACGTCGACCTGGAGCCCGGCTCCCGTCGCGCCCAGGAGCTCGAGCGCCTCGTCGAAGGTCGGGAGCTCGGGCGCCACCTCCCTGAGCTCTCCGAGGTCGAGGCTCTGGACCGCACCGTCCGCGGCGCCGTGGCTGACCTCGAGCAGGTCGTCGGAGTGCGCCAGGACCAGCGTGCCGTCGCGGAGGTCGAGCACGTCGAACTCGACGAGGTCGCAGCCCAGGTCGACCGCCCGCTGCAGCGAGCGCAGCGTGTTCTCGGGCTCGAGCGCCGCTGCGCCCCTGTGCCCGATCACGAGCGGACGGCTGTCCGCACGCAGATTCACCCCGACTCCCCTCTCCCGGGACCGACGACCGGCGAAGTATCGCCGATGATCCCGATGCGCGAGCGTCAAAACGAGCGTCCACACTAGAATCAGCTCATGGCCGAGCCTGCACAGCGCCGACGGCCGCGTACCGAGGCGCCGCCGCTCGACCCGTCTGCGGTCGATCGTGCGTACCGCTTCTACCGGGCGCAGCGCTACGCGAAGACCGAGCACCGCCGCGCGACCCGCATGGCGCGCTGGCGGTTCTGGGCCTTCCTGGGCCTCCTGCTCCTCGCCTGTCTCGTGGTCGCCGTCACGGTCTGGGAGCAGGTCACCAAGCTGTTCGGCCTCTGATCCGTGGAAACGCCAGACCTCTTCGACTTCGACGACCCCGACCTCGACGAGCCGCCCGCGCGCGCGACGCCACGGCGGCCGACGCCGCTGCTCCGCCCCGGCGGCGGGATCTGGGGCTCGGGGGAGCGGCTGGCGTGGGTGTCCGGCCTCGTCCTGATGCTGTCGTCGTTCATGGCCTGGTACTCCGGCAAGTCGGTCGAAGGGCCGACGCTGTCGGTGATCGGCTGGCACACGGGCACGATCGGGAAGATCGTCTTCTTCCTCGGCCTGCTCGTGATCGCCCTGGCGATCCTCCGGGAGGCCGGCGTCGAGCTTCCGCCGAGCGTGCCCGAGAGCCTGGTCACGCTCGCGCTCGGTGCGCTGGCGACGACGCTCGTGCTGATCCGGTTGATCTCCGTGCCGGACACCTTCGCGGGCACGAGCGGCCGGTCGATCGGGCTCTGGATCGGCCTGCTCTCCGCCCTCGGCGTGATCGCCGCCGGCCTGCTGCGCGCGGCCGAGGACCTCTAGCCGGGCCTAGACGGGCAGCAGGCGCTTCGTCGACTCGACGAGCGCCTCGGGGTCGAACGGCTTGCCGACGAAGCCCTGCGCGCCGCGCTTCACCGCCTCCACGCCGCCTTCGACGCGGCCGCTGAACATGATCACCGGGATCGTCCCGACGTCGTGCCGCTCCTGCACGCGGCGGAGCATCTCCCAGCCGTCGACCTCCGGCATGAGGACGTCGAGCAGGATCAGGTCGGGCGGCTCCTCCTCCAGCGCCGCGAGCCCCGACTCGGCGCTGGACGCCTCGCGCACCGTGTAGCCGTCGGCCTCCAGGCTGGCCCGGACGTAGCGGCGGAGGCTCGCGTCGTCGTCGACGATCAGGACCAGCGGCCCCGGCCGTCCACCCCGGCCGGAGCGGGTCAGGAAGTCGTCGAGGTCGCGGCGGCGGAAGCGCCGGTGCCCGCCGGGGGTATAGAAGGCCGGCACCAGGCTCTGGTCCGACCACTTGCGGATCGTGCTCTGGGCGACGCCCAGATACTTCGCCGCCTGCCCCAGCGTCAGCCAGTCGGGCTCGGCCCCTGGCGCGCGCCTACCGCTTCCCCGAGCGATCGCCACCCCCAGACGCTATCGAACCTGCGCCGGACGCTACCGCCGGACGGTCACGGTGACCGTCTCCCGCGCCGGCGGGAGCTCCAGCGGCTTCAGCGTACGGACGAGCGTCTGCGTGTCGCCGGGAGACGGGTTGTCGTGCAGCGACTCGCCGATCGCGAGGCCGATCCCGAACACGATCACGAGCGCGGCCGCGCCGATCCAGAAGCGCAGCGCGCGGCGTTTCCGCGGCGGGCGCCGCTCGCGCCTCGTCGTCGTTGTCGGCGCCGTGCTCAGGGCTCGTAGTCCCGCGCGCCGCGCTGGTAGAGGAAGAAGGCGGCGTCCGTCGCCGTCGTCAGGCCGGGCGACCACTGCGACTCGGGCGGAAGCTCGGCGACCGCCTCGAGGGCCCACGTCTCGGCACGGTGGTACTCGCCCGCCAGCTCGGAGAGCGTGAAGACGCCGCCGATCCGCCGGCGGAGCTGCTCGGTGATCACGTCCACCTGGGCGAGGAGCTGCCGGTAGCGCTTCGGCTGCTCGCGCTCGCGCTCGAGCCGGCGGTGCCCATCGGCCCACTCCTGGCGGGCGACCTCGACCGTCGTCGTCACGGACTCGATGCTAGTAGCCCTGTACAGCACTCGTGGGCCGGCCAGGGCTCCTCGACCTCCGCCAGGATCCGCTCGCCGAGCACGTAGCCGGGGTGGGCGAGCGCGTAGGCGGCGTGGGCGTGCAGGCACTTCAGGCTCCCGCCGCGGGAGGCACCGCCGATCCCGAGCTCGAGCGACGCGCCGCCGTCGTGCCCCTCGCGGCCGCCGGCGAGCCTGCGCCGGACGGCCCGCTGCTCGTCGTCCGCCCGCGCGAGGCTGTCGGCGAGCTCGGGGTCACCCGCCGCGGCGGCGCTCCAGCGCTCCACCCCGCCCGCCGCCTCGAGGCGCGAGACCGCGGCGGCGAGGTGCGGGCACGTGAGCCAGTACGTGGTCGGGAACGGCTCGCCGCCGGCGTCGTACGGCTCCTGCTCGGTGACCGCGGGCCGGCCGTACGGGCAGCGGACGGCGACGCGCCGGAACGCGCGCGGGGCGCGGCCGAGCTGCCGGGCGACGACGGCGCGATCGTCCATGCCCGTCAGGCTAGTCGGCGGTGCGCGTCAGCGACGCGCGTTCGCGCGGCGCCATTCGGGGATGCCGCGCACGATGAACAGCCGCTCGCCGGGCTTGACCAGCCCGAGGCGCCGGGCGCCGCGGACGAGCGTCCTGCCGCTCTGGATCTCCGCGAGCCGGTCCTCCAGCTGGCGCTTCCGGGCGCCCAGCTCCTGCACCTCGGCCGTGCGCTCCTTGAGCGTGTGGCGCGTGTCCACGTACGCCTTCACCGGACGGTAGTAGAGGAGCGCGAGGAGGACCGCGATCCCGAGCGCGAGCCAGCGAACGAACCGACGACGGCGACCCCGAGCACGAACCATGGGCAACCGGACTTCGGCAGCCGGGGCGCCGCTCCTGCCCGGCTACGCGACGTCGACGCGGATGACGTTGGTCGAGCCGGGGATGTTCACGGAGGTGCCGGCGGTGATCACGATCCGGTCGCCTTTCGCAAAGAGCCCGGCGCTCCGCCCGGCCTCGATCGACATCTGCCAGAGATCCTGGACGTCCTTCGCCTCCGGCACGTAGAGCGGGATCACGCCCCACTCCAGCGCCATCTGCTGCACCGCGTACTGATTGTGGGTCAGCCCGACGATCGGGCGGCGAGGCCGCAGGCGCGCGACCGCCGACGCGGTGCGCCCGGTCGCGGTCGGGACGAGGATCGCCTTCGCACCGAGCGTCTCGGCGAGGTCGCAGGCCGCGTTGGACATCGCGCGCCCGATCCCCGGTTCCTCGTCCGGCTCCGGCATCTGGTGCCGGTAGCCGAGGCTCGGCTCGACCGCCCGGATGATCCGGTCCATGTACGCGACCGACTCGACGGGGAACTCGCCGACCGCCGTCTCCCCGGAGAGCATCAGCGCGGACGAGCCGTCGAGGACGGCGTTCGCGACGTCGCTCGCCTCGGCTCTGGTCGGCTCCGGCTGGTGGATCATCGACTCGAGCATCTGCGTCGCGGTGATCACCGGCTTCCCGCCGTCGAGCGCCCGGAGGATGATCCGCTTCTGGAGGAGCGGCACCGAGGCAGTGCCGATCTCGACGCCGAGGTCGCCGCGCGCGACCATGATCGCGTCGGTCACCTCGAGGATCTCGTCGAGCGCCTCCACCGCCTCGGCCTTCTCGATCTTCGCGATCACCTCCGCGTGGGAGCCGGCCTCCTCGATCCGGCGGTGCAGGTCGCGCACGTCCTCGGCCGAGCGGACGAACGAGAGCGCGACGAAGTCGACGCCGAGCGAGAGGGCGAGCTCGAGGTCGGCGACGTCCTTCGGGGTCAGCGCGGGGATCGGCAGCGCGACGCCCGGCAGGTTCACGCCCTTGTGCGAGCTGACCGCACCGCCGACGGCGACGGTGCAGCGGGCAGAGCCGTGCTCGACCTCCTCGACGCGGAGCCGGACGAGGCCGTCGTCGATGAGGACGTCGTTCCCCGCCGCCAGCACCTCGCCGATCACGGGCGGGGAGACCGGGAGCTCTCCGTCCCGAGCGGCTCCCTCCGGCGCGATCACCACCTCCTGACCGGCGACGAGCATCCGCGGCGCGGGCAGGTCGCCGAGCCGGAGCTTGGGGCCCTGCAGGTCGGCGACGAGCGCGAGCGGCCGCCCGGCGTCGTCCGCGGCCGTCCGGACGAGCTCCGCGCGCTGCCGGTGCTGGTCCTGCGTCCCGTGCGAGAAGTTCAGCCGCGCGGCGTCCATGCCGGCCTCGACGAGCGCCGCGACCCGCTCCGGCGTGCCGCTCGCCGGTCCGATCGTGACCAGGATCTTCGTCCGTCTCGGGGTCCCGGCCACGCTCGAAATGTAGCGAGCGGACTTACACCTTGAAGGCCGCCCAGCCGGGATACTCGGCACGGCCGCCGAGCTCCTCCTCGATCCGGAGGAGCTGGTTGTACTTGGCGACGCGGTCGGTCCGGGACGGGGCGCCGGTCTTGATCTGCCCGACGCCGGTCGCAACGGCCAGGTCGGCGATCGTCGTGTCCTCCGTCTCGCCCGAGCGGTGCGAGATCACCGCCGCGTAGCCGGCGCTCCTCGCGAGGCCGATCGCCTCCAGCGTCTCCGTCAGGGTCCCGATCTGGTTCACCTTGACGAGGATCGCGTTGGCGACGCCCGCGTCGATTCCCCGCTGGAGGCGCTCGACGTTCGTCACGAAGATGTCGTCGCCGACGAGCTCCAGACGGTCGCCGAGCTTCTTTGTGAGACCCTTCCAGCCGTCCCAGTCGTCCTCGGCCAGCCCATCCTCGATCGAGACGATCGGGTAGCGGGCTGCGAGGTCGGCGTAGAACTCGCCCATCGCCGCCGCATCGGCCTCGCGGTCCTCGAAGCGGTACACGCCGTCGGAGTAGAACTCGGTCGAGGCCGGGTCGAGTGCGATCGCGACGCGCTCGCGATGCCCGGCCCGCTCGGCCGCCTCGAGGATCGCCTCGATCGCCGCCTCGCTGGACTCGAGGTCGGGCGCGAACCCGCCCTCGTCGCCGACGGCGGTCGCGAGGCCGCGCTCGCTGAGAACCGCCCGAAGGGTGTGGAACGTCTCCGCCCCGATCCGCAGCGCGCCCGCGAACGTCTCCGCGCCGGCGGGGACGACCATGAACTCCTGCAGGTCGATCGAGTTCGCCGCGTGCACGCCGCC
>Ga0335085_10018162_pt1 | contig 10115 bp, 8 predicted proteins | sample Lox_Sample_45_FD_206712 | JGI IMG/M metagenome (GOLD analysis project Ga0335085, IMG submission 206712) | Soil microbial communities from Loxahatchee National Wildlife Refuge, Florida, United States - Lox_Sample_4.5 | ecosystem: Environmental > Terrestrial > Soil > Wetlands | place: USA: Florida... | reverse complement strand
TCATTTGGTCTAACGCAAAGTATAGGGGCTGAAACTACGGAGATTCTCTCAATTACAAATGATGGTCATGCTACATACAGCTTGACCAAAAATGGATATTCGGAACCTGACAAAAATTATCAACTCCCATCAGATGAGATGAAGAAACTAGTAGCACTGATTAAGGAGACGGGATTTGTCGAAATTCCTCAAACATCTTATCCTGTAAAAAGTGATCTAAACGAATATAACAAATTTGGATTGCAAATTACACTAAATGGAAAATCGGTGAATCTACAATGGCCGGATCAAAATGCTACCCAGGATTTCATTCCTCCTATCATAAATCAAGTACAAAGCAACTTGGATGGCATAATTGCAGAGATAATAAAATAAATAACGTAGAAGTCAAACAGAATTTATGATTCCCCTCTCAGGTGATTTGAGTGATGCTAAAGGAGTAATTAAGGAACGAATAGGCTCTTTTGAAACAAAGCGTGGGACATCCACTCTAAAAAGAGGTTTTGCTCATATGCTCAAGAATGGAGTAGTAATGGATGTTACAACAGTTGAACAGGCCCAAATTGCCGAGGATGCAGGAGCTGTAGCAGTTATGGTTCTTGATAAATTACCTGCAGATGTAAGAAAGGCAGGAGGGGTAGCCCGAACAGCAAGTATTAGAATTATCCAAGACATCATGGACTCTGTAACCATTCCAGTAATGGCAAAATGTAGAATAGGACATGTCTATGAGGCATTGGTCTTGCAAGAAACAAAGGTTGACATGATTGATGAATCAGAAGTTCTTACCCCAGCAGATGAAAATCGTCACATATGGAAATGGAATTTTACTACTCCATTTGTAAATGGTGCAAGAAATCTTGGCGAAGCTCTTAGGCGAATAGAAGAAGGCGCTGCAATGATCCGAACAAAAGGAGAACCAGGAACAGGTAATGTAGCTGAGGCAATTATACATATTAAAAATGTAAATAATGAATTAAGACGCATAAAATCAATTTATGATGCAGGAGATGAACAAGATCTTATTAGTGCTGCAAGAGAACTAAAAGTGTCTTATTCTATTGTCGAAGAAACTGCAAGCCTTGGTAGATTACCTGTGGTGAATTTTGCTGCTGGTGGAATATCGACTCCAGCGGATGCTTCATATTTGATGACATTGGGTTGTGATGGAATCTTTGTAGGTTCTGGAATTTTCAAATCAGACGACGCAAAAGAAAGAGCACAGGCAATAGTTTTAGCAACGACTTTCTGGGAAGATCCAGATAAAGTAAAAGAGGCACAAAAAATGATAGATGAAAGACAATCTATGTTGGGGTTGGACACTAAGAATCTGGAGCTAAAAATGCAAGAGCGTGGTAGTACAGCATGAAAGGCGTTAACATTGGCGTTTTAGCAGTACAGGGAGACGTGACTGAAAATGTAATGGCAACAAAGATGGCTATAGAAGATCTTGGTATTGAGGGGTCTGTAAATGAAGTTAAAACGCCAGAACAGATTGCTCAACTAGACGCATTAATTATTCCAGGTGGAGAAAGTACTGTCATTGGTACATTGTCACTAGTTAATGGTTCATTGAAAAAAATCAAGGAAAAAATTGCAAATGGGATGCCGGTTTTAGGTATCTGTGCAGGAATGATTCTCCTATCGAAGAAGGCAAAAGATAGAGTGATAGGTGAGATGGATCAGCCATTGTTAGACTTTCTTGATGTCAAGATAGAGCGAAACGCATTTGGGAGACAGAATGATTCATTCGAGTCTGATATTTCACTCGATAAGATTGGCATTCCTAACTTTCAAGGCGTGTTTATTCGTGCTCCTTCAGTAATTGAGGTCGGGAAAGACGTAGAGGTTTTGGCAAAATTTAATGAGAATATCATTGCTGTAAAGCAAGGGAATATTGTTGGAACCTCATTCCATCCAGAATTGACAGGAAACCTAGATTTACACAAATACTTTGTAGACTTGGTCAGAAAGAAAAACTAAATCTTGTTATTTGAATTTATCATATATGAATACCATTTATATTAAATTTAAACCGCTTGTACCAGTGTTATTAGTATGGAAATAGAAACAACGACAGATCTTGTATCGAATACTTACAAGAAGCTTGAAGAAAACATTACAAAATACAGAAAAATGGTTAATAGACCACTTACTTTAACTGAAAAAATTCTAGTAGGACACCTTGAGGAAATAGGAAACGCAACAAATCTGGAAGCTGGTACAAGCTATGTCTTTCTTAGACCAGATAGGGTAGCGTTACAAGACGTAACAGGACAAATGGTTATTTTGCAATTCATGCAGTCTGGTCTGAAGGCAGCCATGCTTCCAGCAACAATTCATTGTGATCATCTGATACAAGCAAGAGTTGGTGGAGATATTGATACAAAAGTTGCATTAGATGAAAATAGCGAAGTGTATAAATTTCTTGAATCAGCTTCAACAAAATACGGCATTGGATTTTGGAAACCTGGTGCTGGAATCATTCATCAAGTTGTATTAGAAAACTATGCATATCCAGGAGGTCTGATGATAGGAACAGATTCTCATACTCCAAATGCAGGAGGTCTAGGAATGATTGCTGTTGGGGTTGGAGGCCTTGATGCTGCAGAGGTAATGGCAGGATTTCCATGGGAACTATTGTATCCTAAGAGAATTGGTGTGTTTCTAAAAGGAGAACTCAACGGTTGGGCATCTCCAAAGGATGTGATACTTTACGTAGCGATGAAACTGACAGTTTCAGGTGGAACAAATGCAATTATAGAATATTTTGGACCTGGCACGAAATCAATTAGCTGCACTGGAAAAGCTACTATTACCAATATGGGTGCAGAAGTTGGTGCCACATGTTCTATCTTTCCTTATGATGAAAAGATGGAAACATATCTTAGAACAACTAACCGAGGAAAAATAGCAGAACTGGCAAACAACCACAAGGATCTTTTAAGGGCAGATCCTGAGATTGAAAAAAACCCTGAAAAGTACTTTGATAAAATCATTGAAATCGATCTGTCTACACTTGAACCCTATGTAGTAGGTCCACACACTCCAGATCTTGCAAGACCAATCTCTCAACTTGCAGAAGATGTAAAGAAGAACGGCTATCTTGACGCCATTTCAGTAGCACTAATTGGAAGTTGCACAAACTCATCTTATGAAGATATGACAAGAGCGGCTAGTGTGGCGGAGCAAGCAAAGTCAAAGGGAATAAAGGTAAAGATTCCTCTTCTTGTAACACCTGGTTCGGAACAAATTAGAGCGACAATTGAACGTGATGGACAGATGGAGACACTATCAAATATTGGCGCAACTGTTCTTGCCAATGCATGTGGGCCATGTATAGGACAATGGAAAAGGCCTGAGCTCAAACCTGGAGAACCTAACACTATAATTAATTCCTTTAATCGAAATTTTCCTGGCAGAAATGATGGCCGAAGAGAAACAATGAGTTTTATTGGAAGCCCAGAGGTTGTAGTGGCTCTCTCCCTTGATGGGAGACTTTCGTTTAATCCCCTCAAAGATTATCTAAAAACATCAGATGGTAAAGAATTCAAACTTGAACCACCTAAGAGGGCTCCCGAAGTACCTTCAAATGGATTTGCAAATATACGAAATGTGTATGTTCCACCTTCAGAAAATCCAGAAAAAATTCAAGTAATAATAAACCCTTCCAGTGGAAGACTGCAGAAACTTGAACCATTTCCAAAGTGGGATGGCAATGACTTTTTGGAAATTCCAATCTTGTTAAAAGCAAAAGGCAAGTGTACAACGGATCACATATCTCCTGCAGGTGCATGGTTGATGTATCGTGGACATCTTGACAAGATTAGCGATAATGTATTTCTTGGCGCGGTAAATTCCTATACTAGTGATGTTGGTAAAGGTCTGAATCAACTAACTGGCAATATAGAATCATTCCCATCTATTGCAAGAGAATACAAGAATATGGGATTGAAATGGGTTGCAATAGGTGATAATAATTATGGGGAAGGTAGCAGTAGAGAGCACGCAGCAATGTCTCCTAGGTTTCTTGGATGTGCTGCTGTCATTGCACGTAGTTTTGCTCGCATCCATGAAACAAATTTGAAGAAACAAGGTGTACTCGCACTCACTTTTGCAAATCCTTCAGACTATGACAAGATTCAGGAGACAGACAAAATAAGCATAATTGGCCTGTCAGATCTTAAGCCAGCAATGCCTGTCAGATGTATCATTCATCATAAAAATGGTTCAAAAGAGGAGATCACATTAAAACACTCCTACAACGAATTTCAAATAAAATGGTTCAAGGCTGGTTCTGCTTTGAATATCTTACGAGATAGTGAAAAAAACTAGTTCACTAAATTATCCTATTGGTAGACGCAAAAGTGGATTACAATTTTGTAATGCATCAATATGGTTTTAGATGCGGATGTTCAATCTTTAATAACTAGACACATTATTTTTGTTTAATCAAATCTACAAATTACATATTTCTCAAAGAAATAATATTGGTGCATACGATCAATACTCATCATGGAATTTTTTAAATGGTACAATATATTAAAATATTTTCATGAAGTTATTATCTCATGATAATAATGATAAAAAAAGAGATATTGAACAAAGCTAAAATCGTTACTATACCTGCACTAGATTGCAAAAAGATTTTAGAGAAATATTGGTAGGACATGGAATTTGGTATTGGCGCTTGTCAAATTATCGACCATTTTTGTGAACATGATGAGTCGTCAATTTGATCCAAATGAGCTCTACAATAGAGTAGTTCATTACTATGTTGACAAGAAAGGTTATTCAAAAGACCAAGCAAATAAAATTGCACAAAAAGTAGTAGAGAGGGAAAAATTAAGAAGAAAATGTAAGAATGTTAACTGTGGTCATGCAGTAGATGATCATATACGGAACAGTAAGACCTGTCTGGTAGTAGATTGCGATTGTAGGGAATTTGTTAACTAGAGACTCGTAGAATTATCTTTCCAAACTGGCTGCTTTGTTCCATCCGTTGGTGGGCAAGATTAGCATCTTTCAATTCAAATACGGTATCAATTACGGGCCTTATCCTCTTTGATTTCATAAATTTATGTAATGAAACAAGCTGAAATTTTGAACCTAAATATGCACCGATTATCTGTGCCTCCTTGCTGTAAAAATCTCTGATGTTTACCATGCCTTCTCCACCGCTCGTTGTACCGCATGTAATCATTTTTCCTTTTACTTTTAATACTTGAAGGCTAGTAGGCCATGTTTTGTTACCTACATGATCAATTACTGCATCCACGCCATATTCTTTGGTATACCGCAATACTTCGACTGATACATCACAAATACTTCGGTCAATGACAAAATCTGCTCCTAATTTCTTTGCAAAGTTTACTTTGTTTTTATCTGATGCTACAGTAATTACTTTCAGACCTTTTGCTTTTGCAAGTAAAATTGCGGCAGATCCTACTCCACTATTTGATCCCCAAATTAATATTGTATCTCCCTTTTTACACTTTGATTTTTCTAACATATTCCATGATGTAAGATATGAAACATTTATTGAGGCGGCTTCATCGTCAGAAAGCCACGTTGGTTTTTTAATTATGTTTTTTTTGGGAACCATAATGACTTCTGCATAACCTCCTTGATACTTTCCAAAACCTCCAATAATAGAAAATGAAACTCTTGGTAGGCTGCTCGCAATTGCAGGATAAACTATTACTTTTTCATCTTTTTTGAAATTCTGAAACTCTTCTAGTAGTGTACCGCAAATATCACACCCTAAAATATGCGGAAATGATATGGCCTTACCTGAAATACCATTTCTTACCCATATGTCCAAATGGTTTACTGCGCATCGGTTTACTTTTACTAGAACATGTCCTTTGTTACATTGAGGATCAGAAATCTCTTCATATGACAGAACGTCAGGACCTCCATGCTTCCGAATAATTACTGCTTTCAACTCCTTTAGATGAATACAAAATTGCTATTTAAAGAAAGTATAAGATGATTATAGCAAAGCATTTTCTACAAATTTTCTGTCTTTTTTTACACGGGATTACGACATGATGCGTCTTGGCCACAACACTTAGTTTGAAGACAAATTGTTTTCTAGTTTAGTTACTTTAGGTTATGCATTGCCTTGAGATCCTTTGAAAATGGCTCAAGATTTTCAGGAATCTGAATATCTACTGTATCCTTTAATGATAGATTCATGCTCTTCTTTTTGTTCCATACTAGTGAATTAAATTCAATAATGTCTTTTCTAAATTTGCCCCACTCATCGCGATTTTCTGCTTGGGCAAATCTTTCATTATGAATGGTATTTCCAGAGTACAAATTTTGCCACAAATAATCTGTTATAAATGGAGTTATTGGTGCAAGTAATAGGAGCAGTACAGAAAATACCTTATGAAGTGTATATATTGCGGCGTCTCGCTCTTCATCGGAAAAGCCAGATCCGTATACCCTCGCCTTTACCATCTCAATATAATGTGCAGCAAACAAATTCCAAGTAAATTCTCTAATTGCAGTTGCTGGGATAAAAAAATTGTATTCGCTATAGCCTTTTTTACATTCTAAAATCAATTTATCCAATTCAGAAAGTATCCACATGTCCGATGGATTTGTTTTACCAGATTTTATTAATGGAAGACCGGAAAGAAATCTAGAAACATTCCATAGCTTACTTAGGAATTTCTTCATTGTTTCTATCTTTTGCTCGGAACATCTAAAATCGTAGCCAAGATTTATCTCACTTGCACTCCAAAAACGAAAAGTATCGGCGCCAAATTTCTGAATGATTGGAAGGGGATCAACTACATTTCCTTTACTCTTACTCATCTTCGCACCATGTTCGTCTACTCCATATCCCATTATCCAGGCTTCATTCCATGGAGTCTTACCTGTTAGCTGATCGCATCTTAGGATGGTGTAGTAGAGCCAAGTACGAACGATGTCTTTTGATTGAGGTCTTATTGCAGATGGATATGTCTTGTTAAAAAAAAATTCATCTTGCTTATACTTTGAGATGTAAAGCGGTGAAATACTCGAATCCATCCACGTATCGAAAGTTCGTATCTCTCCAATAAATTCGGTTGTACCGCACTTTACACATTTTAATATGGGGCTTCGGTCTTTCCATGGTTTGTAATACTTGCCAGGTTCTGGTACGTGAGGTTCCTTACACTGCTTACAATACCATATGGGTATCTCTGTTCCATAGTATCTTCTTCTTGATATTGGCCAATCAATTGATATTGATTCAAGCCAATTCATCAAAATTTGTTTATGCATTGAAGGATGAAATACAATTTTTGAACCTAATTCCTTTATCCTATTCACAGAGTCTTTCTGTTTAAGATAATATTCTTCCATGGATATTATCTCAATTGGTGTCTTACTTCTCTCTGAAATTGGTGTTCTATGATTGATGTTCTCTATCTTTTCAATAAAACCTTGACTTTGTAGATCTTCAATTATTTTTTCTCTTGCTTGTTTGACCTTGAGACCTGCGTAAGATCCTGCTATTTCTGTCATTCTACCGTTTTTGCCAATAGCTGCAATCTCCTGAAGCTTTAGTTCTCTAAATAATGCCACATCATTTTGATCTCCGTAACTACAAACCATTACAGCACCAGACCCAAATTCCTTCTCTGCTGATGGATGTGCCTTTATCTCAACTTCTCTCCCTATCAGAGGTATACTTGCTTTCTTTCCTATTACTTGTGTGTATCTTTCATCTTCAGGATTTACAATTATTGCCTGACATGCACATAAAAGCTCAGGTCTGGTACTTGCAATAATGAATGTCTTTTCCTGCTCTTTTATTTTGAATCTCATGTGTATCAACTTAGTAGGAATTTCTTCGTAAGTTATCTCAGCATCCGCGATAGTAGTCCCTGTTACCCAGTCATAGTTATTTGGTCTATTTGCTAAGTAAATCAAGCCCTTTTCCCATAACTCAATAAATGTAGATTGTGTCAAAATCCTATAATTTTCCGAGTCAGTTCTATAATATTCTGAAAAATTACCACTTAGGCCAAGGTTTTTCATTATCTGGATCATTTCCATTTCTAGGTCATCTAAAGCTGTGGCACAAAGTTTGAGAAATTCCTCCCTGTCTGTCTCGTGCATCCTTATGTTATGTTTTTTTTCAGTATACATCTCAACAGGAAGACCATTCCTGTCTATTCCAATTGGAAACAAGACATTTTTTCCCATCATTCTTGCGGTTCTAGCTATCATGTCTATCTGAGCATAATGTGCAGCTGCTCCTATGTGCCAAGGCCTTCCAGATGGATAAGGAGGAGGAGTATCGATTACAAAGACATCTCCTTCTGGCTTGAAGTCGTATATGCGATTATCTTCCCATTGTTTTAGAATCTGCTTTTCAATCTCAGGGTTCCAAGCGGTTTCCTTAATCTTTGGTTCCATGTCATTACGGTTTTGAAATCTTTGAAATTATGTGGGCTCCTTTATTGTAACCCTCATAAATGTAAACGCCTAATGCTTCTATGTTTTTTGGCATCTTTGGTACAAGCAGTTTTATTATTTCAGTAGACAGGTTTTCAACGGTAGCCTCACCTTCCAAAAGGTAAGTTGTATTTTTTGGAACCTGAAGATCAAATTTTCCTTTTGGACCATCAAAGGCTATCCTAAAATGTAATTCATCCTCGTTTACAAGATATTTTCTATTTATGAAAAATTTATGATCCAGAATTGAAATTATCTCTTTAATTATTTTCTTTGCTTCTCCAAAGTCAATGAGTAAATTATTCTTCATTTCTCCGACAAGTTCAACCATTACAGATGATGTATGACCATGTAGAATGGAACACTTTTCAACCAAAGGTAAGATGTGAGCATAATCAAACGCAAATGAAGGGTCTTCTATGAATATGGAACCTGTCTGTACCTCCTTTGTCTTATAAAGTACAATATCTTCTAGTTCTGAAAGCTGTGCTGCAAATTTTGGATGACCTATCGCAATAATTTTTTCGTCGGTTAATTTGCTCTTTAGTTCCTTGTATTTTATTATGTCATTTTCATTGTCTATTACTTCAATAAATCCTCTGTCAGTCTTGAAATCTAAATTGATTTTTGTTCCGTCATTTAGAGTTACTACGAAGTTGTACTGGTATTCTATTTGTAAAAATTCTAGCATTTGAGCTATCGAGAGTTCAGTTCTGCTTCTCAGAAGATTCCCTCTCCCATCAATATATCTAAAATCTGAATCCAAAATTGCAGAGCCGGTAGGCATTTGAAAAATTCTAGGTACTCCGTATATAAATTCTGTACAGTAGTTGTTTAGAGACCTTTATTTTTCAAGCAAATCTAGAGTACTTGCAAGTGTAATATCATTTTGCGTAATTCCACCAGCTTCGTGAGTAACTAAATCAACTGTGATCTTGTTGTAGACATTAAACCATTCAGGATGATGGTTCATTTTTTCTATGTGCATGGATGCTCTAGTCATAAAACCAAATGCCTCGATAAAGTCCTTGAATGCGAAATCTTTGTGGAGTTTTCCATTAATGATGCTCCATCCTCTTAGTTTTGATAATTCATTTTTGATTTGTTCATCGGACAGCCTCTCTAATTTCATATTTTTTTTTAAAGAACCTTATATTTAACTCTCAAAGATAAGAGATTTTGGAAAACAAAGTTATCTCAAATAAATTGTCGGACTTAGAAAAGGAACTATACGAACAAATGATTCAATCTGTACGTGATCTAAAAGGATCCACACAAATTGGGATCGCTTTTTCTGGCGGTGTTGATAGCTCGCTTCTTGCAAAAATAACAGATTGTTTGGGTTTTGATATTTTACTTCTTACTATAGGATTTGAAGATTCTCATGATATAGAATTTGCGCAAAAGATGGCAAAAATATTGGGTTTTAAACATGAAATAGAAATTATCTCAACAAAATCATTTCCAGCGGTTGCAACAAAGGTTTGGAATATAGTTAAGACTGATAATCTCTCTTGGAATGAAAACAGTATTGCATTTTATTATATATCAAGACTTGCAAAAAAACATAACATCTGTAAGGTGCTAACAGCAAATGGGATCGATGAACTGTTTTGTGGTTACAACTCTTACAGGGAGGCTTTCATTAATGGCAA
>Ga0335085_10018161_pt1 | contig 10115 bp, 9 predicted proteins | sample Lox_Sample_45_FD_206712 | JGI IMG/M metagenome (GOLD analysis project Ga0335085, IMG submission 206712) | Soil microbial communities from Loxahatchee National Wildlife Refuge, Florida, United States - Lox_Sample_4.5 | ecosystem: Environmental > Terrestrial > Soil > Wetlands | place: USA: Florida... | reverse complement strand
GGAGCACGTTCGTTGTTCCCGCGCGCTCGTCCAAGCCATCCACGTTCTGAGTCACGAGCGCGAAACGGGCAAAGCGCCGGTTCCACGCCGCGAGCACCTCGTGGGCGCGGTTGGGCCGGCAGGCCGAGATCAGCTGCCGGCGCCAGTCGTACCACTCCCAGACGAGCCTTGGATTTCTCTCGAAGGCCTCGGCGGTCGCGAGCTCTTCGGGGCGAAAGTCCCTCCAGAGGCCGCCCGGGCCGCGGAATGTCGGCACGCCGCTGGCCGCCGAGAGGCCGGCGCCCGCAATCACGGTGACGCGCCGCGCGGCCCGGAGTTGTCCGGCCAGATCGGAAACGGGCGAGTCCATCAGGACGGAAGACTACAGACAAAAAAGCGCGCCGCTTTCGCGGCGCGCAAAGCCGAAGCCGTGGAACGAGAAAAGTTAGTTCTTCTTCTCGCCAGCAGCCGGCGTGGGCGCGGCGGCCGGAGCCGGAGTCGTCTTCTTGGTCGAGCTCTTCTTCTTGGACTTCTTCTTGGTGGACGTGGACGTCGAGGTGGACGACGCGGGCTTCGTCTCGGTGGACTTGGCCGGAGCCGGGGCCGCCTCGGTCTTCTTCTCGGGCGCCTTCGTCGGAGCCGGAGCCGCCGCCTGGGCCAGCATGCCCATCGGGAGCGCGAGCGCCGCGCTGATCGCCAGAGCCTTCATCAGAGCCTTCTTCATTCCATTCTCCTTTTCGCCTCGGAGCACTATGCCCGGGCTGGAGAGAAGGATAGGGAGAGGCTGGTGAACGGAACATGAACAGCAGGCCGACGACCAACCGCCTCTAACCCTCGCCAGGGCAGCGGCTTTAGCCCCCCCCGGCCGCCTCGAGCAGATGCCTCACGGCGGCCGCTGCTTCGCCCCGCCTCCCGGAGACCGCCACGGCCCGGCGCGAGAGAGGGATCAGGACCCGCCGCGCCAGGTCCAGCCTGCGGCGGGCCGCCAGGGCATGGCGCAAACCCGCGAGCACCGCCCTGCCCGGCGTCAACCGCTCGACGCTCCACGCAGCGCCGGGAGCGTAGGAGAGGAACGCGAGGACAGCCACGGGAGCTCCGCTCTCGGCGACAGACGCTCCCAAGCGGGCAGCCGCCACGCGCTCGACGCCCCCGCCGCGGCGCAGCGCCAGGGGACGAGCGTACGAATGGGCCCGCCCCCTCGCGTCGACCAGGGCGAGCTCGTCGGAGAGGTACCCGGCCCCCGCGTCCAGCAGCGCGGCCACGAGGCTGCTCTTCCCGCAGCCCGACCGCCCGGGCAGGAGTATGGCCCGTCCCCGCCACACGACGGCGCCCGCGTGGAGAAAGAGCAGCCCTCCGGCGCGATGGGCGAGAAGGTGCTGGATGTCTTCCGCGATCACGTCGGCCGCGCCGTCGGCGCCGGCTGCGGGACGTGGTTTTCCCGTTCCCCTGCGGACGCGAAGCTCCGGGGAGGCTCGCTCCGGCTTCTCCACTACGTACCGGCGGCAGACTTTCTCTGCGCCGGCGCACGACGTCAGAGGAGGCAACCTGTCGCGCAGCGCGGCCAGGACGTCGCCGGACGGCGCGACCAATTCGAAACGCTCGCCGACGAGCTGGAACCGGAAGGCGGACCTTCCGACATCGCTCATGCGGAGGAGCGCAGGCGCCGCGCGCTCTTTCGAAGGGCGGCGCGGGGCACCTGGCCGACGCGATCGAGCTCCCACATCTCGGCGAGATACCGAGGGAAGCGGCTGAGGCGGTGGATCGCCGAGAGGTCGGGGCGTTCCCGTGCAAGACCGCACCAGTGCAGGAACAGGCCCCTCGTCATCGTCGGCGGCCGCATCCTCGCCGAAAGCTCCAGGCGCCGTAGCGATCCGGGGCGATCCTGCAAAAGCGCTTCGAATACGCCCTCGGGAACCGGGGCGTCGAAAGCCGCCCGGATGAGGGCCAGGGCACGAGCGGCCCAGAGAGACAGCCTGCGCCTGCGCGCCTCGGCCACCAGGGTCTCCCAGAAGGCCGGGCCGCCGGCCCGGCGCACGATCATCACAGCATCGGCCATCCAGTGAAGGGAGGGCGGATCGCCAAAGCGCAGGCCGTGCACGCAGGCGCACAGCAGGTGATCGGCGGCGCAAAGCGTCGCCGCCTTGCCCCATGCCGACTCGAAAAAGACGGCGCGCGCGAAGAAGCCCGCGTCGGCGTCCGGCCCGGGGTCCTCCGCGAGAGCGAACGCGTGAAGGTCGAGCTCCGGGCTGCCCGGCTTCCGGTACGCCACGGCGTGGAGATGGGACAGGCGGGACGGCCCTTCCGCGACCACTTGCGCAAAGCCCATGCCCTCGACCACTGCCCGAGCAGCGGGCAGGTCGGCGCGGCCCACCAGAAGGTCCACGTCACCCGACGGCCGCAGCGCCGGATGCGGGTAAAAGAGAGGGCCGACGGCCGCGCCCTTGAAGAGGACGCATCGAAGCCCGGCGGCCGCAAGCGCCGCGAGAACGCTCCCGAACTGTTCGCCCATTTCCCGACCGCGGAGCCATTCCGTCTCGACGAAGCCTTGCTCCCACCTGGCCGGGCCCTCGGCAGAGCGCCGGAGGTTCCACTCGGCCAGCGGCAGGACGCGAAGATCCCCCTGGGCGGCCAGGCCTCCCGTCGCGGCCCGCCAGCGGTCCCAGGCCTCGCGGGCCGGCCCGCCGGAAAGCAGACCCGCCTTGAGCAGGTCGAGCTCGACATCCGTCGGCCAGGAGGAAGAGCGCGTTGGTATAGTCGGCAGTCTAACGCTCCCCAGGAATTAGGAGACCCATGCGGGCGCCCTTGCCCAGAGCCCGGACCGCAGATCTCACGCTCGAGCCGCTGCTCGACGAGCTGCTCGTCTACGACGCGCGTGCCCGGAAAGCGCACTGCTTGAATGCGACGGCCGCCCGGATCTACCGCCTGGCCGATGGAACGCGAACGAGCGGAGAGATCGCCGCCCAGATCGCCCTCGAGCAGGGCTCGCCCGCGGACGAGGATCTCGTCGCCCTGTGCTTCGAGGAGCTCTCGCAAAAGGGACTGCTCGAAGAGAGGTTCGAAGCGGAGCCGCTGCCGCGACGGCACGGCACGCGCCGCGAGCTCCTGCGCCGGCTCGGCGCCGCAGCGGCGCTGCCCGCGGTCATGTCCATCACGCTTCCGACGCGTGCGTTCGCGCAGTCGGCGGGCGCAGGACCGGGCGGCGCCACGGGGGCTACCGGCGCCACGGGATCAGCGGGAGTGACCGGGCCGACAGGGTCCGCCGGAGGAACCGGTCCCACGGGCCCTCCAGGGCCGACGGGCGCCATCGGGGCCACCGGGCCGACCGGCCCTGCTTTGCCGGCCACGCTCGCGATCGGCCCGACCGGACCCACCGGCCCGACCGGGCCGCAGGGAGTCATCGGACCTACCGGGCCCACCGGACCCACCGGACCCACGGGACCGACCGGGCCAACAGGGCCCGCCGGCCCGACCGGCCCTGACGGGCCGACCGGACCGATCGGCGTCACGGGAGCCACGGGACCGACCGGGCCGACGGGGTTAACCGGGCCGTCGGGACCGACCGGCCCCGCATTTGCGCCGGCGCTCGAGGCGCGGACGCGGGCCCGCAAGACGATCCACCTCTCGAACCCGACGGGACCGACCGGCCCGGCGGGGCCTCCCGGCCTGGGCGGCCTCGTGGGCCCGACAGGGCCCACCGGACCGATCGGACCGACAGGGCCGGCCGGACCGCCCGGTGCGGCAGGGCCGATCGGAGCCACCGGCCCCACTGGCGGAGCAACCGGCGTAACCGGGGCCACGGGCCCCACCGGACCCACCGGCATCACCGGGCCCACGGGCCCTTAAGCCCGGGCTTCGTTTCCGGCGCCGCCGACCGTGACTTCCGCTCCCCGGATCTGCCTCTGCATGATCGTTCGCAACGAGGCCCGTGTGATCGAGCGATGCCTCGAGGCCGCGCGGCCGATCCTGGACGCGGCGAGTCTCTGCGACACGGGCTCGGACGACGGTACCCCCGAGCTGGCGTCGGCCTGGCTGGAGCGCAGCGGCCTGCCCGGCCGCGTGCACCGGCACGCGTTTCGGGATTTCGGGGAGAGCCGCACGTTCGCCATCGAGGCCGCACGCGGCACGCTCCCCGAGCTCGGGCTCGATCCCGACGGCACGTACCTGCTCTTCCTCGACGCCGACATGGTCCTCGAGATCGCCCCGGCGTTCCGGCGCGGCGAGCTTTCCGCCGACATCTACACGGTCCTGCAGCGCAACGCCGGCCTCGTGTATCCCAACGTGCGGCTGGCCCGGGCGAGCCTCCCCGCGCGCTTCGTCGGCGCGACCCACGAGCACTACGCCGCCCCCGACGGGGCGCGGCAGGAGGCCCTGGACACGCTCACGATCGAAGACTTGAACGACGGCGGCTCGCGCGGCGACAAGCTCGAGCGCGACCGGCGCCTGCTCGAGGAAGAGCTCGAGCGCCGCCCGGACGACGTGCGCTCCATGTTCTATCTGGCACAAACTTATCGGGGCCTCGGAGAGCAGGAGAAGGCGCTCTTCTGGTATCGCCGGCGCATCGCCGCCGGAGGCTGGGCTGAGGAAACCTGGTATTCCCTGTTCGCTATCGGCCTGCTCTACCTCGAGACCGGCGACACGCGGCAGGCGCTGCGGTTCTTGAACGAGACGATCCGCCTCGACGCCAGGCGCGCCGAGCCCTTCTTTCACATCGCGCGGCACCTGCGCAGCCTGGGCCGTCATCTCTACGCCGCGCGCTATGCCCGGGCCGGGCTCGCCCGCGAATCGCAGGCCGGCCGCGCGCTCTTCGTCGAGCAGAGCGTTTACGACTGGGGGCTCCTCCGCGAGCTCTCCATCTCCGGCTATTACACGGCGTACCGGGAGGAGGGCCTCGAGGCCAACGAGCGGCTAGCGCTCGGACACGGCGTGCCGCGGCACCTCTCGGAGCTCGCGGCAAACAACGGGGCCTTCTACGCGAGACCGCTGCCGCAGGCCACGTACGTGGCGATCGCGCCCGCCCTCCCGCCGCTCTTCGCGCCCTGCAACCCGAGCATCCTCCGGTCCGACGACGGGTACTGGATCAACTGCCGGGCCGTCAGCTATCGCATCGACGACGCGCAGCAATGGCTGGCCTGCGAGGCCGACGGCGTGCTGCGGACGCGCAACTTCCTGTTGTCGGTGGACCGCGACCTCCGTTTCCGCGACCAGACCGAGATCGTCGCCGACTTTCCGCCGGCCCGCTGGAGCTGGGTCCGGGGCCTCGAAGACTGCCGCCTGGTCTCCCATCGGGGCCGGCTCGCCCTCACCTGCTCGACCTGCGAGCTGCACCCGAGCGGCATGATCCAGATGTCGCTCGTCACGCTCGACGAGCGGCGGGAGGCCCAGGAGCACGTGCCCCTGCGCGGGCACGGAGACAACCGGGTCCAGAAGAACTGGCTCCCCTTCGAGGATCCGAGGACCGGCGAGCTCGGGGCCGTCTACTCCTGCGAGCCCACGACGATCCTTCGGATCGACGCGGCGACAGGCGAATGCCGGCCGCTGGTCGAGCGCCCGACGGGCCGAAACCTGGGTCACTTTCGCGGCTCGGCCGGCCCGCTGCCGCTCCCTCAGCGCTTCGGCGGCGGCCGTCTGCTCATCGTCCACGAGGTCGCCATGCAGGGCCTGCGCTACTACCTCCACCGCTTCGTGCTCGCGGACTCCGAATGGCGGATCGTCAAGGCCTCCCGCCCGTTCTTCTTCCGCCATCTCGGCATCGAGTTTGCCTGCGGCGCCGCGCTCGCCCACGGCGACGAGGAGCTCCTGATCACCTTCGGCGTCGAGGACCGGGAGGCGTGGCTCGCCCGCATCTTCCTCGACGACGTCATGGCCCTGCTCGAGCGTCTGCCGGAGAGTTGAGAATGTCCGCGAAAAGACGGGTGAGATAGGCTAAAGGCGAAAGGTCGTACGGGTACGCGGGGAAAGTGTTCCTCGTGAGTTGGCGCCCTGGGGGAGGGGCGGCGATGGTGGGAGCCCGGCGGATCATTTTGTTCGCAACTCTGGTTGCGTCAGCTGCGCCGGCAGGCTCGGCGCAATCGGCATCGCAGAGCCCTGCCGATCTCGCCGCGCGCATGCTCCAGCGCCGAGCCGTCGAGGCCGTGATTTGGGGGATGCCGGCGGTCAACTACGACCTGATGTACCAGGCAGCCGTCCGCGCCGGGGCCGGCTTCAACCAGATTGTCTACTGGTCGCGACTGCCGGACTGGAAAATCCAGACCCTGACACCGAACCCGGACGCTATCTACCTGACACCCTTCCTCAACACGAAAGACGCCGGGCCGGTTGTGCTCGAGATTCCGCCGGCCGACGAAGGCTCGATCACCGGCACCGTCATGGACGTCTGGCAATGCGCCCTGGAGGACGTCGGCCCGGCCGGCGTGGACAAGGGCAAGGGCGGCAAGTACCTGATCCTGCCGCCGGGGTACAAGGCAAACGCGCCCGCCGGCTACATCCCTATGCCGTCTGACACCTACGAAGGCTACGCGCTGTTGCGTTCGATCCCGCAGAGCGGCAGCGACGCCGACGTGGCCAGGGCCGTCGCCTACGGCAAGCGGATCAAGCTCTATCCGCTCTCGCAGGCCGCAAGTCCGCCTGCGACGAGCTTCGTGGACGGTGTCGACGTCGTGTACGACGCCAACATCCCATACGACCTTCGCTTCTACGAGTCGCTCCAGCGCATCGTGCAGACGCAGCCCTGGCTCCCGCGGGACAAGGCCATGATCGATCCGCTCGCCTCGATCGGAATCGAGAAGGGCAAGCCGTTCGAGCCCGACGCAAAGACGAAGGAGCTGTTGAACGACGCGGCCCGCGAGGCGCACGCGTGGCTCGTGGCCCGATACGAGGCGTCGCTGGTGCCCTTCGACGAGGGCGCCCACTGGGCGCGGCCCGGCTCGCGCGAGCTCTTCGAGGGGCAGGCCTCGTTCTTCGCGAAGCCCGATGCCTATCCCACCGACATCCGCGGCGTGACGTTCTCCTATGCCTACTTCACGCCCAAGCACACGGGCGAGGGCTCGTCCTACCTGCTGACGATCGCGGACAAAGACGGCCGCCTGCTGGACGGGGGTTCGTCGTATCGCCTCCCCGTGCCGGCCAACGCGCCCGTTCGGCAGTACTGGTCGGCGACCGTCTATGACCGCTCGACGCACGCGCCGATCCGGAGTGCCCGGTGGCCGAGCCGTTCCTCGCAGACGCCGGGGCTCCAGAAGAACGCCGACGGGTCGGTGGACATCTTCTTCGGGCCCGCGCCGCCCGCCGGCAAGGAGTCCAACTGGGTTCCCACGCGCTCCGGCGCGGGGTTCGAGGTGCTCTTCCGGTTCTACGGGCCGGAGAAAGCGCTTTTCGAGAAGACCTGGAAGCTGCCCGACATCGAACGAAGGGAGAACGGACCATGAAAGCCCTAGCGAGCCTGATGAGCCTGGCACTCCTGGCGGCAGCCGCTGCGGCACAGGACGCCAGGCCGGTGCCCGGCGCGCCGCAAGCAATCGACACGCGGATCGGCAGGCTGGAATTCACGCACGACTTCGCCAACGGCTATCCGACCGACGCGACGGTCCAGAAGCTCTACGACGAGCGCGACTTCCAACGCGCCTGCCAGGCCTACCTCTGGTCCCTTCCGGCGGTGGCGTTCACGTCGTGGCAGCGCGGGACAAACGAACAGCTCGGCGCGAAGAACGGCCAGATCGTCGCGATCTTGTCCTACGAGGCGAGGCAGGGCGTCCTGACCGCCAACGCCACGACGCCGTACTACCTGGGGTTCGCCGATCTCTCCGGCGGGCCGCTCGTACTGGAGATGCCGGCGCGCGGCGTGCAGGGCGCGATCAACGACTCCTGGCAGAACGCGATCCCCGATACCGAGAAGCCCGGCAGGTACCTCGTGCTGGGGCCGGGGCAGAAGGCGCCGGCCGACGTCGCCGGCTACTTCGTGCGCCAGTCGCCGACCGTCAACATCTTTCTCGGCGTGCGGCTGACCGACCCCGATCCGGCGGGCGCGAAGGAGGCCCTGTCGCATCTGCGGATGTATCCCTTCGCGCAACGCGACCATCCGCCGCAGATGGACATCCTGGACGCCGGCACGAAGACATGGAGCGGCCTGCCCCCGCGCGGGATGAAGTTCTGGGAGCGGCTGAACGACGTGATCCAGGCCGAGCCCATCGAGCCGCGCGACATCTTCTTCCATGCCATGTTGCGGCCTCTCGGCCTGGAAAAGGGAAAGCCCTTCAAGCCGGACGCGCGCCAGACGAAGATCCTGACCGAGGCCGCGCTGGTCGGCGAGGCGATGGCGAAAGCCAATTCCGCCGACCGCCGCTTCGCGGGCGGGCAGTATCGGTCCGGGACGCACTGGGATTTCGCGCTCCGGCTGAATGCCGACGACCCGGACGCATTCTGGAACCTGCTCGACGAGCGCGCCTCCTGGTTCTACGAGGCGGTCGGCGCCGGGGCGGCCATGGCGCCCAAGCGCCCGGGCCCTTCGTCCGCCTACCTGAGCGCCTACAAGGACAAGGCCGGGAGGTGGCTGGACGGCGGCACGTCCTATCGGCTTCACGTTCCGCCCGATCCGCCGATCCAGCTCTTCTGGTCGGTCACGGTCTACGACGTCGACACGCGCGCTTTGATCCGCAACAGCCAGAGGATCGCCGATCGCTCGTCGCGCATGGACCTGCGCAAGAACCCGGACGGCTCGGTGGACATCTATTGCGGGCCGAAGGCCCCGGCCGGCTTCGAGAAGAACTGGATCCCGACTGTCCCCGGCCGGAACTGGTTCGCCTATTTCCGGTTCTACAACCCAACCCAGGCCTACTTCGACCGCTCCTGGCCCCTGTCGGACTTCGAGGAGGCCAAGCGATGAAGCGCGTTCTCCTCGCGCTGCTCGCAGCGATCAGCTCGGCCACGATTCCGGGTGTGCCCGAGTCGAACTGGCTGCCCTCGGCGGCCGGCAAGCCCTTTTCGCTGACGTTCCGCACCGATGTGCCAAAGGACATGGTGCTGCGCGGGTGGGCGCCGCCAGCGGTAACGCCGGTCAACCGAAAACGTTGATGAGGAGGACCGCATGAGGGCGAAGAAGGCAACCTGCATGCGGGCCGTCCTTCTTGCGGCAGCGCTCCCGCTCGTGTCGAGCCCGAATGTCTCGGCGCAGCTCAAGGGCCATTACATTCCGGGATTCACGGGTCTCGGGGACGGCAGCCAGCCTCCCCCGAGCATCACCCTGGCCCTGCCCGTCTACGTCTATCCGACGGACACCATCAAGGACGACCACGGCAACTCGTTCGCCGCTCATCCGAGCATCACCGCGAGCTTCTTCGGGCTCGGCTTGCTCGCGGTGACCAACGCTCAGGTCCTCGGCGCGAACGTCGGCGTGCAGATCACTCCGGTCGCCTTCATGAAGTCGCGCATCGAGAGCGCCAATCTCGACGTGCCTGGCTCGTTCGCGTTCACCGACATTTACGTTCAGCCGCTATGGCTTGGCTGGCACACGCCGCGCGCCGACTACACCGTCGGCTGGGGCTTCTTTGCCCCGACGGGCAAGTGGGAGCTCGGCGGAAGCGGCAACTCGGGGCTCGGCATGTGGTCGAACGACTTCCAGGCCGGGACCACCGTGAACCTGGACGACGAGCACGCCTGGACGACGTCGCTCCTTGCGACCTACGAGATCCACTCGCACAAGAAGGACACGAACCTCAAGGCGGGCGACATCCTGACGCTCGAGGGCGGCACCGGAAAGGCCTTCTACAAGAAAGTCGAAGGGACGCCGATCCCTCAGATCATTACTGTCGGCGTCGTCTACTACGGGCAGTTCAAGGTGAGCGCCGACACCGGAACCGGGCCTCTCTCCAGCGCGCTCCTCGCGGGTCACAAAGACCGCGTCTTCGGCGTCGGCGTCGAAGGAAACATCTTCCTGCCGAAATCGAGTCTTCTCCTCTGTCTGCGCGCGGTGCCAGAGTTCGGCGCGCACAACCGAAGCCAGGGGTTCACCATCCTGCTGTCTGCGGCCTATCAGCTGAAGTCGCTCGTCAAGATGCCCGAGCAGCACTAGCCGTCTCGCCGACCGCGATCCAGGGCAGTCCATCAGGAGGACGTAACGTGACGATCTCACCGCGACTCATCGG
>Ga0335085_10018160_pt1 | contig 10115 bp, 6 predicted proteins | sample Lox_Sample_45_FD_206712 | JGI IMG/M metagenome (GOLD analysis project Ga0335085, IMG submission 206712) | Soil microbial communities from Loxahatchee National Wildlife Refuge, Florida, United States - Lox_Sample_4.5 | ecosystem: Environmental > Terrestrial > Soil > Wetlands | place: USA: Florida... | reverse complement strand
GTATGCGCTCCCGCCGCCGATCAAGAGGCGCGGGCGCTCCCGTTTGGCGATCTCGCGCACCTGGTCGTAATCGATGCGCCCGGTGTCTTCACGCACGCCATACGACGTCGCCTGAAACAGCGTCCCGGAAAAATTGACGGGCGAGCCGTGGGTCAGATGCCCGCCGTGCGGCAGCGCGAGGCCGAGCAGCTTGTTGCCCGGTTTGGCGACCGCGAGGTACGCGGCCATGTTCGCTTGCGCGCCCGAATGGGGTTGGACGTTGACATGGTCGGAGCCGAACAGCTGTTTGGCGCGGTCGATCGCGAGCTGCTCCACTTCGTCCACCACCTCGCACCCGCCATAGTACCGTTTGCGCGGCACGCCCTCGGCGTACTTGTTGGTGAGCGCGGTGCCCATGGCTTCGAGCACGGCGATCGACACGAAGTTCTCACTGGCGATCAGCTCGAGCCCGTGCTCCTGGCGGTCGACTTCACGCCGGATCAGGGCCGCGATCGCGGGGTCGGCTTTGGCGAGCGGGGCCAGTCTATCGATCACGTCAGGATTGTGCCTCACATCTCGCCGCGGGGCAATGGCTCGAGTGCCCGCACTCCCCGCCGGTACAGCTCGCGCGCGATGATCAGGCGCTGGATCTCGCTCGTGCCCTCGTAGATCTCGGTCACCTTGGCGTCGCGGAACAGCTTTTCGACCGGGTAGTCGCGCATGTACCCGTAGCCGCCGAACAGCTGGATGGCCTGGGTGGTCACCCACATGGCGGTTTCGGACGCGAAGACTTTGGCGATACTCGCCTCGAGCGTGCAATCTTCTCCGCGGTCACGCCGCGCCGCCGCCGCCATGCCGAGCGCGCGTGCGGCCGTGATCCGCGTGATCATGTCGGCCAGCTTGAATTTTACCGCCTCGAAATCCTTGAGCGGCGTTCCGAACTGGGTCCGCTCGGCGCAGTAGCGCATGGCGTGCTCCAAGGCCTGGCGCGCGATGCCCACGCCCTGGGCCGCAATGCCGATGCGGCCGCCGTCCAGCGCCTCCATCGCGTAGTGAAATCCCTTGCCTTCCTCGCCCACCAGGTGATCGAGCGGCAGGCGCACGTCTTCCAGAGCCACGCTCACCGTATTCGACGCGCGCAGGCCCATCTTGTCCTCGGGCTTCCCCGGGCGGTAGCCTGGCGTGTTGGTCGGGACCATGAACGCGGAGATCCCCGCATCCGTGCGCGCGAACAGAATCACGATGTCGGCCGTGCCGCCGTTCGTGACCCATGCCTTGCTTCCCTGGAGGATCCACGACGCTCCGTCCCTCGTTGCGCGGGTGCGGAGCGATCCGGCATCCGATCCCGCGTCGGCTTCGGAGAGCGAGAACGCGCCGAGCAGCGAGCCCTGGGCCAGTGGCTTGAGCCAGCGCTGCTTCTGCGCCGGCGTGCCGTAGCGCGCGAGAATCGTCGTGGGGAGCGCGTTGTGAATCCCCACGGTCACGGAGATGCTCGCGTCCGCGGCCGCCAGCTCCTCGAGCACCATGAGATACGTGGCGATATCCAGGCCCATGCCGTCGTACTCTTCGGGCGCCAGCATTCCCAGGAATCCGAGCTGCCCGAGCTCAGTCAGCACTTTGCGCGGGAAGTGCTCGGTGCGGTCCCACTCCGCGGCGTGGGGTTCGATATGCGTGTGCGCGAAGTCGCGCACCATCTCGACGATCTGTCGCTGGACGTCGGTGATCCCGGCGCTCTCAGTCACGGTAGGTGTAGAACCCGCGGCCGGCTTTGCGCCCGTGTCGTCCCGCCGCCACGAGTTTTCTGAGCAGCGGCGCGGGCCGATACTTGTCATCCCCCAGCTCGCGATGCAGCACTTCGAGAATGGCGAGGCACACGTCGAGGCCGATCAGATCGGCGAGGGCGAGCGGTCCGATCGGGTGATTCATGCCGAGCTTCATGACGGTGTCGACAGCCTCCGGTGTGGCGACGCCTTCCATCACGCAGAAAATCGCCTCGTTGATCATCGGCATGAGCACCCGATTGGATACGAACCCGGGCGCGTCCTGGACCTCCACCGGCGTCTTCCCCAATGCGCGGGCGATGTCGTGCACGCGGCGGGCCGTCTCGTCCGACGTATCGAGGGCGCGAATCACTTCGACGAGTGGCATCAGGGGCACGGGATTCATGAAATGCATCCCGATTACCTGTGCCGGCCGGCGCGTGTGCGCGGCAATCGCGGTGATCGAGATCGATGACGTGTTGGACGCGAGAATCGCGGCGGGCGAGGCGAGGCGATCGAGATCGCCGAAGATCTTGAACTTCACGTCCGGCTGTTCCGTCGCCGCCTCGACGATCAACTCCGCGTCGCGTGCCGCTTCGAATCCGGTGCCCGGTTTGATCCGGCCGAGCGCCGCGTCGCGGTCGCTCGCCGTGATCGTGCCTTTCTTCACCTGGCGCTCGAGATTGGCGCCGATGGTTTTGAGCGCCTCCTCGACGATCGGCGCGGACACATCGAGCAGCAGCGTGTCCCAGCCGTGAGCGGCGAACACATGCGCGATGCCGTTGCCCATGGTCCCCGCCCCAACGATGGCAACGCGGCTCATGGGTCCTCACCCCCTGAGCCCTCCCCAACCCGAACCACCGCGATCCCGAGCGCCACCGCGACCGTGCCCATCACCCCACCTTCCGGCCCAAACGTTCCCCCGTCAAGCCAGGGATGCGTGCCGGCATGATAGGCCACGAGCGGCAGCCCGAGCGCCAGGCCGCTCACCGGCGTGTCGAGCAGCGCGAGGCCGAAGTTCCAGCCGAAATGCACGCCCCACGCGAGCGCCATCCCGCCGGCCGACAGAAACGCGAGCGAAAGCCAGATCCCCGCCAGCATGATGTTCACGATTCCGAGCGCGGTGGCGTGGTCGTTCCACAGATGCGCCGCGCCGAACGCGCCCGATAACAGCAGGATCGCGGGCCAGCGCGCTCCTCCCATCGAGTACGTGGCCTGCCGCAGTGGGAACCCGCGAAACACCAGCTCTTCCACCAGCGCGGCCGCGAGCAGCGCGAGGGCAAGCGGGCCCGCCGCCTGGAGCTCCTCGGACCATGCCGGGCGGAATTCGATGGTGGCGCCGGCCACGAGGAGCGTGAGCAGCACCGCCAGCACGGCGGCACCGACACCGAGCATCACACCGCGCCCGCCTTCACGCAGAAACCCGCGCCGCGGCTTCCAGCCCAAATCGGCCCACGACCAATGTGCGAGTCTCACGCCGACGACCCAGGTCGCGAGCGCGAATGCGACGAGAAGCAGGATTGATGCGGTGAAGAGATACCGCGGCGTCACGACGAGATGCGGGGGAGTAGCGAGCAGCGACCGCGCGGCTTTGGTGAGCAGGTAGGCGATGCCGCTCCCCACGAGCGCATACAGCAGGATGAGCGCGCTCGAGACGGCCACGGCACGGGCCCTCACATCGCCTCGACGGCGAGCGCGACGGCATTCCCGCCCCCCAGGCACAGCGTCGCGAGCCCAGTCGATTTGCCTCTATCCTTCATCGCGTACACGAGCGTCGTCAGCACGCGCGCTCCCGACGCGCCGATCGGATGGCCCAGCGCAATGGCGCCGCCGTTCACGTTGACGCGGTCCCAATCCCAGCCCAGTGCCCGTCCATCAACCAGCATCTGCACCGCGAACGCTTCGTTCGCCTCGATCAGCTCGTAGTCGCCGATCTTCGTCCCGTCTTTGGCGAGCAGATTGTGCACCGCATTGATCGGCGCAAAGAACACGTCCTGAGGTTCACCGCCACCCGACGCGTAAGCGCGGACGCGCGCCAACGGTTTGAGCCCGTGTGCTTTCGCGTACGCGAGCGATGCGACGACCAGCGCGCTCGCGCCGTCGTTCACGGGCGGCGCATTCCCCGCCGTGACGGTTCCCGCCGGCCCGAACACGGGCTTGAGCTTGGCAAGCGCTTCGAGGCTGGTATCGCGCCGCGGGCCTTCGTCCTGCGCGAACAGTGTCGGGCCCTGCTTTCCCGCGATCTCGACGGGCACCGTCTCGGCCTTGAAGCGGCCGGCATCCATGGCCGCCACCGCCTTGCGATGGCTGTCGAGCGCGAACTGGTCCTGGTCGGGGCGGGAAATTCCGGCGCGGCGGGCGGTCTCATCGGCGAAGCTGCCCATGTGCGCGCCCGCGAACGAATCCCACAGCCCGTCGTGATTCATGCCGTCCACGAGGCTCGAGTTGCCAATGCGCACGCCGGCCCGCATCCCGTACACGTAGTGCGGCGCGTTCGACATGGACTCCATGCCGCCGGCCACGACACACTGCGCGTCGCCGGCCTTGATGGCCTGCGCCGCGAGCATCACCGCCTTGAGCCCGGAACCGCACACCTTGTTGATCGTCACGGCGGGAATGAGCGCTGGAAGGTCGGCATGAATCGCCGCCTGCCGGGCCGGCGCCTGACCCAGGCCACCCTGAATCGCGTTCCCCATGATGACTTCGTCGATTGTGTCGGGTGCGATGCCGGCGCGCTTCACCGCATCGCGAATGACGACGGCGCCGAGCCGCGGCGCGCTGACGCCGACGAGCGTACCGAGATAACGGCCAATTGGAGTACGGACCGCGGAGAGGATTACGGGGACCGAGCGATCGTTGCTTATATCAGGGCCTCCAATGCCTTCCCGGTCACTTCCTCCCTCAGCTTCCCCAAAAACTCGTCCAGCGCGATGACCGTTTGTTTCTTCCCCGCTCCCCTGGCCCGCACCGCCACGTTGCCGCTCGCGGCTTCGCGTTCGCCCACTACCGCCATGTACGGCACCTTGTGCAGCTCGGCGTCGCGGATCTTGTAGTTGAGTGTCTCGTTGCGCTCGTCCAGATGTGAGCGGATGCCCGCCGCCACAAGCCGCGTGTGCACGTTTCGGGCCGCCTCGAGCTGCGTGTCCGAAATCGGCAGTACCCGCACCTGCTCCGGGGAGAGCCACAGCGGAAACGCGCCGGCAAAGTGCTCGATCAAGAAGCCCGTGAACCGCTCGAGCGTGCCGTAGACCGCCCGGTGGATCATCACCGGCCGGTGCGGGCGGTTGTCTTCGCCCGTGTACTCGAGCTGGAACCGCTCGGGAAGCTGGAAGTCGAGCTGGATCGTCGCGCCCTGCCACTCACGGCCGATCGCGTCATTGAACTTGATGTCGATCTTCGGGCCGTAGAACGCGCCGCCGCCGGCATCGATCCGGTAGGTGGCCCCGCGCCGCTTGAGCGCGCCCTCGAGCGCCCGCTCGGCCTGATCCCACGCGGCATCATCGCCCAGCTTCTTCTCGGGCCGGGTCGCAAGATCGAGCCGGTAGCTCAAGCCGAACGTCTTGCCGAGCACGAGATCGACGATATCGAGCAGCTGGAAGATCTCGTCCTCGATCTGGTCGGGCCGCAGGAACACGTGCGCGTCGTCCATCGTGAGCCCGCGCACCCGCAGCATGCCGTGCAGCGTTCCCGACCGTTCGTTGCGATACACGTTCGCGATCTCGGCCAGGCGAATCGGGAGATCGCGGTAACTGCGCTGCTGCGCGGCATAAATGAGGATGTGCAACGGGCAGTTCATCGGTTTCACCCGATAGTGCACGCTCTCCGCCTCGCCTTCCCCGGCGCCCATGGCGGGAAACTGATTGTCCGCGTACAGCGGCAGATGCCCGGAGCGCAGGAACAGCTGCTCCCGCGTAACGTGCGGCGTGTACACCAGCTGGTAGCCGCGCTCGAGGATCACATCCTCGATGAAGCGGCGCAGCTGGAACTGGAGCATCGCGCCCTTCGGATGCCACAGGATCAGTCCCGGCCCGACGTCCTCCTGAATCGAGAACAGATCCAGCTGCTTGCCGATGATGCGGTGATCGCGCTTGCGCGCCTCTTCCAGCCGACGCACGTAAGCTTCGAGATCATCCTTCGTGAACCACGCGGTGCCGTAAATGCGCTGCAGCATCTGGCGCCGCTCATCGCCGCGCCAGTACGCCCCCGCCGCGTGCAGCAGCTTGAAATGCTTGATCCGCCCCGTGCTCGGCACGTGCGGGCCGCGGCACAGATCGACGAACGGACCATCGGTATAGACCGAGATGACCTCGTCGGCGCCGAGGTCGTCGATGCGCTCGAGCTTGAGCGGGTCGTCGACAAAGCGGCGCTTTGCCTCGGCCCGGTCCACGACTTCGCGCACGAACGGATAGTCTGCCGCCGCGACCTCACGCATTTTCGCTTCGATGCGCTCGAGATCTTCCGGCGTAAACGGCGTCGGCACCTCGAAGTCGTAGTAAAACCCGTCGTCGATCGGCGGTCCGAACCCGATTTTCGCGTGGGGAAACAGCTGCCGCACCGCCGTGGCGAGCACGTGCGCGCTCGAATGCCTGAGCACATCGAGCGCCTGCGGGTCCTTGTCGGTGAGGATCGAGACCCGCATGCCATCGGGCAGCGGGCGCGACAGGTCCCACACCTGGCCATCGACCCGGATCGCCAGTGCGGCGCGCGCGAGCCCCGGACCAATCGCGCGCGCTAGGTCGGCACCCGTGGAATTCGCAGGGATGGCCTTCACGCTGCCGTCGGGTAGCGTGACCCGAATTTCGGAGCCCCCCCCGGCCACGCTAGCGCTGGGGTTCGGAACCACTGGAGCCACCTTCGGAAGCCGTTGAAGTAGCGGTAATTGGCGGCAAGTTCGTTCCAAACCTGAAGTACAGGACGATGGCCACGCAGATCAGCACACCGACGGCGACCCAGCGCACCAGCCGGATCGGAGAGATATCCATGGAATCGTCGGCCATGTGGGAGGAAAGTAACCGGACGGAAACAGACGGAAAGGTCCTTATAATAAGGAATGCCCGCCACCACATTCGAGCTGCCGCCACAGTACGCTCCCCACGAGGTCGAGGCTCGGCTGTACGACCGGTGGCTCGAGGCGCAGGCGTTTCACGCGCGCGCCGACTCGCCCAAACCGCCCTACGTCATTGTCATCCCACCGCCCAACGTGACGGGTGTGCTCCACATGGGGCACGGGATGAACAACACGATCCAGGACGTGCTGATCCGCTGCGCCCGGATGCGGGGGCGTGAGGCGCTGTGGGTGCCGGGGACCGATCACGCCGGCATCGCGACGCAAAACGTGGTGGAGCGCCAGCTTGCCCGCGAAGGCAAGACACGGTTCGACCTAGGGCGCGACCAGTTCGTGGAGCGGGTATGGACATTCGTGCGCGAAACCGGCGGCACCATCCTGAAGCAGCTGCGCACCATCGGCTGCTCCTGCGACTGGAGCCGCACGCGCTTCACGCTCGACCCCGCCTACACCCGCGCCGTACGCGAAGCGTTCGTCCGCTTGTGGGAGGAAAAACTGATCTATCGCGGACACCGCGTGATCCACTGGTGCCCGCGCTGCCTGACCGCGCTCTCCGACGAAGAAGCCGAGTTCCAGGACGAGACCGGCGCGCTGTACTACATCCGCTACCCCATCGAAGGCAGCGAGCGGTTTCTCACGGTCGCCACGACCCGGCCCGAAACGATGCTGGGCGACACCGCGGTGGCCGTGAACCCGGACGATGAACGCCACCGCGATCTGGTCGGCAAGCGCGCCCGGGTGCCGATCGCGAACGTGGTCGTGCCGATCATCGCCGATCGAGCAGTGGATCCGAAATTCGGCACCGGCTTCGTGAAAGTCACGCCCGCGCATGACGCGAACGACTTCGAGATCGGGCAGCGGCACGGGCTCGATGCTCCGCTGATCATGCGGGAAGACGGGACGATGGGGGGAAACGGCGGATCGGCGGATGGGCGGATGGGCGGATCGAGGGTGCCGGACGGCGGATCGGCGGATGGGCGGATGGGCGGATCGAGGGTGCCCGACGAGCTGGTGGGGGTTGATCGGTTCGAGGCTCGCAAGAAAATCGTCGCGATGCTCAAGAACCAGGGCCTGCTCGAGAAGACCGAGCAGCACCAGCATGGAGTGCGGCACTGCTATCGCTGCGATACGGTGGTCGAGCCGAGGCTGTCCGATCAGTGGTTCGTGCGCATGAAGCCGCTGGCCGAGCCCGCGCTGCGGGCGTTTCACTCGGGCGAGGTCCGCATCATTCCGGAACGCTGGGAAGCGACTTATCAGAACTGGATGGAGCACATCCGCGATTGGAACATCTCGCGCCAGCTGTGGTGGGGGCACCGGATTCCGATCTTCACCTGTACCAGGTGCGGTGAAGCATGGGCCGATCGCGCTGATCCGACGTCGTGCCGCAAGTGCGGCGGGCCGGTAGCACAGGATCCCGATGTACTCGACACCTGGTTCTCGTCCTGGCTCTGGCCCTTCGCCACACTCGGCTGGCCCGACGAAACGCCCGACCTCGCGCACTTCTATCCCGGCACGACGCTCGTCACCGACCCGAACATCCTGTTCTTCTGGGTGGCGCGGATGATCATGGCCGGCTTCCACTTCATGGGCCGGAAGCCGTTCAGCACGGTGTACCTGCACGGCACCGCGCGCGACATGCAACATCGGCGCATGTCCAAGTCGCTCGGCAACGGGATCGATCCGCTCGACGTGGTGCAGCTGTTCAGCGCGGATGCGCTGCGCTGGACGTTGATCGCGGGCAGTTCGTTGGGCGCCGATATCGTGCTGAACCCGGACGATCTCGAGACCACGTTCGCACCGGGAAGAAATTTTGCCAACAAGCTCTGGAACATCGGCCGGTTCGTATTAGCGCAATTGAATTCGGGAGACGGGGCCGGCGGAGGAACCGCGGGGGCCCGCTGGGCTGCCGCGAAGGGAGACACGGTCGCTCCGCCGGCCGAGCTCACGTTGGCCGATCGGTGGATTCTCTCACGGTTGCAGGCAACCATTCGTGAGGTGACGTCTGCCTTCGAGCAGTTCAGGCTCGACGAAGGGGCCAAGCGCTGTTTCGATTTCGTCTGGAAGGAGCTGGCTGACTGGTACGTCGAAGCGGTCAAACCCCGGATCGCCTCGGACGCGTCATCAGCACAGACGGTGCTCGTGTACTGTTTGGACGTTTCGTTGCGCTTGTTGCATCCCGTGGTGCCGTTCATCACCGAAGAGCTTTGGCAACGGCTGCCTGGACGCGCTGCCGGCGAGCTGCTCGTGACCGCGCGCTGGCCTGAGGTGCAATCGCGCTTGATCGACGAGCGCGCCGAGCGCGAGTTCGCACTCGTGCAGGAGTCGATTACCGCGTCGCGAAATTTACGCGCAGAGTATAAGGTCCCTCCTAAAATCCGGACCCCCTTCTACATCAACCCTCCAAATGAGGAGGTTCGCAAGACGCTCGACGACTCGCGCGAGATGATCATTCTGATGTCGGGAAGCGCGAACATGGTGTTGGGTCCCCTGCCGAATCTGCCCGGAGGATATGCGGTGTTGACGGTTGGCGCCCCGGCATTCGTTGAGCTCGAAGGCTTCATCGACGTACAGCAGGAGTGCCGCAGGCTCAGTGGTGAGCGCTCGCGACTGGATCAGCAGCTCACAGCGCTCGCCGCCAAGCTGTCCAACGAGAACTTCGTGTCCCGCGCGCCCGCGGATGTGGTGGCGCGGGAACGGGAAAAGGAGCGGGATTGGCGATTCCAGCGCGACGTCCTGGACGGCAAGCTGAAGTCGCTGGGCTGCTCATAGCGCTCGTAGCGGTACTCGCGGCGGAGAGTATGGGCGGGGGGTGCGCCAACATGGGCGAACCCCCGGGTGGACCACCCGACTCGACGCCGCCGCGCGTCGTGATCACTCTCCCCGAATCGGGCGCCGTGCTCAACAGCTTTTCCGGCGACGCCACGATTCACTTCGATGAAGTGATCGACGAAATGGCCGGGGGGGCGAGCGGAGCCGGCGGGATCGCCGGCATCGGCCGGCAGATCGTGCTCTCGCCCGTGGCCGGCGAGGTGAAGGTCTCGTGGCATCGGAGCTCGATTCACGTGAAGCCCGCCGAAGGATGGAAGCCGGGTCGCGTGTACCACCTGCAGATCCTGCCGGGCATCCCGGACCTGCGGCACAATGTCATGAAGCAGGGCAAGACGATCGTGTTCTCGACCGGGCCCGCCCTGCCCCACGCCGCGATCTCGGGAATCGTGCTGCAGTGGGTCGAGCAGCATGCACTGGCGAAGGCGGTGATCCGCGCGGCCCCGCTGCCGGATACGGTCGCATATGTTACCATCGCCGATTCG
>Ga0335085_10018159_pt1 | contig 10115 bp, 8 predicted proteins | sample Lox_Sample_45_FD_206712 | JGI IMG/M metagenome (GOLD analysis project Ga0335085, IMG submission 206712) | Soil microbial communities from Loxahatchee National Wildlife Refuge, Florida, United States - Lox_Sample_4.5 | ecosystem: Environmental > Terrestrial > Soil > Wetlands | place: USA: Florida... | reverse complement strand
TTCTCTGCCAGACCCTGAACGCCCTCTTAAGTTTCAAGGTGCCTCCCGGTCAGTTTCAGATAGACATGTTCGAGGTTCCCGCCATGCAAGTCCATAAGCCTCGAAGGGGAGTCGATGGTCACAATTTTCCCCTGGTCCATGATCGCCACCCTGTCGCAGAGCTTTTCCGCCTCTTCCATGTAGTGGGTGGTGAGAAGAAGGGTCGTATCCCTTGCCATGAGGTCTTTGAGTTTGTCCCATACCGCATGCCTGCTGTGAGGATCAAGGCCGGTAGTAGGCTCGTCCAGGACAAGCAGTTCCGGATTGTTCACGAGAGAGCGGGCGAGGAGAAGCCTGTGCTTCATGCCCCCGGAGAGGCTCTCTATCTTTGTATGGGCCTTTTCCCTCATCTTCACGAAATCTAAAAGTTCCCACGCCAAGGGAGCCGACTTCTTTTTGGGGATGTCGAAGTAGCGGGAGTAGACAATCAGATTTTCGAATACACTGAGGTCAGGATCAAGGTTGCTATCCTGGGGCATAACGCCGATTCTCGCTTTAATCCGGCTCGGGCTTTCAACGACGTTCATGCCGAATACCTTCACCTCTCCGGACGTGGGCGGCATGAAACAGTAGATGATGCGCATGACGGTGGTTTTTCCAGCGCCATTGGGACCCAGGAACCCGAAACACTCCCCTTTTGTAATGGTGAAATCTACGCCCTCAACCGCCCTGAGAGGGCCGTAGTCTTTTGTGAGACCGCTTGCAGTAACTATGTTGATGGGCATGGTTGTGCGCGCCTCAGCGTCTGTCTTTCATCACTGAATTCGTTAAGTCAATCTCAGTGCTTCCGATCACAATCGCGGATATCTTATTCTCACTGCCCAAGGGCGTAAGAACAGAGAGGAGATTGTCCTTTAATTCTATTTCCCTTATGATTCCCAGCGCAATATCCCTGTTGTCTTTATCCCTGAAAGAGACAACCCTGTTCTTGAGGTCCATGCGACCAAGACCTGACGGCACCCTTGTAAACCGTATCCCCACCTCTTCCAGAGAAACCTCCCGTGTGCAGGCATGGCGAAAATAGTGCTCCATCTTCCCAAGGCGATAATTGCTCCTTTTTACCATCGACTTTGTAGTTACCTGGTCCGGCATCTTTAATCTTTGGACCTTCGGCCGTGAATGAAACCTGAAGCTATCCAGGATATGGCCCAGCTCTCCGGATCGTTCCAGCGCAAGAATGATATCCGGGCAAAGCGCATCGATCTTATACTGCTTCAAGACACGTCCCGCAGGCTCCGCGATAAGCCCTGTGGTATCCACTACAATCCTTTCGCAGAAGGAGAGCGCCCTTTCTGTCATCAACTTTGCCCCTGCCACCGAGGGTAACAGGTTTCCCATGGGAGTAAGGCTGCCGGTAAAGTAAAATTCTTCAACCCTGATCCTTTCCCAGTCCTGAAATCCCCGCGCTGTTTTTCCCCATGCAATGGTTGTCGGAGGTCCAATATGGGACTGACCCATATCTAGGTCCACAATGCCCACTTCTCCTTGTTCAGAAAGAAAGTTAACAAGGGACTCGACCAGGGTCGTCTTGCCTGTATCAGATCCTCCCATGACCATAATGAGCCTGTTCCAAGGATCCGTGAGTGAGTCGAGAAGAGAGGCATTTTTTATGAAGCCTTCTATCCTTACCATAGGTTTATTTTTTCATTTTCAGTTTATCCCCGTACAAGTGGCATGTCAATGAGTTGTTCGCGCCGCAATGCTAAATTCCACGGCCTCTTTTACATAAAAACTTTCTACTTCAAGAGATGTACTGGTATTAGCTCATAAAATATACGATAATAAGAAACCAATACGTTGCGTTAAGACCTCTGCGCAGCCATGGATATGGAAAAGAAGGAAGAGAAAGAAGAGAAGAAAAGGGAAAAGCTGCCCATTGATGCAAAGCTCCTCACTGACGCGGTCATTGAGCTGAATATATCGAGAAGGAGTGTAGGCCTCTATCCCCGGGAGCATCCCTTTACAAGAGAGTCGCTGGAGAAGGCCTTTAATTTGCTCCAGAAGCTGTTTGAAATCAGGAGCAGCATCACCATCGGTATCGCAAAGGATACGCTGGTAGTTGACGAATACACACTGGAAAGGAAAAACCCTGTCTTCAGGGAATTCGCTTTAAGCATTCATGCAAAGGGAATCGCTGCCATCACCTTTTACTCAGGCGCTACCATGGACGAGTTGCTGGAATTCCACCAGCTCATTACTGCAAAAGACGTTCCCGTGGGAAAGGCCTTTATTGAACTAGCGGAGAAAAAAGGCCTCACACACATAAAGCTCTCACCTCTGGATATCTCCCAATTCAGCTTTATTGAAGGGAGTTTCAGAGAGAAAGCTTCTGATGCAAAGATATGGGAAGATTACATCTACGGATTACTGGAGGGAAGGCTTGCAGATTCAGATGCAGAGGGAGTAGTCCTTGGGCTTCCTCCTGAGGCCATAGCGGATTTTATAAACAGGAAGATGGATGAGGATGTCGCGGAGGTGACTTATGACAGGGTGATCACTACATATCTCAAGCGGAGGGATGACTCCGCTATCAGAAGTGAGGCATTCTCCAAATTCATTTCTATGGTGCAGAGTCTCAGTGCAGAGATTAAACAGCAGTTCCTCAAAAGGGCGTTCAGCTCCTCTCCTACGGATGTGCGCGAGGCTGAACAGTTGATCAGCGAGCTCACTCAGGAAGAGATCGAGAGGATAACAAGGCTCTTCAGCGAACACTCTTCAGTGATTCCCGAAAGCCTGAGAAATATCGTTGATAAGCTCACCTCGGCAAAAAGAGAGAGGGGTTTTTTCGACATGCTGAAAGAGGGAAAGGCCCTTGTGGATGACGTAGAGCTTGATGAAAACATCGTAAGGCTCTTTAGTGACGACCAGTTCAAGAGCTTTGTTGCCGAGGGCTACCAGGCAATGCTTGAGCGGATGCTAAAGGGTATTACCCTGCAGGATTCCCCTATGCTTGAAGAGGTAAGAAGAGAATGTACTGAGGAGATAGTGGACAGTGCAGCCTCAGAGCTTATGCTGGAACTCGTCGATCTGGACACCACGAGCAGGGATGATTTTCTCAACCTCCTTCCAAGACTTTTCGATCTGGTGAACGAATTTTTTGAGACAGGCAGATTCGAGGAAATATCCAATGTCTACAACTCCCTTTATACCCCGGCCCTTAATGGCAAATTCGGGGCTGAGGCATCCGGGATGGTGGAGTCCTTCTTTTCCTCAAAGGAAACCGTATCAAAGATGATGGATTCTCTTAAGGTCTGGGGAAGGCTGAATAGGGAAGGGGTGATGAGGCTCGCGGAAGCACTGCAACGGCATCTCACCGAACCCCTCCTCGATGCCGTTGCAGAAGAATCCGATACCTTTACCCGAAGTTTTTTGCTCTCTGTGCTTGTCGGGTTCAAGGGCACCATTCTCCCCCATGCTGCCAGGAGAATAAATGACAAGCGCTGGTATGTGGTACGTAACGTACTCTATCTCCTTAGAGAGTGCGGCGGTGCGAATTATATGCACATAGTCAGGCCGATGACAAAACATGCGGACAGGAGGGTGAGCATGGAGGCATTGAAAACCCTCCTTAGTTTCAATGCGCCCGGTGCCTTTTCCTACCTGAGGATATGTCTGGAGTCCAGTGAACCGGAAGTGAGGGATCAGGCGGTGAAACTTGCCGGAACCACAAGGGTTAAAGAGGCTGTGCCATACCTCCTTCAACTCCTCGAAAAGAGAGACTTGGTGGGAATTGAATTGGAGCAAAAGGCATCCATTATAAGAGCATTGGGGGATATAGGAGACCCGAGGGCAGTGGATACCCTTGAGAGGCTTTATAGGGCAAAAAGTCTGCTTTTCAGGAACGCAATGGAGGAACTGAGGCTTGAGATAGTCAGGAGCCTCCGGAACTATCCGTCTGAGTCGGTGACACCACTCCTTGAGAGGGGTGCAAAGTCCGAAAACAATGAGATTAGGAAGATAAGTGAAGAAATCCTGAACAGGGAAAAGGATTGACATGTCCCAGAAAAAGGCAAACGGATTCATATCACTTATAATGACTGCCCTCTCCAACTGTGCCTTGTATTCAGAGGATCATCCCTTAGTCAGAGACTTTTCTGTGAAGGCTCACGGTGAAATAGGAGGCCTCTATGTAAATGACTCTTTGGCTCTTACCCTCCTCGGGGACAGTCTGGTCTTTAACGAGACTCCCCTCACCGACGCAGGCCCTCACCTACACAGCTTTACCAAGAAACTGAAGAGGAAAGGGATAGAAAAGATCGTCATTGAGAAAGGAGTGACCTCTGACGAAATAAAGAAGTTTGTCGCGGCGATTGCTTCAACAGAAAAGGTCATCTCCAGCCCCCATATTTCGGTAGGGATGGTTGAGGTGAAGTTCGGGGCTGAGGGAGACGATGTCAGTACAATTGTCAGGGAGAACATTGCTAAGGTAAAAGCCCTCTTTCAAGACGTGAACAAGTTCAGAAGACTGGATATGGTGAGTCTTGAGGATGCGGTGATAGCGTTTATTGCAACGCTGAAAAGAGAGATGAACGTGCTTCGCGTCATAAGCCCGGTGAAATCTTACAGCGAGTACACCTATGTTCATGCCACAAATGTATCGGTTATCACCCTATTCCAGGCTGAGGCCCTGGGCCTGAAGGGGGAGAACCTTCATGATGTGGGTATCGCGGCGCTCATGCACGATGTGGGGAAGATGTTCGTCGCCAAGGAAGTACTTGAGAAACCGGGGAAACTTGACGACAAGGAATGGGATCAGATGAAACAGCATCCAGCCGCAGGCGCAAAATACCTCTCCGCGCTTCCCGATGTTCCAAAACTCTCCATGATTACGGCTTTCGAGCATCACATGAAATTCGATGGCAGCGGATATCCTAGCACAAAAAGGCAGAGCAAAAAGCAGCATATCGTCAGCCAGATGGTTGCCATCGCTGATTTCTTTGATGCCCTGAGAACAGAAAGACCTTATCGGAAGGCCATGGATATCGCTACCATAATAGGACTTATAAAAGAGGCAACGGGAAAGGACTTTAATCCGCTCCTCGTGGAGAATTTCTTCAGCGCGTTAAAGCAGATTAAAGCTGCTTAGCGCGGGAGAGCGCCTGTGTGGCAAGCGCGCAGTTTTCCGCAGGGGCAAGGCAGGTGGCATCGCCGGTGCTGTAATGGAAAAGACCTCTTCCGGCCAGCTCCCTGTTGCACGCATCGATACATGCCCCGCAATTCACACACGAAACGTCCCTTTTGTTCTTTCTCGGGAGGACATTCATGAAGCATGCCTTCTCACACTTTTTGCAGTCAGTACACTCTCCAATCCTTGCGGTATCCAGCTTCAGCCGCAGGGAGACAGGGCTTACCCATCCAAAGAGCATCTGCATTAGTCCTGCGGCGCAGACATATTTGCAGAATGTGTGGCGTACGAAAATGGACCCTATGAGCATATAGACGGCAACACCGATGATCCCTGCCTTTACGCCAAAGGTGAAGTCCCCGTGCGTGACCTGGTACCACACTGTCTTGGGTGCCACAAAATAGCCGGTGAGGGCTATCCCGCCGCAAAGGGGGATGAGGATAATGCTCAAGGTCGCAATAAGGAGCCAGAAAGGCTTATTGGGTTTCCCTGCATCAGGGTCATTCTCTCTTTTGCCGTAGAGGCTTCTCCTTCCCAGAAGCTTGACTGTCAGAAAGTCAGCCCATTCAAAAAGCGTGCCTTCGGGACAGAGCCAGCCGCAGAAGAATCTCCCGGTAAGGAAGCCGAGGAGGGGAAAGACCGAGAGGACAAGGACCCAGGGCAGTATTGCCTTCAGGAAAAAATGGAGCGCCACATGGGTTGCTCCTGAAATAGAGTGATCTGCATAGAAGCCCTGCTTCAACCCGAGGCTCCATACCTGGCCCAATACGATGAGTTCCTTTGTTGAAGAGTCGTAACGGAATATGTTGAGCACAGGCATCAGGAATATGAAGAGGATAAATGTGATCTGTGCGATCCTCCTGTAGGTGCCCAGGTGATGGGCACACCCCGAAGAGGACTTGCTGCAGGATATGTCGTGTTCCATTGCTGAAGAGTTATCCATGAATTCCTCCTACCATTATCATCTTAACTATAGGTTACCATTGCATAAGAAATGCCGCCATGAGATGAATCATAAGGGGTTGGGGGGATGCTGCCTGCCATTAATGGAGGGGCGGCAGGCAGCATGGGAGAAAGATTATATAAACTTATCTTATTTCTCCTGAGCATGAATGTGTATGATATAGATCATATGGACAGGGGAAAATAGTAAAACTGTTTTGTGGATTAAGAGAAGAGATTGTGGGATAATCTCCAAAGAATGTGCATAAGAGGGATTGAGATAGGGATATCCACGGAGGCACCAGGATGAGAAAGACGTTGCTGGTCCTTGGCGTTCTTTTGGTGGTGGGGCTTGGGATCTTTCTGTTGTTTTATTTCCGCGAACCCCGGGAAGAGGGGGTGCTTGCCTTGTCCGGCAATGTTGAGGTGACCGAATATGATATGGGATTCAAGTTCTCGGGAAGGGTCGAGAAGCTGTTCACGGATGAGGGCCTGAAGGTGACCAAGGGAGATCCCCTGGCTGCCCTTGATAGCGCGGAACTTGAGAGCCAGGTCAGCCAGGCCAGGGCGTATGTGAAGGAGGCCGAGGTCCGCCTTAAAGAGCTTAAGGCCGGCTCAAGACCCCAGGAGATTGAGCAGGCGAGGGCAAACCTCAGGTTCGTGGAAGCGGAGTTAGAAAAGGCGCGGAAAGACTTCGAGAGAGCGGAACGGCTCTTTCGCCAGGATGCAATAGCGGTTTCCCAGTTTGACGCTGCAAAGAGCATGTACGACTCCCGTGTCGCACAGCAAAAGAGTACACAGGAACTCCTGAGCATGGTGAAGGAAGGCCCGCGGAAGGAAGAGATCCTTGCTGCAGAACAGCGTGTCAGTCAGGCTCGGGCAGCCTTGCTCACCGTAGAAGAAAAATTGAAGGACACCGTGATATACGCACCGGTCTCCGGGGTGGTTATAAGGAAGAACATCGAGTTGGGTGAGACCGTGGGAACCGGCATCCCGGTCTTTACCTTGGGAGATCTAGAGAACCCGTGGATAAAGGTGTATGTGAAAGAGGACAAGCTTGGGCTTGTGAAACTGGGTCAAAAAGCAAAGGTCACCGTTGATTCATATCCGGGAAAGGTGTACGAAGGGACTGTGACCTTCATATCGTCAGAGGCTGAGTTTACCCCCAAGAATGTCCAGACAAAGGAGGAGAGGGTGAAGCTGGTATTCGGGGTGAAGGTGAGGGTGAAGAACGTCAATGATGAGCTTAAGCCCAGCATGCCCGCAGATGTAAAGATACTGCTCAGATGAACCATGGGCGGGGAAGCTATTCTCCACTATGTGACGCCATCCGTGAAGCCCCTTTCTCTTCGGACAAAATCATTAGTCCGGCTGCGATGTATTCCTCTGGATAGTACACCCGGCCTTTGGCCGAGCATCCGCTCTCGGGCAGATGCATATAAGGGCGTTCAATAATGGGCAACGTAGCAGTAAGAGCATCGAAGCTCACAAAACTGTTTGGCACCACTCCCGCAGTGGACGCCCTCGACCTCGAGATCAGAAAAGGTGAACTGTTCGGTCTCGTGGGACCTGACGGCGGGGGAAAGACAACCATCCTGAGACTTCTCACCGCAATACTGCAACCCTCTTCCGGAGAGGCATGGGTCGCAGGATATTCTGTGATTCATGAAGGAGAAAGGATCAAGGAGAAGATAGGGTATATGTCCCAGAAGTTCGGGCTGTACGAGGACCTCACGGTCATGGAAAATATCATGTTTTACGCTGACCTCTATGCAGTTCCTGCAGGCGAGCGGCCAAAGAGGATCGAACGGCTCCTTGGATTCAGCAATCTCACGCCTTTCACAGGGAGGCTCGCGGGAAAGCTCTCAGGGGGAATGAAGCAGAAACTGGGCCTCGCATGCGCCCTTATCCATACCCCGGAGGTTCTGTTTCTGGACGAACCCACCAATGGCGTAGACCCTGTATCGAGGAGGGATTTCTGGAGGATACTGTATGACCTCCTGAAAGAGGGGGTGACCGTGGTGATCTCCACTTCCTATCTCGACGAAGCGGAAAGGTGCACAAGGATCGGACTCATTCACAAGGGGAAGATCCTCATGGAAGACATTCCCACGGAGATCAGAAAATCCCTCAGAACGAACATGGTGGAGGTCTGGACAGATGACTCCCGGAAGGCTGCGGACCTCATCAGGAAGGGTGAGGGTATTAGGGGTGTGAGCGTCTATGGGGACCGGCTCCATATAGCCTTTGTGAACAAAGATCTCTTAGACAGCATCTTCCAGACCCTCCAAAAAGAAGGGATCATGGTGAGGGATCACAGGGAGATCCTGCCTTCCATTGAGGATGTCTTCATTTCCATGGTGGAAAAACAATGAACCAGATTGACAGTGCAGTAAAAGTCGAGGGATTGACCCGCAGGTTCGACGACTTTGTGGCAGTGAATGGAATCAACCTGGACATAGGCAAGGGTGAGATTTTCGGATTCCTCGGACCGAATGGCGCGGGCAAGTCAACGACCATAAAGATGCTGTGCGGGCTCTTGCTCCCCAGCAGCGGGAAAGGCTCTGTGGGTGGTCATGACATCATGACCGGGTCTGAGGAGATCAAGAAGGACATCGGCTACATGTCACAGAAGTTCTCGCTCTATGATGACCTCACGGTGAAGGAGAACATACGCTTCTTCAGCGGCATGTACGGGGTTCGCGGGGAGAAGAGAAAAAAGCGGATGGAGTGGACACTGGAGATGGCCGGACTTAACGATAGGAGGGATGTGATTGTGGGAGAACTGCCGGGAGGCTTCAAACAGAGGCTTGCCCTGGGCTGTGCCATCCTCCATGAGCCTCCCATACTTTTCCTTGATGAGCCCACCTCTGGGGTTGATCCCCTTTCGAGGCGCAATTTCTGGGACCTCATCAATGAGATGTCAGGGTCCGGGACCACCGTATTTGTCACCACCCACTATATGGACGAGGCGGATTACTGCCACAGGCTTGCCCTTATTTACCGGGGGAGGATTATCGCTGAAGGCACACCGATGGAGCTGAGAGAGAGGTACATGAAGCGGCATGTCATGGAGATAGAGGTCGAGAGCATGGTGGAAGCCCTGGACATATTGGAGAGAAAGGGAATGGATGCGGCGATCTTTGGAAGCCTTCTCCATGCAACGGTGGAAGATGTGGCGCAGGGGATTGCGGATATCCGGAAGACCTTGGAATCGGCGGACATTAAAGTGAACAGGATCGAACACATCGTACCATCCCTTGAGGATGTATTTGTGACGCTGATAGAGGTGGCGTGAGGGGAGAGTGAGTTTGGGGTTAGTCTAAGATGAAATTCCTGAGGATAAAGGCCATCGCAAAAAAAGAGCTCATTCAGATATGGAGGGATCCCCTGAGCCTCGCCATTGCCCTGCTCATGCCGGTCATGCAGCTCTTTATCTACGGCTATGCAATCACCTTTGATGTAAACAACATCACTACCATTGTCTATGATCAGGACAGGAGCAGCCTGAGCAGGGAGCTGGTGGCCCAGTTTAGGGAATCAGGCTATTTTACCCTCGTCGCAGATGTGGACAACTATAAAGACATTGATGCCTATCTTGATTCGAACAAGGCGAGGGTAGCCATCACCATCCCCTATGACTTCTCCAAAAAGGTACTCACGGGGAGGAATGCACACGTAGAGGTGATCATCGATGGAAGCGATTCAAACACCGCGACCATTGCTGAAGGATATATCGCTGCCATCTCCCTCAGATATCCCCAGAGGGTTACCACAAAAACCATTACACCCGTAATGGACCCCCGCACCCGCGTCTGGTTCAATCCTGAACTGAAATCGAGGAATTTCATCATACCCGGTCTGATTGCGGTCATCATGTCCGTGGTGGTGGCACTCCTCACCTCCCTTACTGTGGCAAGAGAATGGGAAAGGGGTACCATGGAGCAGTTGATATCCACTCCGGTAAAGACGTCTGAGCTGATCATAGGGAAGTTGACACCCTATTTCG
>Ga0335085_10018158_pt1 | contig 10115 bp, 13 predicted proteins | sample Lox_Sample_45_FD_206712 | JGI IMG/M metagenome (GOLD analysis project Ga0335085, IMG submission 206712) | Soil microbial communities from Loxahatchee National Wildlife Refuge, Florida, United States - Lox_Sample_4.5 | ecosystem: Environmental > Terrestrial > Soil > Wetlands | place: USA... | reverse complement strand
GACATGCTCGCCAGCTATGACCTCCACCTCGCAGATGACCCCCCCGCATCTACCGGAAAGGAGGCGGCGTGACATGGCCGTACTTGATTTGCAGAGGCGCAGCCAGCAGATAGGCAGGATCCGTACCGGCATCCAGGAGCAGGCGTCGAACGGGAGGATGCGCCCGGCCAAACTGGACCGGCTCCGCTTCACCAGCCCGTCGCGCACCGCGATCGAGTCTGTCGCCGCGCTCTACGGCGGTGAGGCGCAGCCGTGGAAGAATGGCCACCGCGACGAGTGGGAAGTCATCACCGGCACCGCCGAGATCGGCATCACCGTCCCGCCCCGCGACGCGGTGATCACCCACTGGTATGAGCTGTGGGGACGTGGGGGTTGCCAGCGCCGTTGCGATAGCCAGCGCGAGCAGATCAGCGGCGGCCCGTGCCTGTGCCCGCACGCCAGCGACCCGCGCGACCCCGAGGCCGTGGAGCAGGCAGCGCTGGAGCGCGCCGACCTGGCGAAGCAGGGCAAAGCCTGCCACCTGATCACCCGGATCAACGTCATGATCCCCGACCTGCCCGGCCTCGGCGTGTGGCGGCTGGACACCGGCTCGTTCTACGCGGCCGGGGAGACGATCGACCAGGCGTCGCTGATGGAGATGGCCCGCGACCGCGGCGTGTTCCTGCCCGCGATCCTGCGGCTTGAGCAGCGGCAGCGTGTCGCCGGCGGGGAGACGCGGAACTATGCGGTCCCGGTCATCGACGTGCTCGCCACCGCCCGGCAGATCGTCACCGGCCAGCTCGAAGGCCAGGGCCTCGCCGCCCAGCTTCCCCCGGCACCGGGTGAGCAGCCGAAGGCGATCGAGAGCGGCCAGCCCGCACCGGAGAAGAGCATCCCGGTGCCGAGGCAGGCCAGCGGCCGGTCCCGCAAGCCCCGCACCGCCCAGGACGTCGCCGACGACGCAGCCAGCGCCACCACCCGCGAGGAGATCGAGGCTCTCAGCGGGGAGATGAAGCGCCTGGAGTGGGAGCAGGACTACGTCTACCCCGACCTCAACCCCGACGGGGTGCACGACGAACTGCAGAACATCCTGCGCGACAAGTGGCGCAAACTGCCCGCCGGAGGTGGGGATTGACCACACCCCCGTCCCCGCTGGACGAGCCCCGCTCGCCCGGTGAGGTCTACAGCCCCCGCGAGGCTGCGGACGTGATGGTCCGCATCCAGCGGATCCGCCGGCACACCATTGACGAACTTGTGCGCCTCGGCACCGAGGCTGCGGCGAAACGCCGGGACGCGGTGAAGGCGAAGGCGCGTCAGCAGCTGACCTCGCGGCAATCGACCGTGGAGGACCGCAAGGCCGACGCTGTGCTCACCTCCGCCGACGCCGCCTATGAGGCTGAGGTCGCCGACGTGCTCGTGGATGCCTGCAAGAAGTCCCTGTTCCTGCTCGGGGACGACTGGGAAACAGCCCGCTCGATCGGCGCCAACGAGCGCGCCGAGCAGAACGCGACGGGGTTCGGGTCATGACCGCACTTGTGTTCCTGGACACCGAGACCACCAGCCTGCGCCCCGACCGCCGGGCGTGGGAGATCGGGCTCATCCGCCGCCCCGTTGCGGGTGACGCCATTGAGCGCCAGTGGTTCATCGACACCGACGACCTCGACCTCGGAAACGCTGACCTGTTCTCGCTGAACGTCGGGCGGTTCCACGAACGGCACCCGCAGGTGCGCGCCGGCGGCGGCAGCACCAGTCCCGTGCTGTACGAGAGCGAGGTGCTGCGCGAAGTGGAGAGGCTGACCCGCGGCGCGCACCTCGCCGGCGCGGTCATCAGCTTCGACGCCGAGGTGCTCGCGGCCAGGATGCGCGCCCACGGGATCTGCCCATCCTGGCACTATCACCTGATTGAGATCGAGGCTCTCGCGGCCGGGTGGCTGAACGGCCGCCGTGCCCGCCAGAACGAGATCGTGGACGGCTACCCGCTTGAGAACGACGGCCAGCAAGCACCCGGCCTGGTCCGCTGGAACAAGCCCTACCCGTTCCCGGCCGCGCCACCGTGGAAGTCCGTCGACCTGTCGCGTGCGATCGGCGTCGAGCCGCCCAGCCCGGACGACGTGCACACCGCCCTGGGGGACGCCCGCTGGGTTGTGCGCATGTGGGACAAGATCATGGGTGACGCGCAGTGAAGCCCGGCCAGCCCCTCAGGCGCACCCCGATGCCCCCCAGGACCGTCCCGATGAACCGGGGGGACAAGCCCCTCGGCCGCACAGCCGCACCTGCCCGGCGCAAGGTGACCCGGACCGCCACCTCCCAGCCGCGCACGGTGCGCAAGCCCCCGAAGGACACCGGGCCGGACGCGAAGACACGGGCGCTGGTGCTGGCCCGCGACGGCTATTCATGTGTGTGCTGCGGCCGGTCCATCATCGGCCAGGTCTACAGCCTCCAGCACCGCAAGCGCCGCAGCCAGGGCGGCACGAACTGCCCCACCAACTTGCTGACCGTCCTCGGCGACGGGACACGCGGCTGCCACGCCCGCATCGACAGCCGGATCGACCCGCACGACGAGGCGAGGGGCTACACAGTCCGCTCCCACCAGAACCCGGCTGCAGTCAGCGTCATGATCTTCAGCGAGTCCGGTTCCGGCTGCACCAAGTGGCTGACCCCCGATGGCCTCTACTCGGACACCCCACCCGAAGGCGCTGAAGCCGCATGACCTCCCGCACCCCCCCGGCCCCGGGCACGCCCGCGCCACCCCCCGTACGCGCGGGCGTGCCCGGCCAGCGCACCTTGCGCGCGGTCACTGCCTCAATGCCCGAGGACGGCCCCGAAGGCGTCGAATGGCACCTGCGCAAGTACATCAAGGACCTGCGCGCCCTCGGCGGCATCATCCTCACCCACCACGACTGGAAAGAGCACGCCAAGCGCACCGCGCAAGGCTGGCCAGACTGGTTCCTGCTGGGACCTGGCGGCGTGATCGTCCGCGAACTGAAACGGGAGAACACCCATCCCACCAAAGCGCAGCAGGAGTGGCTGGACTACCTGTGCAAGGCGGGCATCGACGCCGGGGTATGGAGGCCGTCCGACGTGGTGTCTGGCCGGATGATCACCGAACTGCAGCGGATCGCGGGACTGGGGGGCGGGGCGTGAGCGGGACTTCTGGGTGCGCTATTAGCACTTGTCGCAGGGAAGTCTTCTGCAAGGGATGGTGCCACGCGCACTACAAGCGGTGGGTCAGGCACGGCGACCCGTGCGCCGGAGGCCCTATGCGAATCCTGGATACCCATGAGCGATTCTGGTCGCGGGTCAACATTCAGGGTCCTACTCCCGTCTTCAGGCCATCACTCGGGCCCTGCTGGGTCTGGACCCACAAGACCAACAACAAGGGCTATCCGCTCTTCAATGTGAACGGCGCGCGTATTCCCGCTTACCACTACAGCTACGAAGCCGAGAAGGGCTCCGTACCTCCCGGGCTGGAGCTAGATCACCTGTGCCGGGTGCCGCTATGTGTGCGCCCATCCCACCTTGAAGCGGTGCCACACGCCGAAAACCAGCGCCGCATGGGCGAAGCGAAGACTCACTGCAAGCACGGCCACAAATACACCAAAGACACGACCTATATCACCCGGAATGGACACCGGAAGTGCCGTGAATGCGCCCGCATTCGCGACCGGGCCAGGGGACGGAAGCGCGGGCCGGTGGCAGCATGAACAACGCCGACTGGATGAACGATGCCGCTTGCCGCGGCATGGATGGAGAGCTGTTCTTCCCGATCGGGAACCAGCCCCTCGACCCGGAAGCGGGAGCCGCCTGCCAGCGCTGCCCCGTCGCCAGCGAATGCCTGACGTACTCCCTGCGCGCCCCCGGCGAGTCAGTAGCCGACGGGTACTGGGCTGGGATGAGCGAGGACGAGCGACGGTATGAGAAGCGGCGCCGTAACCGGCACCTGACGGCGGTGGCCTCGTGATCACCAACCTCGTTATCGACTTGTGCGGAGGGCCAGGCGGCTGGGATCTTGCTGCAGCCCGGCTCCACATGCGCCATCTGGTGGGCCTGGAGTGGGACGCCGCAGCCTGCCTCACCCGCGCCGCAGCCGGGCACCGGACGATCCGCGTGGACATCTCCCGCTTCCCCCTGCACCGCCTGCCGCCGTCGATCTGGGGTCTGATAGCCAGCCCCCCCTGCAAGACGTTCAGCGCGGCCGGGAACCGCGCCGGCGCTTACGCCCTGGACATCCTCGCCCGCGGGATCCGGGAAGCGTTCGGCCTCCAGCGGACCCGCGCGGCCCGGCGGCGGGAGATGGCCGCCTGCCTGCGCGCCGCCTGGTGGCCGTCAGGCAAACTCACCCGGGCCGCGCAGATGGCGAAGATCTGGCCTGCGGTCCGCGACGCCTCCCTGGTGATCGAGCCTGCCCGGTACATCACCGCCACGAACCCTGAATGGGTCGCGCTGGAGCAGGTGCCCGCCGTGCTGCCGCTGTGGCAGGTGTACGCGGCCTGCCTGCGCGAGCGCGGCTATTCGGTATGGTGCGGGAAGCTGAACGCGGCCGACTACGGCGTGCCACAGACCCGTGAGCGGGCCATCCTGATCGCCTCCCGGGCCCACGCCGTCCGCCGCCCGGAACCGACCCACTACGACGCCCGCCAAGGCATGCAACTGTGGGGCACGCCGTGGGTGTCAATGGCCGAAGCGCTCGGATGGGGTGCGATAGCACGGCCCGCGCCGACCGCGACAGCAGGCGGCATCGCCCAAGGCGGCTACGAACCGTTCGCCAAAGGCGGCCGGGAAGCGCTGGTTCGCGAGCAGCAGGCCGGCCGCTGGGTTCTGCACGGCCCCTACCGCGACAGCCCAGGCGACCGGACCAGGCCCCGGACCATGGATGAGCCGGCGACCACCGTCGCCTTCGGGCATTCCAGCACGACCCCTGCGCAGGACCATGCTGGAATGCCCGAAGGCGACGGTCCGGCGTGGAAGTTCCGCAACAACAACAACAACAACAACGCGTGCGAACGGTCTTGCGACGAGCCCGCCGGCACGTTGTTCTTCGGCCAGCGGTCCAACTGGGCCGCCTGGGTAGCCGACGGCCAGGACTCTATCCGCATCTCCGTGGAAGAGGCCGCCGCGCTCCAGTCGTTCCCGCCTGACTACCCATGGCGCGGATCGAAGACCAAGCAGTACGGCCAGGTCGGTGACGCATTCCCGCCTCTGCTGGCTGAGCATGTCCTGGCGATGGCCGCTGGTATTGAGCGTGAGGCGGTGAACGCCGCATGACAGGCCGCTCTAAACGGGTGTGCACGACAGCGTTAACAGCAGCGAGCGGGATGGAGCGGGACAGTGGTGGGGTCAGGCAGCGTCAGCGGCGCGACGGCGGCGCTTGCCCTTCGGCAGGGCGTGGGCCGTGAAGCGGCTGATCGAGGCGCGCTCGTAGAAGCGGTCGATCAGCTCCTCGATCTCGTACAGCCTCATGTCGGGCCGCTCAGTCCGCAGCTGGATCAGCAGTTCCCGGACGCGCGCCGAGTGCTCTTCGCGCGCCTTCTCGGCCGCACGGGCGGCGGCAACCTCGTCCAGAAGTTCCTGCTCCAACTCGCCCACCTTCCCATCATGGGTGATCTGAGGTCATGCCATCAAGTCATGCGCCTAGGTCAATGCTACCACACATCGGCTCAAATCATGACTGGCTAGCATCGCTCGATATCATGATGTAGAGTCATGACTGCGCAACATCGTCCTTGGCGATGATCTATCGGCACACGGCACGGAGAGGGGGAGGGTTGGCCATCTCCAAGCGTCTCCGCTACGAGATTCTCCGGCGGGACGGTAACCGCTGCCGGTACTGCGGCGTCACCGCCGACCAGGCCAAGCTCGTGGTCGACGCCGTGGTGCCCGAGGCACTCGGCGGCAGCCACAAGGATCCCGCCAACCTCGTGGCCGCCTGTGAGTCCTGCAACAGCGGTAAGAGTGCCTCCAGCCCTGACGCCCCACTGGTTGCCCAGGTGGCCGACGATGCCATCCGGTGGTCGCGCGCCATGACCGCCGCAGCCGGGGAGATGCTGGCCCAGGCCAGTGGCGACGTCGATGCCCACGCTCACTTTGAAAAGGCATGGGGGCGCTACGGATCGGGACCTGAGCGTCGGCCATTGCCCAAGGATCCCGGCTGGCGGTCCACCGTGGACAGCCTGCTCTCGGCCGGCCTGCCCATGACCATGCTTGAGGAGTGCATCCAGATAGCAATGTCCCAGCGCAGAGTGGCCGAGGACAACGTCTTCCGCTACATGTGCGGAGTCGCATGGCGCAAGGTTGGTGAACTCCAGCAGCGCGCCCGCGAACTGACGCAGGACGGCGGTCCGCGCAAGGCCGCCAATGCGGCCGACGCTGAGGACCCTGATGACGATGCCGCCATCCAGAACTGGTGCCGCGTCATTCTCAAACAGCACGACCAGCAAGATGTCGAGGCCGCCACGAAGCGCTGCCGTGAGTACGCCGACAGCGAGGAGCCCAGCGGGATTCTCTGGTTCCTGATCCAGGACATGGAGAGCGACCGGATATCGCTCCAGGACTGCCTCCGGGAACTCATGGAAGCCCTTCCTGGTGGCGTCGGCACGCTCCGGCTTGCCGAGCACGAGGCGTACTACCTGGAGCGCTTCGGCTCCGGCTACAACCGCCGGGTGGCCCTGTGTACAGCCTCGCAATGGGCCGCCGAGGACATGGCCCTGGCCCGTGCGCGCCAGGAGTTGGCCTCCATGCCGCGGCACGACTACGAAACCTGGGTGCAGCGCGCCCGGGACGAGAACGCCGAACTCGCCGAGCATCTCAGCGAGACCTTCTACGTCATAGAGGCCGCCCGTATGGTGCGAGAATCTCTTGCCGCCCCCGCAGCCGGGGGTGACTGATGGCCCGGATCCGGAGCGTTAAGCCCGAATTCTGGGACGACCGCAAGCTCGCCAAGCGCACCTCGCGCGACACCCGGCTGCTCTACGTCGGCCTGTGGAATCTGGCCGATGAGCACGGTCGGCTGAACGGCGATCCACTGTGGGTAAAGGGGAAGATCTTCCCCTTTGACGATGACATCGACGCCAAGGCCATCACCGCCATGCTCGATGAGCTGGCCGCGCCCGGCCTTGAGTGCGTCATCTGCTACGAGGTAGAAGACGATCCGTACATCTTCCTGCCGAAGCTCGCGAAGCATCAGCGGCTGGAGCCGTGGAAGGTTGAGAGCCGCCTGCCCGCACCACCCAGGCTCAATGGAAACTCGTCTGAGCCGGGCTCAGATCAATCCGTGCCCGGCTCAGACAGGCTTCCGTTCGGCTCAAACTCATCTGAGTTCGGCACGGATGAGTCCGCGCCTTCTTATGTAGCAGGGAGCATGGAGCATGTAGCAGGGAGCATGGGTCATGGGGGCCGCGCCCGGCGACGCGCCACGCGAATCCCGGAAGGCTTCGCCCCCACCGCCGACATGACCGCCTGGGCGCGGGCCACCTTCCCCCACATCGACAGCGCTCGCGAGACCGAGAAGTTCATCGACTACTGGGAATCCAGGGGCGACAAGGGCGCACTCAAACTCGACTGGGCCAAGACCTGGAAGAACTGGCTCCGCAACGCCGACGAGCGCTTCCCGCGCACCCGGGGGTCCCCCTCCCGGCAGCCCTACCGCAACCCCGACGACCAGTCCCGCTATGAAACCGAGGAACTGCGAGCATGATCCCCCCCGAAACTCTCGCCGCGTGGCGCTCAGCGTTCCTGGCCGAGCAGGACATCGACCCCGCAGCTCTCGACGGCGACGGCGCGGCACCGCCTGACCCGGAGGTGCTGGCCACGGCGGAGGAACGCATCCCGGCCCGGTATGCCACCGCGCTCGCCACCCACCCGGCTGTGCGGGCGTGGATGGCGGCGATCACCCGGCAGGCGCTAGCCGACCGGCGGATGGTCCTGGCGGTCACCGGCGGCCCGTCGCTGCTGCTGCTCGGCATCACCGGCACGGGCAAGAGCTACCAGGCGTTCGGGGCGATGCGCGGCCTGGCGGTGCTCGGGCTGCGGGCGAACTGGCGGGCCACGACCGCTGCGGACCTCTACGCCCGGCTCCGCCCGCGGCACGGCGTCGACTCCGAGACCGAGTTCCGCGAGTTCGCCGGGGCGCGGCTGCTGGTGCTGGACGACCTGGGGGCGGCGAAGGGGTCGGAGTGGACCGAGGAGGCCAACTTCCGGCTCGTGAACTACCGGTACGAGCACCAGCTGCCGACCTTGTTCACCTCGAACCTGCTGCCGGGTGAACTCGCGGACGCTCTCGGCGCGCGGGTGTCGTCGCGGCTGCGGGAGATGGCCACCCGGGCTGCCCTGAAAGGCAGCGACCGCCGGGACGGAAGGAGCGCGGCATGACCGCCATCAGCAACGGCTACCACCCGGACACCGATTTCACGCGCACCCCGCCGCACGACCGTGCCGCCGAGCAGGGCGTGCTGGGCGCGATGATGCTCGACAGGATCGCGCTAGCGGACGTGGGGGAGATCATCGGCCCGGCCGACCACTACCTGCCCCCGCATCAGCTCATCCACGAGGCCATCTGCGAACTCGACGCCGCGGGGGAACCCACCGACGCGATAGCCGTCGGGGCGCTGCTGCTGAAACGGGGCGACATCGGCAAGATCGGCGGCGCGGACTACCTGCACACGCTGATCGCGGGGGTGGCGTCGCCTGCGTTCGCCGGCAGTTACGCGCGGGTGGTGCGGGAGCATTCGATCCGGCGGGCGCTGATCGAGCGGTCCACCCGGATCATCCAGGCCGCCTACACCGGGTCCGGGGACGCGGACGAGATAGCCGACCTCGCGCAGGCGGAGATCTTCGCCGTCGCCGAACGGCGGGCCGGGGAGGATTTCCTGCCGCTGGCGGAGGTCATGCCCGGCGCGCTGGATGAGATCGAGGCGATCAGCCACCGGGTCCGCGGCGAAGTGAGCGGCGTCCCCACCGGGTTCGCCGACCTGGACATACTGACCGACGGGCTGCACCCCGGGCAGATGGTTGTCGTCGCCGGCCGGCCCGCCCTCGGGAAGAGCACCCTGGGCCTGGATTTTGCCAGGTCAGCGGCGATCAAGCACCGGCTGCCGGCGGCGATCTTCAGCCTGGAGATGAGCCGCAACGAGATCACCATGCGCCTGCTGTCGGCCGAGACTAGGCTGCCGCTGCAGGCGATGCGCACCGGCCAGCTCACCGAGCAGGACTGGACGCGGCTTGCCGCCAGGATGGCCGAGGTCGCGAACGCGCCACTGTTCATTGACGACTCGCCCAACATGTCGATGATGCAGATCCGCACCAAATGCCGGCGCCTGAGGCAGCGGCATGACCTGCGGCTGGTTGTCGTGGACTATCTGCAGCTGATGTCGTCGCCTCGGCGGACCGAGAACCGGCAGCAGGAAGTGTCGGAGATCTCCCGGCAGATCAAGCTGCTCGCGAAAGAGATCGGCGTGCCCGTGGTGGCGATCTCCCAGCTGAACCGGGGGCCGGAGCAGCGGACAGACAAGCGGCCCATGCTGTCCGACCTGAGGGAAAGTGGATCTTTGGAGCAGGATAGTGACGTTGTGATCTTGCTCCACCGCGAGGACGCCTACGACCGGGAGTCGCCCCGGGCGGGGGAGGCGGACTTCATCGTCGCCAAGCACCGCAACGGGCCAACCACGACGGTGACGGTGGCGTTCCAGGGCCATTACAGCCGGTTCGTGGACATGGCCCCGGCACCGGGAGGGGCCCACCCGTGACCGCCAGCCCCCCGCAGGAAACCTGCGACATCTACGGCCGTCCGCTTCCCTGTGCCCGTCAGGCATGCAGGGCAGCCCGTCTGCACTGGGCACGGGAAGCCAGGCAGAAGGAAACGGGCAGCCAGGCACGGCCCAGCGGAGGCGATGCTGCATGAGCGGCCTCTCCAACGCAGCCCGCACGGAAAAGACCCGTGCCGACCAGGCCGAGGCACTGCGCCTGTGGGAAGCCGGGTACTCCCGTACAGCGATCCGGGCCCGGCTCGGCCTCGGCCGGTCCACAGTGGACCGGTACCTGGCGGGCCACGGGCGGCAGCCGGCCGCGCTCGCCGCCACCACCGCAGCGCAGTCTGCGGCCAGCCAGGAGCGGGCGCAGGCGAACTACGAGACCGCCCGGGA
>Ga0335085_10018157_pt1 | contig 10115 bp, 7 predicted proteins | sample Lox_Sample_45_FD_206712 | JGI IMG/M metagenome (GOLD analysis project Ga0335085, IMG submission 206712) | Soil microbial communities from Loxahatchee National Wildlife Refuge, Florida, United States - Lox_Sample_4.5 | ecosystem: Environmental > Terrestrial > Soil > Wetlands | place: USA: Florida... | reverse complement strand
GACGTGAAGCCGCAGAACGTCCTGCTCGGGGAGGGGCGCGAGGCGAAAGTGACCGACTTCGGGATCGCACGCTCGCTCGACGTCCAGGGCGGCTTGACGCAGACCGGAACCGTGCTCGGCACGAGCGACTACATCGCGCCCGAACAGGCGCGCGGCGGCAAGGCGACCGAGCAGACGGACATCTACTCGCTCGGGATCGTCCTCTACGAGCTGCTGACCGGCGACGTCCCGTTCCACGGCGACAACTTCGTGGCCGTCGCGCTGCGGCACATCAACGACCCGCCGCCGAGCGTGCGCGAGCGCCGGCCCGACGTCTCGCCCCGGCTCGACGCGGCCGTCCGGCGCGCGATGGCCAAGAGCCCTCAAGACCGCTATCCGTCGATGGACGACTTCGCGCGCGAGTTGCAGGCCTGCCGGGCCGAGTGCGGCGAAAACGGCGTAGGCCCGGCCGACGCGACCCTTGTCACGTCCCCCGGCTCGGAGCCGTATCGCGCGCCGCAGCGCACATACGTGGGCCCGTTGCTCCTGGTGTTGGCCGGCCTCGCCCTGCTCGCGGGCGGCTTCGCGGTCGTGTTCGCCCTGACCGGCACGACGCCGAGCCTCCCGGGTCTCCCGGGGAAGAAGAACGGCCCTGTGGCGGTCGGAGGGCCGGTGCCGTTGAAAGGGCTCACTGCCTACGACCCGCCGCCGGGGGACGGGCAGGAGCACGACTACGCGGCCAGGTTCGCGACCGACGGCAACGCCGCCACGTACTGGAACACCGAGCACTACCAGGGCTTCCAGTTGAACAAGCCGGGCGTCGGGCTCGTGCTCGACACGGGCTCGCCACGGAGGCTCGCCAGGCTGGTCGTGACCACGACCACGCCTGGCTACACGGCGGTGATCAAGGCCGGGTCCTCGCCGACGGGGCCGTTCACCCCGGTGTCCGGCTCGCAGACGGTCACCGGTTCGACGACGTTCGCGCTCCAGGGTGCCAAGGCCGAGTACTACCTCGTCTGGATCACGTCTCTCGGCCAGAACGAGAGCGTCAACGTCAACGAGGTCGCCGCCCGCGGGAGCTAGTAGCTCAGGCGCGAGCGGCGCTCGTGGCGCTCGAGGGCGAGCTGGATCAGGCGGTCGACGAGCTCCGGATACGGGATCCCGGAGGCCTCGAACAGCTTCGCGTAGACGCTCGTCGCCGTGAAGCCGGGGATCGTGTTCAGCTCGTTCAGGAGCACCTCGCCGTCGTCACGCACGAAGAAGTCGACGCGGGCCATGCCCTCGCACTCGCCGCCCACGAACGCGCGCACCGCGAGCTCCTGAATGCGCTCGATCGTGTCCTGCGGCAGGCGCGGCGGGACGACCAGGTCCATGCCGCCCTCGTCGTACTTGGCGGAGAAGTCGTACCAGTCGGCCCCGGTGAGCCCGTGCGAGACGATCTCGCCGGGCAGCGAGGCGAGCGGCTCGTCGTTTCCGAGCACGCCGCACTCGACCTCGACTCCGGAGACGAACTCCTCGACGAGCACCTTCTCGTCGTGCCGGAAGGCGAGCTCGACGGCCGCCGCCAGCCCGTCCTCCGCGAGAACCTTCGTGATCCCGACCGACGAGCCGAGCCGCGCGGGCTTGACGAAGACCGGGTAGCCGAACGGGTTCTCCGGCGCCTGGCCCAGCCGCAGCGTGATGTTGCGGGTAACCGGGACGTCGCGGTCGCGCATGACCGCCTTGAACACGTCCTTGTCCATCGCGAGCGCCGAGCCAAGGACGCCTGCGCCCACGTACGGGACACCTGCGAGCTCGAGCAGGCCCTGGACCGTGCCGTCCTCGCCGAAGGGGCCGTGCAGGACCGGGAAGACGACGTCGACCTCGCCGAGCGCCGACGGCACCTTCGCGGTCGGGACCGGCAGCGTCTCCGCAGCAGCGCCGTCTTCGCCCGTGCCGAGCTCCCAGCGCCCGTCGCGGCCGATCTCTACCTCGACAGTCTCGTAGCGCTCCGGGTCGAGTGCCTCGATGACCGAGCGCGCGGAGGCGAGCGAGATCTCGTGCTCGCTCGAGCGGCCGCCCAGGAGGACGGCGACGCGGATGCGCCGGCTCATGGGTTCGACGGCACCGCGAAGTTCCCGACCGTGATCGTGACCGTCGAGCCCTTGGGCGCCATGGTGTCGCCGGTCGGTTTCTGCGAGAGCACGATTCCGTCGAGGCCCGGGTCGGTGACGTCCTGGGTCTGGACGCTCACCTTGAAGCCCGCGGCCTGAAGTGTCGCCGTGGCCGAGTCGACGTCGTTGTTCGTCACGTCGGGGACCGTCGTGGCAGGCGGGCCCTTCGAGACGGTGAGGGTGATCGTGGCGCCCGGCGCGGCAGAGTTGGTCGGGTCCTGCGAGACGACCGTGTCCTTGGGCTGGTTGCTGTCGACGTTGACGCGCTTGACCCCGAAGCCGGCGCCCTGCAGTACAGAGCTCGCGCTCGCGAACGACTGGCCGACCACGTACGGGACGGAGACCGGCGTCGGGCCGCTCGAGACGTTGATCCGCACGCGCGAGCCCTGGACGACCATCGTGCCGGCGCCCGGGTCCTGGCCGGTGACGGTGCCCGCAGGCTTGCCCGAGTGGACGGAGAAGACCTTCGCGACGAGCCCCGCCTGAGTGAGCGCGCTCTCGGCGTCGGACTGGCTCTTGCCCATCACGTCCGGCACCTGCACCTTCGGCTTGCCGCTCGAGACGTTGATCGTGACGGTCGTGTTCTTCGCGACCCGGGTGCCTGCGTCCGGGCTCTGGCCGGTGACGACCCCAGCCGCGACGGTCTGGCTCGTCTGGCGGACGACATGCGGCACGAGGTTGGCGTTCTGGACCTTGTTGACGGCCTTCGCCTCCTGGAGGTCGATCACGAGTGGGACCGAGACCGGCTCGTTGGCGTTCAGCTGGTCGCGGATCTTCGTGTACGCGAACCACGACGCGAAGCCGGCCGCGGCGAGCAGCAGCACGGCGAGCACCCACGGCCAGATCGGCCGTCGCCGCCGCGGCGGGCCCTCGTAGCCGTAGTAGCCCGCAGGAGGCGTCGATCCGGGAGGTGCTCCGCGAGTGGTCTCGGTCGGCGGCGTGATCACCGAGGTCGGCGCGGCCGCGATCACGCCCGCTCCGGAGAGGACCGCGGTGGCGGCGTTCGCCGTCTCCTCGCCGACCGGGAGCCCCTCGAGTACGCGCCGGAGGTCGGCGTCCATCTCCTCCGCGCTGTGGTACCGGTCGCCCGGGTCCTTCGCGAGCGCCCTCAGCACGACCTGGTCGAGGTTGCGTGGGACCTCGGGGCGCAGCTCGGACGGCGGCTCGGGAACCGCGGAGAGATGCTTCATCGCGATCTCGAGCGGTGTGTCGCCCGTGAACGGAACCTGCCCGGTGAGGAGCTCGTAGAGGACGACGCCGACCGAGTAGAGGTCGGACGACTGGTCGACTGGGGCGCCCTTCGCCTGCTCGGGCGAGAGGTACTGCGCGGTGCCGATGATCGACCCGACCTCGGTCATCTGGCTCGCGCCGGAGCGCGCGATTCCGAAGTCGGTCACCTTGAGCCGGCCCTCGGGGCCTACGAGCACGTTGTGCGGCTTGATGTCGCGGTGGACGATCCCGTGCCGGTGCGCGAAGCCGACCGCGGCGAGGATCTGGCGCGTGTACTCGACCGCGATCTTGATCGGCGCGGGGCCGCGCCCGACGATCAGCTCCTTGAGGGAGCGGCCCTCGAGGTACTCCATCGCGATGTAGTAGGTGTCCTCGGCCGTCCCGCGGTCGTAGATCGAGACGATGTTCGGGTGCGACAGCCCGGCCGCGTTCTTCGCTTCTCGGCGGAAGCGCTCGACGAACTGCTCGTCCGCGGCGTGCCGGTCGTTGAGGATCTTGATCGCGACACGCCGTCCGAGCTCCTGGTCCTCGGCCAGGTAGACATCGGCCATTCCGCCCGCGCCGAGCTTCCGGATGATCCGGTAGCGGCCGTCGAAGACGGTGCCGATCAGCGTGTCCGAGACGGCCATCTGTCCATGGAGGTTAGGGGTTCGACCTTCCCGCCAACAACGCCTGCAAGATCTCCTTCGCGATCGGCGCGGCGGTCGTCCCGCCGGTCTCGGTCTGGTTCTGGAGCACGACGGCGACCGCGTAGCGTGGGGCATCGGCGGGCGCGAACGCGATGAACCAGGTCGTGTTCGGCGTGCCTGGGCCGCCGGTCTCCGCGGTTCCCGTCTTGCCCGCGACGCGGACGCCTGGAATCTCGGCCGCCGTGCCGGTGCCGCCGGTGACGACGGCTTGCATCATCTCGTTCAGCGCCGCAGCGGTACTCGTCTTCATCGCTCGGCGGTACTTGTGCGGCTTCGTGCGGCTGATGACGCTGCCGTCCGGAGCGGTCACGCGCTGAACCACGTAGGGGCGCATGACCACGCCGTGGTTCGCGACTCCGGCGGCGACCATCGCCATCTGGAGCGGGGTCACGAGCATCCGCTCCTGCCCGAAGGCGAGACGGCCCGGGTCGACCTGGAACTGCGGCCGCGATGGGTTGAACAGGCGGCCGTGGTTGTAGAGGCCGCTCGGCGGGCGCTCGTTCTCGGGCGTCTCGAGCGGCGGGCTCTTGTAGAAGCCGTAGCGCTTCGCGGCGTTCAGGATCGAGCGCGCGCCGATCGCCTTGCCGACGTCGCAGAAGACGGCGTTGATCGAGTGCTGCAGCGCCTGCAGGAACGAGACCGGGCCGAAGCGCTCGGGCCCGTTCTGGTCGCCGAAGTTCTGCACCTCCTTGCCGTACTCGATGCAGTAGCCGCGGTCGACGAAGCGCGAGTCGATCGAGTAGCGCCCGGAGTCGAGCGCGGCGGTCGCCGTCACGACCTTGAAGCTCGATCCCGGCACGAACAACCCCGCCGTCGCGCGGTTGAGGAGCGGCGAGGTCGGGCTGCAGGGCGCGGACCGCGCCCTGTTCGTGATGCGGCTGAAGTTGGACTCGACGAGGTTCGGGTCGTAGGTCGGCCGGGTCGCCATGACGAGCACGGCGCCGGTCCGGATGTCGACCGCGACCGCGGCACCGCATTTGCCGTTCAGCTGCTGCATCGCCACGCGCTGCGCCGAGGGCCGCATCGTCAGCCAGAGCGTGTTGCCCTTTATCGTCGCGCCGCGCAGCTTGTCCAGAGTCCGGTCGATCACGGTCTTGAGGTTCGTGTTGGAGCCCGTCAGGTAGTCGTTCTCGGAGGACTCGAGCCCCGACCTCGCGCGCGACTGGGTCGAGTAGCCGACCACCGCGCCGAAGAGCGCGCCCTGCGGGTAGCGGCGGAAGTAGAGCGTCTGGCCGCCGATCCGCTTCCTTACGTTCGTCGCGAGGATCGTCCCGTCGGCCGCCCGGATCAGACCGCGCTTGATCGAGAACTGCGCTACCCGCTGGATCTCGTTGTCCTGCCGGTCGTTGAGGCTCGCCGTCGCCCAGGTCTGCCAGTAGGTGGTCCCGACGATCAGCGCGGCGATGAGGCCGAGGCCGATGAGCGCGAGACGTGCGATCTGGCGGTTCACAGGCGAGCCGCGTTCGCGCGGTTGGAGACGAGGAGGAGCCCTGCGAGCAGGACGAAGTTCGCGACGACGCTCGAGCCCCCGTAGCTGACGAACGGGAGCGTGATGCCGGTCAGCGGGATCAGGCGCAGGATCCCGCCGACGATGATGAACGTCTGCAGGGCGAACGCGAACGTCAGGCCTGCGGCGAGCAGCTTCGAGAAGCCGTCCTGCGCGAGCATCGCGATCCGCATCCCGCGCGCGACGAACAGCATGTAGACGAGCAGCAGCGCGGCGGCGCCGACGAGCCCGAGCTCCTGGGCGAGCGCCGAGTAGATGAAGTCGGTGTTCAGGTACGGGATGAGCGGGTGCCCGGCCGTGGTCTCGAAGGTCCCCTTGCCGAGGCCGGTGCCGAACCAGTTCCCGTGCGAGAGCGAGTAGAGCGACTTGACGAGCTGGTAGCTCGCGCAGTCCTGGCGCGGGAGGAGCTTGCCGTTGAGGGCGCAGTAGACCGGGTGGTCGGTCCACGGGTGCAGCCAGATCGTGATCCGGTCGCGGACGTGCGGGACGATGTGGTAGACGCCCGCCGCCCCGGCGACGAACAGCAGCGCGCCGATCGCGACGAACAGCGCTCGCGCCGTGGCGATGTAGAGCATCGCGAGGAAGATCCCGAAGTAGAGGAGTGCCGAGCCGAGGTCGTTCGTCTCGACGAGGACGAGCATCGCGCCGCCCCAGATCACGAGCAGCGGCCCGAAGTCCTTGAGGCGGCCCTGGGCGAGGACCTCGCGCTTCTCGCGCAGGTAGCCGGCGAGGAAGACGATCAGGAACACCTTCGCCAGCTCGCCGGGCTGGAACTGGAGCGAGCCGAAGTGGACCCAGAGGCGCGCGCCGTTCACCGACTGGCCGAAGAACGGCAGCGCCGGGAGGACGAGTAGCGCGATCGCGCCGATCCCGAACAGGTACTTGTAGCTCTCGAGCTGCCGGTAGTCGTGGCGGAGCAGGAACAGGGTCACGACGAGGGCAACGAGAGCGACCACGATCCAGAGCGTCTGGCGGAAGGCGTCGGTCGGATCGAGGCGGTAGATCTCGGTCACGCCGATGGCGGTCAGGAGCGCGGCCATCGGGAGCAGGAACGGGTCCGCGTAAGGCACGGTCAGCCGGCAGGCGAGATGCGCGGCCAGGTAGAGCGCGAAGAAGAAGCCCGCGTACGAGAGCGAGGCCGTCGAGACGACCGCCTGCCGCGCGATGTAGACGCTGGCGAAGCCGATCGCGGTCAGCAGCCCGACGAGGACCAGATTGACGAGCTCGCGATTCCGGAGACTCATCGACCGATCTCTTCCTCGTAGCTGTGGACCTCGGCCATCGCGGAGGACTCGCTGCGCAGGCTGTGGTCGAACAACTTCTGCCGCTCGGGCTGGCTCAGCTGTGCCGCGAGCACGGGGCTCACATAGACCGCGCGGTAGAGGCGCAGGTTGCCGGCGATGTCCCAGGGAACGCCCTGGTAGACGGCGACGTGGCCGTTCTGCTCGGCGCCGACGAAGTGCGAGCGCCACAGGCCCCACATGGCGAACGCGCACGCGAGCAGCACCACGAGCGCGAGCAGCGCGCCGAACAGGAGGCGCGTTCCCAGGCGCGTCCGCTTTTCCGGCTCCTCGGGCCACCCGTCCCGGGCGGCGCCGTTGGTGTCGACGACCGGAATGCGGTCGAGCTCGTCAAGGGTGTCCTCGTCCTCGGCGGCGGGTTCCTGTGGCGGCGGCAGCGTGAGCGTCCGGCCGGGCTCCTCGCCGTCTCCGCCCGCGATCTCGAAGAAGACGACCGTGATGTTGTCCTCGCCACCCGCGCGGTTGGCGGCCCGGACGAGCCCCTTCGCGGCCGATCGCAGGTCGTCGCGCTTGCGCCCGATCTCCTCGAGGATCGTCGCGTCGTCGACCATCGACGTCAGGCCGTCCGAGCACAGGAAGAAGAGGTCGCCCGACCGGGCCTCGATCACGAACGTGTCGACGTCGACGACGGGGTCGGTTCCGAGCGCGCGCGTCACGACCGAGCGCTGCGGGTGCACCTCGGCCTCCTCCGGCGACAGCTTCCCGCTGCGGACGAGCTCGGCGACCAGCGAGTGGTCGTCCGTGAGCTGCTCGAGCCGGCCGTCGCGCACCAGGTAGGCGCGGGAGTCGCCCACGTGCCCGATCCAGACCCGCTCGCCCTCGACGAGCGCTGCCGTCATTGTCGTTCCCATCCCGGAGACCGTCGCGTCGTGCGTCTGCCGCTGGTAGACGCGCCGGTTCGCCTCCTGGATCAGCGCCTCGACGCGCTCGCGGCCGCCGCCGCCGCCCGAGTCGTCGCGGAGCGTGGCCGCCGCGAGGCCGGACGCGACCTCACCCGCCTGCGCGCCGCCGATCCCGTCCGCGACCGCGAACAGCGGCGGCTCGCAGACGTATGCGTCCTCGTTGAGCCGCCTGCGCCGCCCAGGATCGGTGGCAGCGGCACTGTTACCCAGAGTCACAGCTCGTACCTCAGCTCGGTCTCGCCGATGCGCACGACATCGCCCGGCTCGAGGCGCGTCGCCTCCTGGACGCGGACGCCGTTCAGGTAGGTGCCGTTCGTCGAGCCCACGTCCTCCACGAAGACGCCGTCGCGCCGCGGCTCGATCCTCGCGTGCCGGGACGAGGCGTACTCGTCGCGCTCGAGCGGGATGTCGTTCGAGGACCCTCGGCCGAACGTGAGCGGCGAGGAGTTGAGCTCCCACTCGTCGCCCTCCGAGAGCGCAGGGCTCTTGACCACGATCACCCGGCCGGTATGGAGGCCGGCGGCCTCGCGCAAGGCGGCGGCCTCCGAGGGCGCGAGCACGAAGCTCTCCTGCGGCAGGCTCACGTCGCGCGCGGCCGATCGCACGATCCGCCAGATGAAGAGGTACAGGAGGACGAGAAAGAGGATCTTGAGGACGAGGAGCGCCTCCTCCACCGCGATCGAGCCGAGCATCACGACGTCACTCCGTGTCGCGCCGGAAGACGAGCTCGCTTGAGCCCAGCGTGATGCGATCGCCCTGGCGCAGCTTTGCTCGCTTCAGACGGCGTCCGTTCACCTCCATGCCGTTCGTCGAGTTCAGGTCGACGGCCCAGTATGCGGCTCCTTCGAGGCGCACCTCGGCGTGATGGCGGGAGACGTTCGGGTCGGGCAGCTGGATGTCGCAGTCCTTCGAGCGGCCGATCAGCGCGCGGTCGTGCTCGAGCTCGTGCTTCGTGCCGTTCACGGTCAGGCTGACGAGCTCGCGGCCCAGGCCGAGCTCCTCGACGGAGACGGCCTCGGTCTCGGGCTGCGGGCGATAGACCATCGTCGCGCCCGGCACCGGCTGCGAGGGCGGCTCCCCGGGCTGCGGCGCGGGGCCCTGCACCATTCGCGTCGCAATCCCGAACTCGCCCATGTCCAGGTCGTCGTCCGTCTCGAACTTCACCGTCGGCGGCGAGATCAGCTCGTAGCGCTCGCGCTTCGCGTTCTCGGTGATGTACTCCTGGAGCTCGCCCCGGAGCGAGTCTTCGTAGCTCGTGAACTGCGCGTGGTCGGAGGGCGCGAGGTAGACGGTGTACTCGTTCGGCGCGTAGATGCGCGAGACCGAGACCACGCGGTGGTCCTCCATCTCCTTGGCGAGCTTGCGCGCGAGCTCGACCGGCTGCACGTGCGTCCGGAAGGCACGGCCGAAGACGCCCTCGAAGAGGCCTTCGATCTTCTGCTCGATGTTCCGGAGGACGCTCATCTTGGCCGGGTTCTACCCGGGCTGAACTCTAGCTCCGGGCCTTCACGGCCTCGACGATGCAGGTTGCCCAGACCCCGAGTATCAGTGGGATCGCGGCCACCGACGGGGCCGGGAGGACGGTGAGCACGATCACGGCGGCTCCGAACCCCACGATCCCCCAGACTCCGCGTGTGCGCGCGAACGGGAGTGCGACGGCCGCAGCGGCGAGCACGGCAGCCTCGAAGAGCAGTGCGGGATGGTGGAGCAGCGCACGCCAGAGCGCGAACGCGACGGCGAACGGGTCCTCGCTGCCGGCGATCCCGAGCCCCTTCGGCGGAGCGGAGCCGGTCAGCGGAAGGGGCGCGTGGCGCAGGCCGGCGACCATCGCAGCGAGCAGCACTGCCGCCGCGACCTGCAGCGCGCGCCGCGCCGGGCTCTTCACGCCCTGGGACGCGAGCGGCAGCAAGCCGAGCGCAGCGATCGGCGCGAGCAGCGGGCCGAGGGCAAGGAAGAGCCCGTCCCGCGGTGCCCGCCACGAGAGCGCGAGCCAGACGCACGCGAGCGCCCCGTAGGCGAGCGCGAGGCCCGAGGAGATGTTCCCGAGTGGCAGCACGGGGACGGCGAGCGTGAACGCGAGGCCGAGCCGCGGCCGGTGCAGCGTCAGCCCGAACGCGAGTAGGCCGAGCAGCGGAGCGAACAGAGCGGGGAAGAAGGGCACCGCGGCAGCCGTCCACCCCGCGAAGACGCCGGCCGCGGCCGGGGCTGCGAAGCGCAGGGCGGCTCCCGGCGAGAGCTCCTGGCCGCCCGTGCGGTCGCGCACGCGCTGGGTGAACGCGTCGCGAAGCTCGTGGGCGAGCCGTCCCGCGGCCGGTCGAGCCGCGGCATCGATCGCGAGCATCCGGTTCACGAGC
>Ga0335085_10018154_pt1 | contig 10116 bp, 7 predicted proteins | sample Lox_Sample_45_FD_206712 | JGI IMG/M metagenome (GOLD analysis project Ga0335085, IMG submission 206712) | Soil microbial communities from Loxahatchee National Wildlife Refuge, Florida, United States - Lox_Sample_4.5 | ecosystem: Environmental > Terrestrial > Soil > Wetlands | place: USA: Florida... | reverse complement strand
CGGCAGCGTCGGGCTCGCGAGCGACGGCACCGCGGCGTAGATCGTCGCGTCGGTCGAGTAGCCGAGCACGGTGCCCGGGGGCTGGGGAGCGGCATACGAGACGTCGACCGGCCAGGGGAAGCCGCCAGGGGGCAGACCCGCGACGCCGAGCGCGATCTCGCTGCCCGCGATCGAGAGCGTGCCCGTGTACGGCGCGATGATCACGTCCAGGCCGTCCGGAACGGCCCCCGGCTGCCAGGTGACGGACGCGCGGCCGTCCTCGCTCTGCACGTTTCCCGCCTCTCCGAGCTGGGCGACCTGCCCGCCGGTCGACGGTGCGGGCAGCGGTGCCGCGGCAACGCTCGCCGTGGCAACCGTGCTCGCCGACGCCGACCCACCCTTGCCGGTTGCCGTGACCACCGCCGAGAGCGTCGAACCGATGTCGCCGGGGGTGAGGACGTACGTGCCGAGCGTGGCACCGCCGATGCTGACGCAGGCGCCGCCGGGTGCGCAGCGCCGCCACTGGTAGGTGAACGAGCGCGGCGAGCCGCTCCACGTCCCGACCTCGGCCGTCAGGGTCTGCCCCGCCTGGGCGAGCCCGACGATCAGCGGCGGGGCCAGTGCGGCCGGGCGCGCGGTCGGCTTCGTGCCGACCGCGGTGATCGCGGCGGTCGGCGCGGAGCCGGTGCTCGCGACGCCCTGCGCGCTCTGCGCTGCGACGACGACCACGAGGGAGTGACCGACGTCGTCGGCGTTCGGCACGTACTTCTCGCCGATCGCTCCCGGCACGGGCTGGCAGCCCACCCCGGCCGCGTTGCAGCGCTGCCACTGATAGGTGAAGCGGACCGGCTTGCCGCCCGTCCACTCGCCCGGGACGGCGGCGAGCACCTTGCCCGCCTGGGTCACTCCGACGATGCTCGGTGCAGTGGCGATCGAGGGTGTGCCCCCCGGATATGCGGCGATCGCGACCGAGCCGGGATCCGAGCCGTTCATGCGATCGCCGTCGGAGCAGTGCGCGAAGCCCGGCACGGTGGAGCAGTCAGTCCACTGCCAGAACGTCCAGCCCCTGCCGGCCCAGTTCTGGCCGGGCACGAGCGGGGCCGCCCGCGACGTCCAGTGCGCGACCCAGAGCCGGTTGCCCGCCAGCGCGAAGTCGGTCGAGTTGCCCACGGCCGTCTTCCAGAAGCTCGGCGACGCGTAGATGATCCCGCGGATTCCGCTGCGCGCGTACACCTCGTCGAGCCACGCATGCGCCCAGAGCTGCAGGCGGACCGGGCCGAGCGAGCCCTTCGCCTCGAGGTCGAGCACGGGCGGCAGCTCACCCTTCTGGGGCTGCGCGACGTCGACGAAATGGTCGGCCTGGGCGATTGCGCTCGCCGTCGCAGCCGCGTTGCTGCCGCCGCTCGGCCGCGCGAAGTGGTACGCACCGAAGCGCAGGCCGAAGCCCTCGGTGCCGGCCCGGTTGACCGAGTAGGTGGGGTCGGTGAGGGTGAGGCCCTCCGTGGCCTTGCCGAAGACGAAGCGGTAGCCGCTGCCGGCGACGCGGATCCAGTCGATCACCCCGTTCCAGTGCGACACGTCGATCCCCTTCGCCTGCGTCGCACCGGCCGTTCCGGCGGGAAGAGCGAGCGCGAGAGCCGCCGCCGCGAGGACGGCGGACAGCGCGAGGTTCCTCGGGCGAACGGCGATCGCGACCCCCACGTCGGCCTCGAGGCTAGCGAAGCCGTGTTTGGAAGCGGTAAATCCGCGCCGGCGGGGTCAGCCGGAGGACGCGACCGCCGCCGCCGGCTCGAGCTGCTCGGCGAAGCGGGCTCGGCGGACGAAGCGGCCGACGCCCGGCGAGGCCACGAGCTCCCCGTTCTCGACGAGCACCCGCCCGCGCAGCATGACGACCTCTGGTGTCCCGACGACCTCGGTGCCCTCGTAGAGGTTGTAGTCGGACTTCGTGTGCTGCCCCGCCGCCGAGATCGTCTCCCGCTTCCCTGGGTCGAAGACGACGAGGTCCGCGTCGGAGCCGACCGCGACCGTTCCCTTGCGCGGGTACAGCCCGAAGAGCTTCGCCGGACGCGTCGCGAGCAGGTCGACCATCCGGTTGAGGCCGATCCGGCCGCCGCCGACCCCGAAGTGGTGGATCATCTTCAGCCGGTCCTCGAGTCCGGGCCCGCCGTTCGGGATCTTCGTGAAGTCGTCGCGTCCGAGCGTCTTCTGGCCGTCCCAGAGGAAGGAGCAGTGGTCGGTCGAGATCACCGAGAGCGCGCCGGTTCGCACCGCCTCCCAGAGGACGTCGTGGTTCGAGGCGTCGCGCGCGGGCGGCGAGTAGACGTACTTCGCCCCCTCGAAGTCCGGCCGCGCGAGGTAGGCCTCGTCGATGAAGAAGTACTGCGTGCACGTTTCGCCCCAGACCCGCCATCCCTGCAGGCGCGCCCTCGCGATCGGGTCGACCGCCTCCTTGCAGGTGACGTGGACGACGTACAGGGGGCAGCCGCTGACGTGGGCAAGCTGGACCGCGCGGTTCGTCGCCTCTCCTTCGAGCTCGGGCGGGCGCGTGGCCGCGTGGAACTGCGGTGCCGTGTTCCCGGCCTCGAGCGCCTCGCGGACGAGCACGTCGATCGCGTCCCCGTTCTCGGCGTGCACCATCACGAGCGCGCCGCTCGCCGCCGCGACTTTCATCGCCCGGAAGAGCGTCTCGTCGTCGACCATCAGCGCGCCCTTGTACGCCATGAAGAGCTTGTAGGACGTGATGCCCTGGGCGGGCAGGGCCGCGAGCTCCTCGAGCGTCCCGCCCTCGTCGAGGTCGGTGACCGCGATGTGGAAGCCGTAGTCGATCAGTGTCTTGCCGTTCGCCTTCGCGTGCCAGGTGTCGAGTGCCTGCGCGAAGGTCTCGCCACGACCCTGGATGCAGAAGTCGACGTGGCAGGTCGTGCCGCCGAAGGCGGCCGAGACCTGCCCCGACTCGAAATCGTCGATCGTGACCGTGCCCCCGAACGGCATGTCGAGGTGCGTATGCGGGTCGACGCACCCCGGGAGCACGAGCTTGCCGGTCGCGTCGATCACCCGGTCGGCGCCGATGTCGAGCGACCGTCCGATCAGCGTGATCGTCTCGTCCTCCACGTAGACGTCCGCGACGATGGCGTCTGTCGCCGTCACCACGCGCCCTCCGCGAATCAGAACCGACATCTGCCCTCCCGGGTGTTCGCTCGTGCGACCGCACCAGGCCGTTGCCAGTTCTTATCACGCTGAACAGGGAAAGGGGGAGCGGCCGAGCGCTTGTAGGATCGCGGCGTGCCGCTCGATCCAGCCCGCACGGTCGCCGAGCTGAAGGAGCTCCGCGAGCTGACCGGCGACGAGGCGGGTGCACAACGCGTCGCGTGGACGGAGACGTGGGCGCGGGCGCGGGAATGGCTGCGCGGCAAGGTCGCGGGCACCGGCGCCGAGGAGCAGGTGGACGAGGCCGGCAACCAGTGGTTCACGCTCCGCGGCGGCTCCGAGCGGGCGCTCCTGATCGGCGGTCACATCGACTCGGTGCCGAACGGCGGCTGGCTCGACGGCGCCCTCGACCTCCTGGCAGGCGTCGAGACGCTGCGCCGGATCGCCGAGGAGGGGACGCCGCCGCTCACCGTGCGACTCGTCGACTGGGCCGACGAGGAGGGGGCGCGCTTCGGGCGCTCGCTCTTCGGCTCGTCAGCCGCGGCCGGCTCGATGCGCGACCAGGAGGAGCTGCGGCAGCGCCGGGATGCGAATGGGGTCGCGCTTCCGGACGCGCTCGCCGAGCACGGCGTCGACCTCGACCGCGCCCTCGACGCGCGGCGGCAGCTGGCGAACGCGACCGCCTACCTCGAGCTGCACATCGAGCAGGGGCCGGTGCTCGAGTCGCTCGATCTGCCGCTCGGCGTCGTCCTCGGCACGTTCGGCGTCGAGCGTCACCTGGTCACCTGGCGCGGCCAGGCCGCCCACGCCGGGTCGACCCCGATGGACAAGCGCCGCGACGCGCTGGCGGGGGCGGCGAAGCTCGCCCTCGAGATCCGCGCGATCGCTGCCGAGGTGGGGGATGGGGCGGTCTGCACCTCCGGCGGGGTCGTCTGCAAGCCGGGGATCGTGACGTCGGTGGTCGAGACGGCCGAGCAGCTGCTCGATCAGCGCCACCTCGACGCCGGCAAGCTCGCGCGGATGCTCGAGCTGGCGAAGGGGGCCAGCGAGCGCTTCGCCCGCGAGGAGAACATCGAGGTGGAGTGGGAGCCCCTGTGGCAGATCCAGCCGATCCTCTTCGACCGCCGCTTGATCGAGCTCGCCGAGGAGTCGATCCGCGAGATCTGCGGCAGCTCGCATCGGTTGCCGAGCGGGCCGCTGCACGACGCGGCCGAGGTCGCGCGCGCCGGTGTCCCGACCGTGATGCTGTTCGTGCAGTCGCTGCGCGGCCTCTCGCACACGAAGGTCGAGGACACGCTGGAAGAGCACGTCCAGCTGTCGGTGCAGGCCCTCGACCGCCTCGCCGCGAAGACGCTCTCGGCCTACGGATGAGCGAACGCCCGTATCTGTTCGGCGACGAGCACGTCCGGCGCTACCGCGAGACCGACGGCGAGGAGGGCTACGACTGGCGCGAGGGCTCGCACGTGCTGATCCTGACGACGACAGGGCGCAGGAGCGGTCGCGAGCTCGACTCGCCGCTGATCTTCGGCCGCGACGGAGACAACTACGTCGTCGTCGCCTCGAAGGGCGGGGCGCCGCGGCATCCAGGCTGGTTCATCAACCTGCGCGCGAATCCCGAGGTCGGCGTGCAGGTGAAGGGCGACCGCTATCGAGCCCACGCCCGCGTCGCCGAGGGCGACGAGCGCGAGCGGCTCTGGCGGCTGATGAACGGGATCTGGCGCCACTACGACTCCTACCAGGCGCGCACCGACCGCGAGATCCCGGTCGTCGTGCTGGAACCGCGCTAGGTACCCTCGCCTCTTGTCCCGGGCGGAAATGGCCGGCGGGGGCGAGGGGCGGTCGAGCCGTCGCGTAGGCTCGTCGGGTGGCGCGGCGTGGCGCGATCGGGTCGCGTGCGGCCGCGGCGGGGCTCGCCGTCGGCGGTGCCGTGGGCTGGAACCTCGCCGCCCTCGGCGCAGTCGCCACCACGCTGAGTCATGCCTACGGGGTCGGCCTCGCGACGATCGGGCTCTTCACGACCGTCCAGTTCCTGCTGCACATGGTCATGCAGATCCCCGGCGGCCGCGCCGCCGACCGCTGGGGCGCCCGCACGAGCACGCTCGTCGGCCTGACGCTCGTCGGGGCCGGCAACGCGCTGGCGCTCGCCGGCCCGGTTCCGGCGCTCGGCTTCGCCGCCCGGGCCGTGGTCGGTCTCGGCACCGGCTTCGCATTCATCGGCGGCAGCGACTACGTTCGCGCCCGCGGCGGATCGCCGTTCATGCAGGGCCTCTACGGCGGCTCGTCCGTCCTCGCACCCGGGATCGCGCTCGCGCTTGTGCCGGGGCTCGCGATCTGGACTGGCTTTCGTGCGCCGTACCTGAGCGCGCTCGTCGTCGTCGCGGTCGCGGCTCTTCTCCTCACGGCTGCACCGGCGGCGCCGCGCGCCGTCCGGCACGCCGGCGAGCGGGTCGACCTGAGCTTCCTCTCGGACGCGCGCCTCTACCGGCTCGCGGCGATCCACTCGCTCTCGTTCGGGTTCAGCGTGATCGTGGGCAACTGGACGGTGACGCTGCTCGAGCATCATGGGCAGCCAAAGGAAGCCGCAGCCGCGGCAGGCTCGCTCACCCTGCTGCTCGGCTTCTTCACGCGCGCTGCCGGCGGCGCGATGCTGCGCCTCCCGAACGCCGACCGTCTCGTGGCCGCGAGCCTCGTCCTCGGAGGCGCCGGGTGCGCCGCGCTGACCCTGCCGCTCCCCCTGCCCGTGCTGATTGCCGCGGCCGCCGTCGTCGGTCTGGCCGCCGGCGTCCCGTTCGCAATGGTCTTCACCGGTGCCGCGCTCGCCCGGCCCGAGGCTCCGGGTGCCGCCGTCGGCTTCGTCAACGCCCGGGCGTCGCTCGCGATCGTGATCGGGACGCCGCTCGTCGGACTCACCTTCTCGCTGCCCGGCGACGGCCGGGTCGGGTTCGTCGTCCTCGGCCTGCTCGCAGCCCTCGCTGCTCTCGCCACTCCCCGACCCCCGCTAGAGTCGTGAGCCATGTTGACCTTCGGCGTCACGGTCCTGCCGGATCCGCCGTACGCCAGGCTGCTCGAGCTGATCAAGCTCGCCGAGCGGCACGGCTTCGAGTACGGGTGGACCTACGACTCACACGTGCTCTGGCAGGAGACGATCCCGCTGCTCGCGATCGCGGCGCGCGAGACCTCCCGCATCAGGCTCGGCCAGTTCGTCACGAACCCGGCCACGCGCGAGCCGACCGTGCTTGCGAGCGCCTACGCGACGCTCCAGGACGTGTCGGACGGCCGGATCGTGATGGGCGTCGGACGCGGCGACTCCGCCGTCCGCTACATCGGCTCGAAGCCGATGTCCGTCGCCGATTTCGAGCGGGCCTGCGCGATGATCGTGGAACTGATGAACGGCCGCGAGGTCGAGTGGAACGGCAAGGAGCTGCAACTGAAATGGGTGCGTCCCGAGCTGCCCGACATCCCGATGTGGGTTGCCGGCTACGGGCCGAAGGCGCTCGGGGTCGCCGGCCGCGTCGCCGACGGCGTGATCATCCAGCTCGCCGATCCGGAGATCATCCAGTGGACGATGGCGACCGCGCGCCGGGCCGCGGAGAAGGCCGGCCGCGATCCCGCTCTGCTCAAGTTCATCGTCGGCGCGCCGAGCCACATCTCGGGCGATCTCGCAGCAGCACGCGACCAGGTGCGGTGGTTCCCGGCAATGGTCTCGAACCACGTCATGGACCTGATCGAGCGCTACGGCGCCGACGGCAGCACCGTCCCGCGGGCACTGACGGACTATGTGCAGACACGCCGCTTCTACGACTACGACGAGCACTCCCGCGTCGGCGCGAGCCACGGCGAGTTCGTCACCGACGAGATCTGCGACCGCTTCTGCGTCCTCGGCGATGCAGACCAGGCGACGGCCAAGCTGGAGGAGCTCGCGCAGGTCGGTGTCGACCAGTTCAACGTCTACCTGATGACGCACGGCCAGGAGGAGACCCTGCGCGCGTACGGCGAGGAGATCATCCCGCGGTTCTCCGGCGTCGCCGCCGAGTAGGCTCGCCCGTGGCGGATCTCCGTGGGCTGCTCGAGCTGCGCCAGGCGTGGCCCCTCTCGTTCTCTGCCGACGGCGAGACGCTGCTCATCGCCTCCGATCTGCCGGGGACGCGCCAGCTCTTCCTGCTCCCGGTTGCGGACGGCGAACCCGAGCAGCTGACGTTTCTCCGGGAGCCTGTCGACGGGCAGCTCCTCCCGGACGGTCGGATCTTGCTCGCGGTGGACGCGGGCGGCAACGAGCGCACCCAGCTCTACCTGGTCGCGGCCGAGCCGCACGCGGAACCGGAGCCGCTGGTGGTAGACAACAGATATATCCATCGCACACCGCGCGTCAGCCGCGACGGCACGCTGCTGGCGTACGCGACGAACCGGCGTAACGGCCGCGACTTCGACGTCGTCGTCCGAGCGCTCGAGAGCGGGGAGGAACGGAGCTTCGACCTCGGCGGCTGGCTCGCGGTCGAGTCGTTCTCGCCCGACGGGAACTGGCTTGCGATCGAGCGCCTGAGCGACCGCGCAGGCGATTCCGACCTCTTTCTGCTCGGAGTCGTGAGCGGCGACGTCGTCCATGCGACGCCGCACGAGGGAGAGGCCGAGTACGCGACAGTCGTCTGGCTGCCGGACTCGACCGGGCTGCTCGCGGCGACGAGCGAGGGCCGTGACACGCGGGCTCTCGGCCGGTACGACCTCTCGCCGGCGAGGTGGCACGTCGTCTTCGACCCTCCCTGGGATCTCTCCTGCGTGGGCGACGAGGCGGGCCGGCGACTCCTCGTCGAGATGAACGTGGATGGCTACTCCAGCCTGGAGCTGCGGGATCGACGGGGGCGCGAGCTGCGCGAAGCGGTGCCGTTGCCGGGCCGGGGGGTCGTCGAGCATGCAGTCTTCTCGCCCGACGGCTCACGGCTCGCGTTCGGTTTCTCGGACGTCTGCGAGCCCCACCAGGTGTTCGTCTACGAGCTCGAGTCGCGCGAGCTGCGCCGGCTCACGGGCGGCGGGCCCCTCGAGGGCGCCGAGCCGACGCTGCACCGTTTCGAGAGCTTCGACGGCGAGGCGATCCCGGTGTTCCTGTTCGAGCCGGAGGGGGAGGGCCCGTTCCCCGTCGTCGTGACCGTCCACGGTGGGCCGGAGGCGCAGTGGCGTCCCTGGTACTCGCAGGGCTCCGGCGCGCTGACCCAGTTCCTCGTCTCGCGCGGCTACGCCGTGGCTGCGCCGAACGTCCGCGGCTCGAGCGGCTACGGAAAGCGCTTCGAGCACCTCGACGACGTCGCTCTGCGCCTCGACTCTGTGCGCGACCTCGCGGCGCTGCACGCGTGGCTCGCGGCGCGGCCGGAGATCGACGGCTCGCGAGCTGTCGTCTACGGCCGCTCCTACGGCGGCTACATGGTGCTTGCTGCCCTCGGCTTCCAGCCGCAGCTGTGGGCGGCCGGGATCGAGTTCGTCGGCATCTCCAACCTCGTCACCTTTCTCGAGAACACCTCCGAGTACCGGCGGGCCGCCCGGGAGCGCGAGTACGGCTCGCTCGCCCGCGACCGCGAGCTCCTCCACGGGGTGTCGCCCGTGAGCCGGATCGACGCAATCTCGGCCCCGCTCTTCGTCGAGCACGGCCGCAACGACCCGCGGGTGCCGGTGAGCGAGTCGGAGCACATCCACCGGGTCCTGACGGAGAAGGGCGTTCGGTGCGAGCTCGTGATCTACGAGGACGAGGGGCACACGATCGAGAAGCTCGGCAACCGCGTGGACGCGTTCCAGCGCGCGGTCGCCTTCCTCGACGAGGTCGTGCGCTGAGTGCGGCCGCCGATACCATCGGCCCTGCGGCGCCTTGGCCGAGTGGTTAGGCACAGGTCTGCAAAACCTGGTACACCGGTTCGACTCCGGTAGGCGCCTCTCCGCAGGTTGACACGAACCCTGGGCGGGCGGCCATGCGAACATGTGTTCGTGACCTCGCAGGGCACCGTCCATGGTCGCTTCACCCGTGCGATCGAGCGGCGCAACCTGTTCGACGCGGAGATGGCGATGCGGGAGCTCGGGAGCGTCAGCCTCCTGGACGCGCTCGACTACCTCGCCTTGCTTGCCGAGCTCCGGCCGGCGAAGGCGGGACGGGCTGCGGTGCGCTGGCATGGCCGTCTCGAGGTGGAGGCGCCCCTCCTGACGCTCGCGGAGTCGCAGCTGGCGCTCGCTGCGCTCGCGAGCCTGTGTGCCGGGGAGCGGGAGGCGATCGGGATCCTCCGTCGGCTGGTGAGGCGGGTTCGGCCGACGGTCGTCGCGCCGACGATCTGACCCCCAGCAACGGCGGAGCCTGCCCGCGCCTCGGCAGCGCGCCGCCGCGAGCCGCGGATCCTGCGCTTGGACCAGCTGGCGGCTAGCCGTTCGACTGAAGCACGGTTGTCTCGGGATCGAGATGGTTCGGCTGGGAGGGCGTGCCGTGCGTCCATGACCGCGTGGTCTTCTCGGGGGAACACGGTCAGAACGCCACGCGCGAACTGCGCGCTGGACGCCCTCCCGTCAGCTCCCCCCGTCGCGGCCTGCCGCGATCTGGCATGCTCAGCGGGAGGCGATAGTTCGGGCGTACCGGGAGGCGGGACCGGCTGGGGCCGCCCAGCTAGTCCCGCCTTCCCCGGGTCGCGGGTCGTGTGATCACGAGCCCGCAGCGGAAGTTTCGCCAAGCACAAGAGGCCGGCAAGGGTGGTCCTCGCGAGCGCACATCCCACCCGGGGCATTCTCGAGACGCTCCGTAGGCTGGAAGACTCCGGCCCGGTGGGGGTGACCTTCTCCCTTCCCACCGGGCCGGGCAGGCTCGGCACCCGCAAGAGGTGGACTTCTCGGGGCCCAGCCGGGGCGGCGAGCCGAGCCCCCTCCAGAGGAAGCAGCTGCCCACTGGCGCCCCGGCCGATCTCGACAGTACGCGGCCGCGAACGGCGCGCCTACTGGCTGAACGCCTAGCTCCGGGTGGAGAGCGCG
>Ga0335085_10018153_pt1 | contig 10116 bp, 9 predicted proteins | sample Lox_Sample_45_FD_206712 | JGI IMG/M metagenome (GOLD analysis project Ga0335085, IMG submission 206712) | Soil microbial communities from Loxahatchee National Wildlife Refuge, Florida, United States - Lox_Sample_4.5 | ecosystem: Environmental > Terrestrial > Soil > Wetlands | place: USA: Florida... | reverse complement strand
CTCGGCAGAGTCGCAGAGCACGACGAGCTCGTCGACGCGCTCTGCGAGCGCGACCACCTTCGCCACCGTCGCCGCGAGGATCGGGTCGTTCGAGTCGAGCTTCTGTGTCGCGAAGATCAGCCGCTTCATCAGAAGAAGTCCATGTCGCCGCAGGAGAGCCGCCACGCGTCGCGCCGCTTCGGCAGCTCGGGTGCGTCGTCCGTCAGCCGCTTGCCGATGAACCGGATCCGGCGCGGCGTCGGCACGAAGCCGACAGCGAGGTACGTGCGCTCCTCGCCGGGATTGACCATCGCCACCGCGAGGTCGGCGTCGACGGCGGCGACGGCGCGCCCCACCACGGAGCGGAGCCCGCGTCCGGCGGCGTCGCAGATCACCGCGGACGAGTACCCGTGCCAGACGGCGTGCGTGACGACAGCCCAGCCCTCGGTTCCGTCGACGCGCAGGTACTCGCGCGGCGACCGCGCGTAGCGCCAGTCGAGATACGCGACGTCGCGGACGAGGTGGTGCGCCGCGAACGAGACCTCGTGTCGCGGCTCGAACGGCGGGCACGACGGCGCGGCGCGGAACCCGCCCTCGCCGCGCATCCGCAGCTTCCTCGGGCGGATCCAGATCCGCAGCGAGCACACGTCCTCCCAGCCGAGCCTGCCGACGAGGATCGGTCCGGCCATCGGATTCGTGAAGCCGAGCGCCCACGTCGCGCCGGCGCGCGCCGCCTCCTGCTCGTTGTGGAGCTCGAGCGTCGAGAACACGCCGCGCCCGCGCGCCGCCGGTGTCGTCACCGCGTGCACCGCGAACGACGCAAGCCCCTGGCTCATCCGCGCGCCGCTCATCGCGAGCACGCCGAGCGGCGTCCCGTCGTCGTCGCGCGCCTCGTTGAGGACGCGCGGACCGGCCGGGTTGTCGTCGAACCACCAGTCGAACTCGTCGGCCGACATCGCCGAGCCGTAGTTCTCCCGCATGAGCGCGAGGAAGTCGTCGCGCCGGGCCGGCGCGACGTTCATCTCGACGAGGTGCCGAGTGCGGCGTTGAAGAGCCGCCGCGCGTGCGTCCCCGTGACGGTGTCCTTCACGGCGATCAGGTCGCAGGCCCCGGCGAGCACGAGCTCGAACGTGCGCGGGGAGTAGGGCTCGACGTTGTAGCGGCGCAGCTGGAGCGGATCGCTCGCCGGCGTGTTCGCGCCGGAGACGGCGGTGAAGGCGAGGTCGTAGCCGGCCTGCCGCACGAGGCTCGGATGGACCGGCTTGTAGTCCGCCTCGGAGCCCTTCACGTAGGAGAACGCGCGCACGGGCCGGCCGAGCCGTTCCTCGAGCTTGAGCTTCGAGATCGTGATCTCGCGCGCGGCCTCGTCGATCTCGAGCTCGGCGAGCGGCTTGTGGCTGATCCCGTGCGACTCGATGCGGACGCCGAGCCGCTCGAGCTCGCGAATCTCCTCCCAGTCGACGGTCGGGTTGTGGACGCCGTGGGCCGAGAGGTATTTCTCGTGCGGGAGCGGGCGCGCGTCGCCGACGTACGCGATCGGCACGAACTGCACCGCGGGATAGCCGTGGCGCTCGAGCACCGGCGCCGCGTTCAGCAGGTTGTCGCGGTAGCCGTCGTCGAAGGTGATGAGCACGGCGTCGTCGGGCAGCTCGGCGCCGTCGACGTAGTGGGCGAGCACAGCGTCGAGGTCGACGACGGTGTAGCCCAGCTCGCCGAGCTCCGCCATCTGCTCGTCGAACCGCGACACCGGCATCGACATCCGGTTGTTCGGGACGTCGTTGACCTTGTGGTACATGAGGACGCGGAGGCTCCGGCCGTCGCCGCTCACGGCTCCGATCCCGTTCGCAGTCTCGCCGATCGCGCGGTAGACGGAGTTCTTCAGCAGCTGCTTGATCTGCTCGCGCATCAGGCCCCAGGGTATCCCTCGAGCACGCCGGCCACGAGCGAACCGACGCGTGCGGCGTACTCGGCCGGCGTCACGCCCCACTCCTCGCCGGTCCGGCGGGCCGCGGCGCCCAGCCGCTCCGCCTCGTCGCGATCGGAGAGGATCCGGACGAGCGCGGCGGCGAGGTCGCGGGCGTCGTCCGGGTCGACGAGCAGCCCGTTCTCGCCGTCGTGGACGACATCCGGGATCCCGCCGCGGTCGCCGCCGACGATGGCGCGGCCGCGGCACGCGGCCTCGATCGCGACGCGCGGGAGGCCCTCCGACCGCGACGGCAGCGCGAGGAGCCAGGCTCCGTCCATCGCGGCCGCGACCTCGTCGGCGGGGAGCTGCTCCGTCCACTCGACGCGGCCCGCGTTCACGCGCACCGCATCGCGCGCGAGCGGCTCGAGACTGCCCCGGCCGACGATCCGGAGCGTCGCCGACGGCACCTGCGCCGCCGCGAGCCACCACGCGGCCATGAGCGTGTCGAAGGCCTTGATCCGCTCGAGCACGCCGACGAAGAGGACGCCCGGCGTGTCCGGCAACGGCGCCGGCGGCCGCTCGAGAAATGCCTCGGCGTCGACGTACGACGGGAACGTCGCGGCCGGCGTGACGCCGAGCGCCGTGACGAGCGCCGTCGTCTGCGTCGAGACGGTGCGCACCGCGTCGGCCCCGCGCACCGCCACCGGCGCGAGCGCGTCGCCGAGCGGATTGAGCAGCCGCCGCAGCGGCGAGCCGTACATGCGCGTCGCCTCGTGCCAGTCGCCCTGCACGTCGAGGATCGCCTTCGTGCGGGAGCCGGCGAGCCGCCGCGCGACGAGGAACGCGACCGTCTCGTGGACGCCCTGCACGAGCGCCGCGTCCGGGCGGAACCCGCGCAGCTCGCGCGCGATCCGCCACGGCAGCAGCGCGTAGTAGAGCGCGCCGTCGAGGATCCGCGGGCTGGCCGGCCCGACGAGGTGGAAGCGGCCGTCGCGCGTCGGCCGGCCCTCCGGCGCGGCCGCGAGCACGCGGTGGTCGACGACCTCGGCGACGGCGTCCCACTTGCGCTTCTGCGCGCCGTCGAGCGGCAGGCGGAACCGCTCGCGCGAGACGAACAGCACGCGGGGCTTCATCCGGCGGCGATCTCGAGGACGCGGTCGGCCCAGTGCGCGGCGGAGTGCTCCGCGACGACCCGCTCGCGCAGCTCCGGGCCGGCGCCGTTCTCGTAGTCGCGGAGCTTCTCGGCGAGCGAGCCGGGATAGTCGCCGTGGAAGCGAAGCTGCTCCGGCAGCAGCGTGTCGAAGACGGGCGACGCGGCGAACACGGGGAGGCACGCGGCGGCCGCCTCGTAGACGACCTTGTCCGCGGAGTTGCCGCGCGTCGCGTTGACGACGGCGTCCGCGAGGCCGAACAGGTGCGGGACCTCCGCGTAGGAGATCTCGTCGCCGAAGGTCACGCGGTCGCGCACGCCGAACTCGCCGGCGACGCGCTCGAGCCGCGGCCGGTACGCGTGGTCGGCCTCGGTCAGCATCGGCCCGTGCAGCGTCAGCGTCGCGTCCGGCAGCTGCGGCAGCGCGCGGAGCACGGTCTCCCAGCCCTTCACCGGCGCGTAGCGGCCGAGCCCGAGCAGGCGGCGCAGCGGCGGCCGCCGCTCCGGCACGCACGGCAGCGCGTCGACGTCGATCCCGTGGCCGATCGCGTGGACCTTCCGCGAGCGCAGCGGCACGCTCCGCTCGTCGACGGTCACGACCGCGTCGACGACGCGTTCCGCTGCGTCGAGCAGCGGCCCGCCGGCCTGCTGCGTGAACCAGAGGAGGAGCGGCACCTTCAGCGGCCGCGCGACGGGCGCGGCGATGAGCGCGTAGACCGGCGCCATGTGCGCGACGACGGCGACCGGGCGGCCCGCGAGCTCCGGCGCGAGCGCCGCGAGGAGGCGCGCGCCGCGGCCCGCCTGCGACGCCGACGCGAAGCTGCGCCCGCGGCAGTTGGCCGGCAGCGCGTCCGGGACGACGCTGTCGGCGAGCACGACGACCTCGTCCACCCGCTCGGCGAGCGCGCGGATCTTCGGCAGCGTCGCGCCGAGCACGGGATGCGACGGATCCGCCGCCTGCGTGATGAAGACCAGCTTCGTCACGCGACGAGCTCCCGCGTGCGCCGTGCGTACTCCTCCGGCGTCTGCAGCCACGGGCCGGCGGCGGCGCGCGCGCCGGCGCCGAGCCGTTCGGCGAGCGCGCGGTCCGAGAGCACGCGGACGAGCGCGTCGGCGAGCGCGGCCGGATCGTCCGGGTCGACGAGCAGTCCGCTCTCTCCGTCGACGACGAGATCCGGGATCGACCCGGCCCGCGTCCCGACGACGGCGCGGCCGCGGCAGAACGCCTCGACGAGCACGCGGCCCATCCCCTCGGAGCGCGACGGAAGGACGAGCGCCCACGCCGCGTCCATCGCCGCGGCGACCTCGGCCGGGGTCAGCTCGCGGTCCCAACGGGCGCCGTCGCGGACGAGCGCCTCCGCGACGTCGGTCCTCGTCCCCCGGCCGACGAGGTGCAGCGACGCATCCGGGACGCGCGGCGCGGCGAGCCGCCAGGCGGCCGCGAGCCCGTCGACGTTCTTGTACGCCTCGAGCACGCCGACGAAGAGCGCGACCGGACGCTCGGGCGGCGGCGCCGGCGGGACGACGAACGGATCGAGCTCCATGTACGCGGGGAAGTCGGCCGCCGGCTCGACGCCGAGCTCGCGCACGAGGCCGGCCGTGAACGGCGACACGGTGCGCACGGCGTCGGCGTGACGGATGGCCGTCGCCGCGACGGTGTCGCCGACGCGTCCGAGAAGGCGGCGCGACGACGAGCCGTAGAGCCGCGTCGACGTGCGCCAGTCGCCGTGCACCTCGACGACGACGCGCGCGGGCACGCGGGCGATCCGCCGCGCGAGGAGCGCCGCCGCGCCGTCGTACGCGGTCTGGCAGAGCACGGCACGCGGGCGGAACTCGCGCAGCATCCGCGCCGTCCGCCACGGCAGCGCGAGCCAGAACGAGAGCCCGTCGAGCGCGCGCGGGCGCACGGGCGGCACGAGCGCGAACGTCTCGTCGTTCGTCAGCGACCCCGGCGCCGCCGACGCGAGCACGCGGACGTCGAGCTCCTCCCGGAGCGCGTCGAACTTCGCCGCGACGCGCGGCTCGGGCGGGAGCCGGTAGCGCGTCCGGCTCACCAGGAGAACGCGAGGCCTCGTCACGCGCCCAAGCCTAGTGACAAGTTGTTACTTGGATATTCGGGCGGCGTTCGCCAGCGTCTCCTCGAGACGCGCGAAGACCCGCTCCGGCGCGTACTCGGCGACCGACGGCGCGGCGGCGGCGCGGAGGCGCTCCCGCAGCTCCGCGTCGCCGAGGTAGCGGCGCACGGCGCCGGCGAGCGCAGCGGCGTCGCCGGCCGGGACGAGCAGGCCGTTCTCGCCGTCGTGGACGATCTCGGCGACGCCGCCGATCGCCGTGGCGATCACCGGCGTCCCGACCGCGAGCGCCTCGACGACGGTGTGCGGGAAGTTCTCCCAGCTCGACGAGAGGATCGACGCGTCCGCCGCGGCGAAGAGCTCCAGCACGCGCTCGCGCGGGAGTGCGCCGAGGAAGCGGACGCGCGGGCCGAGCCCGAGCTCCGCCGCGCGGCGCTCGAGCGGCGCGCGCTCGTCGCCCTCGCCGGCGATCGCGAGCGTCACGCCGTCGACGGCGGCGACCGCCTCGAGCGCGACGCCGAGCGACTTCTGCGCCGTCAGCCGTCCCGCGAACGCGAGCGTCGGCCCGTCGAAGCCGAAGCCGGTCCGCAGCTCCTCGCGCGGCCGCAGCTCGGGCGGCGGCGGCGCCGGGTTCGGGAGCACCGAGACGCGCTCCGCCGGGACGCCCCAGCCGACCGCGAGCTCGCGGAGGTACGCGCTCGGCGTGAACACGTGCGCCGCGTGCCGCAGCTCCGCGTCACGCGCCACGCGCAGCGCGCGGATCGCGGCGTCGCCGCGCGTGCGCTGGAACTCGTCGACGTCGCCGTCCACCAGCCCGCGCCGCCGCGCGCGCTCGAACGCCGGATCCGCCGTGAGCTTGACGACGTACGGCCGCCGGGCGAGCGTCGCGCCCGCGGAGCTGCGCCCGAACATCCCGGTCGTGTAGACGACGTCCGCCGCGCGCGCGCGCCGTGCGATCTCTGCCGCGGTGCGCACGTGGATCGCGCCTTTCGGGATCGAGCGCGAGACCCAGCGCACCGGATACTCCTCCTCCGCGGGCGGGACCGCCGCGGTCGTCACGACGACGACGCCGTGCCCGCGCGAGCGCAGGAACGCCGCGACGTCGGGCGCGTGGCTCGCCGGCCCACCGACGTCGGGCGGCCAGATCCCGGAGACGACGAGGACGTTCACCGCACGAGCACGCCGGCCTCGGACTCCTCCTCCGCCGTCATCGTCGCGAGATCCGCGGGCCGGTGGACGTCCTCCGGCCGGATCCGCGCGAAGATCACGGCCCACGCGACGGCGAACACGACCATGCCGGCGAGGAACGCGCCCGCCGCGCCGGTCGCACCCCACTCCTTGCCGAGCACGACGACGAGCGGGAGCACGACGAGCGTCTCGAGCCCGTGCGTCCAGATTCGCAGGCGCGGCCGCCCGATCGTCACCGGGAACGACTTTGTCCACCCGACGACGAGCTGGACGGCGGCGGTGAGCAGGAACAGGCGTGCCGGGTCCGTCGCCGCCGCGTAGCGGGACGTGTAGACGAGCGTGATCAGGTGCGGCATGACCCACCAGAGCGGCGGCACCGCGATCAGGCACAGCACGGCCGCGGACGCGCTGTACCGGCGCACCTGGCGCAGCACGGCGGCCTGCCGGCCCTGCTCCCACTCGCGCGTCTGCTCCGTCAGCAGCACCATCCGCGCCGGCGCCGAGAGCGCCTGGAATCCCGACTGCGGCGCCTGCGCGATCTTGAAGATGCCCGTCTGCGTCGTGCTCGTGACGCCGCCGAGGACCAGCGGCGCGAGGCCGCCGCGCAGGGCGAGCACGCCGGTGGCCGCGCTCGACTGCGCAATGAACGACACGACCTCGCGCCGCATCGCGCCGAGCGGCTCCGAGAGCGCGCGCGGGAACCGGTGGAACGCGATCCACCCGACGAGGCCGACCGACGCCGTGGACACGAGCTGCGCGACGAGGACGGCGGCGACCGCGGCGGTCAGCCCGTACCTGGCGCCGATCGCGACGCCCACGAGGCGCAGCGTCATCGACCACGCGAGGAAGCCGGCGCGGACGTCGTATCTCCCGCGCAGGTAGAGCGACGAGCCGGCGAGTCCCTCCATCGACTGGCCGAGCGGGATCAGCGACGCGAGCAGCAGCGCGTCGGTCATGCGCGCGGGCGCGAACACCGCGAACAGGACGAGCGCGAGGCCGCCGAGGATCGAGCCGGCGAGCTTGAACCGGAACGCGGACCGGAACAGCCCGCGCAGCATTCCCCACTCCTCGCGCGTGACGAAGCGGAACCCGTACTTCACGAGCGACTCCTCGACGGTCAGGTCGAAGAAGGACTGAAAGAAGCTCGTCGCGTAGACGACGGTCGTGAAGTCGCCGAACGCCTGCTTCGAGTCGAACACGCGCGACGCGACGACGGTCGAGAGGAACCCGATGGCGACGGAGGCGTAGATGCCGACGGCCGTTGCCGAACGGCGTACGAGTAGCCGGCTCATCGGGCGTCGCCAGTATAGTGGCCGGTCCTTGGCCACCAGCTCTGTCTCCATCGACGAGCGGACGGAGCAAGGGTTCGCGCCGGCCGTGACGCCGGGTTCGCTCGTGCTTGCAGTCGCGATCCCGCTGCTCTTCCTGCACGTCCACTACCAGCCGGGGTTCGACGTCCATGTCGGCTCGGCGACGGCCACGGCCTATCTCTCGGACTTCGCCGTGCTCGCGGTCGTGCTCGTCGCGCTGTGGAGCGGAATCCGCGACGGCTTCGCGCCGCTCGCGCGCGGCCGGTGGCTCTGGCTCGCGATCGGCCTCTTCTTCGTGTGGGCGTTCTTCGAGGTCGGGTACGGCCGCGCGCGGACGTCCGGCTACCCGTGGACGACGCACGGCGTGTCCGCCGCGAAGTTCGCGGAGTACGCGCTCCTCGCGCCGGCGCTGCCGCTGCTGATCAGGCGCGCACGCGACCTCGTCCTGCCGCTGTGGTCGCTCGTGCTGTGGTGCACGTTCGCGACGCTCGTCGGCGTCCTCCAGTTCTTCGACGTGCGGATCTTCCTCTGGGCGCTCGCGTGGAATCGCGAGGCGTCGTTCCTCGGCGACTCCGACTTCGCGGCGCTCGCGGGCGCGACGCTGCTCGCGGGGATCGTCGCGCTCGCCGTCCCCGGCCTCCGGCTCGGGCGGCTCGTCGCGATCGCGGGAACCGTGAGCGGCGCGATCGGCGTCGTCCTCGCCGGCTCGCTCGCGTCGATCCTCGGCCTGTTCCTCGCGCTCGTCGCCTACGCGATCGTCCTCGTCGTGCGCGGCGACGTCTCGCCCGCCCGTCTCGCCGCCGTCGGCGCGATCGGCCTCGTCGTCGCCGCCGGCGCGGCGGCGATCCGCGGCAACGACCTCCGCTCGTTCGGACGCTTCCTCGGCGCGGACGTCGGCCAGCACCAGACGCAACAGCGGCACGTGCAGACGTACGCGCACCACACGCTCCTCGCGTGGCTCGGTTTCCAGATCTGGAAGGGACATCCGCTGCTCGGAGTGGGCTGGCGGGGCGACGAGGACCCGGTCAACTTCGTGCCGTACCTCGCGGCGGCGCACCGGCGCTTCCCCGGCGAGTCGCCGCTGTCGTTCCCGTCCTCGGCGCCGGACCGCCGCTACGGCATCCAGAACATCTGGATCGAGGCGCTCGCCGACCTCGGCGTCGTCGGCTTCGCGCTCTGGCTCGGGACGTTCGCGGTCGCCGTGTGGCTCTCCGCGACCACGGCGGTCCGCCTCGGCCCGGCCACCGCCTTCATCGGCCTCGGCTGGACACTCCTCGTCGTCGGGCTGTTCCTCGCCCAGGACTTCGTCGCGGGCATCCCGCTCGACGCAGTGACCTGGCTCGGCCTGGGGCTGGCCGGGACGCTCCCCGCGGCGAAGGCGGCGTCCGTCCCGGCATGACCCTCGTCGTCGTCACCGGCGGAGCCGGCTTCATCGGCTCGAACCTCGTGCGCGCGCTGCTCGAGCGCGGCGACGACGTGCGCGTGCTCGACAACTTCTCGACGGGCAACCGCGCCAACCTCGACGGGCTCGACGTCGACATCGTCGAGGGCGAGCTCCGCAGCTACGAGCGCGTGCACAACGCCGTCCGCAGGGCCGACGTCGTCTACCACCTCGGGGCGCTCGGCTCGGTGCCGCGGTCGGTGCAGGACCCGCTGACCTCGAGCGCGGTCAACGTCGAGGGAACGCTCAACGTCCTCCTCGCCGCGCGCGACGAGGGCGTGCGCCGCGTCGTCTTCTCCTCGTCGACGTCCGTCTACGGCTCGAGTCGGAGCCTCCCGACTTCGGAGGAGGAGCCGTGCGACCCGATCTCGCCCTACGGCGTCGCGAAGCTCGCCGCGGAGCGCTACTGCGTCAGCTTCAGCCGCGTCTACGAGGCGTTCGAGACCGTCGTCCTCCGCTACTTCAACGTCTTCGGCCCGCGCCAGAGCCCGTTCTCGCAGTACGCCGCCGCGATTCCGCTCTTCATCAAGGCGATCGCCGCGGGCGAGCCCGTGCCGATCAACGGCGACGGCGAACAGTCCCGTGACTTCACCTACGTCGGCAACGTCGTCGACGCGACGCTCCGCGCCGGCGACACCGAGGGCGTGAGCGGCGAGATCTTCAACGTCGCCGCCGGCGCGCCCGCGACGGTGAACGCCGTCGCCGACACGATCGGCGCGATCCTCGGCCGGCCCGTCGAGCGGACGCCCCTGCCGCCGCGCCCCGGCGACATCCGCGACTCGTGGGCCGACCTGACGAAGGCGCAGCGCCTGCTCGGCTACACGCCGCAGGTCGCCCTCGACGAGGGCCTGCGCCGCACGATCGACTTCCTCGTCGGCTGAAGCGCTAGCCGCGCGGCAGCCCGATGTACGTGTTCCAGCTCGGCTTCTTCTTGCCGGCGACGGTCTCGAGGCCGGACTGCCAGCCGCCGATGTTCGGCTCGTCGCGGACGAGGAACCAGAGCATCATGTCGATGCGCGGGTTCTTGCGGGCGATCGCGTAGGCCTGCGACATGTACTTCGCCTGGTTCG
>Ga0335085_10018152_pt1 | contig 10116 bp, 8 predicted proteins | sample Lox_Sample_45_FD_206712 | JGI IMG/M metagenome (GOLD analysis project Ga0335085, IMG submission 206712) | Soil microbial communities from Loxahatchee National Wildlife Refuge, Florida, United States - Lox_Sample_4.5 | ecosystem: Environmental > Terrestrial > Soil > Wetlands | place: USA: Florida... | reverse complement strand
CTGTTCGACCGCGCGGGGATACCGGCGCTGCGGCGGAAAGGCGATCGCCTCACCGGTTACCTGGAATGGCTGCTGCGCAGGCGGGGCGCCGAGGTGCTCACCCAGGAGCCGCGGGGATCGATGCTGAACGTGCGCTTCCGCTCGCCGGACATCGTCGAGGAGCTGGCGAAGCGCGGGGCGCTGGTCGACCTGCGCCCGCCGGACATCGTGCGCATCACTCCCGCCCCGCTCTACAACTCCTTCGAGGACGTGCAGCGCCTGGGCGCCCTGATCGCGGAGCTGCAGGGTGGCTGAGCTCTCGATCGTGGGAGCGGGGCCGGTGGGCTCGCTGCTCGCCCTGACGCTCGCGCGCCGGGGGCACGGCGTGGAGGTGTACGAGCGGCGCCCGGACATGCGGCGGGTGGAGATCGCCGCCGGCCGGTCGATCAACCTCGCCGTCTCCACCCGCGGCCTGCACGCGCTGCACGAGGTGGGCCTGGACGAGGACGTGCTGCGCGAGGCCGTCCCCATGCGCGGGCGCATGACCCACGCCCGCGACGGCAAGCTGGCCCTGCTCCCCTACGGGCGGAGCGAGAGCGAGCACATCAACTCCATGTCCCGCGGCGGCCTGAACAAGATCCTCATGACCCGCGCCGAGGAGACCGGGAGGGTGCGCATCCACTTCGGCCAGCGGCTGGTCGACTACGACTTCGACCGCCGGGTGGCGCGCTTCGATCCTCTGGGCGAAGTCCCCGCCGCAGTGATCACGGGCAGCGACGGCAGCGCCTCGGCGTTGCGCGCCAGCCTGGGAGGGACCGTCTCCCAGGAAATGCTCTCCAGCGGCTACAAGGAGCTGACGATGCCCCAGGCCCCGGGCGGCGGCTTCGCCATGCACCGGGAGGCGCTGCACATCTGGCCGCGGGGCAACTTCATGCTCATCGCGCTCCCCAACCTGGAGGGCAGCTTCACCTGCACGCTGTTCTTGCCCTTCGAGGGCTCGCCCTCCTTCGCGGAGCTCTCCACGGAGGCCGACGCGCAGGCCTTCTTCCAGGAGTACTTCCCCGACGCGGTCCCGCTCATCCCCGACGTGGCCGCCCAGCTCCAGCAGGCCCCGCTGGGGCGCATGTCCACGGTGAAGGCCTGGCCCTGGTCGCGCGGCGAGGCGCTGTTGATCGGCGACGCCGCCCACGCCATCGTCCCCTTCTTCGGGCAAGGGATGAACGCCGGCTTCGAGGACGTGACGCTGCTCGCCGGCATGCTCACCGGCGACTGGGCCTCGGACTTCGCCCGCTTCGCCGCCGCCCGCAAGCCCGACACGGACGCCATCGCCGACCTGGCGGTGGAGAACTTCGTGGAGATGCGCGACAAGGTGGCCGACCCGCACTTCCTCCGCATCCGGGAGATCGAGCACGAATTGCAGGAAAGGATGCCGGACCGCTACCTGACGCGCTACCAGCTGGTCACGTTCACACGCGTGCCCTATCGCGTGGCGCTGCGCGCGGGAGAGATCCAGGCAAAGCTCCTCGGCGACCTCGCCTCCCAGCCGCAGCCGGACTACGAAAGTGGCATCCGCGCGGCGGACGCCACGCTGGTCCCGCTGCTGCGCGCGCACGGGGTGATTTAGAGAGACGTTGACGTGGGCGTTGACGTGGACGGCGACGATCACGTCGACGACCACGATTCAGCCCTTCAGCTCCGTGCGCACATCCCAGAGATCCGGAAACAGCAGCACATCCACCAGCTTCTTCAGATACGACACGCCGGCGGTGCCGCCGGTGCCGCGCTTCCAGCCGATGATCCGCTGCACCACCTTCACGTGGCGGAAGCGCCAGAGGGCGAACTGCTCGTCGACGTCGACCAGCTTCTCGCACATCTCGTAGGCGTCCCAGTTCTCCGCGGGGCGCTCGTAGATCTCCCGGATCACCGCCCGCACCCCGGGGTCGCTCCGGTGCGGCTCGGCGACGTCGCGCTCCAGCACGCTCGCCGGGACGGGCTTGCCTCGCCGGGCGAGGTAGCGGAGGAACTCGTCGTAGAGGGTGGGCGCCTGCAGCGCCGCCGAGAGCTGCCTGTGGGCCTCCGGATCCTGCTCGTGCACCGCCAGCATCCCGGGGTCCTTGTTCCCCAGCATGAACTCGATCAGGCGGTGCTGCAGCGACTGGAACCCGCTCGCCGGCCCCAGCACGTGGCGGAACTCGCCGTACTCGCTGGGGGTGAGGGTGGCCAGCACCGCCCACTGCGAGACCAGCTGGGCCTGGATGTGCTTCACCCGGGCGAGGATCTTGAAGGTGGGCTCCAGCTCGTCGCGCCGCACCAGGGCGATGGCCGCGCGCAGCTCGTGGAGGATGAGCTTGAACCACAGCTCGCTGGTCTGGTGCTGGATGATGAAGAGCATCTCGTCGTGATGGGGCGGATGGCTCAGGGGCGCCTGCGCCGCCAGCAGCTTGTCGAGCTGCAGGTATCCGCCGTAGGTCATGCGGTCGCGGAAATCGGTCACCACGCTGTCGTCGGGGCACATGGGCGCCCTTCTATCACCGTGCTAGCTTTGGAAGATGCGCCGAGCGGCGGCACTGCTCCTGGCAAGCGTCGCCTGCAACGAGACGGGCTCCACGGCCATCCCGGGCCTGGTCACCGTCTCCCTGGCCGCGCCCTGGAAGGCGTCGACCTGCGCGGGGCCTTCCAACGGCGGCGCGTTCTCCCCCGACGCCGAGGTGGAGCCTTCGGTGTCGGCCGACCCGAGGGACCCCAGGCACCTGGTGGGCATCTGGCAGCAGGATCGCTGGTCGAACGGCGGGGCCAACGGGCTGGTGACGGCCGCCAGCTTCGACGGCGGCCACACCTGGACACAGGCCACCGCGAAGCTCACCCGCTGCAGCGGCGGCCTCTACGACCGGGCCAGCGACCCGTGGGTGAGCATCGGTCCCGACGGGCTGGTCTGGCAGATCGGCTTCGCCTTCGACGCCACGGTGCCCAACCGGGCCATGCTCGTCAGCCGCTCCGACGACGGCGGCAAGAACTGGGGCGCGCCCGTCGCGGTCCAGCAGGACACGGACCCCACCGTGGTGATGGACAAGGAGACCCTCACCGCCGATCCCCTCGACGGCAACTACGTCTACGCCGTCTGGGACCGCCTGACCGGGGCCAACCTGCCCAACAACCCCCAGGGCACCGGCCCCACCTGGTTCGCCCGCACCACCGACCGCGGCGCCACCTGGGAACCGGCGCGCAACATCTACGATCCCGGGGCCGACGCGCAGACCATCTCCAACCAGATCGTCGTCCTGCCCGACGGCACCCTGGTGAATCTGATGGAGGTGATCACCCAGAACAGCACCGCCCATCCGGCCAGCAGCGTGGCGGTGCTCCGCTCCGCCGACCGGGGCGCCACCTGGCAGCTTCCGCCGGTGACGGTGGCGCAGGCCTTCTTCGTCGGGGTGGTCGATCCCAAGAGCGGGCGGGGGATCCGCTCGGGGAGCGTGGTGCCCTCGATCGCCGTCGACCGCGCCGGCGGCGCCCTCTACATCGCCTGGGAGGACGCCCGCTTCTCCGCCGGCGCCCGCGACGGGATCGCCCTGTCCCGCAGCACGGACGGCGGGCTCTCCTGGTCCCCGCCGGCGCAGGTCAACTCGGCGGCCCCGGGCGCGCAGGCCTACACCCCTTCCCTGGCGGTGGCGGACGGCGGGGTCCTGGGAGTGAGCTACTACGACCTGCGCAACGACGACCCGCGCGACCTCTCCAACCTCCTGGCCACGCACTGGCTCGCCGTCTCCACCGACGGCGGCAACACCTTCTCGGAAGCGGCCGTGGGCACCCCGTTCAACACCCGCCTGGCCCCGCTGGTGGACGGCCCCGCGTACTTCCTCGGCGACTACGAGGGGCTGGCGCACGCCGGAACCGCCCTCTTGCCCTTCTTCTCCGCCGTGCCCGAGGCGGGAGTGGCCAACATCTACTTCCGGCCCGCCGACGCCGCGCCCGCGGCCGCCGGCCCCTTGCGCATGGCGGTGCAGGGCGTGCAGCAGATGTGGAAGGGCGCCCGCGAGCGCTGGCGCTTCGGCACGCTGTTCAAGTAGCCTCCGCCGCCATGAAAAGCCGCCTCCTCCTCGCCGCGGCGGCGCTCTGCGCCTGCGCGCCCGCCGCCAGCCAGCAGACGCCGCCCTCCCCGGACGCGCAGGCGCAGAAGGCTTCGCCGGGCGACGCCAGGCCCTTCGTGGAGCGGGTGAACGAGGATCTGAAGCGGCTCCTGTCGGAGTCCTCCACCGCGGACTGGATCAAGAACACCTACATCACCGACGACACCGAGCGGAACGCCGCCTCGGCCAACGAGCGGGTGCTGGCCTACTCCAGCGAGGCGGCGAAGACGGCCACCCGCTTCAAGGACCTGCCGCTCGACGCCGACACCTCGCGCTCGCTCTACCTGCTGCGCATCAACAGCCCGGTGATCGACGACCCCAAGGCGCGGCTGGAGATGACTTCCCTCGCCGCCCGGCTGGAGGGCTATTACGGCGCCGCCAAGGACGCCAAGGGGCGCGACCTGGAGGAGCTGGAGAAGATCGTGGACAAGAGCCGCAGCTACGGCGAGCTGCTCGACGCCTGGACCTCCTGGCACGACACCGCCCGCCCCCAGCGCGAGCGCTACCAGCGCTTCGTGCAGCTGCAGAACGAGGGGGCGCGGGGCGCGGGCTTTGCCAACATGGGCGATATGTGGCGCGCGGCCTACGACATGCCGGCGGAGCAGTTCGAGAAGGAGACCGACCGGCTCTGGCAGCAAGTGAAGCCGCTCTACGACGACCTGCACTGCTACGTGCGCGGGCAGCTGCAGAAGACCTACGGCAAGGACAAGGTGCCCGACGGCAAGCCCATCCCCGCGCACCTGTTGGGCAACATGTGGGCCCAGGAGTGGACCAACGTCTACCCGCTGGTCGAGCCCTTCAAGGGCGTGGCCAACCTGGACGTGGACGGCGCGCTGGCCGCCCAGAAGTGGGACGCGGCCAGGGTGGTGAGGACCGGCGAGGCGTTCTTCACCTCCCTGGGCCTCGATCCCTTGCCCAAGAGCTTCTGGGAGAGGTCGATGCTGGTGAAGCCCCGGGACCGCGAGGTGGTCTGCCACGCCAGCGCCTGGGACGTCACCTTCTCCGACGACCTGCGCATCAAGATGTGCATCCGGAACCCGCCCACCGAGGAGGACCTGGAGACCGTCCACCACGAGCTGGGGCACGATTACTACTTCCACGCCTATTACAAGCTTCCGGTCCTCTACCAGAACGGCGCCAACGACGGCTTCCACGAGGCCATCGGCGACTCCCTGGTGCTCTCCATGACCCCGGGCTACCTCAAGCAGCTGGGCCTCATCCCCTCGGTGCCGTCGGACGACAAGGCCGCGATCAACGTGCAGATGAAGCGGGCTCTGGCCAAGGTGGCCTTCCTCCCCTTCGCCAAGCTGATCGACCAGTGGCGCTGGGACGTGTTCAGCGGCAAGACGGCGCCCGCGGACTACAACAAGGCCTGGTGGGCGCTGCGCACGAAATACCAGGGAGTGGCCGCTCCCCAGGCGCGGGGCGAGGAGGACTTCGACCCGGGCGCCAAGTACCACGTGCCCGCCAACGTCCCCTACACCCGCTACTTCCTCGCCGACATCCTCCAGTTCCAGTTCTACCGGGCGATGTGCCAGGCGGCGGGGCACACGGGGCCCCTGTACCAGTGCTCCTTCTACGGGAGCAAGGAGGCGGGGCAGCGGCTGTGGAAGATGCTCTCGCTGGGCGCGAGCAAGCCCTGGCCGGACGCGCTGGAGGCGATGACCGGGCAGCGGCAGATGGACGGCAACGCCCTGCTCGAGTATTTCCAGCCCCTCCAGGCCTGGCTCCGGCAGCAGAACCAGGGAAGCCGCTGTGGCTGGTGAACCCCCCGCGGCCGGGAGCGGCCGCCGGTTCCCGGCGTCGATCAAGTACATCATCGGGAACGAGGCCTGCGAGCGGTTCAGCTTCTACGGCATGAGCACGATCCTCGTGCCCTACATGCAGAACTTCCTCCGCTGGGATCGGAATACCTCGGAGAGCATCTACCACTGGTTCGTCGGCGCGGCGTACACGAGCACCATCCTCGGCGGCTGGATCTCGGACCGGTTCCTGGGCCGCTACCGGACCATCCTCTGGCTGTCGTACGGATACGTCCTGGGACACGCCGTGCTGGCGGCGGGCGATCTGGGATTCCGGGTCGCCGCCCTCTTCCTGGGGATGGCCCTGATCGTCATCGGACAAGCCGGCATCAAGCCGAATCTTTCGGCCTTCGTCGGCGACCAGTTCCGCCGGGACCAGGGTGACCTCCTCGACCGGGTCTATTCCTGGTTCTACTTCGCCATCAACGTCGGCTCGGCGGCCTCGCAGTTCGCCACTCCCTGGCTGCTCGCCGGATGCGCTCTCGGGACGGCCAGGCTCTGCGGGAACACCGCGACAGCCTGGGGCTTCGGCGTGCCCGGGATCCTCATGGCCCTGGCCCTGGTGATCTACCTCGCCGGCCGCCGTTCCTACGTGAAGGTCCCGCCCACCGGTCCGAACCCGAATGGCTTTCTGCGCGTCCTGTACACGCGCCTGCGCGGCGGGGCGGAGGAGGCGCGCAACCGCCATGGCGAGCGGGCCCTGGAGGGGATGCGCTCGGTGCTCCGCATCGCGCTGGTCTTCCTCCCCATCATCTCCTTCTGGTCCCTGTACTTCCAGTACGGCTCGTCCTGGTTCAACCAGGCGGAGAAGATGAACCGCAACATCTTCGGCTGGCACATGGAATCGGCGCAGATGGAATCGCTGAACGCGATCCTCATCCTCGTCATGGTGCCGACCTTCGCGTACGTCGTCTACCCGGCGCTGGAGCGCGCAGGGGTGCGCATGCCGCTGCTCCGCCGGATGGTGATCGGGATGTTCATGGCCATTCCCGCCTTCCTCTCCGCGGCCATGGTCCAGAGCTGGATCGACGGCGGAGGGCACCCCCACATCGCCTGGCAGGTCATCCAGTACTTTCTCATCTCCATCGCCGAGACCATGGTGAGCGTGACCGCGCTGGAGTTCGCCTACACCCAGGCCCCGAAGGCGATGAAGGGCGTGATCATGAGCCTCTGGTTCCTCACCCTGGGGACGGGAAACTTCGTCACCTCGCTGGTGCGCAGCAACATCAAGTTCGCCTCCGACACGAACTACTTCCTCTTCTGGGTCGGGGTCATGGTCGTCGGGGCCATCGCCTTCGCCGTCATGGCGGCGCTGTACAAGCCCGTCTCCTTCGAGGCTGCGAACGAGGAGGCCGCTCCGGCCTAGGCTGCCCCTCCACCCTGCGGCAGCGCTTCGCGGGTGAGATTGCGAATCCCCTTCTCCATCACCACCACGTCATCCTCGATGCGGATGCCGCCCATCTGGGCCAGGGCGTCCACCAGCTTCCAGTCGATGTCCGGCGAGCTGCGCAAGGGAGCGAGCAGGGCCTCGATGAAGTAGAGCCCTGGCTCGATGGTGAAGACCTGGCCCGGGGTGATCTCGCTGGTGTTGCGCAGCCAAGGATTGTCCGTCCGCGGGGGGCGCAAGGCGCAGCCCACGTCGTGGCACTGCAGCCCCAGCGAATGGCCCAGCCCGTGCGGATAGAAGGCCCGGGTCACCCCGCGCGCCACCAGCTCGTCGGCGGAGAGGCGGGAGATGCCGGCGTCCCTCAACACCTGCGCCATCTCCCGGTGCGACTGATCGTGCAGCTCCTCGTACGGCATCCCCACCCGCACCGCCGCGCAGAGGCCTTGCTGCATCGCCTCCATTCCCTGCAGCAGCCGGCCGAAGGCGGCGGCCGCGCTTCCCCCGCCCTTCACCCAGGTGCGGGTGATGTCCGAGCAATACCCGGCGAAGCAGGCGCCCGCGTCGAGCAGGAGCGACTGCGCCGGCCGCGCCTTCTTCTCGTAGCTCACGTGGTGCAGGGTGGCCGCGTGCTTGCCCAGGGCGACGATGTTCTTGTACGGCGTCTCCGCGTCGTCCTGGCGGGTGGCGCCGAGGAAGGCGAGGTGCAGCGCAAGCTCGCTGCGGTCGGCGTCGCGGAAGAGGCCGCGCAGCTCCTCGTGTCCCCGGGCCCCCCGCCGGTTCGCCTCCGCCAGGCACTCCACCTCGTAGGGCGTCTTGCGCACCCGCAAGGCGTCCAGGGCCCGGACCAGCTCCGGCGGATTGACGTCGGCGATCCCCAGCGCCGCGGCGGCGCTCGCATCGTCGCCCACGAACGCCACCCGCCCCCTGGGGAGCGCGGGCGCCGACTCCCGCACCTCGAAGGAGTCCCAGAAGTGGTCGGTCTCCGGCGCGGCGGGCGCTTCCCAGAAGCTCTGCACCGGAGGTCGGACCAGCACGGGCTTGCGGCCCGGCTCCACGATCAGCAGGCAGCCGGGCTCGGCCAGAGGAAGCCAGTGTTGAAAATGCGGCGTGGCGCGCAGCGGCCAGAATTGATCGTCCGCTTCCGTGCGTTTTTCCGGGGTTCCGGAATGAATCAGCAGCGCGGAGAAGCCGGTCCGCTCCAGCGCCTCGAAGGTCAGCCGCGAGAGATGCTGGACGTGAGTCCTGTACAAAGTGAAAAGATCCATGTTGCCCTTTGTTAGCCCACTGCTTCTAGCAATTCATTTTCGAATGGGCTAGAGATCGAGCCACCCCGGCCAGGAATCGAGCCCTCCTCCTCCGAACGAAAGACCCGGACCCAGAATGCCAAAACCCATCCACGGCCTGTTGGACAGCTTCATTGAGCAGTTTGCAGCAACGATTGCCGCGCGCGCGGAGCAGATGTTCGCGCGCTCCGCCGCCGGGCGTGGCCTCCGGCTGGGCGGCGGCGTCCGCATGTGCCCCTATCCCGGCTGCGGCAAGGCCGGCGCGGGCCCGCGCAACCGCTGGTTCTGCCGCGAGCATTCGCGAAGCGTACCCGTCCGCGAGCAGAAGCGCATCCTCGCCGAGCGGGCGAAGGAGACGCAGGCCGCGGCCCGCCTGGCCCGGGGAGGCACGGGGCGCAGGCTGGACATGCGCTGCCGGGTGGAGGGCTGCAAGAACACCTCGCGGGGCCCGCGCTTCGGGTACATCTGCGACAAGCACCGCTCCGAGCTCTCCGCCAAGGAGCAGCGCGAGGCGCGGGAGAAATGGAACGCCGCCCACGACAAGGCGGCGTAGAACGGGGCATGCCCTTCGTCCACGAGGTGGAGGTCGTCGATGCCGACATCGACAACCTCGGCCACGCTTCCAACCTGGTCTACCTGCGCTGGGTGCAGGACGCCGCCCTGGCGCACTCCACCGCCCTGGGATTCTCCCAGCGCGCCTACCTGGAGCGCGGGCAGGCCTGGGTGGTGCGCAAGCACGAGATCGAATATCTGCGGCCCTCGGCCGCCGGCGACCGGCTGCGCATCGAGACGCGCGTCGCCACCATGAAGGCCGCGAACAGCATCCGCCGCACGGAGATCTTCCGCGCCGGCGAGCTGCTCTGCCGCGCCGCCACCGACTGGGTCTACGTGGAGCTGGCCCGCGGGAGGCCGCTGCGGATCCCCGCAGACATCCGCGCCGCCTTCCCTCTCGAGCCCTGATCCGAAGGTCTCATGCGACACTGTACGATGCGATCACTTCCTGATCGATCGTCCAGAAAATGGGCAATCCACAGCGCCCACTGACACGCACTTACCCCTTGTTCACAACCCGACCACAGCCTTCCCCGATCAATCCCCAGAAGTCGCACAGGGATGTGTCCAGATCGTGCGCTTCGCGTGAATCCACTCCTCGAATGATTTTCATATGTTGTGTTTTGCGCAAAATGGCACGCTCGGTGCTCTAGGTCTTGGCGTGTCCGGCGGCTCGGTGGACCGCCGGAAACGTGGCCTCGAACCCGACTTTTCGAAAGGAGGGACGGGGGTTCAGGCCGGGAAGCTCGAGCGGGTCGGCAGCCTGATCCCAGGCAAGCCAATCCGCGCAACCACAAGACGCCGGGAACCAGCCGCGAGGGGTTCTTCGCGGTGAAGGCTGCGGGCGGAGGGGATGTGAAGGCATTCCCAGGTTGCGCGGGGGGAGCACCCGGAGGAGCGGGAAGCCCACGAGGGGCGCGGATCGGTCGGGGCCTAAACCGTCCCGGTCGGCACCGCACTCGCGGCGGGGAGCAAGGCCCTGAAGG
>Ga0335085_10018151_pt1 | contig 10117 bp, 9 predicted proteins | sample Lox_Sample_45_FD_206712 | JGI IMG/M metagenome (GOLD analysis project Ga0335085, IMG submission 206712) | Soil microbial communities from Loxahatchee National Wildlife Refuge, Florida, United States - Lox_Sample_4.5 | ecosystem: Environmental > Terrestrial > Soil > Wetlands | place: USA: Florida... | reverse complement strand
ACTGGAGTACTCTCACCTCACTTCGCGCGCTGGAAGGCCCCTGGTCGGGTTGTCGAGCGCGAGATTTTTCGGCTGAGGGATGAAAATGCGATCACAACGCAGCCGCGAGGCTCTGGTGGAACGAGGGTTGGTGGCCCTTGTTGGGATTTTGGGGTTGTTGGCCGTGGCGCAGCACTTCATGCGTCACTAGCATGTGGCGGAGGTTTCGAAGTTCGCCTGAACAGGTGTCGGCCAGGCAGTTACTTTCCTTTCAGGGTCTGCTCCCCGTATTTTGTCCTAAGGCAGCAGCCCGAATACTCCCACGCTGTTTTGTGTCGCCGCGAACACCTTTCCATTCGCGATCATCGGCGTAATGAATTTATTGCCGGCGCCAAACTGATCCCGTCCGTTCGCCGCCTGATTACTGTTATAGAGCTCAGTCGTTATGTTGTTCGCTGCAAAGGCATGCAGAACGGCCGGGCTTGTATTCTCAATCGCCCACACAATTCCATTCGAGCTTCCGTTCGCGGAGACGCTGGGAAGCACCCCGGGGTAGGTAAACGTAGCGCCGGTTTGCGTGGGCGAGGAAGTGAGCTTGCCGTTTGAGATCGCAAAGGCCTTCAGCGAACCGTTGATGTCGCAGTAGTAGACGACATTGTTGAAATATGCCGGCACGGCAAACACACCGTTCGGCACCGCTCCAGGCAAGTCCTGATAAATGTTGTTGGAGGAGGGATTGAATTTCCCCATGCTGTTCCGATTCACCACGTAGATGTGCCCGTCCTTGCCCGCTCCCACCGCCGCTTGCACCGTCCCGCCCGAGCCGTTACTCATGTCCGGCAGCAACATCACCCCGCCTGAGCTCAGATCCGTATCGGCGTTCGTTTCACTGACAGTATTCGACATGTTGAAATAGTCGGACACCTGAAGACTACCTCCGCTGGTCGATACCTTGACGAAAGCGTTCCCGTAATCCTGCCCCGTGGGAAAACCATTCGCATCCAGTGTCGTTTCAAAACTCCCGTTTCCGAGCAGGGCATAGATATACCCCTGAGCATCGGCCGCCAGGCCGCCCCCGCTATGCCAGATGGACGCTCCTCCGCCATTGGGAGTGAAAGTCAAATAATTGGTCTGCGCCAATGTTGTCTCGTTATAGCCGATGATCCATCCGTTCCAGGGCCCCCCGTCACAATGAGAGGTCCAGCTCGTATAGACGACTCCGTTCATCAGAAGAAGCCCTGCGCGCTCCTTCAACTGTCCCGGCTGGAATACGATTTGACCGTTTGTGCTGAAATTTCCGGAACCCGGAACCGACGCTTGAATGGTCGTTGGCCCTCCAAACTCCTCGGAACCGGTGGTCACGTCAAGAGCGTGGATCCGCTGAAAGTAGGACGACCCGTTCTTCGACATGGCCACTACGTAAATGCTTCCGTGCGTTCCGGCCGTGCGGTCGATCACCGGAGTCGCGGTGATTCCAATCTCGGGCACGATCTGCCCGCAGCCACGATTGTCGCTGGTAGTCTCCCCGCTTCCCAGCAGCGAGACTTTCCAAAGCTGTGCTCCCGTGTCCGCGTCGAAGGCATATACCGAATCGTGTTCGGTGGCGATGAACACCACGTTGTGCGCGCTGCCGGCGACGGTAAGTTGCGAAAGATACAAAGGTTCGGCATCCACTTTGCCATCGACCGTGAGATTGCGGAGCAATCCGAACGACTGCGAATTTACATTGGCCTGAGTCAGAACCGTTTCCGTCAGGTTTTGCCCGGTGCGGGCAACATCGTTGTGATAAGTGGTGACGTCGGTGCCGGAAGGTGTCGGATTGGAGCCGGACGACGAGCTTACGGTGAGTGTTGCCGAACTGCTGGTGACGCTGCCGGCCGAATTGCTCACCACCACATCGAAAGTGCTTCCGTTGTCGGCGCTGGCGGTGGCTGGAGTAGTGTAGGTTGCCGCGGTCGCTCCGCTGATGTTCGCGCCGGTCTTCTGCCACCGGTAGCTAAGCGGGGCTGTTCCGGCGGCGACAACCGAAAATGTCGCCGTTTGCCCAACGGTGACGGTTTGATTCGCGGGCTGTGTCGATATCGTGGGCGCGGTGGCGTTCGTCGTAGTCGAAGTTGAGGTGGACGTCGATGTCTGACTCGACGAGTTGCTGGTCGATCCACAACCAGCCAATAGAGCGATAAAAAAGCCAATCAAGAAAATAAATGAAGTTTGCTGCACGATTCGGTTTCGCAAATGGGATTCCGGCAGGCAAGAGATTTGACTCGCATCGAAAAGCTTAGAGGCGCCTGCTAAGAAAAGCATTTACGGAAAACTGGTATTCGTCTAGATTTTTCCCCGTACTACGCGCCCTTCTGGTAATCCCTCACACCTCCCCAGTTCACCCGAATCAGCGTCCCCCAAATCACTTGTGATATGCTTTTCGCACTGTCCAGAGGCTCTCCCCGGGCGCTCACTCTGCCAGTCGCTACATGCTGAACTATCTCGAGAACCAGCAGAAACTTACCGGCAACCAGCGGCGCATCATTTTGGCCGCGATTCTCGGGGACATGCTCGAGTTCTTCGATTATTTCCTGATCGGATTCGTGGTCGCCTTCATCGCCACTCCCTGGAAACTTACGTTTGGCGAGTCCGCCATCATTTTGCTGGCCTCCGGCTTCGGCGCCATCTTCGGCGCGGTGTTTTACGGATGGCTGGCGGACAAAATCGGGCGCCGGAAGACATTCATTCTCACCGTGGTGAATTTTTCTCTCGCTACCGGAGCGTTGGCCTTCACCCCCGATGGCGCGTGGCTGTTTCTGGCGGTCTTTCGCTTCATCATCGGTTTCGGGACGGGCGGGCTTTACTGTGTGGACCTGCCGCTGGTGCAGGAGTTTGTGCCGTCATCGAAGCGGGGCATGGTCGGCGGGCTCGTCACAGCGTCCGTGCCGCTGGGAATCCTGATCGGCGCGCTTCTGGGAGCCACTGCCACGCCGTACATCGGCTGGCGCGGGCTTTTTGCCGTGGGACTTATACCCGGCCTGCTTACACTGTTGATCCGCGCCTGGGTTCCCGAATCGCCGCGCTGGCTGATGCGCATGGGGCGGTTCGAGGAAGCGCGTAACTCGTTGGCCTGGGCGCTCGAGATGGATCCCACTGAAATTCCTCTGAGCTCCCGGGAAGCCGAGCCGCAGCAAACCTCCCGGTTCGGCGATATTTTCAAGTATCCGCGAAGCCTAGCCGTGGCGTTCTCAACCAACTTGTTCTCGCAGATCGGCTACTACGGCATGTTGCTGTGGGCTCCGACGCTGCTGGTGCAGCTTTTGCCGGTAAGCCCGGCACGCGCCTCCATGATGATGATCTTCGTGAACATCGGCGGATTCGCCGGGAAAACAACCATGGCTTTCATGTCCGAGATCATCGGGCGCAAAGCCTCCGGGACGCTGGTTGGTTTTGGCGCAGCGACTTTTCTGATGGCGGGCGCCATCTGGCACAGCGTCTTTCTTGGGTCCTTTTCGGTGTTCTTTCTGATGCTCATCGCAGCCGACGTTTTTGTGGAAGGCGGCTTCGCCATCGTGGGGCCATATTCCGCCGAAGTGTGGCCTTCGTCGATCCGCAGCACGGGAATGGGCGCCGCTTATGGTTTTGGCGGTCTGGGGAAAGTGCTGGGGCCGATGGGCCTGGCGCTGATCGTGGGATCTTCCAACATCATCACGCCTGCGGCGTCGGTGGCAGCGCTTTTACCGGCCTATTCATTTCTGGCCGCCTGTTTCGTGGCTTCCGGGCTGATCTTTTTGCTTTTCGGGATGGAAACAAAAGGCCAGTCGCTGGAAAGCATTGAAGACCAGATAGGCTCGTCGCAGCCTTCAGGCACAGAGCCGCTTGGAGCGGCCAAAATCGTGACAAAGATCGCGGCAAAAATTCCAGACTAGCAGTGGGGGATTTCTTCCGGCGCAGTTTCTTCTGAGGGACCTAAGACCGAAGCCACGGCGCTGTGCAGTTCCGCTGCCGAGGACCGTTTGCTCACGCAGGCGTCCGCGCCCGCCAGTCGAGTCAACTCCGCCACCGTTTCCGAATCGTGCATCGACAGGAACAGAATTTTCGTCTCAGGCATGATCGAGCGGATGCGCCGTGCCGCGGCCGTTCCGCTCATGACTGGCATGCTGAGATCGAGAATCACCAAATCGGGTTTCAGCTCCGCTGTTTTGGTGACAGCCTCGAGTCCGTCCGACGCTTCGCCGCACACTTCCCAGCGCGACGTTAACAACGTGGCGATGCCTTTTCTCACCACTTCGTGATCATCGACCAGTAGGATTCTTTGAGTCATGTGCGTTTACCAAGCCCGAGGTTTGAAATTCGTTTATACGCTCGCGTGCGCGGCTGAAGCTATAGGGACATTCCTGTAGTGCCAAGATCAGCAACCCCGCCATCCCGCATTCGCTTGAAGTTCGCTGTTTTCTTTCCGATCGTGCACAACTTGCGGGACTCCCGCCAGTCGGTATAGACTCGCGTCGGCCGGAATCCCAAGAACCCGGCGCCGATAACGAGGGAGGAAATGAGAAATGCGTAAAGCAGTGTTTTCTCTGGGAATTTTGGGCCTGGCTCTTGCGGCTGGCACCAGCCTATCCAACGCGCAGCAGGGAGGTGGACCTCCGGCACCCCCGCTATCTTTGAAGATAGCGGGATTCAGCGATGGAGGAGATGTGCCAGCGAAATACGGATGCGACGTAGCGCAAGGCGCGCCGATGATTTCTCCCGAATTGACCTGGACCAATGTGCCGAAAGCCGCAGTATCGCTGACGCTGATCATGCATGACACCGATGCGAATCCGCAAAAGGGAATTACGGACGTGACGCACTGGACCGTTTACAACATTCCGGCTACGGCCACATCGCTCCCCGAAGGCGTGAAGCCCGATACTTCCGTGGACGATGGCGGGATGCAGGGCAAGAACATTCGCGGCGTGAATGGGTATCAGGCGCCCTGCCCGCCCAAGGGTGGTCCGCCGCACCACTACGTTTTTGAACTCTATGCTCTCGATACGAAACTCGACCTGCCGGCTGGTGCACCGCGAGCCGACATTTTGAAGGCGATGGACGGCCACATCATCGGCAAGAGCAGCTACGTCGGGTTGTTCCGTCACTAGCCTGCTGCTTGTGCAAGGATTGTAGTGTGATTTTGAAAAGGGGCGTTGCGTCGCGCAGCGCCCTTTTCATTTTCTAAGCGCTCACCAAATCCCCCATCTGCTGCGCGCGTAGTAATTCCGTTCTCCGCCGGTCCCGTTACATTGACATTCGGCGCCTAAGGAAAATTCCCGCCTGGATTTACCTACCGCACCCGATGGCTACACATCTGGTGGCTCGGGTACAAATACCGAAGCGGTTCGCAATAGGGTGGTCGCAGGACGTGCCGCGCAGTTCTTTTAACGCTTTTCAGTACGGCGCATGGAACACTACTTTACAAGGCGGGCCAATGAATAATAAGTACGACATTTATAAAAGGCTTCCCGAGGACCGTTTACTCTGGATCAATCGTGTGATGGGACTCGATGAAGCAAGGAAACTCGTTGCAGCTCTGCAGACGGCCACAATGGAATCCTACCTGGTGTATGACTTCCGGGAACGAACCATCGTGGATGTATTCGGGGCCCAACAAGACATACGAAATTCACTCGCCGCTTAATCACAAAATTCAATTTCGGATCCGTGGCGCTGCCAGCTTGGAGTGGACTCACTAGGCCGTCAGCGCCGCGCTGAATCTGCTCAGATCCGGCAAGCCTTCCAGAGACTTGACCATCTCAATGATAGATTCGGCTTTCTGCTTCGGCCATTTTGCGAAGTCCGCGTTTCCGCGAAATTTCTCCGCCACTTCCTCGTAGCTCATCGGATTTTCCGGACTGCCCTTGGCAAAACTGCTTTTTCCGGTGATAACCTTCCCATCCTTCAAATAAATCTTGATACTGTTGCCTTCCACCAATGTCGCTTGCAGCGACTCCTCGTTTCTGCCGCGCGTGTCATGTTCCGGATCGACGTAGAAGCGTGATCGCCCAATCATGTCCTGCACGTCCGGACGTTGCACCACGGCATCCTCGAACTGCGCCAGCCCCGCCTTGCCCTCCACCAGCAAAATGCTCACCGCATATTCCATGCTGAACTTCGCTTCCAGACCCGTCTTGGGATGATGGTGGAACAATGTGTTCACATTGTTTTCATTTCCACCTACTTCCACTTTTTCCACCTGCGCCGCTTTTATGTTGTTGGCTTTGATGAGTTGCAGCATCTCGTCCATTACCGCTTGCTGGATGGTCCCGCAAGGGAAACGCTTGATGAGGTCTCCAGGCGAGGCAAACATCCAGGGATTCCCAAGCCGCGATGCGATTAGTTTCGGATCGTAGGTGCCGCCTTCAGCCTGGTAAAAGCCGAGGGGCGCCTCGAGAATGTCGGCGGCGGCTGTCCAGCCCAGCGAAACGAGGTCGGCGGAAATAACACCTGCTTCCGCGGCGTGGCCGGCGTGAAACGGCTTGGTCATGGTGCCGAAATTGTCGCGCAGCCCGCTGGCTTGCGAGCCAACCAAGCCCAACGTGCGTGCGGTATGCTCGGCGTCGAGGCCCCGCAATTTGGCACAGGCCGCGGCGCTGCCGAAAGAACCCACCGTGCCGGTGGTGTGAAAGCCGTCGCCATTGTGGCGCTGCGAAATCGCGTCGCCAATTTTATTTTCGACCTCAATGGCTACATGATAGGCCAGCAGAAAATCCTTGCCCGAGCGGTTTTGGACTTCGCATAGCGCGAAGGTCGGCGGCAACGCCGGAGCGTTCACGTGGAGCGCCGAACCTGTGTCGTCATAGTCGTCGGCGTGGATGGCGATGCCATTGGCCAGCGCGGCAAAACGCGGCGAGACTTTCATTTTCGTACCGATCACGCTGGCCTTTCCTGGCGCAACGCCGATGGTGTCGAGATATCGCCGGATGATCGGCCCGCTCACCGACACTGAGCCGGCCAACGCCAGGCCGAAACCATCCAGAATGGTTTTCCTGCCGAGCTCAATCACGTTTGCGGGAATGTTTTCGTATTTCGTGTTGATGATGAAATCGCTCACGTATTTTGTAAGACCGGGCGATTTGGGAAATGCGGCAGCTTCGCACGGGGGAATGGCCGCCGAAGCGGCGCGTTCGAATAGCGCATTCGCGGGCAGCGCGGCGGCTGCGGCAAGGATTCCATTCTTAAAAAATTCGCGGCGGATCATTTTCATCTCCCGTTCGGAAGCGTGCTCCCGGCTAATATCCACGATGACGAAGCGTTAAAAGCGCGCAGCGGCGTAACTCTTACTTGGACGTGGGAATCACCGGAATCGCGCGCGCTGGATATTCGGCTTCATGAAAATTGCTGATGTACCATTTGCCGTCCTGCTTGGTCATCAGCACAATCATAAGCCCTTTGCGCACTGGCCCGATGGAGCCGTCGGATTGTTTGGTTCCGACGATGACGGTGTCGGCATCCACGAAGGCCACGCCGGGAGCGTAAAAATGAATGTCGCGCACAGTATCGGTGCGATCCGTGCCCCTGAGATTCCCTTTGAATAACGCGGTGAAGCGCTGCTGAATCGCCTCGCGTCGTCCGTGAACGTGAATGCCGAACATGTTGGTAAAGTCACCATCCGGCGCGAAGGTGTTGGTGATGGCCTGAGCGTCCTGTTTGCTGAACGCAGTATAAAAATCGGCGAAGACCTGCTTGATCGCCGCGACGTCGGCCGGCGGGCCTGCGAATTTCTCCTGGGCAAGCGCGGAGCCGCCGTGTGCGAACAGAAGAAAGGCGGCAACGATTCTGATGTAACGACGCAGCGCCATGTCACCCTCCGCGGAACTGCACAACTCCGCGGCATGATACACGCGCCGATGGTTTTTTAGCTGATTTTTGAGAAGCGGCGGAAAATCTGGACCACAGCGGCAATATTGAACGCGACGAATCCGACGATAATGGCGAGTGTAGGGCCTGATGGAAGGTGCGGCGGAGGATTGAGGTTGGCGTTAATGGCGAGCCCCATGATCAAAACGAGGATGAGCAGAAAAGCGCATCCGTACCAGGCGAAGAACTTTTCGAAGTAGGCCATGGTTTCGGCGCGGCGTTCCGGCGCGAGCCAGTATTCTTTATTCGGGAGATTGATCCTTGCTGTCGAGGACTTGGCGATGGAGCGCGCCGGAAAAACCTCGACCACGGACGCGAGCGCGATGACCACGGCGTAAATCGCAAAAAAGGCCTGCTTGCTCATCCAACCGTTCGGAGCGCCGGAAGGTCCGAAGTGGGACGCGACTGTTTCCGGAAGCTGCGCGAAAGAGAAGACGCACTGCGCGATGGCCGCCAAAACAATTGCAACGAAGATGGTTCTCGGCAGGCGAGAGCCGGATTCAGTGCTCATGGGCTCCGGGGCGTGCATAGCGGCGCTGCGAAGATCGTCCACATAAATAGTTTGGGGATTCCGGCAACAGAAGGCAACAGCCGGCGAGTCCTGGTGCCTTCGAAGCAAACATCCGAAGATCCGCTTTCGCGCGAGAGCCGCGCGATTGAAATAGCTCGATCATCTGCTACGCTAGGCAGCTCCAGGAGGTTGCGGTGCCACTCGATCCGAAGCGAACCATTGCCGAATTGAAGGAGTTGCGCGAATTGACCGGCGATTCCAATGGCGCGCAACGCGTGGCCTGGACGCAGACCTGGCTCAAAGCGCGCGAGTGGTTTGCGGACAAGGTTGCGCCATTGCCCATCGAGCATCACTGGGACGCGGCGGGGAACAACTGGGTGACGCTAAAGGGCGAATCGCCGAAAGCGCTGCTGATTGGCGGGCATCTCGACTCTGTGCCGAATGGGGGCTGGCTCGACGGCGCGCTGAACGTGATGGCGGCGCTCGAGATTTTGCGGCGGATCAACGAGGAGTATCGCGGCAAGCCACCGGTGACAGTGCGCGTTGTGGACTGGGCGGACGAAGAAGGCGCGCGATTCGGGCGCAGTTTGCTGGGATCGTCCGCATTTGCCGGCACGGCGACGGTAGACGCTGATCGCGTGCGCACCGATCGCGAAGGCGTGCGCATGGACGAGGCGCTCGAGCGGTGCGGCGTGGAAATGGACGAGTTCGCCGAAACGACGCAGGAACAAAAACATGCGGGAGCCTACATCGAGCTGCACATCGAGCAAGGGCCGGTGCTGGAAAAACTGAACTTACCGCTGGGAGTAGTGCTGGGCACAAAGGGCGTGGAGCGCCATGCCATTACATTTCATGGGCAGGAAGCACACTCCGGATCGACGCCGATGAATGTGCGCCACGACGCGCTCGCCGCGTGCGCGAAGCTGGCGCTGGAGATTCGTCCCATCGCCATGAAACACGCGGACGCGGTTTGCACCATGGGCAGCGTGAAAACATTTCCGGGAATCGTGACGGCGGTGGTGGGGCGGTGCGAAGCGACGCTCGATCAGCGCGATCTGGACGCGCAGGTGCTGGCCAGCATGTTTCGCGAGGCGCGCGAAGCGAGCGAACGGTTTGCGAAAGAAGAGCGCTGCACGGTGGAATGGTCGCGCATCTGGCAGATTGAGCCGATCGCGTTCCATCCCAAGATGGTGGAATTGTGCGACGAGGCCATTCGCGAAACGGCAGGGAAGTCGCATCGCATGCCTTCCGGACCGCTGCACGATGCAGCCGAAGTTTCGCGCGCGGGGATTCCCACGGTGATGATGTTCGTGCAGTCAGTCGGGGGAATCAGCCACAACAAGATTGAGGACACCAAAGAAGAGCATCTGGAGCTGGCAGTGCGCGCGTTTGACCGGCTGGCTTCCAAGGCGATGGATTTCGTTGCGAACAGTTAGCCGCGGCTGCGCTTGTTATGGTGAGCCGCAGTGGCGAAGGGTAGCGATATGAAATGTAAGCTAGCGTTGAAGTGCAATTCTCTATTCCTTGCGGGGCTGTGTCTTTTCGCGAGTGGCGCCGCCTCGCCGCTTCGCGCGCAAACGCTCACGCCCCAGCAACAGCGGGCGCACGATATTTATAAAGAGCTGGTAGAGATCAATACGGTCACGCCGACGGGCGATACGGGCGTGGCGGCCGATGCCATGGCCGCACGGTTGAAGGCCGGAGGCTTCGCTGATTCGGACGTCTGGGTGTTCAAACCTGCGCCGC
>Ga0335085_10018150_pt1 | contig 10117 bp, 11 predicted proteins | sample Lox_Sample_45_FD_206712 | JGI IMG/M metagenome (GOLD analysis project Ga0335085, IMG submission 206712) | Soil microbial communities from Loxahatchee National Wildlife Refuge, Florida, United States - Lox_Sample_4.5 | ecosystem: Environmental > Terrestrial > Soil > Wetlands | place: USA... | reverse complement strand
CCGTGCGCTTGCCGCCGATATACTGGTCGATGGAGGCGACCTCGTCGCAGCGCAGCAGCAGCCCGGTAAGCGGCTCGCTGAGCCAGAGCACGGAGGCAAAGCCGCCGAAACCGGTGACGATCCCGACGGTTTTCGCCACCGCTTCCGGGGCGCCGAGCGCGGTCACCAGATTCATGCACAGGATGCCGACGAAGGAGCCGATCAATATCCAAAGCGTGATCAGCAAGATCGGCGAGACGGCAATGAGCGCAAAGCGCCAATTGGTGCGCAGCAGACGGCTAAAAGCACCGTTGAGCACGGCGACGCCGATGGTGCGGTACATCTGCACGATCTTCCACCACGGCGCGCGGCCCATATCGGCGCGCACGAGATCGTCGAAGCGCAGCAGCGTGTAGCGGGTTTCGACCCGCCAGCCCTCGCCTTGCGTGGACACCGGCCAACTCGCCGACGGGGCATCGCGCGCCGGCACCGCCGCGCCGACCTCGCCGCTCAACCCATAGAGCGCGCAGGCGCGCGCATGCTCGCGGCGAAATCCATCGTGAATGTCGTTCGGACCGCGCGGGTCATAGCCCTGCACGTGGAAAACCAGCCTGCGATGGACCTGCACGCGCGCCTAGTCCACGTCGAGGGGTTCGCTGCCGGACGGCTTGCCGGAAGAGTCGAGCGTGATCTTTTCCACGCGTGCTTCGGCCTGGCGCAACAGTTCCTCGCAGCGCTTCTTGAGTGCCTCGCCGCGCTCATAGATCGCGACCGACTCCTCGAGCGGCACTTTGCCCTCCTCGAGCCGCTTGACGATCGATTCAAGCTCGTCGATCGCCCGCTCGAAGGGCATTTTCTTCACGTCGGAATTGGCGGTCTCGGCCATTGATGACAACTTGCCCGGAATGCTCGACACTGACGATAGCGCAGTTCCGCGGGAGCACCTAGCAGATGGCCGATCTTAAAGACAAGATTGTGTTGGTGACCGGAGCGGCGGGCGCCATCGGCGCCGCGGTGATCGCGGCGCTCGCACGCGCCGGCGGCACGGCGATTGCTTCGGATCTCGCGGGCGATGTGACGCTCGATGTGACCGCGGAGACCGACTGGCAGCGGGTGACCGACGAAATCGAGAGCAAATATGGCCGCCTGGACGGGCTGGTGAACGCCGCCGGCATCGTCGCGCTCGGCACCGTCGAGCAGCTCGATTTCGCCACCTGGCGCAAGGTGCTCGCCGTCAATCTCGACGGCGCCTTTCTCGGCTGCAAATACGCAATGCCGCTGTTGCGCAAGCGCGGCGGGTCGATCGTCAACCTGTCGTCGGTCTCCGGTCTCGTCGGCGGGCACAATCTTGCCGCCTATAACGCCTCGAAGGGCGGGCTGTCGCTGCTCACCAAGTCGGTCGCGCTCCACGGCGCGCGCCTGACGCCGCCGGTGCGCTGCAATGCGGTCTGTCCGGCCTTCGTCGAGGGGCCGATGGTCGATGGCCTCGCGCAGGGCGCGCGCGATCCGCAAACGGCGAAACAGAAAATGAGCCGCGAAGTCCCGCTGCAGCGGTTCGGCCAACCGGCGGAGATTGCCGATCTCTGCGTTTATCTCTTGTCGGAAGCCGCGAGCTTCATCACCGGCGCCAATCTGCCGATCGACGGCGGGCTCACGGCGTGACGCGCACGGCCTATCGACAGGCGCGGAATTAGGATCGAATGTCCGTTCCGCCGGGCGACGGACCCTGTTAGCCTTTGTCGGGCATCAGTCCACACCGTGGACAATCCATTTCGCGCATTCTGAATGCCTTAGAACCGGCCTTCGGCGGTTTTGCCAGTCGATCGAATCAGGACGCGCTGTCTTTGATAAACGGAGTCCGTCATGTTCGACATCCGTCTCAACGATGAGCAGCGCGCGTTCCGGCAATTGGCACGCGATTTCGCCGAGCAGGAGATCAAGCCGGTCGCGCTCGATCTTGACAGCCGGCCGAACTGGGAAGACCGCATTCCGTGGGACATTCTACGAAAGGGCTCTCAGCTCGGCTTTCGCACCTTTGCGCTGCAGGAGGACAATGGCGGCGCGGGCGCCTGCGACCATCTCACCGCCTGTCTGATCGCCGAAGAGCTGGCCGCCGGCGACATCGGCACCGCCTATTACTTCATGCTGACGGCGCGACGCGCACGCGACTGGTTCGAGCTGCGCATGACGCAAGAGCAGCGCGACTATTTCCTGCCCCGGTTCCTGAACGACGACACCTACTTTACGACGGTTGCCATCCACGAGCCCGATACGGACCTCGGTTTCGACTATTACGCCGAGACGCCGGCAAATGCCGCCTTTCGGACGCGCGCAATTGAACAGGCCGACGGTTCCTGGATCATCAACGGCGCCAAGAACTTTCAGACGGTCGGTTATCTTGCCAAGCTGCTCGTGGTCATGGCGCAAACGGCCGATGGCCCCAAGGCGTTTCTCGTCGAGGGCGATTCGCCCGGCCTCGTGCGCCATCCCATGTCAAAGATCGGCCGACGCGTCGGCGACAATGCGGAAATCTTCTTCGACAATGTGCGGGTGCCGAAGGGCCGCATCTTGGGGCCGCCGCCGCCGGGGCGCACCGACATGGGCACGCTGGTTACCATCGCCGCATTGACGCTCGGGCTTGGCCGCGCGGCGCTCGAGGAAACGATCAAATATACGCAGCAGCGCGTTTCCGGCGGCAAGCCGATTGCGCGGCATCAGGCCGTCGGTCTCGATCTTGCCGAAATGGCAACCAACCTCGAGGCGGCGCGGCGGCTGATCTGGACGGCGGCGTGGGCCAAGGATCACCCGGAAGCATTCGCTGACGGCGGCGCCGACCCGCAGCCTTACGAGTTCATGGCGACGGTGTTTACCGGCAATGCCGTGCAGCGATTGACGGAGCAGGGCATGGAACTGTTCGGCGGCATGGGCGTCATCTCCGGCATGCCGATCGAGAAATACGTTCGCGACGCGCACATCCAGAAGCACATCTCGTTCCAGGTGCCGTTCAAGTTCCGTATCGCGGAAACGCTGACGGGCTTCAAGCGCAAGGCCGGTCCCTTGCTTATCGGTGGCAACTAGGCACGCGCGAACTTCGGCGCGCCCCGCGCTCAGCCGCCCATCAGCGCGCTGACATGGGCGGCGACCGAGCGCGAGAGGCCTTGCAGGTCGTAGCCGCCTTCTAGCAGCGAAACGATGCGCCCCTGCGCGCACGCGCCGGCAACGTCCATCAGCTTTTTGGTGACCCAGGCGTAGTCCGCCTCGACCAGATTGAGATTGGCGAGCGGATCGCGCGTATGCGCGTCGAAGCCGGCGGAAATGATCAGGATATCCGGCTTGAACTCGCGCAGGCGCGGCAGGATCGCGGTTTCGAACGCCTCACGGAAGACGTCGCCGCCGTCGCCGGCCGAGAGCGGCGCGTTGACGATGGTGTCGAAGTCGCCGCGCTCGCTCGCCGCTCCGGTGCCGGGATAAAGCGGCATCTCGTGCGTCGAGCAGTACATCACCGATTTGTCCGCCCAGAAAATGTCCTGCGAGCCGTTGCCATGATGCACGTCGAAATCGACGATCGCCGCGCGCTCGGCCTGATAGCGGTTCTGCGCGTAGCGCGCCGCGATCGCCGCATTGTTGAACAGGCAGAAGCCCATCGGCCGCGCCGTCTCGGCGTGATGACCGGGCGGGCGAATGGCGACAAAGGCGTTCGCCGCCTTCTGGTTCATCACCTCATCGACCGCGTGCATGGCGCCGCCGGCCCCGCGCAGCGCCGCTTCGAAACTGCCCGGCGACATCGAGGTGTCGGCGTCGATGTGCACCAGACCTTCCGCCGGCGAAGCGTCACGGATCGCTTCGACATATTCCATCGGATGGGCGAGGGCGACGACGTCGAGCGGCGCGCGCGGCGCTTGTTCGCGCGCCAGAATGTGAAAGCGCTCGTCCTCCAACGCCTGTTCGATGGCACACAGGCGGTCCGGCCGCTCGGGATGACCACCCGGGGTCAAGTGATTGAGGCAAGCGGGGTGACTGAGGAAGACGGTGGACATTGACTGCTTTTAACGCGCCGAGGTCACCGCCGGCTAGGCCTTTGCCTTCAGGCTCACCGAAGGCGGTGGCGGGATATTGTCGGGCACGAAGAAGTCGACCTGCAGCGGCTGGCTCGGATCGACCCGATACGGGTCGAAATCGCTGACGCCTTCGCCGGCGAGGAAAGTGTCGTCGATGAGGAAGTTCCCGCTAAAGCTCACCGGTTTGTGGAAGATGCGGTAGGCGGCCTCGGCGAGAATTTCCGGTTTGCGCGACATGCGCATGATGGCATCGCCGCCGAGCAGGTTCTTGATCGCCGCCGTGGCGATGGTGGTGCGCGGCCACAGCGCGTTGACCGCGATCTTGCCGCGGGTTTCGCCGGCGAGCCCCAGCACCACGAGGCTCATGCCGAACTTCGCTATGGAATAGGCGGTGTGCGGGGCAAACCATTTGGTCTGCATGTCGAGCGGCGGCGACAGCATCAAGATGTGCGGGTTGGCGGATTTTTCCAGATAGGGCAGGGCGAATTTCGACACCACGAAAGTGCCGCGCGCGTTGATCCCAAACATCAGATCGAAGCGCTTCATGTCGGTCTGGGCGACCGGCGTGAGCGAGATCGCGCTGGCATTGTTGACCACGATGTCGATGCCGCCGAATTTGGCGGCGGTTGCATCGATCGTCGCCTTGACCGAAGCGTCGTCGCGCACGTCGACGGCGAGCGGCAGAGCATGGCCGCCGGCCGCATCGATGGCGGCAGCGGCGCTGTGGATGGTGCCTTCGAGCTTGGGATGCGGCTCGACGGTCTTTGCGGCGATGGCGATGTTGGCGCCGTCGGCGGCCGCTTTCATGGCGATGGCAAGGCCGATGCCGCGCGACGCGCCGGTGATGAATAATGTTTTGCCTTTGAGCGACATTTATCCCGCCTGCTTGGTGAGGTTTTGGCCGATGCCGATCAGATGGCCATCGGGGTCGCGAATGTCGAAATCGCGACAGCCGTAGTCCTGGTCTTCGATGGCTCGGTCGATTTTGCTGCCGCGACTCTGCACATCGGCATACATCGCATCGACGTCATCGACATAGATGTAGAGCGCCCAATATTGGTTGAGCGGGATTGGGTGCTGGGTGCGGACCTGATCGAGAAATACGGTCACTCGGTCGCGGCAGCAGATGCAGAAGGTCGGCGGTTGACCGTAAAAATAGCCCTGCCGGAAGCCGAGTTGCTCGCGGTAGAACTTTTCGCTGGCGACGACATCGCTCACTTCGATGGTGGTGGCGCTGTCGATGAACTTCACCATGGCTGGCTCCCTCTTCGGGATTTACCGCTTCCGCGTCATGAACGCCTCGAACGCAGCGCGTGCTTCCGCCGATTGCAGGCGCGTCTTGAACAGCTCGGCCTCCGCGTCGATGCGCGCGATGATGTCGTCCGGCGCGCCGCGTATCAAGCGGCGTGAAGCGAGCACGCCCTGCGGCGGCAGCGCGGCGATTTCGCGCGCCGCCTTCAGCGCTTCGGTTTCGACGGCGTCGGCGGCGACAACGGAATTGACGATCCCGGCGGCCTTGGCGTCGTCGGCACCGAGCGTTCGCCCCATCACCAGCAGCGAGAAGGCACGGCGCTCGCCCATTAGCCGCGGCGCCAGCAGGCTGGAGGCGGCTTCCGGCACCAGGCCGAGGCCGACGAAGGGCGTCGAGAAGCGCGCATCGCTTGCCGCCACCACGTGGTCGCAATGCAACAGCATGGTGGTGCCGACGCCGACTGCGTTGCCGCGCACGGCGGCGACGAGCGGCAAGTCGCAGCGCGCCAGGGCGTAAAGAAAGCGCAGGATCGGCGCACCGAGCACGCCGCTGCCCATCGCCATGGCGAGGAAATCGCCGATGTCGTTGCCGGCGCAGAAACCGTTGGGCGCGCCGGCGATGACGAGGCAGCGCAGCGCCGGATGCTGCGCCACGCTCTCGATGCCTTCCGCCATTGCGTCGTACATGGGAAGCGTCAGCGCGTTCTTCTTGTCCGGCCGGTTCATGCGCACCATGCGCACCGGCCCGTCGTCGCTGATGATGACGAGCTCGGTCATTCGGCCAGCGCGGCTTGCGCGCTGGTGATGCTGTCGGCGCCTTCGGTGACGCTGCGTTCGAGACTCGCGGCCTGCACCGCGATGTTGTCGGCGAAGAAGCGCGTCAGCGCGATGCGTCCGGCGCCGTCGCCGCTGTCGCGCAAGGCGGCGAGCGCCTGCGTGGCGAGCATGCAGCCGCCGGCCGCCTGGCCGAACAGTCTGAGATAAGGCGTCGCCCCGGCGAGCGCCGCATCGGCGGATATCTGCGCCAGCAGCCACTGCGTCGCGCGTCCGAGGCTGTCGACGGTCTCGCCCAGTCGCGCTGCGGTGTCGCCGAAGGCCGGCGCATTGCTCGCCTTCACCGCGGTAACGGTCGCGCGCAATTCCTCGAGATAGCCGGCGACGACCTTGCCGCCCTCCATCGGCAGCTTGCGCGTCACCAGGTCGATGGCCTGGATGCCGTTGGTGCCTTCGTAGATCGCCGCGATGCGGGCGTCGCGATAATGTTGGGCGGCGCCGGTCTCTTCGATGAAGCCCATCCCGCCGTGCACCTGCACGCCGAGCGAGGCGACCTCGATGCCGATATCGGTGGAGAAGGCCTTGGCGACCGGCGTGAGCAGCGAGGCGCGCTGGTCGCCGGCCTTGCGCGCGGCTTCCGTCTTGCCGCGCATTGCGCGGTCGATGGCGACCGCCGTGGCGTAGCAGATGGCGCGCGCGGCGGCGGTCGAGGCGCGCATGGTGAGCAGCATGCGTTTGACGTCGGGGTAATTGATGATGGCGCCGGCCGAGCCCTGCTTGCGCTCGCGCGCATAGGCGAGCGCCTGCTGGGTCGCGAGTTCCGCGATGGCCACGCCCTGCAGGCCCACGGCCAGCCGCGTGCGGTTCATCATCGTGAACATGCAGTGCATGCCCTTGTGCTCTTGCCCGATGAGGAAGCCGACGGCGCCGCCCTTATCGCCATAGACCATGGTGCAGGTGGGCGAGGCGTTGATGCCGAGTTTGTGCTCGATCGAATGGCAGCGCACGTCGTTGCGCGTGCCGTCAGGCAGCACCTTGGGGACGAGGAACAATGACAGGCCTTTCGTGCCCGGCGACGCATCGGGCAGGCGCGCCAGCACGAAATGGATGATGTTATCGGTGAGATCGTGCTCGCCATAGGTGATGAAGATTTTCGAACCGCTGATGCGATAGCTGCCGTCGGGAGCGCGCTCGGCCTTGGTGCGCAGCGCGCCGACATCGGAGCCGGCCTGCGGCTCGGTGAGCTGCATGGTGCCCATCCACTCGCCGCTGATGAGCTGGTTCAAATAGCGCGACTTGAGCTCGGCGCTGCCGTGCGAGGCCAGCGCGTCGATCGCCGCCATCGTCAACACCGGGCCGATGCCGAAGGCCATGGAGGCGGAATTCCACATCTCGATGCAGGCGGCGTTGAGCGCGTGCGGCAGGTCCTGGCCGCCGAATTCGGCGGGCGCGGCGACGCCGTTCCAGCCGGCCGCGGCCCAGGCGGCGTAGGCGTCTTTCCAGCCCGGCGGAGTGGTGACGGCGCCGTCCTTGAACGGCGTGCCGGCCTTGTCGCCGACGCGGTTGAGCGGGGCGATCACTTCGCCGGCGAAGCGGCCAGCCTCGTCCAGCACCTGATCGACCATCTGCTCGTCGAGGTCGCCGTAAAGCCCGTCCGCCAGCGCCGCTGTCATGCCGGAGGCGTGCTTGAGGGCGAAGGCGATGTCGGCAATGGGAGCGCGATAGGTCATGGCGCATCCTAACCGGGGCGGGGACCGGGTCAACGCAACCGCGAAACCGCCTCGTTTTCGGCTATAGAAGGAGCGCGACAAGCGTTGATCGGGCGGCAAGCGAACGCTATGGTCCGCGCCGCGCCGGCGACACGTGACGACGCAGGCGGTTTCTCAACGGTATTGGGGCGTAGCCAAGCGGTAAGGCAGCGGATTTTGATTCCGCCATTCGGAGGTTCGATTCCTTCCGCCCCAGCCAAGCCCGCGCCTTGACGCGTGGCGCTCATCCGCAGCGCGGAACCGGCGGTCAGGCGCTCTTGGCGGCGACTTCGCGGACGTGTTTGGCGAAGGAGGGATCAAATTCGCAAAGCGCGTGCCTGATTCCCTCCTTGGTGCGCAGGGCAGCCTGGCCTTCCAGCACGGGCTGGCCGCAGTCGAGGCACTGCCCGAGCGTCGCCACGAATTTCCTCTTGCGCATTTTCTCCGCCGAAACCTGTTCGTTTTCCGTTGGCATGATTGGCCCCTATCGCTGCAACTGCAATTGGATCTAGGCACGCGCCGGTTTCAGGCGGCCCGCCTCGGTTTCCCGTTCCCAGCGCAGAATCGTTCTTTCCAACGCCTGAAACTTGGTTTCGATCGCGCCGTTGAACAACGGGTCCTTGCGATCGTTGACGCGCGCATCGATGGCCGCCCAATCTTCCGGGCGCAGACGCTGAAGCGCGGCCGGAAACAGCAGCCGCTCCTCCTTCTCCATGTGCTGACGCTGATATTTGATGAAATCGTGCACGATGCTGTGAAACGTCTGCCTTAGCACTTCACGGCCGGCGAGCACGTCCTCGACCGTCTCGACGAGTTGGCGCAGGCGCAAGCCTTCCGCGTCGTGCTCGGCTTCGACGTCGCCGATGCGGCCGGCGGCGGCCGGATCGCGCTGCTTCAGCTTCTCGTAGACGAGGTCTTCTTTCGGATGATGGCAGTCCTCCGGGTAGTCCTGGAAATATTCGATGACGGCGCGCAGGATTTCGTAGTCGGGCACTTCGCTACGGTCGAAAACCTCCAACTCATGCTCCAGCACCAGGAGCAGTTTTTCGATGTTGCGATGCTCTTCAAGCAGAATCTGGATGATGTTTGACATCGATCGATCTCGGCCGCTTGCTCGCTTAAGGGAAATTCGCGGCGGGGCGTCAGCGTCCCCCCATGCGACATGCATCCGCTTAGCTTGCACTAAAGATTAATGCCATTTCCGCGCTGGTCTTTGCGCTATGTCAAAACAGCATTTGACCCGATCCATTAGGTGTTTCGCGCGAATTCCGTTCACGCTCGCGAGCCGGACCGATGACCGAAACAAGACCCGCGGCAGGCTTCAAAATTTTGGCCCGCGAAGACTTCTCCGATGTGACCTATTCTCTCGTCGTCCATCACCCGCTGATGGCGAAGGCGGCGCAACCCGGGCAATTCGTCATCGTGATGTCGCACGAGTCCGGCGAGCGCATTCCGCTCACCATCGCCGACTTCGACCGCAGGAAGGGCACCGTCACGCTGGTGGTGCAGGCGGTCGGCAAGTCGACCAAGGAAATGCAGCAGACCTGCAAGGTGGGCACTACGCTCTACGGCATCGTCGGCCCGATGGGCATTCCAAGCCCGCTCAAAGGCAAGAAGAAGGTCGTCTGCGTCGGCGGCGGCCTCGGCGTCGCGCCGATCTATCCGCAGGCGCGCGGCTTCAAGGAAAACGGCGCCTATGTGATCGGCATTCTCGGCTTCCGCAACAAGAGCCTGATCTTCTGGGAAGACAAATTCCGCGCCTGTTGCGACGAATTGATCTTGTGCACGGATGACGGCTCCGCCGGCATGAAGGGGTTCGTCAGCGACGGCATCAAGCGTGCGATCGAAGGGCACAAGGACATCGACGAGGTCGTCGCCATCGGCCCGCCGATCATGATGAAAGTCTGCGCCGAGACGACGCGCCCGCACAAGATCAAGACCATCGTCAGCCTCAACCCGATCATGGTGGACGGCACGGGCATGTGCGGCGGCTGCCGCGTCAAGCTCGACGACGAGGTGAAGTTCGCCTGCGTCGACGGTCCGGACTTCGACGGGCACAAGGTCGACTTCAACGACTTGATGATGCGGCTCAAACGCTACGCGGAAGAGGAAAAAGCCGCGCTCAATCGCTGGTCGGATAACTGCCGGATGATGGAGCAGGCGGCCGTGCTGGCGACGCCGGAGGCCGGCGAATCGGCGTCGCTCCCGGATCCCTTCGAGGAGACGCTCGGGGGATGAATTGCCCTTTGCTCGAGACATTCTAGGCGCAAGAGATTTGTAAAATGGCGAAGACCGCGAAGAAGAAAA
>Ga0335085_10018149_pt1 | contig 10117 bp, 7 predicted proteins | sample Lox_Sample_45_FD_206712 | JGI IMG/M metagenome (GOLD analysis project Ga0335085, IMG submission 206712) | Soil microbial communities from Loxahatchee National Wildlife Refuge, Florida, United States - Lox_Sample_4.5 | ecosystem: Environmental > Terrestrial > Soil > Wetlands | place: USA: Florida... | reverse complement strand
GACGGACCACGGCGATAGCGGCTTTGACGGCTCATACGCGCAAGCTCAGGACCGGGCGAGAAGAGCCCTGAAGTGTAGCATGGCAGCCAGGCGCCGCTCTGATCAGCTTTAATTGCTCGGAGAGGCCGCGTAGCGGTGTGGAGTGGGCGCCGCCGAAAGGACCCATGTACAGAACGTGGATATTTGAATGGGATCTCCGCGCGGGCAGCTTATTTAGCCAGGTGACGCTCATAGGCCTTCCAGATCTCCGAGGCTGCAGCATCGTAGCGCTCTCTACTGCCACAGTTCTCAGCGCCGAAATCAGCCACAAATACTTCAAATAACAGATCCTGCAGCGCATTAAGGCGTTCAGCCTCTCGGATGCGCGATAGAAAGGCGTCCACTTCTGGATCGTACTCGCCGGTATTATGTCTGCCGCCAAGTTCCATGGGGTTGTGCCGGAAGAGAATATCCCTCACGGCGCGGTAGAAACTACCGTACTCTTTCTGAAGCAGACGATGCTGCTGGCGATCTCCGGTTTCGTACGGCATAGCTCACTTTAAGAGAGCAGTCCATTGACTGCCCGAGTCTTTCCCCCGCCCCTTTCAATTATCTGTGGTGAATTTTCAGAGAAACCCAGGGTCAACAACTCGCGAACCCTGGTTACAATTGAGCTCCGGTTGCGCGCGGCGGCTTAGGTCCCTTCAGTTTTCTGCGTAGGGCCTGGCTGCGCTCGCGGCGGGCTAACTTGCCCTTGCGCTCGCGGTTGAATCGCGCTTTATCTCCATTGAAAGCTGACATGATGCCCCAAGAGTAGCAGATTCCAGGTGGGTACCGCAGGGAAAACACCAACCTCTCGGCGGATTTGCACAACGCCGGTCTGACGGAAGCCACGTTCGGCGGCGCCATTCCGTGCGCCGCTGAATTTTGGGGAAGAACCCGAGAGGCGACGCACAGGACGTATTGCTGGATTGGACAAAGCTGCCGGGCATCCATGATCCCGGATAATGTGCTTTGCTCACGGGCGATGTCTATTCGGCCCTTGGCCGTAAGCTGACGGCGCTCCACTTTTATATTCAGGTGCCGCAGTTGGCGCGTGAGGTCCGTTCTAAAGATTCAGGGGAGCATACGGTACTAGCACGCGGACAGTAGTCCTGGACTTGCGATCTTCTTTTGGGAAAACAAGCCGGGATGCACCGTTCTGGACGCCAGGGACAAAATGAAGCGCTACGAGTCGTTAGGCGCTACAAAGGCCCGATCGATCTGCTATTGACCGATGTAATCATGCCAGTGATGAATGGTCACCCATTGGCGATGCGTGTGAAAGCGATCAGTACGCGAACGAAGGTTCTATACGTCCGGCTATAAGGATGACGTCCTGGCCATCCACGGCATTCCGAAACCGGAAATCGACTTCGCTTACGCCTATCGAGCTGGCCGTGAAGGTGGAGACGATATTGTCGACCGACCAGGAAGATGCCAACTGAATCCGGCGAGGCTCGCCGAAAGATCGTTCCTGGAAATCCTTCGAAATCCTGCCATCCTTAAAGAAATCGACTCCCCGCCCGAGGCCGGCAAAGCCTTGATGTTCGCCCTTGCCAAGGATCTCGCTGGCAATGGCGAGCGCCTGCGTTCCTCGACACTGTCCCCAATTTGTGATGCCTGGGTGACAGGGTATCCGGACTCCGTTTGCGAATCGTGACCTCTGCGATGCTACTCTGGGCGGAAGGAGATCGAACGGTGGTCGGGGCAATGGTGCGGGCGCGTGGCTTTGCGCCCTGGTCCACGCCCCGGCCGGAACTCGACGCAGTCTGGTAGCGGCAGGAACGCAGGGGCTGGCTTGAAGAACTTATGAAACGGGGAGTAGTATTGGCTTTCTTGTGGTCCTCTGCTGTACTGCCGTGGGGTCCTTTGAAGGCTCAGCCAACACAGGCGCCCGCCACGGCTGACCAGGTCACTTATTTTCGCTTTATGCTGCTGGGACTTGCGAGTCCTGACTTCAGCCCTGACGTCGTCGCCGCCTATCAACACGCTCTGATTATCCAACACGGGCTCAATAATCAAGAAATATCGAGCATCACCGAGGCAGCCAGTACGCTGCAGGCGCTACTTAGACCGATGAAACAAACCATAGCCCAGATCGTGGAGGGTAAACAGACTTTATCCCAAAGTGATATTCTCGCTCTTCAATCCCTGGCCTCGGAACGGGAGCAATTGATCGCAAGCCTTGCTAACCAGATTCTCGGTTCTCTGCGCCCACGGACGACTCAAAGCTTTCGAACGGCCGCCAACCTAGTGGCCGCAGCGATTAGCAGCCAAGCGGAGACACAGATTCCAACACCGGTGAAATCCTCTTTGGCGGCTGCCACTCTGCCGCCGCCAGCCCAGGTGAGTTCGCTGGCTGCTCTCCAGGATTGCATCGGGCCTGATGGCGGCAGGCTTGGTTATTCATCCATTTGTCAACTTACTCCCGGAACCTACGCAGTTCCGTTTACCAATAGTAGCGGCTCTCCGCAGGGCCAACTTGTGATCTATCGGTCCGGCATCGTGATTGAGGGAATGGAAAGTCCGTCCGACACCACCATCCAGCGCGGCTCCTCGTCCGCGAAATGGCTGATGGAGGACTGTGTCCCCAATCCCAACGACCCAAGCTGTCCGTCTGCCATCACGAACGTCGCGGTAAAGAATCTTACCTTCGATGGAAATCGCTACGGCGCCAGTTTGGACTGTCTCGCCGTGAATGCTCCTTATTCTGATGTAACTCTCACTCAAGGTGGAAAGTTCTCCGTACAGTCCGTAGCGTTCATCAACTCTCCCGGCACGGCGCTTGAGCTGGCCGGATCGTCGACTGTTTCCTACTCATATTTCGGTTGGGGCGGTTATGGCTATGACCCCTCCCGATCTCCGGGCACCGAGACGGCGCAGCAGAGCGCCACCCGGTCTACAGCGGTGTTTCTTTCTGGAACCGGAGGCGGAGCTTACTGCAACGCCATCGCATTTGCGGGGACCGCGGGAATCAACCTGACGGGAACGGGACTTTACGTTTACGGCAACTTTCTTCACAATAACCGCTACGAGATGCCCGATGGCCAGGGGGGCCAGATCTATGTCGACGGCAGCAGCCGGAACGCGCGAGTTGTAGGGAATGTGATCGATGGCAACTACTGGCAAACAGGCCCCAGCACCAGCCTGGCTACGGGTTGTCTCGCTGACCAGAGTGGGATTGAAGCTCCGTATGGCGTCGAAGCATATGGATCGGGCCATGGCTTCTATAACAACCAGGTCGAGCATCACACCGGAACGGGTATGGTGTTTGGGGGCAGCAATCCGACCTCGGATATCACTATTTCGAGTTCTAACCCCTGGGACTCTCAGGATCCGGCTCGATCGATTGAGGCGAATTCCAGTGGAATATGGTTCCTGGGACCCCACATTTTCGACTTTCCCGATCCTACCCACGGAGTAACATTGGACGACATAGTGGTTCAAGATAACACCAATTTTGGGGTAATCCTGGACGGGACGTCCAATGATCAGTCCTATACGGGATTTGTCAACGGCTCTTGTATCACTGGCAACGGAACCAATGTGTATGCTCCCGGTGCAACGTTAAGCAGTTCCTCGCCAGACAGGGCTGACCTCCCATTCAAACAGCGAGAACACGCGGTAAGTTGCGTAAGAAGGGGATTGCACGGCGAGTCAGGTCAGGAGTAAAAGCCGCCGGGAGCACCTGGTTGGGGAGGGCCGCTGGCTAGCGGGAGGCGAGCAGGAGGATCTCGCCGGATTTTCCATCGGAGCTGCGCCACACACTACAACTTAAAATCTACAGCAACCATCCCCAAAGGGGACCCTTGATGGACAGTTACGTAAGTTTCTTGAGTTACGTCAGGCGCCATACCGATAAGAGAATATCCGAGACGTCCTCCTGCTCGCTTCCTGCATCCCACAGCGCCCGAGTTAATGGGACGATACGCGACTGTGTGAATGCTGATGCGATGGTTGAGCAGCTCACCGTGATTGCCTCCCTGTTCGACACCGACGGCAATTTCGTCACCGGGAAGGAATGTAGAGATCGACTTCAAGTTGAAGGACGATACCTTTCAGCAGGCTCTCCGCCCGCACGACTGCCGACCTCACCCTGAGAGCGCCTCCGGGCAAATACTTTCTTCGCGGCGTGGTAACCGAGGCCAATCAGGGCAATTACACTGCATCGTCGCAGCCAGTCAATGTGCAGTGAATCGGGGAAAGCCTGGTGACTGCTATTTAAAAACGATGGATCCGAAATCGCCCAGGAACTTACGCCAGATGAACCAGAAATGGGCGCCGGGCTCGGTGTGGAACGTCGCTGGCAAACCGGCTTTCTGAGCAGCCGCGAACAACGTTTTGGATCCATTGAGCGCCATGTCCGTCGTGCCTGCGCCAATCCAATACTGCTTCACGCCTCCGGCATTCACCTTTTTGAGCGTATTCACGTACTCCTCAGTATCCTGGCCGCCGGCGCTCCAAACCGCGATCCATCCGAAGAAGCCCGGGTTATTGTTCGTGGCCATAGTTGTGTGGCCCCCACCCATCGAAAGACCGGCAATTGCCCGGCTGTCCTTCCTGGGGATGGCCCGGAAATTCTTCTCGATGAAGGGAACAATCTCCTTGACCAGACTGTTTGGGTAAGAACCCTGGTAAACCTGCGGCATGCCCCGTCCCGGAGCGGGTGCCGATCCCGGAGCACTCGCGCCGCGTCCCATGCCGAGGCCTCCCTGCGCGGCCTGAACCGGCGGCGGCGCCGGCGCGGTAACGGATTGCCGGGGTGGTGTGGGCCCGTAGGCGTATCCCTGCGACACGATCTGCGTTGGGTTGCCGTTCGGCATGACGACAATCATCGGCCGGGCTTTGCCCTGCGCGATGAGGTTATCCAGGATCACGTTCGCGCGTCCCATGGTGGTCCAGGCGTCTTCATCGCCGCCGCCGCCATGCAGCAGGTAGAGCACCGGGTATTTTGTCTTGCTCGATTCATACCCGGGGGGCGTATACACGTACATGCGGCGCCCCTTCTGCTTCAGAATCTCGGAGGAATACCAGACAGCCTGGACCGTCCCGTGCGGAACGTCGGGCTTAAAATCCCAGAGGTCCGATGCCGGCCCGGAGATCATCAACAAATTGTCATAGCGGTTGCCGTCGCGCTGGTACTCACCGTTACCGGGGTCCATTACTTTCACGCCATCCACGCTAAATGAGTAACCCCAGAGTTGGTCGCCCAAGGGGCCCACGGTCACCGACCAGATACCCTCATTGTCCTTGGTCATCTGGATGTTCCTGCCACCGTCCCAGTTGCCGTTCAGCAGAACTTCACCGGCTTTAGGCGCCCGCAAACGGAACGTCACCTTCTTGTCGGGCAGAACCTCCGGGGATACCACCCGGGGAAGCTGGGCTTGCCCGCCCCGTCCGGCGGCCTGGCCAGCCGCCTGTGGGGAGAAACATACGCTGGCGCAGACAAGCGCCAAGGTAACTGTAGTTAGTCTGGATGTCATGCTCATCGTTCTGTCCTCGTTATTGAATTCGTCCTTACCACGTCACATTGGAAACACTCCGAAGATGACGCAGGCCACCGTCATCAAAACGGACGCGCCGAAAAGAAACGGCGCCGCGAATTTCTGGTGGTCGCCGAGTTCCACTCCGGTTAATCCGACAATCAGAAACGTCGCCGGAGTCAGCGGGCTTACCGGAAAACCGGTAGTCATTTGTCCCAGAACGGCCGCCTGCGCCATGTGAACCGGCGCGACGCCGAACGTCCGGCTAACTTCGGCCAGGACCGGAAGCACGCCGAAATAGAAGGAGTCCGGGTCGAAAAGTAGGCTGAGTGGCATCGAAGTTACGCCAAGGACCACCGGCAAGTGGGCGCCGGAACCGTGCGGCGCGGATGCGACCGCGGCGTTCGCCATGGCAGCCAGCATTCCGGACTCGCGCATGATCCCGGTGAAAGCGCCCGCGGAGAAAAGCACTCCCGCCATCATCAGCGCAGCCTTCGCGTGGGCGTCGATCCGCTCGCGCTGCAAATGCAGATCGGGATAATTGATGTGCAATGCGAGCACGACCCCCGCCATGAAGACGGCAATCGGCTCGATCTTGAACCAGATCATTGCGGCAAACAACACCAGGGTCAACCCCAAGTTGATCCAGACGCGCCGCGGCCGGCGAAGCGCCAGTTGCTGCTTATCGATCTCGCGGCGCAGAACTTGCCTTGAACTACTCTCGGCGAGACCAAGCCTTCTGCCTTCCCGTCTGCCGAGCCACCATGCGCACCCAAAGACGAACGTCAGCCCCACGATCTGCACGGGAACGAGCGGGTTGAAAATCGAGGCCACGGGGATCTTCAACGAAGCGGCGGACCGGATCATCGGCCCCGTCCACGGCAGGAAATTCACGCCGGCGGCCATGGAAGCCGCGCACGCCAGCACTCGCTTATCCATGCCGAGCCGCTGGTACAACGGCAGCATCACCGGTATCGTAACCAAAAACGTGACGGCTCCGGAGCCGTCGAGATGGACAAGCAAGGCGAGAAGCGCCGTGCCCGCCACGATCCGCGGCGGGTTGCTTCCAACAGCTACCAGGATGCGGTCGATGATCGGGTCGAGCATCCCGGCATCTGTCATGATCCCGAAATACACAATGGCGAAAATGAACATTCCCGCTACCCCGGAAACGCTCTGAACTCCGTGCAGAATGAAGCCGGCTGTCTTCAAACCGAACCCGCCGATCAATGCCGCCAGCACCGGGATGGCGATGAGCGCAGCCAGGGGCGTCATTTTCCTGGTGAGTATGACCGCCAGCAAGACTAAAACTGTCGCAAATCCCAGGAAGGCCAGCATCTATCCGCCGCTCTCGGGTGCTTTCGATCCATAGACAATCGATCTTTCCGCAAGCGAGTCGATGTCCTCGCCATTTAATCCCAGCAATTCCTTCAAAACCCCGTGTGTATGCTGTCCCAACAGAGGTGCTGATAATGCCGGCCCGCCCGGAGTTTCGGACAGCTTCACCGGCGTGCCGGTAACGCGGTGGCGGCCGGCGGTGGGATGGTCCATTTCCGGGAACATGCACCTCACTGCAGATTGAGGGTGCGTTGTAACGTCTTCGAAGTCACGGACCAGCGAAGCCGGAATCCCGGCCCCCTGTAGCCGGGTGATCCATTCCGCTACCGGGCGGGCGCGGAAAACGTCTTCCAGCAGCGGTTCGAGCGTTTCCCTGTTTCGGATCCGCTCCGCGTTGGTGGCGTACTCGGGACGCCGCTCCAGATCGGGCCGCTCGACCGCCCGGCAGAAAGCCGACCAGAGTTTCTCGCTGCCCACGGCAATCGCCACCGCACGATCTTGCGTGTGGAAGACGCGATACGGAACCACCGTCGGAAATGCCGTGCCCATCGGCGCCGGCACTTCGCCGGAGCCGAGATAGCTCATGTAGTTCGAACTCATCGTGGAGATCATGCTATCCAGCATGGCGACGTCCACGTATTGACCGGTCCCGCTGCTTTCCCGTGCGCGCAGCGCCAGCAGGATGCCAATGACTGCGAACAGCCCCGCGGTCACATCGGTCACTCCATAGCCGCAGCGGACCGATTCGCCGTCCTCGGTACCGGTGATGCTCAACAATCCGCTCGAACTCTGTACCACCAGGTCCATGGCCGCTTCGTCGCGCGAAGGCCCGTTCTGGCCGTAACCGGAGATGGAACAGTAGACCAGCCGCAAGTTGCGCCGGTGCAGGGCTTCGTAGCCCAGTCCCAGACGGTCCATGGCACCGGGACGGAAGTTCTCGATCAACACGTCCATCCGATCGATCAGTTTCAGGCAAAGCTCGATTCCTTCGGGGTGCTTCAGATTGATCGAGATGCCGCGTTTGCCGCGGTTCAGGCCCAGAAAGAAGTGCGCCTCGCCGCCAGAGAATGGCGGTCCCCAGCCGCGTCCCATGTCGCCGGATCGCGATTCGAGTTTGTAGACCTCCGCGCCGTAGTCGCTGAGAAGCAGCGTGCAATAAGGGCCGGCAAGCGCGTGAGAGAAGTCGAGCACGCGAATGCCTTCCAGTGCACCGCGCTTCGGGTTGGGAGTGGAATGGCTTGCATCCATAGGGGCGTCTCGATCCACGGGCACTTATCGCAGCACCGCGCTGGCTTCCGCCTCGCGGACCAGCCGGTCGGCGTCTTCCTGCAACAAGAACCGTTCCTGCACCAACCGTCTGGCAGCCTCCCGCACCCTCTCGACATACCTTTCGTGCGTCCCGTAGCGTTCTTCCAGGGAAGGCCGCGGATCGCCGGACGCGAGCCGTTGCTGCACGGTTTTCGCGAACGGAATGAATCCGCCGGAAAACCCGCACGCGCGCCCCTTCGAATAACCGGATGCGGTCACGTTCCAACCCAGGTACGATCCGAGTGGCGCCTGTTGCAGAACGGATGGGATCCCGCCTATCTCATTGCCATCGGCATCCGTTTTGGGAACCAACATGGGGATCGTGCTTCGCACCACCGGCGGTTGTATGGAGATTGCGCCCGAAAGATCGTTGTAACGGAAGCCGGGGCCGAAATCGTAGTTCGGCAAGCCGTTGATCAAGTTGTCCGGGAGCGGCGCACCTGGAATCACTGGAAAGTTCATCAGAGTTCGGACCGGAGCGACCAATTCCCCGCGAGCGATGGTTGGGTACCGGCTGTCGGGCGGAGCTGTGTTGCTGACCACCCACTCGGTGAGCGCCCGTCGCAGGGATCGCATGGACTCCGCGGTGGAATTCGGATTGTCCGGTAATGCGCAACCGCGGCCGGAAGCCCTGGGCTCGATGATCTGGAACCCGCCACGGCCTCCGCCGTGTGTTACGCCGGGGAAATAATACCGGCGGACATTCGGCGGTAAAGGAATGTCGCTCTTGGCGTCGGTCCCAACCAGGCCCGGTGACATTCGCAGCCCCCAGAATTCGGACGCCCCAAACGTCTCCATGATCTTGGGGCAGGTGCTGGTGGCGCGGCAACGGTCCAGCAAACTGGCGGTCGGGCGCCCGCGAACATCATCCCGGTATGGAGCCCACCACAAAACGCCTTCGCTGCCGGGTTCGAATGGGCCCGCCGCGCCTCCGGGAATCGCAAACCGGAAGTTCAGAGGGTTTTGCCGGGCCGCGATATTGGGATTGGCGCCGTCCCAGACGATGCGCTTGGACTCGTCCTGATTGAAACCCAGGTGGATGAAAGTCTTGATGAAGTTGCCGGACTGCGATGTCCCAAATCCGATCGCGTGTTTCACCAGTCCGGCGACGGGGTTCAGCGCACCGTCGTCGCCCTGTTTAGAGTAGCGAAGGAACGACACGAGGTCGCGCGTCGCCGCCAGACCGATGCCGAGCACGAGAGGGTCCTTGGCCGTGTAGACCACCTGATAGAGCTGTTCCGGATCGAAACCTCCCTTCAGACAGATCCGCGAAGGGTCCGGCTCACCCGGAAAGGGGACCTTCTCACAATTGGCAAAGGCCCACTCGGAAGCTGAGATGGGGATGACCTGGCTTTCATCGGACGCCTGTTTGGTCAGCAACGCCTTCGCGGTGTCCAGCGTGGCGGGCACCTGATATCGCAATCCGCCATACCCGGTTTGCAGTGAAGCGGTCTGGCCGCGCAGGTTGGCGATCCGGTAAAGGACAGGTCCGGTAATCGACGAACCATCCGCGTTGCGTGCTACTGGTACGGCGATGGTCTCCGCCCCGGCGCGAGGCGCCAGGTCGCCTTGCCAGCCGCTGCTCACCAGGATGTGCCCGGCCGTCTCGGCGTCCAACGAAGGACCGGGGCTCAGTGGGGAATTTCCACGGTTCGGCACTTCATACCACAGCACCCCGCTCACCTTCGACGAATCCACGGGACGAAGCAGCGTAAACGTAGCCGAATACTCAACCATGCCGCGCGCATTCCGCGGCGCCAGGTGAATGTCGTTGATCAGGGAATTGAGCGCGTTTTTCGAGTCGAGTTCGCCATAGAAATGCCCGGTCAAGCGCTCGTATTGTCCTGCGGTCTCGCGATGCTCCACGAGCAAACGAACGACGCGCCCTTGGGCAGGAGATGCGGCCAGCAACGCCAGACAGCACAGGGCGCCCATCAGTCCTCGTTCATTCCGTCGCTGGAGGTTAC
>Ga0335085_10018147_pt1 | contig 10118 bp, 10 predicted proteins | sample Lox_Sample_45_FD_206712 | JGI IMG/M metagenome (GOLD analysis project Ga0335085, IMG submission 206712) | Soil microbial communities from Loxahatchee National Wildlife Refuge, Florida, United States - Lox_Sample_4.5 | ecosystem: Environmental > Terrestrial > Soil > Wetlands | place: USA... | reverse complement strand
AGAGTTTTTCCTAATGTACTGCCCGACCTGTGCCTGCGAGCTTCCGGCAGTAGCAAAGTTCTGCATTCGATGTGGAGCGCCGACTGGGTTCGCTCAGGCAGCTTCTGCCTCAGGACCCTACGTCTCGAACCCGCCGGGGCCATCTCGGGCTGTTGCACCGGACCGTGCAGGAGACCATGCGTACTGTGGGAAATGCGGCGCTAAGGCCGTTGAGGGGAATCAGTTCTGCACTAAGTGTGGTAATTCCCTGCATGCGAGCGACGCGCCGGTGCCGATAACCTTGCTGACACATTCCGCCGTTCCCGAAGCGCACGAGGCCGAATTCCCGCCATCTCCGCCAGCCGCGGTCTGCCACGGTCCCGAGATCCAGCGAATTCAAGAGACAATGGCCACGGCAGACGTGCCGGCCCCGTTCACTGGGACGTCGGATGCGGCCGACGCGCCTTTGATCGGACCAACCTCCTCAGGAGTCATTCCGTGCGCGGAAGCCGCAGCTACCACAGGAATCGATCCGCCCGTGGTTCGGTTCGTATTGCTGGTCCTCGGAACCATGATGACGGTTTCAGTGATTGCCTTTGCTGTGGCCGACGATATTGCCAGATCTGGGCTCTCGGTCTGGACTCCGCTTCTGGCCGCCGTGTTCGTTCTTCCCTTCCTGGTGTATCACTCCGGCAGGACGCTTGGGACTTTGAAGCGTCTCAGCGTCGCGAATGAGGCGGTAGGCCAAGCGCGGACTCGACTCCTGAAACAAAGCATCATCTTCGGTGTGCTGTTTGCGATCACCGCCTCCGCCGTTGGGTACGCCGTTGGGAGCAGCGGCAGTGAAACGCACCAACTACTCACCGACGAAGGTCGATACTCGGAAATCGGCAAACGAATCGGTCAGCAGCGCAATTCTGCGGCGAGGACCATCCCCGCGCAAATCGTCATGTACGACAAGCTGGAGCCAGACGTGCGGGCCTATGCCGCCATCTGCGCGACTCTTCAGAGCGAATTGACCGCATACGACGACAAGTATCCGGCCCAACATCAGACCACAAAGGTTGCACTGCACAATGTAGGTAACGAAGCCAAGCGCGCTGAACTTCTGCTTCAAGAGATTGAGGTCGCGCGACGGCTCAGCTCCCTTGGTGATGCGCAGCAGTGGTCCGTCTGGCAGAGCGACATGAAGCCGCTGCTCGACGAAGAGGACGCGCTCAATTAGGTAGCTGTTGAGGGCGAGAGCGGATGAAACTTCTCGACGGCTTCGTCCCAGTCGCAGGTGCGGAAAACGTGCTTTACCCTTTTGGACCTGAATAAATAGAGCGACCAAACAGCCGGTCCGGCCGCATCCCAAACATCGAAGAAGAGGTTGTCAGGGAACTTCTGGGCATCTATGACGCCCGCTATCGAGCAGGCGACGAGTTGGGCAAGCAACACCCAACGCAGCAGTTTTAACAGATCCCACGACCGCACAGAGATAAGCATGGTGCTGACAACCACCTGAATTGCGAAAATCAGCAGTATCGGCAGAGTGGACAAGAGAAAAAGGTGATACAGACCGGCATCATCAAAACTCTCCGGGACATAGCTCTGGAAAGCCGCCACGAAGAAGATCGCTGTCAGCAGGATGCCCCCATAAAGTTGCCAGTAGTAGAACATTAGCCATCCCCCGATCGGGGAACGCCTCGACTTATAGCAAACAATCCAGGCGATAATGCCGCCGCCCGGAAACCCAGGTGTGTAATTGCTAGTACCGGAACTCGTAAGAAGCAGCAAGGCAAGCGGATGGCAGGGAACCATGGCAGCCCTCCATGTGGAATTCAGGGTATCGTGAATCGCGCACCTTCGTTCTGTCAAGTTCGCGTGCGTTGTCTCCGGCTGCGCTAGAATTTCACCAACACTTCATTGGGGGACGATACGTTGTGTACTGCCCAAACTGCGCCTGCGCGCTTCCTGCGATAGTGAAGTTCTGTTTCCGGTGTGGAGCACCGACTGGGTTCGTTGCGGTGGGTCCTGGCACACAGCCCTATGTCTCGACCCCAGTCGGGCCGGGTCCGGGTGCTGGACCTGACCGGGTGGGTGATCATGCGCACTGTTGGAGATGTGGGACCAAGGTCATTGTGGGAAATCAGTTCTGCACTGCGTGTGGTAACCCTCTGCGTGTGGACACGCGCTGGTTCCGACGCCCTTGCATGCACATTCAGTCCCCGAAAGCACAAGAATGGTTGATTTCTCGAAGCACGGGTACAGTGCATCGCAGGCTCCGTCGTGCATCGGCCAGGAAGGGGCGATTAAGACGCCAATTTCGATCGCAACAGAGACAATATCAGAATCGAGAAGAGCGAAATTCCCTCAAATTAAGGCTTCGCCTTCAAACACGCAAGCAAAGGGAAGTCTTTTCCTAGTTCTGCCCGGCGGCCTCCTGCCAAACCGCTGCGTAAAATGTGGGGCCGCGCCAAGTGAACCTTGGATAGATCTGACCTTCAATTGGCATCATCCGGCACTGTTTCTTCTCCTGATCAGCCCCATCATCTACCTGATTGTTTCCCTCATTGTCACAAAGAAGGTGACGCTCGCAGTCTCGCTTTGCGCAGCACATAAAGAGATCCGAAAGAAGCGGCTCTGGGCAGGCTGGTCGTTATTGATCGCTTGCATTCCATTGCCAGTCGCAATGGCGACTTATATCGGGAACGACGCGGCAAATACGCTGGCCGTGGGGCTCGGTATAGTTCTATTTCTGTGTGGAATAGGCCTTTTGCTCGCTGCAAGGCCCCTCAAAGCGACGCATATTGGTCAGGCCTCGGCAGAATTCAGCGGCGCTTGCCCTGAGGTCTTAGATGCCATGGCGCAAGCGCCTGCGTCTTAGGCTTCGAAATCCAACGGCGGAGCTGGAATCCTGCGCTCCAGGTATTGCTGAGATAGACTCACTACGCCGATACGCCAGCAGTAACTCAAAAGCGCTGGCGACTGCTGGCCAGAGCTTTGTGTTCCCCGGGGTAACTACCGATGTTGTCCTGCGAGCATCACCCAGCGGCGAGCTCTCGCTTCTCGGGTAGCAAAGGGTACATACGCCACCTTCTGGAACCACCTTCGGAGTCGGATAGGTACCGGCAAGTCGGCCAGTGTTCGCCGATCTGCCTGGGCATTACCCTGGGTTGACGGTAACAGGCCTTAGCGCTCATTGGCGGCGTTCCGGGCGCATCGTCGGCAATTGAGAAGTTTCGGCCTATGCATTGGTCAGCAGTTTGGAAGTATCGGCGGGCTGAATCCCAGAGACAACCGCAGATTCTTCGCTGCGCTCAGAATGACAGTGCCTGGGAAGGCGATTGGGCCGGTTGCGAGGTTCGTGGGTGGTTCGTCGCCAATTGGGATGGCCGGTTATCCGCCACTATCTTCACCGGTCCCCAAGAGCGAGGGACCGGTGGCACCCTCATTCGGGCTAGGGCATGTCAGCGAGACCGTTGCCACCCGCCAAAACCAACAGCTTATTTGTTTTCGATTTGCCCTTGGGTCGTGCCCTGACAGAATGCTCATTTTTGAAACATGCTCTGGCAATTGCGGGCCGCTAAAGCAACGGGCAAGCGGTTCTACTCGTCTTCCTGCTTATTGTCTTCCTGCTTCCCGCCCAGCCTCTCCAACTGATTGCGCCAGTCAAGGGACTGGACGAAGGCGCCGGAATCGCGCCATCCGGGCTCGACGACGATGTGAAGTTCGAGATAAACACGCGTGCCGAGGAGGGACTCGATTTTGCGGCGTGCGCCAGTGCCTATCGCCTTCAATTTTGCCCCGCCTTTGCCGATGAGAATTGCCTTCTGTCCCGCGCGCTCGCAGTAGATTGCGGCCGCTATCCTAGTCAGCGGCTTCTTGCCGGGCCTTGGCTGCGCCTCCGGCTCTTCGAACTGCTCGATGACGACTGCCGAGGCGTACGGCACCTCTTCCCCGGTTTCAATCAAAATGCTTTCGCGGATCAGCTCGGCGACCATGAAGCGGATGGGCTGGTCGGTGTATTGATCTTTGGGGTAATAGCGTTCGCCGGTGGGGAGGACATCGACGATCTTGCGGATGAGGAGATCGAGGCCGTCGCGTTTAAGGGCGCTGACGGGGATGATTTGCGCGAAGTTGTATTGGCGCGTGAGCGAGTCGATGAGCGGGAGAAGCTGGTCTTTGCGGACGAGGTCGATTTTGGTGAGGACGAGGAAGACGGGGCAGTCGAGCTTGCGGATGAGGGAGAAGAGAAGTTCGTCCTCGCTCTCGGCGCGGTTCGCGCTGCCCCTACGGGGCAGCAGGAATCTGTTGGAACCGCCTTCCCAGGGTTTCGCTGCGCTCCACCCTGGGCTATTTTCGTGTCCCCCTCCGGGGGCCTGAAGCTGCGGCTGCTCGTCCGTGCTATTTCCTTTTGGAGCATCTTCTCCGGGGGCCTGAAGCTGCGGCTGCGCGTCCGCGCTACTTCCTTTTGGAGCATCTTTTTCGGGGGCCGGCGAGTCGAGCTTGATGCGGCGCGTAGCGTCCATCAGGACCAGGACAAGATCGCGGGATTCGAGGGCTTCGTGAATCTCCTGCAACATGCGTCGGTCGAGCTGCGAGGCGGGCTTGTGGACGCCGGGAGTGTCGACGAAGACGATCTGTGCAGCCGGGTGCGCACCCTTTCGCGCGGGAACTTCGACGACGCCGGCGATGCGATTGCGCGTGGTTTGCGGCTTGGCAGTCACGATGGAGACTTTTTCTCCGGTGAGCGCGTTGAGCAGCGTGCTCTTGCCCACGTTAGGGCGGCCGAGGATGGCGACGAATCCGGATTTCACGCGCAGTCAGGCTCCTGCCTGAGTGTACGGCATGAGAGGGGGTCAGGAGTCAGGAGCGAGGCCGGCGGGGCTAGCGCGCCGACCAGCCTGCATCGATATCGAGGGCGGCGCCGGTGATGCCGGAGGCTTCGTCCGTGCACAGGTACTTGACCAGCGCGGCGACCTCACTGGGTTCGAGCATCCGCTTAATGGCGGCCGGCTCCAGCATGATCTTCTTGAGCACATCCTCTGGCGTCATACCGAAGATGCCCGCCTGGTTCGCGATCTGTTGCTCGATCATGGGCGTGCGGACGTAGGCCGGGCAGATGGCGTTGGAGGTGATGCCATGCTCGGCGTGTTCAAGCGCGGCCACCTTGGTCAACCCGAGCAAGGCGTGCTTGGCCGTGACGTAGGCCCCCTTGAAGGGCACGGCGACACGGCCGTAGACAGAGGAGATGTTCACAATCCTGCCCCAATTTTGTTTGATCATGTGCGGCAGGGAATACTTGCAGCAAAGAAAGGCGCCGGTCAGCATGACGCCGATCAGCGTGTCCCATCGCTCTTCGGGGAGCGCGTCTATTGGCGCCACGTATTGCAGCCCCGCGTTGTTGACCAGGATGTCAAGGCGGCCGAATTTTTCGATGGTCGCATCGACCAGATGGCGCACGCTGGCGGAATCTGAAACGCTGGTCTTCACAAATAACCCGGGCGTTCCGGCCTCTTGCAGTTTTTTTTCGGCGCGTTCCCCGCCGGCCAGGTCAAGGTCGGCAATGACGCAGCTCACGCCCGCCTGCGCGAAGGCCTCGACGCACGCCCATCCGATACCGCTGGCCCCGCCTGTTACGATGGCAACTTTGCCTTTCATCCTGCGCTCCCCGCTCCCTTACATGCTTGCGGATTGTTGCCGGCTTGCACTTGATTCTGTATAACAGATGCCCCGTAGGTAGGGATCTGGAAGACGACGGTCAGGGGTGGAGGGGGTGGAAAGCGAAACAACAATGTAGTAGTTTATAAACTACAGTGAAAGTCGTGAAGATACCAAAGAAACTGACGAACTATGATCCAGCGGAGGACCTGGGAACGGACAAGGCGGTTGCGGTCTTTCTGGCGGAGGCTTTCGAGACAGGAGATGCGGGCTATATATCGCACGCGTTGGGCGTGGTGGCGCGGGCGAAGGGAATGGCGCAGATTGCGGGCAAGACCGGACTCTCGCGCGAACAGCTCTACCGATCCTTCAGCGCCGAGGGAAATCCCACGCTGAAGACGACGCTGGCGGTGATGAAGGCGCTGGGCGTGAACTTGACCGCAAAGGTACGCAACGCTGCTTAAGGACAGCAAGACTGTATCGATCACAGTCGGAGCTTGTAAGTTTTATTCAGGAATTAGGCGGAGACGGCAGTCGCGCGGCGGGCGGTAAGAGGCGCAGGCGTTCGATGCGGCGGCCGGTGGAGGCGACGATTTCGATGCGCAGGCCGAGGGGCGCGAGCTGGATGACCTCGCCGGCTTTCGGGATGCGGCCTTCGATTTCGCTCACTAAGCCGCCGAGGGTGGTGGCCTCCCAGGATTGGTCGAGGTCGACCTGTTCACCGATGAGGTCGCCGAGCTGATCGGCGGGAAAGTTGCCCGGCACGAGCCATGCGCCAGAGGGCTCGCGCTGCGGGTCCTCGGTGTGGCCGTCGTCCTCATGCTCGTCGCGGATGTTGCCCACGATCTCTTCCAGCAGATCCTCGATTGTCACTAGTCCTGCGACGCCACCGTATTCGTCAATGACGATGCGCATGTGCTGCTTTTCGCGCTGCATCTCACGCAGCAGTTCGTAGCCGCGCTTGGTTTCAGGCACGAAAACGGCGGGGCGCAGAATGCTGGCCACGGTGCGGGTGCGGGCGTCCACGTCGGCAATCTGCAGCAGGTCGTGAGCAAAGGCGAGGCCGGTGATGTTGTCGAGCGAGCCGGAGTAAACGGGGACACGGGAGTAATTGTGTTGACGCAGCAGTTCGAGGAAGTGTTCAAGAGTCGTGGACTCGGGAACGGCGAAGACCTCGGGGCGCGGGGTCATGACTTCGCGGACGAGCTTGTCGCCAAATTCGACGGCGGAGCGGACGAGATCGCTGTCGCTCTGCTCGAGGATGCCTTCCTCCTCGCCGGCCTCGATGAGGGCTTCGACATCGACGGCGGTCTCCTCTTCGGGGCTGGAGGGCTGCTCGGCAAGCGCCGCGACGGAAAAGAAGAATCGGATGAAGATGGTGGCCGGCGTAACCAGCCAGAGCAGTAGACGGATGGGCCAAAGAAGGCGGGCTGCCCACAGTCCGCGTGTGCGATTGAAGAGCAACGAAGGGATGAGCTGGTTGGCGAAGACAATCACCAGCACCACCGCCAGGATCGACTGGGCGATCTCGGCAGCGTTGGGCGGACCCAGGTGTGTTGGCCGAATGAAAAGAAGCGCGCCCAGACCGACAGCGATGACGGCAAGCGCGAGCTGCTCCAGGACAGCAGCGCAAAGGGTGGCATGCTCGCGACTGAGGCCAAGATGGGGTTCAACCCGCGACTCCCAGGCGTCGAGGTTTTCCTGCTCCTCGCGCGTGAGGATCTTACCGAACTCGGAGTAGATACGGTTGATGTAGGAGGCCAGGATTGCGACAGCGGCCAGAAGAAGGATGAGGAGCAGAGCGAGGGGGGTCATGGGCGGGCACCCCGCGTCTTTCTGGGGTTCGATTCTAAAGCTGGAGATAGGCTTCGGATCGACGGTCCAGCTTTGGAAGAACTTCCCTCAGGGGCTAAAGCCCGAGATTTCTTTTGGGCCTTTTCGGCACGGCTGAAGCCGTGCCCCTTCAAAGCCCGGGCCATAGGAGCGTTCTCGGTTCGTTCGATGAGGCCCAAAGGCAGGCCGAGGCGCGCGCGCAACTGGCGCTCACGGCGGTGCATCTGGCCGGAGTCGGATTCGTGGTCGTAGCCGGCCAGATGGAGCAGGCCGTGGAGAATCAGGATTTTCAGCTCAGTCGAAAGCGTGTGGCTTTGTACGATGGCCTGGCGGCGCGCGGTTTCAACGCTGATGGCGATGTCGCCGGCGATTTTTTCCTGGATTTGGACGAATTTTGTGGCTGGGAAGGAGAGAACGTCTGTCGGTTTGTTCTTTCCGAGGAACCGCCGGTTGAGGTCGCGCAAGGCCGCGTCGGTGGTGAGCAGGACGGTGACCTGGCCACGGAGGCGGACGGCGGCCTGGGTTTCGGCGAGCGATCGAGCCAGGGTGCGAGTGGAGGGCAGGCGAGAGTTTCGGTAGCTAAAGGTGGAAGCAGAGCCGGCAGGAGGGTTGGCCGAGCTGGATTTCGGCGTGGGGTCGGGGTCCAGATCTGGGTCGATGAGGATCATCGTGCGCGGGGCTGGCAACGTGCGCGGCCCGCTTCTGACTTCATGATACGCGAAGGAGGTTCAGGAGGCGCGGTCCTGATGCGCCGGGTTGCGGTGTTGGAGATGATGGCGCGGGCATCTTGCTCTTGCGACAGAGATTCCGCGCGGGGTGAGAGAGACTTTTAATTCACAATTGGGTTGGTTACGCAGTAGTAGAATGCCTTTCAAAAGGAGAAACCCATGCAGAAAGGGTTGTTATTTGCCGGGCTCTTCATCGCAATTTTTTCTATTACTCTGTCGGCGGGCGCGCAGAGCGCGGCCGGCAAGTTCGACGGAACCTGGAACACAACGGTGGTATGCGATGCCAAGAGCAACGCTTCGGGATATACCTGGAAATTTGTCTCGGCTGTGACGGGCAATGTCCTGCATGGCGAGCGTGGTAACGCGGGCCAGCAGGGATATTTGGCAATCGACGGCAAGATCGGCGGCGACGGAAAGGCCAAGCTGACTGCCAGCGGAATCACCGGCAGCTCGCAGTACACGCACGCGCCGACGAAGGTTGAGGGCGAGGACTACAGCTACGAGGTAAAGTCGCAGTTCACCGACACTGAGGGTAAAGGCGAGCGCTCGACAGGACTCGGAGTCGCTGGCCGGCCGTGCCACTACACCTTTGAGAAACAGGCGGCGGGCGACAACGCAGCGAAGTAGTAGTAGCGGCCTCTAAAATCTCTTCAAATTCGATCTCTTACTGTGGCTTGGCTGGTTTGACGGGCTGCGCTTCGACCCGGTCTTCGAGGGTCGGAGTGTCGACGGGAATGGAGCCTTCCAGTGGCAGCTCCTGCTGTTGGGGCTTGGCGGACTCGTAGGCGCGGACGATGCGCTGGACGAGCGTGTGGCGTACGACGTCGGTCTCATCGAAGTGGCAGAAGGCGATGCCCTCAACGCCGTCGAGGATGTTGATGGCGTCGAGCAGGCCGGACTTGCGCGGATTGGGCAGGTCGATTTGCGTAATGTCACCGGTGATGACGACCTTGGAGTTGTTGCCCATGCGCGTGAGGAACATCTTCATCTGTTCGATGGTGGTGTTCTGGGCCTCGTCGAGAATGATGAATGCGTCATTGAGCGTGCGGCCGCGCATGAAGGCGAGCGGCGCGACCTCGATGATGTTGCGCTCGATCATCTTATCGACCTTCTCGATATCGAGCATGTCGAAGAGAGCGTCGTAGAGCGGGCGCAGGTAGGGATCGATCTTTTCCTGGAGGGTGCCGGGAAGAAAGCCGAGGCGCTCGCCGGCCTCGACCGCGGGGCGGACGAGAACGATGCGGCTGACGCGCTTGGCGTTGATGGCGGCGACGGCCATAGCGACGGCGAGATAGGTTTTGCCAGTGCCGGCCGGACCGACGCCGAAGACCATGTCGTTTTTTTCGATGGCCTCAATGTAGCGGCCCTGGTTGAGCGAGCGGGGCTGGACGGCGCGCTTGGTGCCGACGGAGCGCTGCTTGCCGGCTTCGGCGACCGAACGCAGAGTGGCGGCGGGATCGGCCACCACGAGGCGCAACATACCGTTGAGTTCGCCATTGTGCGGATGGATTCCCTGGCGGCGAAGGGTTTCGAAGTCCTGAAAGATGCGCTGTACGCGTGTGACGCTTTCTTCCGCGCCCTGGACGTGCACGGCGTCGGAGCGAAGGTCGATGCGAACGCCAAGTGAGTCTTCCATCAGCCTGAGGTTTTCATCGCGGGTCCCAAAGAGGGGCTCAAGGTTGGGCGTGATCTCCAGAGCGATCTTCAAAGGGTTCAACGTCCTCCGGGACGGTTTATTACGGTGAACCGGCAGTAGGCCTGTGGGACTGCTGCCGGCGGATTGATGTATGAATTATCGGCGGTTGGCGTAACAGACGTGACCGGTGGGCAACTGGGCCGTGTACGAAGAGTAAACGCGCCCCGGCGGGGCGCTTGGAGGCAAAGGGCAAGTTTTGAGGGGAGCCAGAGAGCACAGGAGGAACGCCGGTCCAT
>Ga0335085_10018146_pt1 | contig 10118 bp, 6 predicted proteins | sample Lox_Sample_45_FD_206712 | JGI IMG/M metagenome (GOLD analysis project Ga0335085, IMG submission 206712) | Soil microbial communities from Loxahatchee National Wildlife Refuge, Florida, United States - Lox_Sample_4.5 | ecosystem: Environmental > Terrestrial > Soil > Wetlands | place: USA: Florida... | reverse complement strand
GCACACCCGCCGACGCGCTATTGACGCGCAAAGCGACGGGGCGACTAACAAGAGGCTTTATTTTTCATGCCTCCCGTTGCGGCTCCACTCTGGTGGCGCAGATGCTAGCAGCTTTGCCGCGGAATATCGTGCTGTCGGAGCCGGCGATTCTCCATCAGGTGCTAAACCCGAAATCTTCCGATCATGCGATCAGAGATGACGACAAGATACGCTTGCTCCAGGCCGTGATTGGGACGTTAGGGCGTCCCCGCAATCAGGGCGAACAAGACTGCTTTGTGAAGTTCTCCAGCAGCGCCATCTCCAAGGTTCCGCTCATTCGCCGAGCCTTTCCGAAGGTCCCGTGGGTCTTCCTCTATCGGGAACCGCTGGAGATTCTTGGGGCGTACTTACGCTCCAGCGCCGACCATTTGCCGCCCGCCGTGGCGGATGCCGGTCTGCTCGAAGGTGATCCCGCGGAACTGGCCCAGATGCTGCCCGACGAGTTCTGGACGCGCGTGCTTGCAGCCAGACTCGGCGATGCGCTTAAGTTCTACCAACCAGGGGAGACATTGTTGCTGAACTACGCTCAGCTCCCGGAAGCGGCGATCGGACCGATGCTGAAGTTCCTCGGCGTGGGATGGGCGCCGGAGGATCTCGAGCAGATGCGCCGCGCCGCCACATGGAATGCCAAAGAACCTTCCAGAGCGTTCCAGAGGGATAACGGTCCAAAACGGCAGGCGGTGCCCGCGAGCGTTTATCCTCTGCTGGAACAGATTGTGATGCCGAGGTATCAAGAGCTCGAATCCATCAGGACCAGCCGATCGCCGGAAAGCGATTCGTAGGGTGCGCTCCCGTACCGCGTTCGCCTCAAGAATAAGTCGGGAAACGGCCCAGATCCATCAAGCGATATATTGGCGCCGAAATGAAACGCATGCCCAGGGAGTCTTTCCATGACGAGGACGTTTTATAGATCCACATTCGCCGTAGCTTTGCTGGCTGGGATTCTGCTGGCGGGTTCTGCTTCGGCGCAAGCGCGCAGGCCGAACATCATCGTGATCATGGGCGATGACATCGGCTGGTTTAATATTGGAGCGTACAACCAGGGCATCATGGCTGGTCGAACTCCGAACCTCGACCGGCTTGCGTCCGAGGGCATGCGGTTTACGGACTACTATGCGGAGGCAAGCTGCACCGCCGGCCGGGCGAATTTCATCACCGGCGAGTTGCCGATTCGCACCGGTTTGACCACTGTCGGCCAAGCCGGCGCGAGCATCGGCATGCCGGACCAGGCGCCGACGATCGCGACCGCCCTCAAGTCGATGGGCTATGCCACGGGCCAATTCGGCAAGAACCATTTTGGCGATCTGAATCAATTCCTGCCCACAGTTCATGGCTTCGACGAATTCTGGGGTTATCTGTACCACCTCGATGCGATGGAAGATCCGTTCCACCCGAATTACCCGCCGGCCTTGAAAGACAAGGTGGGCCCTCGCAACCTTCTCCACACCTGGGCAACAGACCGTGACGATCCCACGGTGGAGCCGCGCTGGGGCAAAGTGGGCCGGCAACGGATTGTCGATGAGGGGCCCCTTCCGCCGCACCCGATGCAGGGGATCAAGTACAACATGGAAACGGTGGACGATGTCATCCTGGATCACACATTCCAGTTCATCGACCAGTCCAGGCAGTCCGGCAAGCCGTTTTTCGTCTGGTTGAACCCGTCGCGCATGCACGTGGTGACGCACCTTTCGCCGAAATATGAAAAGATGCGCACTCCGGAAAACGGGTGGTCGGTCGAGGAAGCCGGCATGGCGCAGGTGGACGATATCGTCGGCTCGGTGATGCAGAAGCTGAAAGACGCGGGTGTGGCGGACAACACGATCGTAGTCTTCACCACCGACAACGGCGCGGAGAACTTTACGTGGCCCGATGGCGGGCAGACTCCGTTCGCGGGCGGGAAAGGCACTGTGCTGGAGGGCGGCTTCCGTGTGCCGGCGATCCTGTGGTGGCCGGGCCATGTGCCGGCAGGCAAGGTGGAGAACGGCATTATGTCCGGTCTCGACTGGTTCCCAACGCTGGTCGCGGCCGCCGGCAATCCCAATATCGTCGATGAGCTGAAGCAAGGCAAGAATCTCTGCGGCCGAAACTACAAAGTCCACCTGGACGGCTACAACCAGCTGGATTTCCTTTCCGGACAGTCGCCCTCGAAGCGCCAGGAGATCATCTACTTTGCGGAAGGCACTCTGGGCGCCATCCGGATCAACGACTACAAATACCGCTTCATCGATCAACCGGGCGGTTGGGTTGGGGCCACAGTAAAACCGGACTTCCCAATCCTCGTCAACCTTCGCCTCGATCCGCTGGAACGCACGAATGGTCCGGACAAATCCATGTATTTCGGGCCTTGGCTGACCTATGAGTTCTGGCGTTTCGTATTTGTTCAGCAGGTGGTGGCGGACATTGGCAAGTCCTTCATTGAGTTTCCGCCCATGCAGAAGCCGGCATCATTCAACCTGGACGCCGTTAAGGAACAGATCCAGACTGCCATCAAATCGCGAAGCAGCGAATGAGGCGTTCAGCTCGCGAAGCGTAAAACCTCATCGGCGGCTCTCCTGTAGCCCCCCGCGGAGTGGAGCTTTGCCGCGAGACCGGCCGCTCTGGCCCGGTAGGTTAGATCGCAGAGGACCGCCGAAACGGCCTCATGCAGTCGCGCCGACGTGGCTTCGTGCGGCAGGACGCGTACGCCGGCGCCGAGTTCGGCCACGCGGGCGGCCACCAGATGCTGGTCGCCGCGCTGCGGGACGACGATCAGGGGCACGCCATAGTACAGTCCCTCATTGGCGCTGTTCATGCCGCCGTGCGTGATAAACACCGAGGCGCGCTCGAGCAGCGGGAGTTGCGGAACGAAGTTGCGGACCAGGAAGTTCGCGGGCGCTGCGCCGATATCCTGCGCGGCTCCGCCGGTCGACAGCACCGCCTGCACCGGCAGGTCCGCCAGCCCCTCGAAACAGGCGCGGTAGAACTCGGGAGCGCGGTTGAACGTTGTGCCAAGAGAGATGTAGACGATTGGTGCGGTTCCGAGGCGATCGAATGGGAAGTCGATCGCGTCATCGCGGCCGGGCGGAATGGAAGGGCCGACGAAACGGAACAAGTCGCCGAAAGTGTCGCCGGCCAGTTGAAATTCGCGCGACGTGAAGATCAGGTTCAGCGCCTGCGGGTTGCCAAGGTATTCAATGATTCCGGGCGTGGAAACACGGAAGCAGGAGCCCATGCGGCGCGAGACCTCGAAGTAATCGCTCAGACCGAGCAGGCCGCGAATGAGCGCGGCGGGCGGAGCACCCTGATACAGACTCCCCACCAACTGCGCCACGCTGATGGAGCCGGGCTGGATTGCGAAGACCACGGACATTGTCACCGCGGGGATGCCGAGAACCTGGCTCACCAGGCGGCCCCACAAGCTCTTGGTGTCGATCAGAAGGTAGCGCGGCGCTTCCGCGCGGACTTCCTCGAGCAGGACGGGGAGGATGTCTTCCGTAAGGGCGGCCAGGCGGGCCATGTCGCTGAAGAGGCCTTCGGTCGGTGGCGTCGGATTGAAGTCGTCGTGGCGGCGACTATAAAGCCGGAAACGGGCACCGGTTGCCTCGATGTGTGCGCGAGAGCGCCCGGTGCCGTAGAAAACAATTTCCTCGCCTCGCCGCACCAGTTCAGCGACAACGGGTAGTATCGGCGCTATGTGGCCGTGCGTGGGATACGCGAGTACGACGCCGCGCGCCATCAGGCCACCGCGAACAGCTCGGGATTGTTCCGCACCCACTCCACCAGGCGCGCGACTCCTTCGCGCGGCCGGACGCACGGCTGCCACCCGGTGGCCTGATGCATGCGGCGGAAATCCGTGACGAAATAGCGGAGATCGCCGAAACGGCCATCCTGGAACCGGACCTCGGCCTTGCGGCCGGTCAGTTCTTCGATGAGCGCAATGCTCTCAATGAGCGAGATGCGATTCTCCATGCCTCCGCCCACGTTGTAGACGCCGGGCGTTGGCGTCTTATAGAAAGCGGCGAAAGCGGCTGCCGCGTCGCTGGCATAGAGGATATCGCGGAGCTGCTTGCCGGTGCCGAAAATGGTGATGGGCAAGCCGACCATTGTACGGATGGCGAAGTTCGCCACCCAGCCGTGATCTTCGCCGCCGAACTGGTTCGGCCCGTAGATGCCGGTGAGGCGGAATGCAGCCGCGGGCATACGGTAGGTGTCGACGTACGCTTGCACGTAGATCTCATTGGCGCGTTTGGACGCGTGCAAGGGCGTGACGGAGCCCTGCAGGAGCGGCTCGTCCTCACCAATCATTGCGGGCTCGCGAACGTAGCGCCTTGACTCCTCACTTATCGACGCGTTGATGGCGTCCGGCCCGAACGTGTGGATACTGGAGCACACGGCAACAGGGATCTTCGCGAGCCGCGCCGCCTCCAATACGTTGAAGGTACCGCGCGTGTTGGTGGAGAAATCCAACTCGGGATCTTCCCAGGAGATCGTCATCGCAGGCTGGGCCGCCGTATGGCAGAGGTAATCGCAGCCGGCGGCCATGCCGACCAGAGTCTCTTTATCGCGAATGTCTTCGACCGCAATGCGGACCCCCATTTTTTCCAACTGGCACCGATTATGGCCGCGCGCCGCATCGCGCATATACGGATTGCGGGCGAACTCGTGTTTGGCGAGATTGTCGTAAGCGATGACCTCCGCGCCCTGTGCGCGAAACGTCGCGCAAACGTGAAATCCAAGGAACCCGCAGCCTCCAGTGACCAGAACTTTCATGCTTTACCCGCCAGCTTTTTCATCATCATCATCCTGGTGACCGCCAGAACCCGTGGCAGCTTCACCCACGCAATGACGGCCGACTTCCAGCCCTGCTCGACAGTTGAGATCAACTGGTTAGCCGGCGCGTTGGGATAAAAGCGGCGGTTCCGAAAAATCATGTTCTCTTCGCGCCCCATCGACTGTTTCCAGCAGATGTGCGGCTCAAAGCCGTGAGCCGCGAAGAAGGCAATCGCCTCATCGCGCGTAAAGCTATTGCGGTAGAGGGGCGCGTCGTGGATATTCACTTCGATCTGGATCCTTTTGACATCGCGGATCCGCTCGCCAAGCGATTCCACAACCCGCAGGTCCTCTCCCTGGGCGTCGATTTCCAGGCGGTCGATTACGGCGATCTTCTCCTGTTGCATGAAACGGTCGAGACGCAACACCTCGACGTCGACGTCGTCCACCATTTCGAATTTCTTGTAAGGATGCCAGGGGTGAACCCATTTCTCATTGGCGGCGGCATCGAACGTCTGGAGCGAGGAACAATCGTCATAGCAGGCAATGTGAAACGTGGCGCGGCCCTCGTAGTTGGAGACAGCCTTGGCGATGACGCGGACGGACCCAGCGCCGGCAGCCTTCTGTTGCAACTCGACGGCGCGGCGCGGATTTGGCTCGAACATGTAGAGCCGGTGGCCGTAGCGACGGCAATCGGCGATCAGCTCGTCGTCGCCGGTGTAGGCGCCGACTTGCACGAAAGTTCGTGGCTTTCCGAATCGCAAAAGGATCGACATAGTCAGTGAATTCCGGCTTGTTGTTTGAACACGAAGATGGCATCGGCGGCGCGAGATGGTCCGCCCGCGCTGCGCAGTGTCTGCCTCATACGGCGGGAATTGACGCGAAACGACGGATCACCTAGGACGCGTCCGGCGAGTTCCTGCAGACTCGCCGCGTTCGCCCGCGAACGGTCCAGCACCAGGCCTGCGCCACAGGCTTTCACCTGTCCTGCCACCACGTGATGGTCAGCGCGCTGCGGGAGCACGATCATGGGAACACCATGCAGCATCGCTTCGTGCGCGCTGTTGATGCCGCCGTGCGTGATGAAGAGTTGGGCGCGGGCGAGCAGCGCGGGTTGTGGAACGTATTCGCGCACCACGAAGTTCTCCGGCGCGGGGCCAAGTTGCGCAGCGTCGATGCGATGTCCGACCGCAAGCACAACGCGGTACGGCTCACCTCCGAAAGCCGCGAAACAGGCGCGGTAGAACTCCGGCTCGTTGTTGTACATGGTGCCCATCGAGATCAGGATGAGGGGCAGATCGCCTAACGCCGTGACCGGAAAATCGCCGAAGTCTGAGCGGCCTTCGATGGAGGGTCCCACGAACTGATAGGAATCGTCGAAAACCGGACCGCCGACCTGAAATTCGCGCGAGGTGAAGACAATGTTGAGTCGCTGGCGGTTGGCCAGGTAGCCGATGATCCCGGGACATTCGACGGCGTAGCGGCGGTTGAGACGGCGCGCGGTTTCGAAGTAGTCGCCGAGGGCGCCCAGGCCCTCCAGAGCGGCTTCGCGTGGCGCCGGTCCATAAAGGTGGCGCATCAGGTTGGCTGCGCTGAGCAGGTGTTCATTGATCGCGAACATGCTGCAAAGCGTGGCGGCAGGCAGGTCGAGTACCTGCGCCACCAGATTGCCCCACAACGCGTGGGCCTCGGCCAGCAGATAATCGGGACGCTCGTCGCGAATTGCATCCAAAAGGTCCGGCAGAATCTCTTCAGCGGCTTCGAGCAGGCCGGCCATGCCTCCGAGAATTCCGCCGCAGCCGAGGTTCCGTTCGAACAACTCATGCGCGCCGCAGGAGCGGAAAGTGGCGCCGGTGGCCTCGATCCGCGCGCGGAATGGCTCGCTGGCAAAGTACGTAACGCGCTCGCCGCGCCGGCACAGTTCGGCAATCAACGGCAGGGTCGGGTTGACGTGGCCCGGCGCAGGGTGGCCGATCATGCAGACTCCGGACATCGCCACCTCAGGATTTCGTCTGCCGCGCGCCGGTAACCGCCGGCGGCATGAAAGCTCTCCGCGATCTTTCCGGCGCCCGCTCGGAATCGCGGCTCAGACAGAAGGAGATCGACGGCGCTGCGCAACCGTGCGGGCTCGAGATCGGGCGGACGAAGGACCACACCAGCACCCAGCTCTTCTACGCGGGCCGCCACCAGGTGTTGATCGCCATGCTGCGGAAATACCAGCATCGGCACTCCGTTCCATAGGGACTCGGAAGTGCCGTTCATGCCGCCGTGGCTGATGAAGACGGATGCTTGTCCAAGCACCTCGCGTTGGTCCACGAACTCACTGACGGTGAAATTTGCGGGAGCCGCGCCGAGTGATTCGCGCGCGCCGCCCGTGGAGAGAATCACGTCGTAAGGCCCCCCGCCCAGGGCGTCGAAGCAGCTCCGGAAGAACTCCGGCTGATTGTTGAAGATGGTGCCCATCGACACGTAGACAAGGGGCCTGTCCCCACTCTTCCTCGGGGATGCATCGAGCGTAGGACCGACGAACCGGTAGCTCTCGTCGAACTGATCGCCTGCAAGATGGAAGTAGCGCGAGGTGAAGACGACATTCAGCGGCTGCCGGCCGGCGAAGAACTGCACCAGGTTGGGGGATTCGGTTCCAAACCGCCGGTCGATGCGCTGAGCGATCTGCAGGTAGGCGTTCAGCGCATCGATGCCGGCCAGCAGGGTCTCTTTGGGCGCACAGCCGTACACCTGCTGCACCATCTCTCCGACGCTGACCACGCGATCGTCCGGAACAAAGACCGAGGCAAGGGTGGCAGCCGGAATTCCGAGCACCTGGCGCGCCAAGTGTCCCCAGACACACATGGAATCGATGAGGAGATAATCCGGCGCGAGCTGCCGGAGCTCGGCCAGAAGATGGGCAAGCAGCGTTTCGGCAAGACCGATCTCCCACGCCATCACGCTGTACAGCCCGCCCGTGTGCACCGGCGGGCGGAAGGCTTCAGCCTCCCCGTAGCTGCGGTATTCGGCGCCGGCGGCGTCGACGCTGGCCCGGTACGGCTCGGTGGCGTAATAGACCACGCGCTCACCGCGGCGCACCAACTCCGCTACGACAGGGTAAGTCGTATTCATGTGCCCGTGCTCGGGCAGATTGAGCACTACCGCGGTGGACATGCCGCCGCCTTTCCGCTGCGTTCGGCGTGAGCGCGCTGCGCCTGGTCAAGACACGCGGTGAGACGATCCGCCAGCACGAGGACGTGCGGGGAGCGCAGCGCGGTGAGATGCTCTCCCGGGACGACGTGAACTTCCGTTTCCGCCACTGACTCCCAGCCCCACGACGGCGCCGAGAAGGGCAGATCCGGCGGCGGCGTGGCGGTACGAAGCAGGGCAATCCGCACGGGCAGGGGGTCGCGCGGGAGGCGGTAGCGTACTTGCGAATGGGCCTTGAAGAGCTCCAGCACGTTACGAAGATGGTCGGACGATGCGTCGCCGGGGAACAGGTCGGCGCCGCGGAGCGCTTCCTTGAAGCGGTCGAACTGCGCATCGGCATCGAGCGCGCGCAGAGCTTCGGCGGAGACGTTGAGATCCGGGTTCAGCAATTGACCGATGCGGCTGGCGAGTTCGGCAATCCAGCGGGCGTTATCCCATGCGCTGGTGTCGCGGGCCGGGCCGCGCACGGGCGCCGCGGTGTCGATGATGGCGACTAGCCCTACTTGGCGTCCCTTGCGCAGAAGCTGCTGGGCCATCTCATACGCCACCCAACCACCCAGCGAATGGCCGCCGAGGAAGTACGGGCCACGAGGCTGAGCAGCTTCGATTTCGATGAGATAACGCGCGGCCATTTCTTCCACCGAAGTCTGCGGCGCGGCCTCGCCATCGAAACCTACGCCCTGCAATCCATAGAATGGCTGATCGGGACCGAGGTGCCGGGCCAGGTGGTAGAGGTAGATGACGTTGCCGCCCGCGCCGGGAACACAGTAGAGCGGCGGCCGGCTGCCGGAGGCGTGGATGGGTATGAGCGTCTGCCGCGGACCCGGTGCCGCACTGCGCAAGAGATCGGCCAGGCGCTCGACGGTCGGTCCGCGTAGAATTGCAGCCAGCGGCATGGCCCTCGAGAATTCACGCTGCAGTCGCGTCATCAGGCGAACGGCAAGCAGCGAATGGCCGCCCAGGTCGAAGAAATTGTCCTTCACGCCCACGGGCCGGATGCCGAGCACTTCTTCCCATAGGCCCGCAATCTTCAGCTCCACCGAATCGCGCGGCGGGACGAACTGCGACCCGGCGCGCGACGTCTCGGGCGCCGGCAATGCCTTGCGATCCACTTTGCCGTTGGGAGTGAGCGGAAATTCGGGCAGCGCGAGCAGGAACGCGGGCACCATGTAATCGGGCAGGCGTTCCGCGAGATATCGGCGCAACTCCGCGGCGCCAGGCCCGACGGCGCGCGGCACCACGTAGGCGACGATGTGGCCTTGCCGCACCACTGCGACCGCCGCCTCGACCTGCGAATGCTGCGCCAGCAGGCTCTCGATTTCGCCAAGTTCGATGCGGTAGCCGCGGATTTTGACCTGCTGATCAGCGCGCCCGAGAAAATCAAGATTACCGTCCGGCAAAAAGCGGACCAGGTCACCGGTGCGGAACAGGAGCGCGCCCGGCTCGGCGGAGAAAGGATCGGGTACGAACTTGGCGTGCGTCAGATCAGGACGGTTCAGATAGCCGCGGGCCACACCGGCGCCTCCGATGTACAGCTCGCCGATCACCCCGCGGGGCACCGGCTGCATGTTGCCGTCGAGCACATACAACTGCGTATTCGCGATCGGCCTGCCGATGGGCACACTCGCGTTGAGTGGTTCGCGGGCTTCGTAGACACAGCAGCCAACCACGGTTTCCGTCGGCCCATACTCGTTGATCAGCCGCGTCCCAGGCGCGTGCCGCTGCCAGAACGCGAGCATATCGCCGCGTAGAGCTTCACCGCCAATGACGAAGGCATTAGCGCGCCCCTCGCAGTCCTCCGGCGCAAGCAAATGGCTGAGCGCCTCCAGGTGCGCCGGCGTGATCTTGATCAGGCTGAAGCCGCGATTGCGACGCAGGCATTCCGCGAGGGCTTCGAGCGTTCCCTGCTCCGGCAGGAGCACGACCTTACCACCCACAGCGAGCGGAGCGAAGAAGCTGGTGATGGTGGCATCGAAGCCGATGGCAGAGCTGATCGGCGCGCCACAGCCTTCGGTAACGCGATACGCATCGATCGCCCAGCACAGGTAATTCGTGAGTCCGCCATGCGTGATGAGGGTTCCCTTGGGCCGGCCGGTGGAACCCGAAGTGTATATAACGTAGGCGAGGTTGTCCGG
>Ga0335085_10018145_pt1 | contig 10118 bp, 11 predicted proteins | sample Lox_Sample_45_FD_206712 | JGI IMG/M metagenome (GOLD analysis project Ga0335085, IMG submission 206712) | Soil microbial communities from Loxahatchee National Wildlife Refuge, Florida, United States - Lox_Sample_4.5 | ecosystem: Environmental > Terrestrial > Soil > Wetlands | place: USA... | reverse complement strand
TGAACCCCCGACCTACAGATTCGAAGTTTATATCGGCCCGCTGATTCTCAAGTAGATCAGCAACTTACGTCGGCAAATTCCAAACAAGTCAGGCAAAATCCGCAACCCAGGCGCAACCCACGTTCCGCTCGGAACAACGCTCCTGCTGATGGCGACGAGGGTTGACGGGGAGGCTACCCACCGCCCCAACCCGCGCCGTCTCCTGCTCGATGATCGGAGCTACCCTGCTCATGCCCCGACAGCAACGGGCCGCCCTGGAGCCAGCCCAAAGGAGTTTAGGCCATGTCTCTGAACGATGAAGAGCGGTCCGCTCGCAGGCGCATCGAGTTTCTCTTTGGCCGACCTGTCGCCTTCCACCGCTGCTTCGTCACGGTGACGGGAGGTGTTCATGCGGCCCTGATGCTCTCCCAGGCCCTCTACTGGCTCAATCCGGAACGACAAGGGGAGAGTCGCGGCAAGGGCGAGGGATGGTTCTGGAAAACACGGGGAGAGTGGGATGCCGAACTGGGCCTCTCTCGCTGGGAGCAAGAGACAGCGCGAAAACAGCTCAGGCTAACCAAGTTCTGGCGTGAGCAGGAGAGACGTCTGGAGCATAAGATTTACTTCGGTGTCGACTTCGTGGAACTGGAAAAGGCCTTGGCGACCGCCGCGAATCCTCCGAACAGTGGAGTAACCGTCCTCCTCCCCGAAGGTGGGATTCCCACCTCCGGCGATGGTGGCATTCCCTCCGCCGACGAAGGTGGGATTTCCACCTTCGGGATGGCGGAAAACCCTCCGTCGTCGGAGGGGGAAATCCCACCCCGGCGGGGGAGAGAAAATCCCCTCCGAAAAGAGCATAGATTTCTTCAGAGAGTACCAGAGACTACGACGTCGTCGTCGGAGCTGGCGATCGGCCTTCACCAACTCATGCCGGACACTCCTTGGGATGATGACGCCGTCCAAACTCTCTGGGACGACTGCCGAAGCAGGGAGCCTGAGTGCACGGCCGAGATGGTTCTCGAGCGGGTCAGCGAGAAGGTCAGGATGAAGGGCTGGGCGCGCATCCAGAATCCCATCGGCTTTCTTCTGACCTCTGTACCGAAGGCCGTTCAGGCTGCTAACTGCGGCGCCAGAGTGCGTGCAAAGGCCAGGGCTGGCGCGGAGGCGGTACAGGCCCAAAGGGAGAACGAGCAACAGATTCAACGCGAAAGGGAGCTGGCAGCCTGGGAGATGGCTGAGCGAGCGTTCGAAGACCTCCCTCAGGACAGGAAGCAGAGCCTTGTAAGCCAGGAACGGCGCGACTTGCTGCGGGAGCACCCGGAATACGGGGATCGCGTCCACCTGCCGGGGTGGGAACGGTCGTTCCGTTACAAGGCAATCCGGGCGCTGGTGGCACAAATCCAGGCGCCATCGCCTGATCGAACCCTCCAAGCAAGCGGACCATGACCCTGCCCCTACACTGGTCCTCATCGCTTCATCTGAACGTGCGCTGCTAGCCCTGACTGTTTTGAGGAGGTTGGTGAACCCGGAGGGGTTCGAACCCTGTCTCGGCACTGATTCCACGTAACTTGCTGATTCTACGAAACGGCAGAAACACCAAAACCGCTCAAAACGCCAGTCTAAGGTACACGGCGGGTACACGAAGAAGGGCGGATTCATCAAAACCACATCATAGAGCGTCGGCGCATCCATGAAGAGTCCGCCGAAGAGTCCGCCGTAGGTCTCGCCTCCGGTCAGCGTGTTTCCGTGCCAGACGTCCGGCTCGTCGATGCCGTGAAGCAGCAGGTTGGCGAGCGCTATGGGTAAATGCTTTCTCCCGCCCATACCGATCCTAAATTTCGGTTCAATCGCTCGGACCATAGCCCGGATAATCTCGCACGGCGTGAAGAATGCCCGCTGTCGTTTGGGCGCTGTCGTGCCCAGCCTCGCGGTTGCCGTCGCATGACTTGGGGCCATCGTGGCTGGCTAGACCTTCGATGTGAGACTCTTTCATTCTCTACTCCATGCCGGTTTATCCCGGCGCTCTGTCGTTTCGGTAACACTGCGTACGGCGTAGCGGCATGCCCGCCGCTCGCGGACACTAACCTCTGTGCTCCGCCAGACCAGACGGCGGTATCTTGAGGGGCTCGCACCGGAAGAATCAGTCCCCGTTCTTTCCCAGCGAATAATTGCACCGGCTGAGACCACTCCGTATATTTGGCTATATGGGGACCCGGCCGATGCGCGCTGCTTGGATGGCGTTGTTTGTGGTCGGGATTACCGCAGGTCGAGTACCCTCCACACGGCCCAGACCGGTACACACATCACCTGCCCCCCTTCCCCCGATTGCGATTGACGCTCTCGCCAAATCTCCGCAGACGAACCCCCTGTATTTCTTCTGGACCGGGCAATGTTCTCAAGGCACTGTTGCGCGGGACTGGCACAGCAAGCTAGCAAAGCTGTTCACTGCGACCTGGATTCCGAACCTCGGGTATCCGCACCGTTTCCGGGACACCTTCGCCGTGGAGCAGTTGCTATCGGGCACGCCGATTGATCAAGTCTCCGCGTTGCTGGGGCACAGTTCTATTAAAGTGACGGAGCGGCATTATGTGCCCTGGGCGAAGGCCCGGCAGGAGCAGATGGAGGCGAACGTAGTGCCGTCGTGGGAGGGAGACCCACTCATCCCACGGCGCGGTTTGCAGCAGGTGGGAGACGAGAGACGGCAAGCGCACGCTCGACTCAGACTAAGAGCCTGCGTCCAGCATCTGGGCTGCCACAGCAGCGTCGGGGTAAAGCTTAGGAGGCAACAGCATAAGCGCCATTAAGCAGCTCCACAGTTGGTTCGACGTCTGGCTGCTTGGACGGCCAGCGGACGCGAATATGGCCGGGTTCTCCGTCAATTACTCGGCGCTCCATTGCGACGTGCCTGACTGTCCTGTCAACCATTGCACCTCTTGAAGGGGGTTTCCCCGCTGCTCCTGCGGTGCAATACAGCCTGTCGGTGCGCCTACTGAGCCTCTCTAGGTCCGAAGATTGCGGCAGACTCTTCCCGGCGTTGAACGGCGTTACGATGGCTACCGGATTCTGAACCAGCATCTTCGCCCAAATGTCAGCGTAATCCGCGTTGGCCGAGCCGTGATGAGGGACCTTAAATACGGTGGCCAATTCCGCACTTCTGTGGCACGTGAGAACACCAATCCATCCTTCACCTGACTGAGCCGTGTGTTCCAGATCAGCCCCTAGAAGCGCTCGTCTTGTACCCACTTCGACCCAGAGGACCACGGACGTGCTGTTCGGAGAGCGGTTGATGATGCGGCGCTGAGCCTCACCGGCCTTAGGTAGCCAACGAGCGATATCAGTCAGCGCGAGCCTTACCGTGCCATCCGAAGGACTCAATGCCTTAACGGCGGCTGAAAAAGGGCGGCCATCCGCCGGCAAACTTAATAGAGTCCGATTCTCTATCGCGAACTGCGGGGCGGCCAGTCGCTTTGATTTCTCCGTCGGGGCGTTTTCGACGAGGAGTCGAAATATCGCGGCAAACTCGTCAACTCCCGATCGACCCTGTATGGTGCTAGCTCCTGCCTCGACAAGGGTCGCAAAGTTGTCGGTATTCAGTGCTGCAGAGCACGCAAATCGGGCCTGAGGCAATCGCTCGAGCACAGATGCGAGGCCTCGAATGTGATCGTCATGCCAATGGGTGGCGACGATTAGTCTGACCCGGTCCAAAGCTCCGTTGTTGAAGCTGTTGAGGTACTCTACAGCCACAGGGCTCACTTGTGACCGACCGAACATGGATCACAGAAGGAAGCAGAACCCGATGAAAGAAGGAGAAAAGCGATGCAAAGTGACACAGCATTACAGGCTAGTGTGCTCGAGGAACTCAAATGGGAGCCGGGGGTAAAGGCTACAGACATCGGGGTCACCGTTAAGGACGGCGTGGTGACACTTGAGGGTACGGTGGATAGCTACGCCGAAAAGTGGGCTGCGGAAAGGGCCGTAAAACGGTTGCCGGGTGTTAGAACCCTGGCGCTGGAGCTCGAAGTCAAGCTTCCCGGCTCCAGCGAGCGGACCGACGCCGACCTCGCCCGAGCCGCCGAGAATGCTCTGGAATGGAATATCGCACTACCCGGGGAACGGATTACGGTAACCGCGGAGAAGGGCCTCCTCACTTTGGAAGGCGAGGTCGACTGGCAAATCCAGAAGTCGGGTGCCGAGGGGGCGGTGCGCTACTTGAAAGGAGTCAAGGGAGTAATCAACAAGCTCACCGTCAAGCCGAAGGTGGCGCCCACGGACGTCAAGGAGAAGATCGAAGCCGCACTCAAGCGCAACGCAATTCTGGACGCGCAGCAGATCAAGGTGCAGGCGGACGGAGGCAAGGTGACCTTGAGCGGGAGTGTTCACTCCTGGGCGGAGAGGGATCAGGCAGAGGATGCTGCCTGGGCCGCGCCCGGGGTCTCCTCAGTTAGGGACCTCATTACGGTCACATACTGAGGCAAGTCTCGCGCAGCGCTGAAAGGTTGACCGAGAGCACCGTAAGGAACCACGGCAGCGCCCAAACGGGTGGCTGGGTGGCAATCTAAACTCAAGACAGGAGATGACCTATGGATCGCATGCTGGTGGTGGTTTTTGATAACGAAACGAAAGCGTATGAAGGGAAAAGAACCCTTCTGCAACTGGACGGCGAAGGCAGCATCAGCGTCTACGCCTGGGCGGTTCTTGCGAAGCACGCAGATGGGACTGCAACGGTAAAGCAAGGGGATGACGCGGCGCCGCTCGGAACTCTCGCCGGAACCGCGTTGGGAAGCCTCATCGGTCTGTTGGGCGGGCCAGTAGGTCTGGCGATCGGTGCGGTTGCAGGGATGGCTGCCGGCGGAGCTGCCGACCTGAATAACGCTCGAATCGGCGAGGATTTCATCGACGACGTCGCGAAAGTCCTGTTGCCGAACAGAGTGGCGGTGGTCGCCGAAATTGACGAGGATTGGGTCACGCCCGTTGACACACGTATGGAGGCGATCGGGGGCACCGTGTTCCGGCGGGCGCTGTCCGAAGTGAAGGACACGCTTCACAACGAGCACGTCGCCGCCATGCAGGCCGACCTCGCCCAACTGAAGGCCGAGCAAGCCAAGGCTCATGCTGACCGGAAGACCAAACTTCAGGAGAAGATCAACCAGCTTGACTCCAAGATACAGGCTGAATTGCAGAAGGCCAAAGATAGACGTGAGGCTTCGGCACGCGAGACGCAGGCCAAAGCCGAGGTCCTCAAGGCCAAGGCTGCGGCTGCAAAGGCCAAGGTGTCATAACGCAAAGGGGCGGTTGGGACCGCCCTCACGAGGCGGTCGACTTCGCGGAGGTTACCGCGGTGGCTCGCTCATTGGCGCGGCCACCGGGAGACTACTGTGTGCCCGGCCGACTCATGAAAACGTGCCTTCCCAACGAAGAGGGAGGGCTTTAACAAAAGACACAGTTAACGCAGAGGAGGAGTTATGGCGGACAAGATGGACAAAACGGTTGTTGTTTACGTCGCGACCTATGCAAGTCTCGACGACGCAAAGGCCGACTACGGCGCTGTAAAGCAGCTTTATTCCGCCGGCGTCATCGGCACGTACGATGCGGCCGTTATCAGCAAAGACGCGACCGGCAAGGTGAAGATCGCCACGACCGAAAAACCGACTCAGCACGGAGCATGGACTGGCTTGGCCGTGGGGGCACTGGTGGGCATATTCTTCCCGCCGTACCTTGTGTGGGAACTCGCCGTCGGCGCCGGTGCGGGAGCCGTGATTGGACACTTTTGGCAGGGATTGTCGCGTTCCGATCTGAAGCACATCGGGGAGACGCTTCAGCAGAGCACTGCGACCCTGATCGTGATCGGCCGGTCGAAGCTGCAACAGTTTCTGCAGGACGCTACCAAGCACGCCGTGAAGCAGTTTGAGAAGGAATTGAGTACCGACGTGGAGAGCTTCAACAAAGCCTTAACGGAGGCCGTCAACCAGTCGTTGAAGGCCGCTTGATGAAGGGCTCTGAATGACCTCGGAGCCCCGATATACTCCGATCCGGCGACCCCTATGATTCAAGGGGCCTGCCTCTGGCTTCCTTTTGTGGCCGCCATCAGGATCGGATTGAGGACGCTCGCATTTGGGGTGCGGGTCAGACCCGTCGCGGGACAGCGAAGCGGAGGCCAACGCGCCGGTCGGAGGCCTCGCGACCTTGCTTGTGATGACCTTTACTGTCTCCGCGCAGCAAACGAGCAACATCACACTTGCACGTTGACACTGAAATGAAAGGAGAAAAACCATCGTGGACAGAATGCTGGTAGTGGTTTTTGACAACCCGTGGAAAGCTTACGAAGGAAGAAAGGCGCTTCGGCAGTTGGATGATGACGGCAGCATCGATATTTACGGCGACGCGCTGGTGACGAAAAATCCAGACGGCACAGTAACGGTAATGGAAGGCGATGACCAGTTGCTGTACGGCACCGTCGCAGGGACCGTGCTGGGGAGCCTCATCGGTCTGCTAGGTGGACCGGCCGGTGTGGCGATCGGCGCGGCCGCGGGGTTTGTGGGCGGCGCTGCCTCGGATCTGCACAATGACAGGATTGGTGAGGACTTTATTGATGACGTGGCCCGGGTTCTGTTACCGAACAGGGTGGCCGTAGTGGCGGAGATTGAGGAAGGCGTGACTACACCCCTGGATACCCGCATGGAGGCGTTTGGCGGCACGGTATTCCGCAGGGCCCTCTCCGAGGTTAAACACACGATCCACGATGAGCACGTTGCCGCCATGAAAGCCGACCTCGCTCAATTGAAGGCCGAGCAGGCCAAGGCTCACGCCGACCGGAAAGCAAAGCTTCAGGAGAAGATCAACCGGCTTGATTCCAGGATACAGGCTGAATTGCAGAAGGCCAAAGACAGACGTGAAGCTTCGGCGCGCGAGACGCAGGCCAAAGCCGAGGTCCTCAAGGCCAAGGCTGCGGCTGCAAAGGCCAAGGCGGCCGAGATACATATTTAACCGACGATCCGCTTTGGATCGCCCGATCCGCAGCTGTGGCGGAGACAAATCCTGCGCAGCGGTAAATGGGCCACGAATGCACGTGAACCACGTTTGTGAGCGCCCTTGTATGCCCTCGACGGCACTAGAGCAGGATTTCCGCGCGAATTTCGTCGATCTTCGCAAGGTTCAGCCGGGACGCGACTCGGCTACCTACCGTGCTGCCGACGGGCAAAGCTCAACGAGCCGGCAGTGCGCAAAAGGAGAATGAAAATGAGCTCTCTTTCTGATTTCTTCGCCACCGGCCTCGAGCAGGTCAGGAAATCCTGGGGCTGGTTCCTTGTAGTAGGCATTCTGCTGACCATTCTTGGCGCCGTGTGCGTCGTGAAGGCGCAGGCGGCCACCACTTTCTCGATCCTGGCGCTGGGCTGGGTGCTTGCCATCAGCGGGGTGTTTTGGCTCGTGAGCGCATTTCAAGCCTTCAACTGGCACGGGTTCTTCCTGCACCTACTGAACGCGATCATTCGCGGGGTGGTCGGATACCTCCTGATTCGTCACCCGGATGCAGGCGCGGCAGGAATCACTATGGTGCTCGCCGCACTTTTCATTGTGGGAGGGCTGTTTCGCACAGCCGGGGCGAGTGTTATTCAGTTCCCCAGGTGGGGATGGATGGTCTTTTCGGGGGTCGTCTCCTTCGGTCTTGGGGTCTTTCTATTGATCACGTGGCCCTCAGCCAGCACTTTCTTTATTGGCATCGCGATCGGTGTCGACCTCATCTTTGATGGCGCGGCCCTTATCGGGTTCGCTGGTGCCATTCACAGTTTGCTCATGGCCGAAGGCAGAGCTGCCTGAATCGCCCGGCGGGCATGGTGGCGGTAACGTGCTGAGTAGCGCGGATATGGAGAGGACAGCAGCATGTTCTCACTCGACGATCATGCCGGGAATGTAGTCACCACCGTGGCGCTCTTTGTGGCCGCGGGGACTATTCTTTACCTGGCGCGTGGTGCTCTCCTCCTTTTGGTGCTGTCTCTGCTCTTTGCCTACTTGCTCGAACCGGCGGTCGCGTTCGTTCAGCGGCATTCGCGGCTGGGCCGGAAGAGTCGCACTTGCGCGATTGCGCAGGTGTACCTGGCCGCCACTCTTGTGTTGGGCAGCGCGGGGTACAAGCTTGGCCCACACCTTGCGAGGCAGTTAAGGAGCTTGAACGCGGCGGTGCCCGAGCTCTTGCAAGACCTTTCCAGCGGAAAGCCTCCCGACGGTCTCGCGCGCAGGCATGGCTTAAGTGCGGCCGAGCAGCAGCGGATACAGGACCTGCTGGCTCGCAACCATGACTTCGTCGCACGTGTTTTCGAGCGCGGGGCAGCGTGTATCGGATATATCGCCGCGAGCGCGATCTGGCTTTTCCCCGTTCCCATCCTCGGCGCCTTCATCTCGCGCGACGGAAGGCAGATGGCGGATGCCATAAGCGAAGCGCTGGAGCGGTACGGGGAATTCACACGGGCCAAGCGCATCCTGCAACAGGTGGACATGATGCTGGCCAAGTACATTCGCGCCCAGCTCGCCCTGGCGGGCCTCTCTTTCGTCTTCTATAGCGCCTCACTGCTGGTCCTGAGATTCCCCTATGCGATCGCGCTGGGCCTTCTGGGGGGAGCTCTCGAATTCCTTCCTGTGGTGGGATGGATTATTTCTGCCGTGGTGATTCTGACGGTCGGTTTCCTGACCCACTCACACTGGATCTGGATGGCGGGAGCGGTGGTTGCCTGGAGACTCGTGCAGGATTATGTGAACTCGCCGCGCATTATGGGAAACAGCCTAAAGTTAAAGCCCTTGACCGTGGTGGTTGCGCTCATGGTGGGAAGTCAAGTAGGAGGCATTGCGGGCGTGTACCTCTCGGTGCCCGCCGTCGCGGCGCTGCGAATCGTGTGGCTGGAGTGTTTCACGACTCGGCACTGCTCGACGGCCGTCGCCGATCCCCAGCCCTTGCAAGTGGAGGCATGAAGTGCTGTAAGCGCGGTAGTGGTGTTGTCTTGCCGGCAGCGCTGCATTTAAGGAGACTCGCAAGCTGGCGCGCCGCGCTATGGAAGTTGGCGACGACGGCAGCAACGATTTGCTCATCAGCGAGGTCCTGCGCACCAACGAGTTGCAGGTCTGGTTTCTGAGCGAACACCTTGCTAAGGAGCCACTGGTCGAGGCAAAGTGACCACCGTCTGACGCCGGTGAAGGCTAGAGCGACTGCTTGAGGTATTAAGGCGCAGGCTGATCGCCAGCATTAAATAGAAGCGAAGATCACGCCGTGATTTTGCTTGCGCATCGGGAGGTGGACCATGACCGAACCGGAATCGTCACTAAGAAAACACAACCGCGACGATGAAAAGAAGCGCCGGGAGCAAAGTCGGCGTCAGGTTCATTTCGCCGCCGGTTATCTGATTACGAGCCTAATTGTCTTGTGGCTGTTCCAGCTATTCGTCTTAACTCCTAGCCGGAGCACGGAAATTCCTTACAGCGAGTTCAAGGCAAAACTGGCTGGAGCTCAAATCGTAAAGGCAACCATCGGCGAAAGGGGCATCATCGGTGAGATGAAGAATCCCAAGCGGGACGGAGCTCCTCCGCTCGTCCCATTCAATACCGTGCCTGCCCCTGCCGGCGATGCCAAGCTGATTGAAGAGCTACAAAACGCAAATGTAACTTACGACTTCGAGCGTCCGCCGAACCCCCTGGGTGGCATTTTGCTGCAGTACCTTCTGCCGCTTGCGCTACTCGGCGGTTTCTGGTACATCGTCTACCGGCGAGCGGGCGGGGCCGCCGGCGGAGGGTTGGGCGTCTTTGGGGTTGGCAGGAGCAAAGCAATTGAGGTCAAGCCCGAGGACGTTACGGTCACATATAAAGATGTGGGCGGAGCCGATGAAGCCATTGCGGAACTCCAAGAGATCATTCAGTTTCTGAAGGCGCCAGGGCAATTCGCTCAACTCGGTGGGCATATTCCCAAGGGCGTCTTGATCGTCGGGCCTCCGGGCACCGGCAAGACGCTGTTGGCCAAGGCAACGGCGGGCGAGGCCCAAGTCGCGTTCTTCGAGACCAGCGGCTCCGAGTTCGTCGAGATGTTCGTCGGCGTGGGCGCCGCACGCGTGCGCGACTTGTTCGAGCAGGCGCGCAAAGCGGCTCCTGCGATCGTTTTC
>Ga0335085_10018144_pt1 | contig 10119 bp, 10 predicted proteins | sample Lox_Sample_45_FD_206712 | JGI IMG/M metagenome (GOLD analysis project Ga0335085, IMG submission 206712) | Soil microbial communities from Loxahatchee National Wildlife Refuge, Florida, United States - Lox_Sample_4.5 | ecosystem: Environmental > Terrestrial > Soil > Wetlands | place: USA... | reverse complement strand
AGCAGCTGCCGGTGTTCGACACCGCGGTCCCGGACCTGAACCCGATCGAGCTGTTCCGCACCAACCGCTACGTCGGCGCCGACCGCGTGAGCGATGCCAACCAGGTGAGCGTCGGGGTCACCTCGCGGCTGCTCGATGCCGGGGACGGCCGGCAGTTCCTCGCCGCCACCTTCGGCCAGAGCTACTACTTCCAGACCCCGCGGGTCACCCTGCCCTTCGAGGCCCCGACCGCCGGCAAGCGCTCGGACTTCGTGGCGCAGATCGCGCTCACCGCCTTCCAGAACTGGGGCGCGGACATCGACGTGCAGTGGGACCCGGAGAACCAGCGCAGCGAGCGCACGCTCCTCAACGTGCAGTACAAGCCCGCGGACAACAAGGTGATCAACGTCGCCTACCGCTACGAGCGCTTCCAGTACGTGCAGCAGCCGGGCGTGCAGGTCTACTGGGAGGGGTTCGACCAGATTGAGGGTTCGGCGGCGTGGCCCATCAAGGGCAACTGGCAGGTATTTCTGCGGGACGTCTACGCGTTCCGCGACTATTATTCGCCCTCCGGCCTGCCCAATACGCCCCTGGTGGAGACGAGCGGGGAACTCGAGCGGTTCCTTGGCATAGAATACCGCTCCTGCTGCTGGCGGGCGCGCCTGGGGGCGCGGCGCTACGTGAACAACCACGACGGCAGCCAGGCCACCGGGATCTGGCTGCAGCTGGAACTCACGGGCCTGGCCAGTGTCGGATCCGCGTCGGACGCGTTCCTCACCGAGGAAATACGGGGCTACCGGCCCCCCGATGCGCCTGTCCCCAGGAACCCGGGCTCCCTGAAGAGCGTCTGGTAAGGAACTTACGGAAAATGCAGCGGTTTTTGTCCATCCTGGCCACCCTCGCCGCGCTGGCGGCACTCAGCCTGGGCGGCTCTTGCCTCCGGGCCCAGACCCGCGAGCTCGCCACCACGGGCGTGATGCTGGATCGCGTGGTGGCGATCGTGAACGACGGCGTGGTGCTCAACAGCGACCTCGATGCCGAGGTGCTGGCGGTGAGCCAGCGCCTGCACGAGCAGAAACTCGAACTGCCGCCGGAGAACGTGCTGCGCCAGCAGGTGCTCGAGCGCCTCGTGCTGCAGGAGATCCAGGTGCAGCGCGCCAACAAGGCCGGCATCAAGGTGTCCGACGAGAACGTCAACGCAGCGCTGCAGGACGTCGCCAAGCGCAATCACCTCACCTTCACGCAGCTGCCCGAGGCGCTCGCGCAGCAGGGCGTCGACTACGCGACCTACCGCGAGGAAGTGCGCCGCGAGATCATGCTGCAGATGCTGCGCCAGCACGACGTGCTGCAGCGAATCAGCGTCACCCCCAAGGAGGTCGACCAGTACCTCGAGAAGCAGGGCAAGACCCCCTCCGAGCGCAACGAGTACAACGTCTCCCACATCCTGATCGCGGTCAGCCAGGAGGCGAGCCCGCAGCAGGTGGAGTCCGCCGAGCACCGCGCCGATGATGTCTACCAGCGGGCCAAGGGGGGCGAGGACTTCGCGCACCTCGCCGTCACGTACTCCAACAGTCAGACCGCCTTCGACGGCGGCGCGCTCGGCTGGCGCAAGGGCTCGGAGCTGCCGACCTTCCTCGCCGACGTGATCGCGCGCATGAAGCCCGGCGAGGTGAGTGCACCCCTGCGCACGCCGACCGGCTTTCACATCATCCGCCTGAACGAGGTGCGCGGCGGCACGCAGAAGGCGGTCGAGGAGCAGGTGCACGTGCGCCACATCCTCATGAAGACCACCGAGCTCGCCGACGATGCCACGGTGCGCGGCAAGCTGAGCACCATCCGCGAGCGTATCCTCAAGGGCGGCGAGGACTTCGCCGCCATCGCCAGCGTGGTCTCCGAGGACCCGGGCTCCGCCGTCGACGGCGGCGATCTCGGCTGGACGGGACCGGGCACCTTCGTGCCGGAGTTCGAGCAGGTGGTCGCGGCGCTGAAGGACAACGAGATCAGCGATCCCTTCAAGACCCAGTTCGGCTGGCACATCGTGCAGCTGCTCGGGCGGCGCGAGTTCGACAACACCGACGAGCTCAAGCGCCGCCAGGCGATCGAGGCGATCCGCGCCGGCAAGGCGGACGAGGAAACCGAGCTGTGGCTGCGCCACATGCGGGACGACGCCTACGTCGAGTTCAAGTCCTAAGGTCCCGCGCCTCGCCCTCACCACGGGAGAGCCCGCCGGCATAGGTCCGGAGCTGTGCCTCGCGCTCGCGCAGCAGGCGTGGCCGTGCCAGCTGGTGTGCCTCGGGGACTTGGAGCTCCTCGCCGCGCGCGCGCGCGAGCTGCGCCTCGGCGTGCAGCTGCAGCGCTACGACCCGGCCGCGCCGGCAGCCGCCGCGCGTCCCGGCCACCTCGTGGTGGCGCACCAGGGGCTCGCGGTGCCGAGCGTGCCGGGCCGGCCCGACGTGCGCAACGCCGCCTACGTGCTCAGGCTCCTCGACCTCGCCACCGACGGCGCGCTAACCGGGGAATTCGCAGCGCTCGTCACCGCGCCGGTGCAGAAGAGCCTCATCAACGATGCCGGCATCGCCTTCAGCGGCCACACCGAGTACCTGGCGCAGCGCCTCGGCGGCGGCCCGCCGGTGATGCTGCTCACCACCGGCACGCTGCGCGTGGCGCTGGTCACGACCCACCTGCCGCTGCGCGCGGTCAGCGCGGCGCTCTCGATCGAGTCGGTGTGCCATGCGGCGCGCACGCTGGCACACGCGCTCAGGCACTGGTGGGGCATCGCCGCGGCGCGCATCGCCGTGCTCGGCCTCAACCCGCACGCCGGCGAGGGCGGGCACCTCGGCGATGAGGAGCAGCGCATCATCATCCCGGCGCTCGAACGGCTGCGCGCCGAGGGACTCGCGGTCGCCGGTCCGGTGCCGGCCGACACCGCCTTCACGCCGGCGGCGCTGGCGCACTGCGACGCCGTGCTCGCCATGTACCACGACCAGGGCCTGCCGGTGATCAAGCACGCCGCCTTCGACAAGGCAGTCAACGTCACCCTCGGGCTGCCGATCGTGCGCACCTCGCCCGATCACGGCACCGCGCTCGATCTGGCCGGCACCGGCCGGGCCGATCCCTCGAGCCTGGCTGCGGCCGTGCGCCTGGCGGGCGAGCTCGCCGCCGGCCGCCCGTGAGCGCGCTCGCGCGCACCCCGCGCCGCAAGCGCTTCGGCCAGCACTTCCTGCACGACCCGGCGGTCATCGGCCGCATCCTGGAGACGCTCGCGCCGCGCGCGGGGCAGCACCTGGTCGAGATCGGGCCCGGCCACGGGGCGCTCACCCGGGCGCTGCTGGCGCTCCCGGGGGTGACGCTCGATGCCATCGAGATTGACCGCGACCTGGCGGCCGAGCTGCGCGCGGCCTTCGCCGGCCCCGCGCAGGCGCTGCACGTCGCTGATGCGCTGCGCTTCGACTTCGCCGCCCTCGCGCGCGCGCGCGGCGGCGCGCTGCGCGTCATCGGCAACCTGCCCTACAACATCTCCACCCCGCTGCTGTTTCACCTGCTGAGCCAGGTGCAGGCGCTCGAGGACCTGCACGTCATGCTGCAGCGGGAGGTGGTGCTGCGCATGGCGGCCGCGCCGGGCAGCGGCGACTACGGGCGGCTGAGTGTGATGCTCGCACCCTACTTCGAGGTCACGCGGCTGTTCGATATCGGCCCGGGAGCCTTCCGCCCACCGCCGCGGGTGTGGTCGGCGGTGGCGCGGCTCACGCCGCGCCCGGTGCCGCTGTTCGCGCTGAGCCCGCAGTTAGCCGCGGTGGTGGCGGCGGCCTTCAGCCAGCGCCGCAAGACGCTGCGCAACGCCCTGGCTGCGCTGCTGCCGCGCGCGGCGATCGCCGCCTGCGACATCGACCCGGCGGCGCGCCCGGAGACCCTGACGGCGGCGCAATTCAACACCCTGGCGCTGGCCCTCGACCGCGCGCGCGGCGAAGGCTAGTCTTGCCGCAGGCGTACATTGCCGGAGACCCGTGATGGCTCCCTACCGTCACATCCTGCTGGTCGTCGACCTGACCGAGACCAGTCTCGACATCGGCCGCAAGGCGCAGGCGCTGGCCGCCGCGTTCGGCGCCGAGGTCGAGCTGCTGCACGTGGTCGAGTTCGTGCCGGTCGAGCCGATGGGCGAGACGCTCATGCCCTCGGTGCAGATCGAGGACGAGCTGCTCGAGCGCGCCCAGCAGCGCCTCAAGGCACTGGCCGCGGACCTCGGCCTGCCGGGCGCGGCCTGCCGCGTCGAGAGCGGCAACGTCAAGACCGAGATCGTGCGTGTCGCGCGCGAGCGCCACGCGGACCTCATCATCCTCGGCAGCCGTGAGCGCCACGGGCTGTCGATCCTCGTCAACCTCACCGAGGACACCGTGCTGCACGCCGCGCCCTGCGACGTGCTGGCCATGCGCACCGGCAAGGGCTGAAACCTCGCTGCGCTAGAATCGGCCCGCATGGACGCCAGCGCGCACAAGATCCGGGTCGACGTCGAGACCAGTTACCTCGAGGAGCAGTCCGACCCGCGCGAGGAGCGCTACGTCTTCTCCTACACGATCACCATCCGCAACGAGGGCCAGGTGCCGGCCCGCCTGCTCGGGCGGCACTGGCTGATCACCGACGGCAACGGCAAGGTCGAGGAGGTGCGCGGCGATGGCGTGGTCGGGGAGCAGCCGTACCTGAAGCCCGGCCAGGGATTCCGTTACTCGAGCGGCGCGGTCATCGAGACCCCGGTGGGCTCGATGCAGGGCAGTTACCAGATGCTCGGTGACGACGGCGCGCACTTCGACGCCCCGATCTCCCCCTTCCGGCTGGCGATGCCGGGAATCCTGCAGTGACGCGCTATGCGATCGGCGACGTGCAGGGCTGTGACCAGGAGCTGCGCGCACTGCTGAAGAAGATCGGCTTCAATGCCGATCGCGACCGGCTGTGGTTCGTCGGCGACCTGGTCAACCGCGGGCCGGGCTCGCTCGCGACGCTGCGCCTGGTGCGCGCGCTCGGCGACAACGCGGTGGTGGTGCTCGGCAACCACGACCTGCACCTGCTGGCGCTCGCCCACGGCAGCGAGCGGCGCCGCAAGTCCGACACCCTCGATGAGGTGCTCGCGGCGCGCGACCGCACGGCGCTGCTCGAGTGGCTGCTGTCGCGGCCGCTCGCGCACGCGGAAGGAACCGACCTCATGGTGCACGCCGGGCTCGTGCCGCAGTGGAGCGTGGCGCTGGCGCTGCAGCTGGCCGCGGAAGTCAGCCGCGCGCTGCTGCGCAATCCGCGCCAGCTGTTCGAGCACATGTACGGCAACGAGCCGGATCGCTGGGAGGAGGATCTCGCCGGCTACGAGCGGCTGCGCTTCACCATCAACGTGCTCACGCGCCTGCGGCTGTGCACCGCCGACGGGCAGGTGGATGTCGCCATCAAGGGCGAGCCGCCGCCGCCACCCTCACCGCTGCGTCCGTGGTTCGAGCACCGCGAGCGCGCCAGCCGCACGGCGCGCGTCATCTTCGGGCACTGGTCCGCGCTCGGGCTGGTGCAGAAGGCCGGCGTCGTCGGCCTCGATACCGGCTGCGTGTGGGGCGGCTCGCTGACCGCCTTCGATCTGGATGAGCCGCGCGCGCCCCTCGCCGTGCCGTGCGCGGCGCACCAGCGCATCGAGCGCGACTAGCTCACTGCAGGGCCGGCGCCGCCGGCCCGAAATTCACCGTGAGCTCGGGGGTCTTGGGCGTGACCACGCTGGGTGGCAGCTCGAGGTCGAGCGGCGTCGTGCCGCTCGCGCTCACCGGCAGGCTGATGCGCTCCGCGCCGCGCACCTCGAGCACCTGCACGGCGCCGGGGGTGACGCGCAACGCGACCCGCACCGGCCAGGTGGTGCCGGCGACGGGCTTGACCGTGAGGCTGCCCGTACCGCTCGCCGCCGACAGATCCACGAGCAGCGTGTTGCGCTTCCAGTACTGAGGCGCGCTCTCGAGTCCGGCGCCCACGATGTCCACCTCGTGCACCGGCACCGGCGGCGCCGGCGGCGTCTTGTGCCAGGGCCAGTGCAGGTGACTGCAGGCGGCGACAAGCGACAGCGCGAGCCCGAGCGCACCCAGGCGCAGCGTGGTGCGGGCGGCGGAACCTGACTGCATCAGCACCCTCCTCGACCGCTCGAGCGCGGCAGCGCGTAACATACGCGAAAGGCACGGAGGAGACATGGAATCCCTGCACGCTTTCAACTTCCGCCAGTGGATCGACGCCAACCGGGCGCAACTGAAGCCCCCGGTGGGCAACAAGCGCGTGTTCCGCGACGGCGACTTCATCATCATGGTGGTCGGCGGCCCGAACGCCCGCAAGGACTACCACGTCGATCCGGGGCAGGAGTTCTTCTACCAGCTCGAGGGCGACATGGTGCTCAAGACCATGCAGGACGGGCGCGCCGTGGACGTGCCGATCCGCGCCGGGGAGGTGCTGCTGATCCCGCCGAACCTGCCGCATTCGCCGCAGCGGCCGGCCAACACCGTCGGCCTCGTGATCGAGCGCGCGCGCCGCGCCGGGGAGCTCGACGGCTTCCAGTGGTACTGCGAGCGCTGCGGACAGCGACTGTACGAGGAGTTCTTCGAGCTCACCGACATCGAGAAGCAGTTCCCGCCGGTGTTCGACCGCTTCTTCGCCAACCTGCAGAAGCGCACCTGTGCCCGCTGCGGCGCGGTGATGGAGCGCGCCTGAGCGTGCACGCCCGCGTGCTCCTCGGCGGCCGCGAGGCGCGCATCGACCTCTCGCAGCCGGTGGACCTGGCGCTGCCGCTGCAGTTCGACGGCGCGCAGCCGCGGCACTTCGGCGCGCCTGCCGCGCACGCAGCGCCGCTCGTGCTCGGCGGCTTCACCGGCGCGGTCAGCGCGGGCGGCAGCTGCAACTGCGAGGTGCTGACACTCACGCCCCACTGCAACGGCACGCACACCGAGTGCGTCGGGCATCTGACGCGCGAGCGCCTCGACGCCTACCGCGTCGCGCCCGCGGGGCTGCTGCCGGCGCTCTTGGTCTCGGTCAGGCCCGAGCCGGCGCACGAGGCCCTCGAGGGCAGCGATCCGCCGCCCGCGCCGCAGGCGCGTCTCGTGACGCGCCGCGCGCTCGAGCACGCCTGGGGCCGCGCGCCGTTCGAGCCGCGCGCGCTCGTGATCCGCACGCTCCCCAACCCGGAGGCGAAGCGCACGCGCGACTACAGCGGCAGGGGCGCACCCTACCTCACGCGCGAGGCGGCGGAGCTGCTCGTCGAGCGCGCCATCCTGCACCTGGTCGTCGACCTGCCCTCGCTCGATGCCGAGCACGACGCCGGGCGCCTCACCGCGCACCGCGTGTTCTTCGGGCTGCCCGCGGGAGCGCAGGCACTCGCGGCGGCGGCGCGCCCGGATGCGACCGTCACCGAGCTCGCCTACGTGCCGGACTGCCTCGCCGACGGCGCCTACCTCCTCGAGCTGCAGGTGCCGGCGCTCGGCGGTGATGCGGTGCCGAGCCGCCCGCTCATGTACGCGCTCGGGGAGCTGCCGCCGTGAGCCTCGCGACGCTCGCCGCGGCGCGCGCGCTCGATGCGGAAGATCCGCTGCGGGAGCTGCGCGCGCGCTTCGCCCTGCCGCTCGATGCGCAGGGAGCGCCGCTCACCTACCTGTGCGGCCACTCCCTCGGGCTGATGCCGCTCGCGGCGCGCGAGGTGCTCGCCGCCGAGCTCGAGGACTGGGCGCGCCTCGGCGTCGAGGGCCACGAGCGCGCGCGGCGCCCGTGGGTGCCCTACCACGCCAATCTCACCGTCCCCCTCGCCGCGCTCAGCGGCGCCGAGCCCGCCGAGGTGGTCGCGATGAACTCGCTCACCGTCAACCTGCACCTGATGCTGGCGAGCTTCTACCGCCCGCAGGGGCAGCGCCGGCGCATCCTCATCGAGGCGGGTGCCTTCTCCTCCGACCGCCACGCGGTCGCTTCCCAGATCGCCTGGCACGGCCTGGACCCGGAGGAAGAGCTCATCGAGCTCGCCCCCGCCGCGGGCGCCGACACCATCGCCGTGGAGCAGATCGAGCAGCTGCTGGCCGCGCGCGGCGGGGAGATCGCGCTGGTGCTGTGGCCGGGGGTGCAGTTTCGGACCGGGCAGGTGTTCGACGTGGCGCGCATCGCGCGCGCCGCGCACGCCGCGGGCTGCGTCGCCGGCTTTGACCTCGCGCACTCGATCGGCAACGTGCCGCTCGCCCTGCACCGCGCGCAGGCCGACTTCGCCGTGTGGTGCAGCTACAAGTACCTGAACGGCGGCCCCGGGGCCATCGGCGGGGCCTTCGTGCACGCGCGCCACGCCGCGCGCGTGCCGCGCACGCGCCACAGCGGCGGGGTGCCGGGAGCGCGGCTTGCGGGCTGGTGGGGCCACGAGGAGCCGACGCGCTTTCTCATGGAGCCGCAGTTCCGTGCCGCTGCGGGCGCGGAGGCCTGGCAGCTCTCCAATCCCTCGATCCTCGCGGCCGCGCCGCTCATCGCCTCGCTCGCCATCTTCCAGGAGGCTGGCCTGGAGGCGCTGCGCGCGAAGTCGCTGCGACTCACGGGCGCGCTCGCCGCGCTCATCGCCCCGCTCGCACCCGAGGTCACGATCCTGACGCCGGCCACCCCCGCCGAGCGCGGATGTCAGCTGTCGGTGCGCATCCGCGGCGACGCGGCGCGCGGCCGCGCGGTGTTCGAGGCACTCAGCGCGCGCGGCGTGGTGTGCGACTGGCGCACGCCGGACATCATCCGCCTCGCGCCGGTGCCGCTCTACAACCGCTTCGAGGACGCCTGGCACTGCGCCGCGGCGCTGCGCGAGGCGCTCACGGTGTGAGCGCGCGGGCGGTCAACATCGTCGGTGCCGGCCTTGCCGGCGCGCTGCTCGCCGTGCTCTTCGCGCGCCGCGGCGTGGGCGTGACGCTCTACGAGCGCCGCCCGGATCCCAGGCAGAGCGCCCCGGAGCGCGGCCGCTCGATCAACCTCGCACTCGCGGCGCGCGGCCTCAGGGCCCTCGAGGCGGCGGGCGTCCTCGAGGAGGTGCGGCCGCTGCTGATCCCGATGCGCGGGCGCATGGTGCACGAGGGCAGCGGTGCGGCGCTGCTGCAGCCCTACGGGCAGCGCGCGCACGAGGTCATCTACTCCGTCGGGCGCGCGGACCTGAACCGGGTGCTGATCGCCGCGGCCGCGCGCCACCCGGGGGTGCACGTGCACTTCGGCCACACCTGCCTCGGGGTGGACCTCGCGCACGAGCGCCTGCAGCTGCGCGCTCCTGATGGCGGGACGCTGCGCGCGGTGCCGCTCGGCGCGACCATCGCCACCGACGGGGCGGCCTCGGCGGTGCGCGCCAGTCTTGCCGCCGCCGGGCGCCTCGAGGTGCGCGTCGACTGGCTCGACCACGACTACAAGGAGCTGACCATCCCGCCGGCCGCGGGCGCCTGGGCGCTCGAGCCGCACGCGCTGCACATCTGGCCGCGCGGCGGGTTCATGCTGATCGCGCTGCCCAATACCGACGGCAGCTTCACCGCCACGCTGTTCCTGCCGCGCCACGGGGCCGCGAGCTTCGCCGCGCTCGCATCCCCCGCGGCGGTGGCGCAGTTCTTCGCCCGCGAGTTCCCGGACGTCGTGCCGCTCATGCCCCGGCTGCTCGAGGAGTTCGCCTCCCACCCGCAGGGGCAGCTCGGCACCGTGCAGGTCGCGCCCTGGCACGTCGGTGCCCGCGTGCTGCTGCTCGGCGATGCCGCGCACGCCATCGTCCCCTTCCACGGCCAGGGCATGAACGCCGCCTTCGAGGACTGCCTCGAGCTCGAGGCGCTCCTGGGCGAGGCGCCCGACTGGGACACGCTGTTCGCGCGCTTCGAGGGCGCGCGCCGCGGCAACGCCGCGGCGATCGCGCAGATGGCACTCGAGAACTACCAGGAGATGCGCGAGGCGGTGCGCGACCCGGTGTTCGTGCGCCGCAAGGCCCTCGCCATGGCACTCGAGCGGCACCATCCGGAGCGCTTCATCCCGCGCTACTCCATGGTGATGTTCCACCCGGAGATCCCTTACGCCGAGGCGCTGCGGCGCGGCGCGGTGCAGGCGCGGCTGCTGGCCGAGCTCGACCCGGGGGAAGGTGGCACGCTCGATGCGGCACGCGCCGCC
>Ga0335085_10018143_pt1 | contig 10119 bp, 9 predicted proteins | sample Lox_Sample_45_FD_206712 | JGI IMG/M metagenome (GOLD analysis project Ga0335085, IMG submission 206712) | Soil microbial communities from Loxahatchee National Wildlife Refuge, Florida, United States - Lox_Sample_4.5 | ecosystem: Environmental > Terrestrial > Soil > Wetlands | place: USA: Florida... | reverse complement strand
AAAGAAGAAAGTCATGTGAAACGGGCCATCGGGTCATCGCGTGGTTTGCGATTTGACTCGGGCGATTGGAGCCGATTTTCGAAGACGGTATTGAGGATCAAAAGAGGCATGCGTCTCTTAGCCTTTATACTTTACCCTTTACCCTTTCCATTGAACCGAATCTCGCGCCGTCAGTTGCGTGTATACTGAGCGTCTCATGGACCACGATCCCGCGCCTGCCATTCCTGAGAACCACGCGGTGGCAACGCCATCTTTGCCGGAAGTACACCGGAGCGTAATTGTCCCTCCCGGAGCCGGTTTTTGGCGAAAGGTTCTGGCGTTCTCCGGGCCGGGATTTCTGGTGGCGGTCGGATACATGGACCCCGGCAATTGGGCCACCGACATCGCCGGCGGGTCGCGTTTCGCCTATCAACTCATCTCTGTCCTGATGATTTCCAACCTCATGGCGATCCTCGTTCAGGCATTGGCGGCGCGGCTGGGGATTGCCACGCAGATGGACCTCGCGCAGGCCTGCAAGGCCCATTATTCGCGGCGAACCAGCCTCGCCCTCTGGGTGCTCTGCGAGATCGCCATCGCCGCGTGCGACCTGGCGGAAGTCATCGGTTCCGCCATCGCCCTCAACCTGCTTTTTCACATTCCCCTCCTTCTGGGGGTCTGCCTGACGGCGCTAGACGTGCTGGCGATTCTCTATCTCCAGCACAAAGGATTCCGCTATCTGGAAGCCGTAGTGGTCTCGCTGATCGGGATTATCGGTGGGTGTTACCTGCTTGAACTCCTCCTGGTGCGCCCCAACGTGGTGGAAATTGCCAAGGGTTTTGTTCCCTCGCCGCAAATCCTTACCAACCCGGAGATGCTCTACATCGCCATCGGCATCCTGGGAGCCACCGTGATGCCGCACAATCTTTATCTGCATTCCTCTCTGGTCCAGACGCGTGCCATTGACCGCACGCCCGAAGGCAAGAAGACGGCCATGCGCTATAATTTTCTCGACTCTTTCCTGGCCTTGAACTTTGCTTTCCTGATTAATGCCGCAATACTGATTATGGCTGCGGGAACGTTCTTCCGGGCCGGCTACACGCAAGTGGCGGAAATCCAGGAGGCGTATCACACCCTGACGCCGTTGCTGGGAACGCAGATGGCCAGCGTTCTTTTTGCCGTGGCCCTGCTCTGTTCCGGACAAAACTCGACTTTGACGGGAACCCTGGCAGGCCAGATCGTTATGGAGGGATTTCTCAACCTGCGGCTTGTCCCCTGGCTGCGCCGGTTGATCACGCGCCTTCTGGCCATCATCCCGGCGATCATTGCGGTGATTTTCTTCGGCCAAGCGGGAACGGCCAAGCTCTTGATCTTCAGTCAGGTCATCTTGAGCTTGCAACTCTCATTCGCCGTCGTGCCCCTGGTGCAGTTTACCAGTGACCGGCGCAAGATGGGGGAATTCGCCAACCCGCGATGGCTGAAAATCCTAGCGTGGATCACCGCCGGGATTATCGCCCTGCTGAATGCGTATCTTTTGGCAGTGACGGTTCGAGGCTGGATGAGGTAATCGGGTCATCGAATCATCGGGCCACCGGAAGATCGAGCCATCGGGTCATGGGGCCATCGAGCCATTGAGAACTGGCAACGGAATGACGAGTGGTTAGTGGTCACCGGAGGGCGAGAAACCAAGACCCCCTGTTCTTTCCATGAACCGATGATCCGATGACTGGATTGTGGGAGGCTGGCCATGTTCAAGAAAATTCTTGTCGCACTCGATCATAGCAAGGCTGACTCCTTCCTCCTGCCGCGCATCAAGGAATTGGCGCGCCTGACCGGCGCCGAGGTTGTCCTGCTGCATGTTTCCACCGGGTGGGCAGCGCAATGGCAGGAGAACCTGAATCTTTCCGATTCTCAGGAAATTAAGGAGGACCGGGAGTATTTGGACACGGTCAGCACGGAGCTTCGGAGCGAGAACTTACGGGTCCACGCACGCCATGAAAGCGGCGACCCGGCCCGCGCCATCCTGAAAACCGCTGAGGCCGAGCAGTGCGACTTGATCGCCATGACCACGCACGGGCATCGATTGATCGCTGATCTTATCCATGGCGCCACCATCACCAAAGTTCGGCACGAAAGCAATATTCCACTCTTCCTCGTCAAGGCACAGATGGACTGACAAGGCCGAAAGACTGGAATTCGAAAATCGAAAATGGTGGCGCGTTTCGAATTTCGAGTTTCGCTTTCCGTGCTAAAGTGATGATGGGTTTCGGGGGATTCCAACAGATGCTGATGCCAGGGTGTGCCACATCCGCGGGGACGGACCGCTTTCGCCGCCGCTTTACGGCGAAATTCCGCGGCCATTTCCGTGAATTCGGGGGACTCTGGCTTTCCTCCATCGGGATTGGGACCTACCTGGGCGATCCCACCGCAGCATGTGACGCGCTGTATCGTGAGGCCGTGGGGGAGGCTCTGGAACTTGGGATCAACGTCATAGATACGGCGGTGAATTACCGCCACCAGCGCAGCGAGCGAGTTATTGCCCAGGCCCTGGCAGTGGCGATTTCCAATGGCAAGGTCCAGCGCGATGAGGTTTTGATTGCCACCAAAGGCGGCTTCCTGAACTTTAACGGCGATGAGCCCGACGATCCCTCCGATTACTTCCAACGGACCCTGATCGATCCCGGCCTCTTTCGTCCGGAGGATGTGGTAGCGGGGTGCCACGCGATGTCGCCGAAGTATCTCGAGAACCAGATCGATGTGAGCCGTCAGAATCTTGGCGTGGATACACTGGATGTTTATTATCTCCATAACCCCGAAACGCAAGCCTCCAACGTCGCGCGCGAGGAATTCGACCGGCGGATGCGCGCGGCCTTTTCCGTTCTGGAGAAAGCCGTGGGAGAAGGTAAAATTCGCATGTACGGAACGGCAACCTGGAATGGCTTTCGTGTGGGACTGGACTCGCGGGAGGCGCTTTCGCTGCCTGACCTTTTGCGCCTGGCGGAGGAGGTAGGAGGCAAAGAACACCATTTCCGCGCCATCCAACTGCCGTACAACCTCGCCATGCCGGAAGCGCTGTCGGCCCGAACGCAGCGCGTTGGCGGCAAGGCCGTCCCGGTTTTACAGGTGGCGCGCGCCCACGGCATGATGGTTTTCGCCAGCGCCAGCTTGCTTCAGCAGCAATTGACGAAGAGTCTGCCTGAGGAAACCCACTCCTGGTTTCCCGGACTGCAAAATGACGCACAGAGGGCCATTCAGTTTGTCCGCTCTACCCCTGGCATCGCTTCCGCGCTGGTGGGAATGAGTCATCGCGAGCACGTCACCGAGAATCTCGACACGGCGCGAACGCCGCCCCTCAACCTGGAGCAGTTCCGCGCCATTTTCAACCAATGAACCTGCCAGGGAGTGGACGAAACCCCAAAAGGGGCGAAACGCGAAAATCGAAACGTGAAAATCGGTCCGCGTTGCATGTTTCGAGTTTCGAATTTCGAGTTTCATGCATCGTGAAGGGGCAAATTAAGCAAGGTGGATGGGAACGGTTGTGAGGAAATTCGAATCCGATGATCGACTCGCGCGCGCCCTGGAGGCGCTAGGGCAGGCGGATTTTCCTGCCGCCATCAGCCTGCTGGAAGAGATCGTGGTGGAAGATTCCGCGCATGCCCACGCCTGGAGCCAACTCGGCGTGTGCTACCTGGAAACACAGCGGCCTTCCGACGCCGCCGAAGCTCTTTCCCGTGCCCTGCAAGCCGCGCCCATGGATGCCAATACGCATTATCTTCTGGGCAACGCTTGCGGAAGCCTGGGTCAGTTGGACCGGGCGGCCGCTTGCTACCGCCGGGCCCTGGAGCTTGACCCCCACCACGGCAAGGCGGAGGAATTTCTGATGAAGGTGGGATCACTGATCGAGAGCCGGGAGCATTACCGCACCGGCCTGAGCCTGCTCTACTCACAGAACCCGTCGGCGGAGGATTTGAACCGCTGCCTTCGGGAACTGGTTCTGTCCGCTGCCATCTTCGAGAATTCTCCGGCGCGCGACAACTTGCAAGATTGTGCGCGCCGGCTGCTGCACTTGCAACGGGAATGGCCACTCCCCCTGGAGATCACGCCCGAACTCCAGCCTTGGGCGGCAGCATGCGAGCGAGGATTCCAGTGCGTTCGCTTCAAGAACTGGGTCGGCGCCCAGGCGGCTTATGAAGAAGCTCTGACCTATCGTGTCGGCGATGCCTTTGTCCATCAGGCTCTGGGCTTCAGCTTCATCGAACTCGGGGAGATCGACAACGCCGTCCGAGCCTGGCTGCGCGCCCTGGAACTGGACTCCAACTGCGACTTCACGCACCTGGGACACATCCAGCGCATAAGATGAATGGCGCAGGGGATAGGGGAGTCGTGGTCCAGTTTACTCCAGCGGCTCTGCCGCCCCGCTGAAATGAAAATAGCTCCGCTCCTCAGTTGAGGAGAAGATAACCACCCCGTCGCTTACGGCGCTGCCCTTCCTGAATCAGGGGAACTGGGAGGTTCGCGAGTGTTCTTGACAACACTCCCGGGTTTACGTAACTTGGCCTTTAGCTCGATCTGGTTGCGGCAAAGAAGAGGAGAAGACTTTGGCTCGCAGGCCCATTATTACCTTAATCACAGATTTTGACACCAATGACCACTTTGTTGGAACGATGAAAGGCGTCGTCTACAACATCAATCCCGACGTCGAAATCGTCGACATCACCCACAAAGTCGCCTCCTACGACATTTTCGACGCTGCCTTCATGCTGGCCCAGAGCTATCGCTTTTTCCCTCCCGATACAATCCATCTGGTGGTCGTTGACCCGGGAGTGGGAACAGGGCGTCGCCCCCTGCTGGCACGCAGCATGAATTACAAATTCGTCGCTCCCGATAACGGGGTACTTTCATTGATCTACGAGAGGGAAGAGAACGTGGAGGTCCGCCACATCACCTCGGACCATTACTTCCTCAATCCGATCAGCGCCACGTTCCAGGGACGCGATGTCTTTGCTCCGGTCGCCGGCTGGCTAAGCAAATGGGTGGAAGTTGATAAGTTCGGCGAGCCCATCAGCGATTACACTAAGTTCACCTCGCCCAAACCCAAAAAGGTGGGTGACAACCTCATTAAAGGTGTTGTCCTGAAGATTGACAAGTTTGGGAATATCCTCACCAATCTCCGGCCGGAGGACCTTCCCCAACTATTCGCCGAGAATCCGCCGCCCTTCAAGATCATCGTCAACGAGCAGGAGATTACGCGCCTGAATCTGTCGTACTCGATGGGCAAACCGTCGGAGCTGTTCGCCATCGTAGGCAGCTCGGGCTATCTCGAAGTTTGCACCAACCGAGGCTCGGCCGCGAAAATGCTGAATGTGAACCGGGGCGTGGAAGTAGGTGTAATGCTGGGGACACCTTCCCCCGTCATTCCCGAATCCGCATGATGGCAGACCCTCGTCCTAGACCCCGGCGGTCTCGGCGGATGGTTTTGCCGGGGCCTGGGCCCGAGGCAGCGTCTCAATGCGAATCTTCGAGACCCGTCGGCCTTCCACTTCCAGGACGGTATAACGACGGAATTCCGACACGAAGCTTTCTCCGCCTTGGGGAATGAATCCCAGGCGCGCCAGTACGAACCCCGCCAGCGTTTCGTACCCCTCCCCGCGCGGCAAAACGATATCGCGCTCGTTGGCCAGGTCGCGCAGGCTCATCGAAGCGTCCACCACCAGAACGTTTTCCCCCACCTTGCGGATGGCTGCTTCTTCGCGGTCGTACTCATCCTGAATCTCGCCTACAATCTGTTCCAACACGTCTTCAATGGTTACCAGACCCACAAAGGTCCCGAATTCGTCTACCACCAGCGCCATTTGCGAATGTCGCCGGCGGGCCTCCTTCAGCATCTGTGTTAAGGACATCGACTCGGGGACAATCATGGGCTGGTGCAGGATGGTGCGCAGATCAAAGCCCGAATCCGACGGATGGGCGGCGCCCGCCCTTTCCGCCGTCACTGCCAGCAGATCCTTGGTATACAGGACGCCGACAAGCTGGTCAGGCAGACCATCGTAAACAGGGATGCGGGAGTGCTGGTCTCTTACGACGCGGTCAAGCAGCGTCCGCAGGTCCGTCGTGACCGGCAGACAGGTGATGCGATTCCAGGGCACCATGATTTCGCGGACGCGGACGCGGTCCAGATCGAATACGCTGTGAATCATCTCCTCTTGCTCTTCGTCGAGGAGCCCGCGCTTGCGAATCCCGGACACGATCAGTTTCACTTCCTCGGCCGTGGGCAACGGGCCGTGGCTTCGACCCGGATGGCGGTGCACGGAGCGAAGCACGCCATTGGCCAGGGTGTCAAGCAGGCGGACGGGGTAGCGGCTCAGTTTGAGGAAAAGAAACATGGGCCGCGCTACGCCTAAGGCAAATCTTTCCGCATTGTCGTAAGCCATAGCTTTGGGGACGAGTTCGCCCAGCACCATCAGCAACATGGTGATCAGCAGAAACGCGACGCCAACGGAAATCGAGTGAGCCACGGCAGCGCGCGCCACGCGGCCGAGATATCCTTCCAGCGACTGTTGGATGGCGTCGGCCATGATGGCTTCACCCATCCACCCCATCAGCAGGCTGATGACAGTAATGCCCAGTTGCGTGCCTGAGAACAGCGCCACCATATCGGAAAGCAGGCCAAGCACCAGTTTCGCCCGGGAATTGCCTTCATTGGAAAGCTGCTCCAGGCGGGTGCGCCGCACACTCAGCAGGGCGTATTCCGTGGCGACGAAAAACGCGTTGAGCGCCAGCAGGCCGGTAATCAATGAAGCTTTTAATAAGGCAAACATGGAACACCGAGAATTGAACCATTGTAGGCGAGGCTTGTCAAAACTCCAAATGGCGGGTGCCGTCCGGGGCAAATCGAGGGTGACTGCGGTTCGTTTGCTAACGGCGGGGGCAGCCCCCCTGGAGTGTGGTAGCAGCTACCCCCTTCCGCCTTCGGTTCATACGGCCAAAGCGCAACGGGGGGGGAGAAAGGGGGTAGCTGCTGCTACCGCACTCCAAGGTGCTTCGCACCCGCGCATTTGGAAACGTGCATTAGGTGAACACTATTGGACCTGGCGTGAAGTTGCCAATGGCGGCCGGCGGGAAAGCTCGGGAAGGGGCGCGTCGTGTCCGGGCATGCGCACGCCCACAATGCGTGAATAAATTTCGTCGTAGTCCCGGACGGCCCGCTGCATGCGGAGGAATTCCGCCTCGTCGTGCACGGGGAATTCCGGCGGGGGGAGCTTGGGAATGATTTTTTCCAATTTTTTTCGCCGGTCCATTGTACGAGGGTGCGTGGCCAGTAGACCGCCGGGATCCCCCCCGCTGCGGTCCTGTTCCGCCTGAAGCCGCTGGAAGAATTGCACCGAGGCCTGGGGATCGTAGCCGGCGCGGCACAGGTACATAGCCGCCAGACGGTCGGCCCGCTGCTCGCCTGACCGACTGAAGCGGGCGCGTGCCACCGTCGCCGCCCAACCGCTTCCCATGGTCAGGGCGATACTCGCCGGCCCCGCCAAGATCACCGCCGGAACGACGGTAAGTAACTCAAAGAGATTGCCCTTCGACGGCGCTGTTTGCCAATCACAGGAATTCTCATGGGCGATTTCGTGAGACAAAACGGAAGCCAGTTCGGCCTCACTTTCCGCCAGGCTGATCGCTCCGGAATTGATCACGATGTATCCGCCCGGAAAGGACTGGGCGTTAACAGCGGGGTTATATAAAACGTAAAAGGAAAAAACCTGTTCGCTCCCGCTGCTGCGCGCCAGGTTCTGTCCTAACCGGTTAATATATTCATTCAGAGAATTATCACCCCATGTCATGCCCCTGGCCAGAGCCTGGTGGACCATGACACTACCCGCCTGCGAGGCTTCCAGCATGTTTTGGCGACTGCCGCAAACGCCATCGGGCAACAACGCATCTCGCGACGCACCTTGTGCTGCCAGCGGTAGAAATGTCGCCACCAACACCAATAGGTTGACCCACCGGCTAATCGGGTGCAGTGCCCTCATAGGTATGCCCTCCGACAAACCTATCGGCACAGACCCAGTAAACTTGACAAGGGCCTATTGGCCCCGCCTAATCTTGTCTCGGCAGGGTGTGCTATTGGATATGTTAGAATCGCATCTGTGCGTCTATTGTGCACAAGGCACGGTGCGGGAAATCGGGGATACGGACTTCGCGATCCGCAATTCGGAAATGTTGAGGATGATCACGCCGCATTGCTGTGGACAAGCAAGTGAGAATTGAGAGTTTATCACCTGCTTGGAATGGGCCACTGACGCCGGACTACGGATCGTAATCGGAATCGTGGATCAACACGGAGCCTATGGAAAAGTTCTTTCGCAGCGCCATTCACCGCTACTATGAGGTTGAGTTGCCGAGCGCCCACGCCCGGAACAAGCGTTGGCCGTTGCTGGTGGCTCTGCATGGTTACCTAGGGGATAAAGACTCCATGATGCGTGTGGCGAAACACATCGCGGACGGCAACATGGTGGTGATCTCCCTTCAAGGGCCGTACCAATTCTTTCGCCGCCTCGTCAGAAATCCCAAGAATCTTCGTGTGGTCTTTGGCTGGGGCACGACTTACAAGATGGGGGATTCCATCGATCTCCACCACCGTGATTTGGAAACCGTCATGGCACTTGCCGTGCGGAAATATCACGCCGACCCTCAACGAGTATTCTTGCTGGCATTTTCGCAGGCCTGTGCCGCCAACTACCGCTATGTGTTTACCCACCCGCAGGCAATTCGCGGGGCCGTGGGCGTGTGCGGCGGCGTTCCCGGCGATTGGAATGAGAATCCACACTATCGTCCGGCGGCCACCCACGTGCTGCACATCGCCGCCCGACAGGATGAATGGTACTCGCGGGAGAAGAACCTGGAGTTCCGCCGGCAATTGGGGCAGCGTGCCGCCACCCTCGATTTCCGTTTCTACAATTCCCCCCACAAGTTCCCCCGCCAGTCACTGCCGCACATCCGGCGGTGGATAATGAAGCACTTGTAGCTGGTCTTCCAGGACGGGGCGATCATGAATCGGGCCGGGGGCGATATTTCTTAAGATCGTATGTCATTTCACCCGGTAGGAGCGCCCCAAGTGGGGACACGCCATGGCGTGTTCCTATGAATTCGGGCGGAAGGGCACGGCGTGGCGTGCCCCCAAATTACGCGCCGATACGCCGGTCACACGGACACGCCATGGCGTGTCCCTACGTGGCGAAAACCCTCTCCCCGTGGTTTCGCGCCTGACTGTGGAGGGATTGCCGATGATACGTTTGCTGCGTCACCGTGAAATCGCAGGATCCTGCGGCGCCTGGGAAGTTTGGGCGGCGGCTTTCGGTTTCCCGATCCTTTCCGAGGCGTCCACGTTGAATATTTTGAAGTCGGAATACTGGTGCCGATTGCGGAGCACTTTGCCGTTCCAATCGAGGGTCACGGTAACGTCCTCCGGCAGCCACAAGGCATCCTTCATATGTTTAAAGTGGACGGCATTGAAGTCGATACTCGAGGTTTCCTTTTCCAGTCGAAGCTCGGGTAGGGGAGCCAGCAGGTCGGTGTGGAGGCGAATAACCTGATAGGTGTCAGCATCGACCCAAGCCAGCCCTTGGGAAAGGGTGGTGACGGTGACCTGCCCTGACCGGAAAATCCCGTTGAAGCGCGCTTTCCCGGGAATCTGCGCAAAGGCGACCACATAAGTATTCCGGCCATTCACCTTCTGTCGCCCGAGGTAGTGAAAAGTGCTTTCAGCACGGTAGGTCGGATGAAAAAGGAAGGCTGCCGAGGCAAACCCCCGGGTGAGCATGAACCCTTCGGTTAACCCACTTGGTGTGGCTTCATTTCCGGAAGAATCGCCGCGATATTCCACAAAGCCTGGCCCCCAGGAATCGCGCGGCACCAGGCACAAATACCGAAATTTCTGGTCCTGGCTGCCGCGGACTGCCCCCTTGCGGCTCAATTTCTCCTGATGCACCGCCTCCAGCGAGCTTGTATTGGGGAAGTCCTTGATCATGTCCGCGATCTTCGTTCCCACGCCATTGAGGATGGAGTTTAATTGGTCCTGGTTTCCTGCCGGTTCAAGTCCGCGGATCAGTTCGGAGGGAGGGTGCCGCAGGAAGTCGACCTGTTCCCGGG
>Ga0335085_10018142_pt1 | contig 10119 bp, 11 predicted proteins | sample Lox_Sample_45_FD_206712 | JGI IMG/M metagenome (GOLD analysis project Ga0335085, IMG submission 206712) | Soil microbial communities from Loxahatchee National Wildlife Refuge, Florida, United States - Lox_Sample_4.5 | ecosystem: Environmental > Terrestrial > Soil > Wetlands | place: USA... | reverse complement strand
GGGCGACCGGGTTCCACCGCTCCGGGGACGGAATCGGCTCGCCCTTTCGGACGAGCCTACCGAAACAGTTCATGTCCCTCTGCGCGACCAGCACTTAGGGATTCAGCAGCACGTTGAGGCCGTAGGCGCCGAGGTCGGCCCCCACGAGCTTCATGTCGAAGGCCATCTCGCCCTCGACCCGGTCCGACTTCAGCTGCTCCATGCGGAACTTCATGATGCGGTTGCCCTGGGCGCCCGCTCCGAAGAGTCCGTTCCAGGAGAAGACGTATCCGCCGGACGGCTGGAGGATGCTCGGCGCCGGGTTGGCGTACACGAGCAGAAAGTTGTTGTTCATCAGGTACGAGAAGGTGCCGGTGTTCGGCGCCTCGCTCTCGGCCGCCGTGTTCTGCACGACCGACGCGACGAGGAACTTCTCCACCCCGAACAGGTTCGCGAGCAGCTCCTCGCTCACGACACCGCGCTGGGTGTACTTGATACGGTCGAGGATGACCGGGTTGTTCCTCAGCGCGAAGAAGACGTCGTTGGCGACGATGAGCGTGTTCGGGAGGAAGCCCGTCTGGCTCTTGATCTTCTGCTTGAGGAAGTCCACGTCCGCCATCGGGTTCGACGTCGAGCTGTCCCAGTAACCCTGTCCGTTGACGTTGGGCTGGAAGTCGCCGGCGTAGCCGGTCCACACGCCCGCGGTCATGTACCTGTACGCGAACTGGATCTCCCGCCGCAGCAGCATGTTCTGCGTCACGAAGAGCGTCGCGTCCCGGTCGAGGTCAAGTGGCGTGTCCGCGTTCGACCGGGTCTGGTCGTCCACGTCCTTGTGGAAGGCCCAGACGTCGGCGAAGTACGTCGGGGTGTTGTCGATGGCGAAGCCACCGCCCGCCGACTCCGTCGAGGGGGCGCGCTTCTGCGCCCCGGCGGAGAACCAGTACGACTTGTCGTACACGAAGTACCGGTCGGACTGCTTCATGACCGGCACGATCGGGAAGACCTTGTCGGCGATGAAGTCCGTGGCCCGTTGGATGTAAGCTATCGAGATGTTCGTCAGGGGCCGATTGACGTGTACATCTGACCTAGTAGGTTGCGGCATTTCTCAATCCCCCTTGTTAGATCTTCCCGTTCCTGATGAGCAGGACGGCGATCAGGTTCCCAGAATCTCCGGCCTCCAGGGCCTGTGCGACGGCGTACTTCCCGCTGGTCGCCACCTGCAGTCCACCCGACGGCGTCGCCATCAGGAGGTCGCCGATCGCCACCGTTCCGCCGAGCAGTGCCTTGGAGATCCCGTCGACCACGATCGTCCCGGCCTCGGCGAGCTGCGGGTTGTTCTGCAGGATGCCGAGCATGGGGTCTCCGGTCGCGGCCACCGGCGCTATCGCGGTCGGGGTGTTGATCCCCGCCCCCGTGGCCGCCACCGCCGTGACTGGCGTGAACTGGTACGTTGCCTCCACCGACATGTCGATGTTGGCCGGGAGTGAAAAGCTGAATCCGGGTATCTCGTAGGCCATTATGCCCCCCTTCGTGCGAGCGCTTCGTGCTCGATTGAGTACTGCGCGTAGTCACGCTTGCCGGCGTCGGTCTGGAGGTAGGCGTCCACCGCCTGCGCGGTCGACATCTTCAGTCCCGACTTCGCCACGTGCTCCGTCGCGGCCTTCTCGATCTTCGCCCAACCGGACCGTTCGTCGGCCGGCTGGCTGGAACCAAACTCCTGGAACAGGGCCCCCTTGGAGACCTGCTCGTTCGCGGCGCCGAGCATCTTCTCGACCTTCTCGGCCAGCTCCGGGGCGGCCTCGTGGAGACCCATCAGGGTGTCGACCACGGATTCGCTCTCAAGCCCGAGCTTCGAGAGCGACGCGGCCTTGGCCACGATCTCCTTGCGGGTCGCAGCACGCTTGAGCGCGGTGACTTCCCGCTCCAGGTCGTGGGCCTTGCGGACCGACTCGACGCTGGACTTGTAGATCGCCTCGACCACCGGGCGGACGTCCTTGGGGACCTTCGCCATGAGGGACTTCATGACCCCCTCCTTCTTCGCGTGCATCGCCTCCTTGCGGTGCATCGAGCCCTCCTTGCGGGCGTCGGCGGGCGAATGCATCGTGCCCTCCTGCTCCTCCTCCTGCTCCTCGTCGTCGTCGACGTGGCCGGGGACGTGTTCTTCGAGGTCCTTCTGCGCCACCTCCTCGGTCGGGTACTTCTGGTACCCCAACTTGGCGAGGTGCTCGCCGTAGGCCTTCTTGGCTGCGGCTTTGGCAACCTTCATCGCCTCGATGTGGTGCTCATCCTCGATGGGCTCGGGCGACTGGGTCGCGCTGGCTTCTTTTCGCATAGCGTCTCCTTCGTCTGTGGGCTGCTCGCTGGTCAACTGGAAGCCAGCAGCGTCTAGTATTTCGTGGATCAAAAGTGGTGAGAGCTTCCCCTTCCAGGGAGTCAGTATCCTCACTACGGCCTTGAGGGCCGACTGCGCTCGGTCGTCGAGGTTCACTTCCCCCTCGGGCTCGATGCCCTGTCCGGGTTGCTCGGGCTCGGCCTTGATCGCCGCGGACCGCTCGGCCAGCGCCGGGAACTTCCGCTTCACGGCCGCGTGGACCTTCGCCTTCTCCTCCGGCGTGCCGTGCTGCTCCACCCGGGCCAGCGCGTTCCGCGCGTGCGCCAGGTCGTGTATCGGGTACTTGCGCTCCTCGGGGATCGCAAAGTTGTGCGCGGCGATGTGCTTGCGCCCCTCGGTGGTCAGGTCCTTCTCGATCCCGTCCTCGTCCATCGGCGGGACGGAGTACTTGCGGATGACCTTCTCGATGTTCTTCATGACGCTTGGCTCACAGTTGAGGACCTTGAGGAGTTCTTCCTTGGTCATCTTTTCCGACTTGAGTACCAGGAACTTCCTCTTGTTCGCGCCCTTCGGAACCAAACTCACTTCCGCTGGTTCGAGGTCGCTGAGGCGTTTCAAAGTTGGTTTCCCCTTACACTTTAGGTTGACAGAAAACTTTCGCTTTTGGAAGGGCAAACTTTCAGGTCCGCGTCCCGAAGCCGCCGACCGACACGCCCTGGTACTCCCCGTCCTCTATCTTGCGCCACTCCTTTGGGTCGTTCACCTTTATCCCGATGACCCACGCGCCCTTCTTAACCGTCTGCGGCCCGTACGGACCGGAGTCCCACTCCATGTCCTGCGGCGCGATGTAGCTCTCGATCGGCACGGCGTCGATCGGCTTCATGTGCTCGCTCCCGATCACGCGCGACTTCGCGAGGTACGCGTGCGCGGCGTTCTCGATGTCCTCGGGCGTCATCCAGTCGTCCTGCGCGTCGAGTTCCCCCGGCGAGAGCACCACGCAGTGGACGATCTGCCGCCTCCTGTCCGCCTTCACGATGCGGGTGAGCCGCGACGGCGCCTCAGCGGCGGCCGACTTCTCGACCACGCCGGAGAGCAGCATCCTCGCGTACCTCGACAGCACCTGCAGCGCCGGCCAAAGCTCGTCGTCCGATCCCGCGCGCTCCGGGGCCCTAAGCTCCGGGTACGCCTGGTATACCGCGTCCCTCACGTTCTGCTCCTCGGCCCTGCCGGAAGCCTGCGTCAGCGCGGCCCTCGCCTGCTCGGCCGAGTTGATCGGGTACCGCGACTCCTCCGGCAGCGCGTACCGGTTCCCCACCGCCGGCTCGTTCTCCGAGCCCGCGAGGCCAAGCTCGTTGATCGCGACGTTGCGGTCCGTCGGCACGTGGAGGTTCCCCGCCACGTCCTCGGGCAGGCCGTCGGAGACGTCCACCCACTCCCAGCGCTCGATCTCCCCGTCGGGGTCGCCGTCGAGCGACACCGGCGTGGCGTCCCCGACCGAGAGCTGGAACGGCTGCACCGTCAGCCCGCTCTCGACCTCCACCGGGTCCGACATCGGCGAAAGGTGGTTCACCTCGATGCCCGACTCCTCGGCGAGTTCCCGGATCGCCGCCTGGAGCATGGACTCGCCGTCCTCGGCGTGCCCGCCGGGAAGCGTCCACCTGCCGTTGTCGTTTCGCTTCCCCATGAGGAGTTCGTTGCCCCGCTTGACCGCCACGGTGGCGACCCTGCGGGCGGACTTCGCGATCGCGCCCTGGGACGGGTAGCCGTGGATGCGGTTCCCGCGCCCCGAACTAGTCGCGTCCGACCACTCGTACCCCAGCGCGTCTATCGCGAGCAGGGCGTCGGCCGGGAGCATGTCGTACTGGGCGACGCCTATCCTGGGCTCCGCGTCGTTCGCCGTCGCGGCGTCCGGGACCGCGATCCTCACGAACCGCTGCCGCACCCAGGCCCCGTCGTCGTCGCCGTCGCCCTTCTGCACCCCCTCGGCCCTCGACTCGGTGGCGAGCGTGAGGCCGGGGTAGCTCTCGGCCCACTCGGGGTAGTTGTATATCTCGTTCGGCCCCTCGTAGAGGAACTGCCCGCCCGGCATGAGCACGCGGTAGATCTCCGAGAGCAGGGGCTTGGGGTCCTCCATCTCCATGTGCTGGAGCGAGTTGACCATGCGCACGTTCGACGCCGAGCCGTCCGGCGCCGGGATGCCGAGGTTCAGATCGTGAACGACGGTTCCATGATCGTGCGGGTACAGATCGAGGCCAATATATCCAGGCTCGCGAGCGGGTCCCGAGCCAAGATCCAGGTTAAGGCCCACAGGCCAGTTGTCCCTCGTCGCATCCTCGTTCTCCCCCGTGTCCTTCGACACGTGCTTGGCGAGCACGTCGTCGGTCCACTCGGACTCGACGCGCTTCTGCCGGTAGTAGTCGGGATCGGAGGCGAGGTTCTCCAGCGCCAGCTGCCGTGCGACCTCCTCGTCGTCCGTCGACTGCGAAAGCTCGTAGTCCATGCCCTCGACGAGCTGCTGCATGTCGGGGAGATCCCAGGTGTCGTTGTCGCCCTGGTCCTTCTCGACCTCCGCCTCCAGGTTGTCGACGGTGGGCGGGATCGGCGCGCGCTTCCGTCGCCACTCGGTTGAGGGGACGTGGACGGAGGACGAGCCCGGTTGCGACTTCCCGACGACGGCCTTCACGCCCTCGGTCATCGTGATCGTGCGCATCGTCCTATAGCGGCCGGGGTCCGTCTGCCGAAAGCGGAGGCTGTTCTCGGTCTCGTCCACCTTTGGCTGGCTGAACCCGTTTCGCTTGAGCCACGCGCGCGCCTCCGTCTCTGAAAACTTGTCTTTGTCGAAGATGATCGACTGCACGTTCATCGGTTTCTTGGGCATTGTTCCCTCAATTTCTTTTCGGCCCTTCGTCTTTCGTTTATTTTTTTGAAGTTCATAGCGCCTTGCTTCCCTAATTCGTGCAATTGAGCGTGCGCTGAGACAGAAAGCACATCAAGGTTTTCCGGCCTGTTGTCCCACTTGACACCGTTCTTATGATGAACGTTTTCCCCACGCTTCAGCTTTCGCCCGAGGATCGATTCCATGATCAATGCGTGCTCAAAGCGCCTTTTCCCTTTTCCGATCGTGACCCTTATGTATCCTTTTTTGTCCGGATGTCGTCCACCCCTCCACCTTCCGTTTTTGGAGCCGGAGAGGTCTCTCTGTTTCAAACCGCATTGCATTGAGCACGTTTTGCCGCCTCCTTTTCGGAGCCACGCTCTCCACGTCTTGAACGACTCGCCGCATACTTGACATTTTCTTTCAATCATAAGGCGGAATATAAACCATCAACGGCCCAAATTTAATCCTCTTCTTCTTCAGTCGTCTTTTCTTCTTGGAAGACGAGGGATGTGTCGCAATAACAATTCGGATGGCGAGGAGGGGCGTCAATCGCCCCGTCGTCGGTCTGCCAAGAATCGTCCATAGGTATCGGTCCCTGGTCTTCAAGCTCTTGGCAAAGATCACACGCGTCTGGCGCGGTCACCCATTGCTTCTTGGCGGTATTGCGATCGATCAATCCCTGGTCGGCGGCTTGTCCCCAAACGGATAACTGCCCCTGGTTCATCGCGAAGCGCGTCTCGGTCCTGGCGATCATCATCGACCGGTAGTCGAGCAGCCTCTCGTGGTACGCGTCGGTCAGCTCCTCCACCCGCGCGTCGGGAAGCTCCTTCTTCTCCAGCATGTTGCGGTAGTTGTTCAGCGCCATCACCTGCCGCGTGTTGAGCCCTATCGAGGGCCGGATGACGTCCGCCACGTCCCGGGGGGAGAGCGCCTCGTCGAAGCGCCTCGCCACGGCGTCGGCGATGAACTGCCTAGTCCCCTCCTGGATGTTCTCCGCGAGCCTGGCCGTGTTGTCGGAGATCATGTCCCGGATGTCGGGGTTCTTTGTGTCGAACCTCAGGTTCGCGCTGATCGGGGCCGGAAGCGCCGCGAGCGAGATCATGCCGGACTTTCCGGCGACGCCCACGAGCGAGTCCCGGTACGGCTCCAGGTCCTCCGGGAGGTGCCGCCAGGGGATCTGCTCCATCACGCGGTTGTAGTTGCCCGAGAGCCACGCCTGGTACACCTGCTCCTTGTCGATCCTCTTCTTGAACGCCCGCAGCCCGTTCGTCAAGTGCACTTGCACGGCGCGCGACATCTGCCTGCCCAGCGCCATCATGCGGCCCTTCGTGCGGGTGACCCGCCAGGGCCTTCGCGGCGCGGCCTTCCTCACGGGGAAGCGGGTGAAGAACTGGAGCCTGCTCACAGCGGGCTCGCGTTGATGACCCGGATCGGCGCCCTCTCCCTCGTCCGCTCCCGGAGCGCCTTCAGGCAGTAGTGGCAGTTGGCGAGGGTCCTGTCGTCGGTCGTGGTGACGGAGTTGAACTCCACGTTGTAGCCGCACTCGGTGAGCCCCCGGCGCGAGGACAAAAGGTGCGTCGGCTTCTGTTTCCTGATCCTCTTCTTGCAGTGCGGACAGACCATCGTTCCCTCCCCTCAAAGCGTGGACACCGACCACACGGCCATCACGAGCACGAGGACGAACAGCAGGACAACGTGGACGGGCCTCATCGCCACCTCCGTTGTTGCGTTATGCATCGATCTGGGCCACGGCGTCGGCCGCGTCGTGCATCTCCCTCGACCTCAGTATGAGCAGCGCCCTTTGCGTGCCGTCGTCGAGCCCCTTCGCGTAGACGTCGAGCAGCACCTGCTCGGCCGTCGCCAGCTCACCGGCGTCGATCGCCTGCCTGACCCTCCTCAGGCTGTCGGACCACTGCTCCTCAGTAGTCAAGGTTGATCCTCTTCATGTTCCTCAGCGCCTCGGCCGTCTCCTGGTCGGCGCCGAATCCGGTCGTAGTCTCTGTGTTCCCGGTCTGGTTCGTGATGACCTGGCTCACCGGCGGCTTCTGGTTCACCGGGGTAGTGTCGTAGCTCCCCCCGGTCGGGTGCTGCCTTCCGTCGTCCGGTATCTCCACCACCTTCGACGGGGTCTGCGCCTGGGTCGACTCCACCTGCAGCTCCGGCTCGTTGGCCTCCTCCGCGGGTTCCGGCAGGTTCGCCGCCTTCATGAGGTACTTCTCAAGCTCCGCGTTCGGGAACAGCGGGTAGCCGGCGGTCGCGAGCGCCTGTATGTACTGGCCCAGCACCTCAAGGTCGACCGACTCTATGTCGCCGTGGCGTATCTGCGGGTAGTCGGAGATCTCGAAGTCGTTGAGATTGAAGAGCCGCGGTATCGCATACCGGTTGAAGACGTCGGTCACGATGTCGAGCAGCCCGCCTATCGCGTCGGCGAACAGGTTCGTCTTCGACGAGGCCAGCGCGAAGGAGCCCACCTTGTCCTGGCCGAGCAGCATGAAGTCCGAGAGCATCGTCATCGCGATCCGCTGGTCGTAGCGCTGTATCGTCTTGTCCGTGTCGAACTGCCGCTGGCCGCCGGTCGACATGAGCTTCAGCTCGTAGAGCGGCTTCCCGGTGACCGTGTCGAAAGCGTTGGGGAAGATGACCCCCGCCTGCGCGTCGTTCCGGATGTTCACCACGATGTCCTTGAGCGCGGAGAGGAGGTTCTTCTGGTCCTGGCTCGCGCCGGTCGAGAGCAGCTCCGGCGGGACGAGTGCCACGGGGAGCCCCGCCAGGTCGCGCTCGATCCCTATCGCCTCGATGTTCTCGATGTTCTTCTTCATGTACCAGGGCCGGTACGCGCCCCTCAGGAGCGACCGCCCCTCGGGGTTGTTCTTCTCGACCGTAGTTCTAAACAGTAGGATCTTCTCGACAGGGATGGTGACGTGGTAATAGTGCGGCGGAGCAAGTTGCTCAACGCCCTGAATTCCGCCGTGGTCATCGAACTGCCATCGGTAAATCGTATCCTGACTCCGTATCGGAAACTTTCTCCACCCGATTCGTCCATCCTTGTGCTTCGACCGCATCGTCGGATCGAAGACATCGCCGCACCTCCGTTTGTAGCAGGTCTCGTGGACCGAGTAGCCGTAGACGATGAACGAGAGCGCGGAGTCGATCAGGTCGATCCACGTCTCGGACATATCGTTCATGCAGGTCTCTAGGAACTCCGAGGCCTCCTTGTCGTTCGGGTGGTCCGAGGCCGATTCGGTGCGCCAGGGGACCCGGCGCGCGAGCATCTTGATCGCGAACACGATCGAGGTGGCCACCGGATCGTTCGAGGACATCTCCTTGTAGACGGCGACCGCGCGCTGGCCGATCAGCTCCTGGAGGAAGTCCTCGAACACAAACCCAGAAAATCTTTTAAGACCAGTGGCCCCAACTTCTCTGTAGTCTATTATCTGTGTCTTTTCGTCAGCCATTGCCTTGCAATCTTTTCTTTATGTCTTAGAAGTTTTATTCCCTACCGGTCTATTAAAACCATTCCCGCTCAAGCCGCCTCCGTCACGTAGAGCGTGCCGCCGGACGAGGCCTGGATGGCCGCGACCTTCTGGCCCGCACCGATGCCCACGAAGAGCGGGACGTTGGCCGGCAGGTACAGCGAGGTGCCGGCGACGGCCGTCGGGTTCGACCCCACGGCGACGAAGCAGGCCACCGTCGCGCAGAGGAGCACCGCCGTGGTGTTGCCGGCCACGGCGGTGCCTTGAGTACTGGAACCTCCGATCGAAACTGACTGCGATGCCCCCGGTTTGATGCCCGGTACGCCGGGCGTGATGATCGTGCTCATGGAATCCCCCTAGTAGTACCCCTTCAGCCACACGGGACACCGCTTGGCGAAGGAGGAGTTGTTCTGCCTCATTATCCTGAAGAACTTCTGCCCGTCCCCGAGGAACGACTGGTCGATCCTCTGCTCGAACGTGTTGCCCGACACGGAGACCACGGCCACGTCCTGGAAGCTCCCCACCGTCCCCCACTGCAGAAGGTATGCGCTGGACTTCCCATCGCCAAGGTTGATGTCCGCCCCGCCGAACACAGTCACCACGGCGGCGACGCCGCTCGGCACCGGTGGGGTGTCGTTCGCGTCGGACCCGCTCGCAGCGAGCGTCGTGAGCACCGTCCTAACCACGTCGGCCAAGGTCCCCTCCCTCTACAACAAGAGCCTGAGCATCTTGTAGTTGATCGCCATCTTCACCGGCGTCAGAAGCGACGTCGAGTTGTAGACCGCGCGTATCGTGAAGCTCGCCAGCGCCTTCTTCGGTACCACGGCCTCGTACGTCAGGGTCTTCTGCCTGTCGGTCTCCACGTTCCAGTTCAGGACCGGGGCGAGGAGCACCGTGCCGGGCGGGACCCCCGTTATGCCGTTCGTGTCGATGACCAGCATGGACACCGTGTCGCCGAACGTGGCGCCGCTCAGCAGCACCTCAAGCCCCTGGAAGAAGACGTCGTCCGTGAGCACGAGGTCGACGTTGGTCGACTGGTTCGGGAAGCACGTGACCGAGATCCCGCTTGAGAACGGCGCGACCTTGTCCTGCTGCACGTCCGCCCACCGGTCCGCGAGGTACTTGCTGTTGTTCATTGCTCCGCGTACTCCACGTCGAAGTAGGCCGCCTTGTTCGCCCCCGTGCCCGCCTGCACGACGGTGACCAGCATCTTGTTGTTCGCCTCAAGCCAGAGGCTGAAATTGAGGTTCCCCGGGTTCTCCCCCGCTCCGAGCTGCCCGCTCGTGCGGTACTGGCTGAGCTTCGTCCCGAACGAACTCGTGGTCGGCAGCGAGTAAAACTTGACCTGCGCCGTCGCCTGCCCCGTCTGCCTGTTCCCGTTCACGGTCAACGGCGTCCCGTTCGACGTCACCGTCGGGGCGCGGTACACGGCCCAGTCGATAATGTCGGTCGTCGCC
>Ga0335085_10018140_pt1 | contig 10119 bp, 9 predicted proteins | sample Lox_Sample_45_FD_206712 | JGI IMG/M metagenome (GOLD analysis project Ga0335085, IMG submission 206712) | Soil microbial communities from Loxahatchee National Wildlife Refuge, Florida, United States - Lox_Sample_4.5 | ecosystem: Environmental > Terrestrial > Soil > Wetlands | place: USA: Florida... | reverse complement strand
CGCCCGGGCCAAGTAATGCAGCCCGGCGGCCGAGTGGCTTCTGGACCCGGCCTCGCACGTAAATTGCCGGGCGCGACGACTCTGTTTTTCCTCACGGGTTCTGCGCGGCATCCCAGAACGCGCAGTTCCGAAGTCGTAGTCCTCGGCCCGGTACCGCGCGAGCTCCTGGAGAACGCGAGCTGGATGCCCTTCGGGGCGGCCTGGACGAGCTCGATGGTGGGCCACCGCCTCGCCTAGATACGGCGGCGCAGAGTGTCGATCTGCTCCTGCGAGATCCCGGCGCGGAACGGCCGATCCCGTGGTTGTGTCGATCGTGGGGCTGATGTCGGCTCCTCTCAGCGCAGCGACTTGAACGCCGCGCGCATCTCGTTGCTGAAGAGCTCGGGCTCCTCCCACGCGGCGAAGTGGCCACCCTTGTCGACCTCGTTGAAGTAGACGACGTTCGGGTACGACGCCTCGACCCAGCTTCGCGGCGTGCGCCAGATCTCGCCCGGGAACGTCGTGAAGCCGAACGGGATGGACGACGCTGGCAGAGGCGTCTGGCCGGCAGCAGGCGCGTCTGGCCCGTAGGCCTCCCAGTACGACCGCGCTGCCGAAGCGCCGGTGCCGGTCAGCCAGTAGGTCGTGACGTTGTCGAGGATGTGGTCGCGGGTGAGGTTGCCCGACGGCTTGTCATCGGTGAAGGCGAGCGCGATCTTGTAATAGGCGTCCGTGTCGTGGTCCACCATCCACGCCGCGAGTGCGACGGGGGAGTCCAGCAGCGCGTAGCCGACGGTCTGGGGCCTGGTGGACTGCTCCACGAAGTAACCGTTGCCGCTCGTCTGGAACGTCTTGATCGCGGCGAGCGCTGCCTTTTCCTGCTCGGTGTCCGCCGGCAGGGCCGCGGGGTTGTTCAGCGCAGGCACGAGCAGGTTCGTGTGGACGCCGATCAGGCCCTCGGGCGTCAGGCGGCTCATCGCGTCGGTGACACCGGCGCCCACGTCGCCGCCCTGGGCGACATAGCTGCTGTAGCCGAGACGGCGCATCAGCTCGGCCCAGGCCCGTGCGGTCCGGAACAGGTCCCAGCCGACCTCGGCCGGCTCGACCGAGAAGCCGTAACCGGGCACCGACGGCAGCACGAGGTCGAACGCGTCCTCGGCGCGCCCGCCATGCTCGGTCGGGTCGGTCAGCGGGCCCACGGTGTCGAGCATCTCGATCACCGAGCCCGGCCACCCGTGGGTCATGATCAGCGGCAACGCCCCCTCGTGCCGCGACTTCACGTGGATGAAGTGGACTTCCACCCCATCGATCTCGGTTCTGAACTGCGGCAGCGCATTCAGCCGCGCCTCACATCGGCGCCAGTCGTACTCCATCGCCCAGTACTCCGCAAGCGCCCGGACCGTCGCCAGCTGCACGCCCTGGGACCGATCCGGGACGAGCTCCTTGCTCGGCAAACGCGTCGCGACGATGCGGCGGCGCAGGTCCTCCAAAGCCTCTTCCGGGAATTCAACGTGGAATGGCCGAATCGCCGTGGCGCCCGACTGCTCGGTCGTAGCAGACATACGCATCTCCTCGGTTTGGTGACGCCCCCAGCCTGACAGTCTTATCCATGCATCGCGCCCGTCAACACCCCGGTCTGTACGCGGGTCCGGCTCAGAGAGATTCTCGGCTTTGGGGGTTGACAGTGTCGGCGGGCGGCCTATTAGAGGGGCAGAGAGGTTTCACATAGAAGCAGCGGCTCATCAGACGGGTGGAGGCCCGGGGCCCGGTCGAGAGGGGTTGCCTGAGGGTTTTGGGCACCTACCGCCTTTGGCAAAGGCTGTGTTGGCGGTCCCAGCCTCCACCACTTTTCCCCCCCACTTTCTCTGAGCCGCCTGGTTGTCCCGGAGAGGAGGTGAAGCGTTCGTATGTCTGTTCGTCGCCGTTGGCGGATCGGCTGGGTGCGGCGCGGGTCGGTGTCCTCGGCGCGTCGCGTGATCGTGTTGCCCCCGGTCCGGCCGGCCGCCTGACCGATGCTCGTGGACAGATCGCGCGCGGTCGGCGCGGCGTCGGCGGGAGCGTTGGGTCGTGAGCAGGTCGCGACCATGTTGGCCAGCATGCCGGTCGGCGTCGCGCTAAACGCGGTGGGCGAGTTGGATGAGATGGCCGTGGAATCCGACCAGATCACACGCGACGAGAGCGATCTTCTGCAGGCGGAGTCGCTCGCGGCGCGCTCGCTTGATGAGGACTTGGCGGTCGGGTTGCGTCACCGACGGCTCGGGGGCGAGACGAGCGCCGCCGGATACCTGCGCGACCTCAGTGACCGCCCGCGGCTCCCGGCTGGGGTTGAGCGACGGCTCATTGACGCCGCGCAGGCCGGCGACCGCCGCGCCCGCGAGGAACTCGTCGAGGCGTTCCTGCCTCTGATCGCCGGGGTCGCGCGGGTGTATCGCGGCTCGCGGACGATCACCCGGCTCGAGCTGATGCAGGAGGGCGTGGTTGGGCTGCTCCGAGCGCTCGAGCGCTTTGACCCGGAGGTGGGCGTGCCGTTCTGGGGGTATGCGGCGTGGTGGGTCCGCCATGCGATGCAGCAGCTGATCGCTGAGCTGACCCGGCCGCTCGTGCTCTCCGATCGCGCGCTACGTCAGCTGTCGCAGCTCAGGCGCGCGCACGGCGACTACCTTGCCGAGCACGGGCGGGAGCCCAGCGGGAATGAGCTGGCTGTTGGCACCGGCCTCACGCACGAGCAGGTTGGGGAGATGCTCGCGCTCGAGCGCGTCCCGCAGTCGATGGACGAACCGGTCCAGGGCGCCGAGGGCGAGCTCGGCGCGTTCGGGGAGCTGCTCGCCGACCCGCTCGCCGCCGACGCTTACGAGCAGCTGCTGGATCACTCAGAGATCGAGCAGATCCGGGCGCTGCTCTCAAGCCTCAACGACCGCGAGCGGATGATCCTCCGCGCCCGCTACGGCCTCGAAGGCCCCGAGCAGTCCCTCCGTGACGTTGGGGAGCGGATCGGGCTCAGCGGCGAGCGCGTGCGGCAGATCGAGCAGCGCGCGCTCGGGAAGCTCCGAGCCGCCGCGGACCGGGGCGAGCGCGATTGACAATCGACCGCTGCGGGGTTGACGACTCGCCGGCTCGGGCCTATTGAGCGCTGTGAGAACAACGCCAGGCTGGAGGTGAATGGGCATGCACGTACTTCATCGTCCTCATGTCCCCCGCGCACTGACGGTCACGATCATCGCTGCCGTCGTGGCGATCGTCCTCACGCTCGTGCTTGCGACAAGACTGAACGATCTCGCGTCGAAGCCCGCGCCGACCGGCGTGGCCGGTCCGCCAGAGGCAGCCCAAGCGTCGACCACCAGCCACCGATGGAATGTGCGCCCGTTCGCGCCACTGCTGTCAGGGCCGGCGGCCGTGCCGTGGGCGCCGACCCACCCCTAGCCAGCCGGTGGCGGGAGCGTGCTTGGGGGGGATGGACGCGATCGATCACTACGCGCTGCTGGGCATCCGGAGCGACGCGTCCGCGCGCGAGATTCGCCGCGCGTACCGACGCCTCGCGCGCCTACACCATCCCGACGTGAACCCGCGTCCCGACGGGCACCGGCGGTTCGCTGAGCTCGCCCACGCCTACGCGATCCTCAACGACCCCACCGAGCGCGCCCGTTACGACCAGACCCTCCACCGGCCCACGCCGGCCAGCCCACCGACGATGCCGCGCTCGCCGGTCCTCCAGCGAAACTTCCGGCGCGGGATCATCGAGCTCTCACCCAGCGAAGCCTGGCACCTCGCCCATTGTCCACTCACTCTCCGCGACAGCCGCGGCAGCCCGATCGTTCTGCCGGCAGGCACCGGTCACGGGGAGGAGATCATCCTGCACTACAACGGCCAGCCCGTCGTCCTGACAGTGCAGCTACCACGAAAAACTTGACAGTTCTCGACTGAGATCTATTACCGACAGTACACACCCACCGTTCTCTCGAGGGAGGTTCGCATGGCACTGATTCGCTGGGAGCCAGTCACTGAACTCAACACCATCCAGAACGAAATGAACCGGCTCTTCAATACATTCTTCGACCAGCCCGCCCCAACCGGCCGCGGCGGTGCCCCCAGCAGGCGGTGGATCCCGGCGATGGACCTCGTCGAGACCGCCGACCACTACGTGCTCCGCGCCGACCTTCCCGGCCTGGACGACGACGACGTCAACATCCAGCTCGAGGACAACGTGCTCAACATCTCCGGCGAGCGCAAACCCGAGCACGAACAACACGAGGAGGGCTACTACCGAATCGAGCGCGCGTTCGGCAGCTTCGCCCGCTCACTCACCCTCCCCGACGGCGTCGACCCCGACGCCGTGCAAGCCCACTTCGACCGCGGCGTGCTCGAGATCAGAATCCCCAAGCCCGAGCAGAAGAAGCCCCGACAGGTCCAGATCACCCTCGGCGCCAACCCCAAGACAATCGAAAGCACCGACACCGGCGACGCGCAAGTCAATAGCGGCGACCCGGTCCCAGCTTCCGCCTGATCTCAAACCGTCATCCAGGGATCCTCCAGAGAACGGTCGCGGGCCGCGGCAGGCACCGCCGCGGTCCGCAACTCCTACCGGTTCGGATCATGCCCCCCTCGCGACCCCCCGCCCAATCGCCACGAACGCCGAACTTCGAAATGCACGACCGAGACCGCTGCTGAGATTTGCTAATTCCGGGCGCGGGGTTGGGCGCGCTTCCCTCGGTTGGTGTCAGTTCGTGGCGCGGGTTGCGGTGCCGAGGAGGCGGGCGTGTAGGTCGAGCGTTTCGGCGCTGGGGGCGATGCCGAGCTCGTCGCGGAGCAGGGCTCGTAGCTGCTCGTAGATGCGGAGTGCTTCGGCCGTGTTACCGGCTTGGGCGAGTGCTTGCATGAGGATGCGGTAGCCGCTCTCGCGGAATGGCGTTCTCGCGATCAGTTCGCGGCCGGCTCGGTCGGCGGCGGCGAGCTCGGTGCCGCCGACGCCAAGGGAGGCCTGGGCATAGCACTCCAGCGCGCGCAGGTAGAGGGTGTCGAGTTCCTGGCGTGTGGCGCGGATCCAGTCGGCTTCCTCGTCTGGGAGGAAGCCGCGTCGGGCCGTGAACAGCGGTCCTTGGCTGGCGCCCCAAGCGCGGTGCCATTGCTTTTGGGTGAGCGCGGATTCGGCGCGGTGGATTGCCTCGCGCGCGTTCTCGAGATCCACGAACGCTCCGGGCGTGAGGCTGAGTCGTAGTTCGCCGCGGCCGTCGAGCGTTCCGGGCGGCAGAAGGCGGCGGAGCTTTGAGAGTAGGGCTGAGAGCGCAGCGTCGGTCGCGGCCGGTGGGCGCTCTGGCCATAGCGCGTCGATCAGCTCGTCGCGGCGGATTGCCCGCAGCCGGTGAAGGACGAGGTAGGCGATGAGCAGGCGGCCTTGGCGGCCTGGGAGCTGGTGGTCGATCCGCTGGCCGTCGATCTCGATCGCGAGCGTGCCGCAAAGCTGGATTCGGAAGCGGTCCGCCAAGGTCGCGCCAAGATACGCCCAAGGCTGGTGCTCTACAAACGTTGCACCCAAGGAGGCCCAGATGGCCAAGCAGATCAATTGCGAGTGCGGATATGTCGTCCGCGGGGACAGCGAGGACGAGGTGATCGCGCGGATCCGCGATCACATGCGCTCCGATCATCCCGAGCTGCTGGAGCAGGTTTCAGACGAGGACCTCCGCGGGTGGATCGAGGAGACCTGATGGGACGATCGGAGGTTTGAGATGAGCACCGCGACGTTTGACCCGGCCGCGTACAAGCGCACGACCCGGGAGCAGTGGCAGACGGCCGCCGAGCCGTGGTACCGGTGGGGGCAGCTGCTCGAGCAGTGGCTCGGCGAGGCAACCGAAATGATGCTTGAGATGGCGCACGTCGCCCCGGGCAGCCGCGTGCTCGACGTCGCCGCCGGCGCGGGCGGCCAGACGCTAGCCGCTGCCCGCCGGGTGGGACGGAAGGGAAGCGTGCTCGCGACCGACATCTCCGAGAACATCCTTAGCTTCGCCGAGCGCCGCGCACAGGACGCGGGCGTGACGAACGTCGCTACACGGGTGATGGACGGCGAGCAGCTCGACGTTGAGCCGGGGTTCTTCGACGCGGTCATCTCACGCGTCGGGTTCATCTACTTCCCCGATCAGCAGGCGGCGTTCGCAGGTATGCGACGAGCGCTGAAGCCTGGCGGGCGGCTTGCTGGAGTGGTGTACTCGACACCGGAGGCGAACCGGTTCTTCTCGATCCCGGTCTCGATCATCCGCCGCCGCGCCGCGCTTGGGCCGCCGCTGCCGGGTCAGCCGGGACCGTTCAGCTTCGGCGCAGAAGGCGTGATCGAGGCGGCCTACGAGCAGGCGGGGTTCGCGGAGATCGACGTGCGGCGCGTCAGCGCGCCGGTGCGGCTGAGCTCGGCAGCGGAATGCGTGCGGTTCGAGCGCGAGTCATTCGGGGCGCTTCACCAGATGATGGCGTCTCTCAGTGAGGCAGAGCGCGAGGAGGCGTGGTCAGAGATCGAGCAGGAGCTCTCCGAGTTCGAGACCAGCGACGGGTTCGAGGGGCCGTGCGAGCTGATCGTCGCCGCGGGCGCTGCCACACGTGATAACACCCTAAGTCGATAACGACGCCAAAGCGGCTCACGGCCTCAGGTGCGTCGTTCGTGGTTCGCGCCGCGAGCGAATGCAGGTGTCTCGCGTCTGGCCGGCAGAGCCCCAGTATTCGCCAGCCTGGGGTGCGGCGTCGGATCGGCCGACAAACGCCTGGCCGACCCGACGCACGTACGGCTAGGTGCCCTCCTGGTGCGATGGCGACCATCGCGGGCGTATGCTCGCGATCAACGTGCGCAGGAAGTCGTGAGCACTATGGCCGTGGCGCCGGCGGGCGAGGGTGCGCGCCTGGGCGAGGGCGCCCGCGAGCAGACCCGCGCGCGCTACCCCGAGCAGGACGGCTACATCGAGAGAGATGGCGTTCGTGTCTTCTTCGAGGTGTACGGCTCGGGTGAGCCGAGCGTTCTGCTCCTCCCTCCGTGGGAGATCGTTCACTCGCGAGCGTGGAAGTGCCAGGTTCCCTACTTCGCTCGTCACGGCCGGGTGGTGATGTTTGATCGGCGTGGCAATGGGCGATCGAGCCGCCCGCGCGAGGTGGGCGCCTACGACCGGTGCCGAGCGGTGGACGACGCGCTCGCGGTGCTGGACAGAGCCGGCGTCGAGCGTGCGGTTGTCGTGTCATGGTGCGGCGCCGGCGACGATCTGGTGCTCGCCGTAGAGCATCCGCAGCGGGTCGCGGGCCTTGTCTTGATCGCGCCTGATCTGCTGCTTACCGACGATCCTGCCGAGGAGGAAGGCCCCTATCCGTTTGAGGACGAGCCGCAGACGTTGCACGGCTGGGCGAAGTGGAATCGCCACTACTGGCTTCGTGACTGGCCGGGATTTCTCGAGTTCTTCTTCGCCGAGACGTTCACCGAGCCGCACTCGACTAAGCAGATTGAGGACGCGATCCGCTGGGGCGCGCAGACCGATCCCGAAACGATCACGCACGGAATGGACGCGGTGTGGCCGAACGACCGCGAGACTGCGTTGCGGCTTTGCGCGCAGGTGCGCTGCCCGACGTTGGTCATCCAGGGATCTGAGGACGCGATCGTGGGCCGCGCGCGCGGCGCCGCGGTGGCCGAGGCGATCCCTCATGCGCGGCTGGTCACATTGGAGGGCTGTGGGCACGCACCACACCTACGCGACCCAGTCGTCACGAACCTGCTGCTTCGCGAGTTCATCGAGCCGCGACGAACCCCGACGTCGGCCTGGACGCGTGCCAGGGCGCGTGGTAGGCGCGCGCTGTATGTGTCCTCGCCGATCGGTCTCGGCCATGCCCGGCGCGACCTCGCGATCGCCTGTGAACTGCGCAAGCTTCATCCCGATTTGGAGATCGATTGGCTCGCCCAGCACCCGGTAACCACGGTCCTTAAGGCGCATGGCGAGCACGTCCACCCGGCGAGCGCATACCTGGCCAACGAGTCTCGTCACTTCGAGTCCGAATCCGCCGAGCACGACCTGCATTGCTTCCAAACGCTACGGCGCATGGACGAGATCCTTCTCGCCAACTTCATGCTCTTCCAGGATGTCGTCGCCGAGTGCCACTACGACCTGTGGATCGGCGATGAGGCATGGGAGCTGGATTACTACCTCCACGAGAATCCAGAGTTGAAGACAGCCGCCTTCGTATGGCTCACCGACTTCGTCGGCTACCTGCCGATGGCCGATGGCGGAGAGCGCGAGGCGTTTCTCACCGCCGACTACAACGCGCAGATGATCGAACACATCGCCCGCTACCCACGCATCCGTGACCAGGCGATCTTCGTCGGGGAACCGGATGACATCGTCCCCGAGCGGTTCGGCCCCGACCTGCCCCCCATCCGGGAATGGGTCGAGCAGCACTTCAGCTTCGCCGGGTACATAACCGGCTTTGACCCGAACATGTTCACTGACCGGCAGGCGCTCCGGGCCGAGCTCGGCTACCGCCCTCTCGAGCGCGTGTGCATCGTCACTGTCGGGGGCTCAGGCGTCGGCGCCGATCTTCTCAGGCGCGTGACTGCCAGCTTCGCCGAGGCGAAACAGCTCGTGCCTGAGCTTCGGATGGTCGTCGTGGCCGGACCGCGGATCGATCCCGCGACGCTCCCGGCGACAGCGGGGCTCGAGGTCCGGACATACGTCCACGATCTCTACCGCCACCTTGCGGCGTGCGACCTCGCGATCGTCCAGGGCGGCCTGACGACCGCGATGGAGCTGACCGCCAACCGGCGACCGTTCATCTACTTCCCGCTCAAACACCACTTCGAGCAGAACTTTCACGTCCGCCATCGGCTAGAGCGCTACCGCGCCGGAAGGCGAATGGACTTCGACGACTCATCGCCGGAGGCCATTGCACACGCGATCGCCCAAGAGATCGGACGCAACGTCGAGTATCGCCCGGTGGCCAGCGACGGGGCGGCACGCGCCGCAACGACGATCGCCGAACTGCTCGGATAACCCTCCACCGCGATCCCGCTCCACACCCGACGGTCGGTCGCGGTACCACGATCCCACCGACAGACGTGCCCCCAACGCAGGAGCGCGCCGCATAGTCCGACTAAGCGAGCCGGAGCCAACCGGACCGCTGACCTGGTGCCTGCAACCCACGAGAAGCGATGCTGCTGCGGCGCACTCGGAGACCGGTGCATCCCCCGGCGGAGCGGAGGGCTGCACATTGGCACGACCCGGCCGTCGCTCGCCCGACGAACAGCGGCAGGCTGGGGTGGGCGGGTCGGATGCTTGCCGGATGCTGGTCAGCACTCTTCGATCGCGAGCTCGCGTCTGGTCGCCCAAGCGCAAGCGGGCTCGGGGCCGTCACCGCGATCGAAGGGATCGTGGGCCAGCACGACCGCCGTCCGTCGAATGGAGCCCGCAGGAGGCGCCCGCCCGTTGCTGCTGGCTCACGCGCATCACCATGATCACTTGTTCGCCCTCGTCGGGATCAAGCGCGTGCGCGTCGCGCGAGCTCCGCCAACTCGCGGTTGAACCGCTCGGAGTGTTCGAGATGCGGGACATGCGCGGTGTCCTGGTACCAGGAGGCCTGAGCGGTCGAGCAGGTCGCGAGGATGTGGTCGGCCATCGCCGGGAGCACGATCGTGTCGGCGCGACCGTGGCTGACGAGCAATGGCACCCCGAGCCGGCGGAGCACGTCGTCGTCGTCGATCTCGCGGGCGGCCAGGCTGGCTCGGATTCGAGCGGGCACGGCCATGCTCGCGGCGAGCAGGGTCTCGGTGTCGGCGACCGGGAGCGGTCTCGCCGAGAACACGCTTATCAGGCCGCGGATCGCATCGATGTTGGTCGGCAGGTCGTCGGCGGTCGCGCCCGCGAAGTGATCCAAGAAGCCGGGACCGATCAGCGTGCCGAAGCTCGCCGCGCCAAGCTTGACCGCTCCGGCGACGAGGTTGATCCCGCTGATCTCATCCTGTCCGTAGGCGCGAACGTAGTCACAGACGACGAATGCGCCGTAAGACCATCCGACCAACGTTGGTCGCTTGAGTCGCAGCTCGTCGATGACTGCTGCCAGGTCGTAGGCCCACAGTCCGGCGTGCGTGTAGTGCTGGGATTGCAGTGGTGCCTCCGACATGCCGTGGCCGCG
>Ga0335085_10018139_pt1 | contig 10120 bp, 2 predicted proteins | sample Lox_Sample_45_FD_206712 | JGI IMG/M metagenome (GOLD analysis project Ga0335085, IMG submission 206712) | Soil microbial communities from Loxahatchee National Wildlife Refuge, Florida, United States - Lox_Sample_4.5 | ecosystem: Environmental > Terrestrial > Soil > Wetlands | place: USA: Florida... | reverse complement strand
AGGCCAGTTGTTTGATCGTTAGGTCATTGAAATTTAGAGCTTCCTTATGCTTTGGTGTCTTTCGTTTAGAATTTTTTTATATTTGCCTGTCTATTTTAGTTAACGTTTTACTTCACTAGCTTCTGAGTCACCAGTCCGAGCTGAGTGATCTCAAGGCGTTGCAGGAGGTCCAGCACGTCAATGACGCCTTCGTAGGGAATCTTCCTATCGCCTCGGATTACCACCGGGAAATTGGGGTCCGCGCCTTTGTACTGACGTAGCCTTGTCTCCAGTTCTCCCAGTGTCACGGGAAAACTGTCAAGATAGATTGTCCCGTCCCCGGTGATGGTGATCGCCCTGGTCGTGGATTTAACCTTGCTAGCGGCCGCACTCGCTTTGGGAAGGTTGACACTGATCCCTTGCACGGACGCCGTCACGACGATCATGAACACCAACAGGAGGTTCCAAGCCAGGTCCAGCATGGGGACCACATTGATCTGGTCATATATTTCATGATCATCATAGGGATTTTTTTTCCCGTTACGCATCTTATTTTTCCCCTTCCAGCCTGAGGATGAATCTCTCGATAAAGACGTTCACATCGGCGTTCATGTCCTTGATGCGGCTCGTGATGTAGCTGCTGGCGAACAAGGAAGGGATCGCGACCAGGAGCCCCGCCAGTGTGCAGGAGAGGGCAGAGGCGACGCCCGGCGCAATGGCTGACAAGTTAGCTTCACCACTCTCCGCAAGTCCGGCGAAAGTGTTCATGACGCCCCAGACCGTCCCGAGCAGCCCCAGGAACGGTCCGCCGGCGACGCTCATGTTCATGACGACCATGCCCGCGGACAGCTTTCTGCTTTCATACATGGCCTCTATTTCGACAGCCGCCTTGAAACCATTCATGGCCTTTTCTGACAATCCTTTTTCAGCGTCGAAGGCTTCTCCCTTGTTACCGATATGAATCTTCAGTTCTTCGCATCCGGCCCGGTAGACCCGGTAGAGCGGCGATCCATGGAAGTCGTGCTCTTTTTCAACCAGGGAAAACGGATGATCTTGATCGTGGAAGGACTTGGAAAAAGTCTGATTGACCTTTTTGGCATGGTTCAGCTTCGCGATCTTCTCCCGGAATATATATACGGACGCGAAGCCCATGATCACCAGCACCCCAATGATCAGCCAGCCATCGAGGGTAATGGTCCTTATGATGACCCTCATCAGATGGATGGTAAGGGACTCGCTGCTACCGCCGCCAGATTCCTCCTCCAGATAGGACGTCAACATGCCGTCCTGTCCCTGGCTCTGGAATGCGGCCTTGATCCAGCCAGCGGACCTAACATTATTCGACAACCGGACTTCATCCAAATCTCCGATGAATGCATTGCCTCCCTTTGCCGCTCCTCCGATGACGATGTCCGCAGAGGGTGCTGGAATAGCCCTGTTCAAAGCGCTCGCAGAGGCTTCCTGGCCGTCCAGATACAGGGTGATACGCTTTTCCGGGTCCACCACTACGGCGAGGTGTTGCCAACGATTCGGGGTCAAAGCCGCTGATTTCGGCGTCTCCGTCACCGGTCCTTTTCCGTACCCCAGACTGCAGTATGCATTCCCGTTGTCGATGCCGATCACAACTGACTGGATCCCGTCGTCCCAGGAAAAAAGGTGGGCGCTGCCCGAGGACTGGTTTAGGTGGACCCAGGAGGAGAAGGTAAATCCCTTGGTAAAGTTGATCGACGGCGATCTGGCGATTGTCATTTGCCCGCCGGTAGTTCCGCTGAACTGCGCACCGCTCCCCAGAACGGATGGAATCCCCAGTTTGCCTGTAAAACCCGCTGCATGGTTGCCGTAAGCCGTCGCATCCCTCGGATTGCCTTCCTTTTCCGCAAAGTGATACACGGCCACGTAGTTCATATCGAATGTACCACCTGCGTCCTGGCCGTCCGGGGCGGAAGCATTGCCGTAATACATCCAGACGGAATCCTGGGCTGAGTCTGCAGAAAAGCGGGGGACCTTTACCCAAATCAGCGCCATTTCCGCTGCGGGATCAAACTTTTCGATGTGATACTTCAGAGGAGTCTTGTCGTCGCTGCTCACAAACCGGATGTCCGACCCGTCCGCCTTGGCACTGGGGAAGTTAAAGTTTCCCGTATTGAGACGCATGAGCACCGGCACATCGTTCAGGTTTTCCTTGATGTCGGCGGCCTTCGCCGAAGTATCGAACTGTATCTTCTTACGCTGCTGCCACTTCGCGTCCCACCAGGCATGCGCGTTCAGCGCCACCAGCAGATTGATCATGACCAACGCGACCCCGGCAACGATCGTCCTGATGAATGCACTTCTTGATATAAAGGTCGATCTCCTGTTCATAGACACGGCTCTGTTTATTCCTCCTTCTTCTTCTTGTCATCCTTTTGGTCATCATCAACGTCTTCAACAAAATCGATGACTTTTACATCCAGCCACTTCGCAATGATGTCCTCGACCATCTGTGCCCCCTGCACCTTTGCCGCGTTCAACCCGGATGTATCCGCATTCAGTTGGCTGTTCTGGGTTGCGCTTGTGGTGCCTGTGAGAGTCCCTAGCGAGGCGGTTCCCTCCGAAGCCTGGGGCACGCCAACGGACCCCGCGGAAAAGTTTATATTCGAGGCATTGCTCACCTGAAGAGCCGCCAGGGTTATCTTTCCTCCCGCAATCCCTGCCTCACCCGCGTCGATGATTCCCGTGGGAGCAAAGAGATGGACATTGCCCGGAGTCGGGGCGTTCTCCCCGTAAGTCAAGGCCCGGATGCCGCTGCCCACCGCGGGGGGAGTGAACACCTTTCTGAAGACGCCCGGCATGACCGGGTCGGGGACGAGCTTCGGCGCAGAAGCGCTGACAGCTGTCCTCGATCCTCTACCGGCGTTGATGCTTCCCTGATCGCTCCAAACCGTTATGTCGCCTAAGGTAACCTTTCCGCTTTCGACATCGTCGGCCGTAATACCGTTGTCGGTCATGTCCTGCTGAGAAAAGAATGTCATTACACGCGATTCCTGAACGTTGACGTCTTTGACCGTAAAGATATTGATTGCGCCACCATTTGCGGTCGTAATGCCGCTCGTAGTATTCACCGTAGTTGCATTCGGCAGGGCGGTCCTGCCGAGGTTCAGGCTGCCATTGGCAATGATGAAAACATCGGACGCTGCGTTCGAGGTGGATATCTGCGATGAGGTCATGTTAATGTCGCCTGGGCCGGAAGGCTTTCCCAGGAACGGTTCGATCGTATCATGTCGCGTCGCTTGCAGTAGCTGGTTTGCCTCATCCAGGTTGCCTTCCGCCATGAGTTTGGCGTATTCGTCGCCGGCATCTCGAATTGTCTTAAAGAAGGCCTCTATATCAGCCGCCGACTTATCGAACCCGTATCCCGACACAACATCAAGGCTGCACCTGCCTGTCGCCCCCGTCGTCAACGCAGGATTATTACCATTGCCGATCGTTTGAATCCCTCCCGAGAGCGACCCCAGATCTATGGTGCCTCCTGCCTGGATAGTGAAAGTGCCCGGCCCGCCTTGGATCAGACCGCCATTTATCGCGGATTCCGTAGCCTTGACGTATTGCATGGTAATATCCCGTCCCGCCCTGATAATGGAAACATCGGCCGATGTATCGGATGCATCAAGCGGGTGGATGTTCTGGCCCTCATACGTTATATTCGCTATGTCTCTGCCCGCAATCACTTTCGCCTGTTTCGGAAACAGCAGATTCAAGTTTGAAATATCCTGGCTCGCTAAAATCTCGACAGGAGCAGCATCATTGACGTGCAGCGCACCTTCCGGGGGTATTGACATGGACTGATCGAAGGGATTATAGATGCCGTGCCGGTTTACAGAAGTACGCGCAGTTATCCAGCCGCCCCGGATATCCTTGGTTTCGGCGATGGAAAAGATTCCGTACCAGTTTTGGGGCGACATGTCAGAGACGAGTATTTTCGCGGCACGAACTGCAGCGACAGAGATTTGTACAAGGCCTGTGACATTTCCTCCTGCATCAAGAATTAGGTTGCCGTCGTGGGCCGGCGCAAGCGTAAAATCATTCAGCAAACTGATGTTATTGCTTGCTGTAATCGTTACGGTCGCGGGAAGGATCGATTCGTAAATCTTCGCATCAAGAGGGTTGTTATAGAAAGGCGATCTGCCGGCCAGCGTCGCATCGGTGCCGGCTTTGAGGCTGATGCTCGTACTCGGGTCATAAAGGCACTGGACGAAATCTCCCACACGAGTGTCAGCTTCATTGTCACTGGCAAGAGCAGGATTCAGGATTGCGCCGATCTGGAGCTCTCCCTCGGCTGAAACCTTCATCCTGCTGTTAAAAAGCTCTATCTGCACACGGTCATTCTGGATCGCCTTGGGATCGAAAGACCCGATGTTGCCCATGGCATGGATCTCGCCTCTACCGTCCTTGTTCAGAAAGCGCCCTTTGATATCGCCACCTGAATAGATGGCAAGATTGCCCATACCGAATGTCCCTGCCTGCGCAAGGAAATCTCCTCCCGCGCGGACAGAAATGTCTCCGCCGCCCATGGTTGCGAGGCCGGCCGTGCCATACAGATAGTCTGCTGTAAAATAACCGTAGGTCGGAGTTGATGGGAAACTGTCGACCACAATTTGCGTGTATTGGTCCCAGGCGCCATTCGTATCTGCTGTAACCCACGTGCCAGGGCTTACGAGCTTGCCTGTATTCCGGCCCACATTGAGTGTGATGTTCCCGCCTTGTGCGTATCTCCATGCGTACGGCAGGGAGGACTGATCCGATTGTGCTATCGATTGATAGGGTTTGCCGGTTATGGGATCTATGGGCACGGGGTCGGAAGCATAGCTGCCTATGGGATCGGTCGCCGTGTTGCCGGGAAGAAAACCTGTTGTGCGAATAGCACCGCCGCCGGGGGCATTGATATCGGTTCCGACTTGAAGGTTCAAGTCGCGTTCCACATTGATATTGATGTCACCCGTTGCAGTCTGAATAACGCCGGAGACCGTGAGATCGCGGCCGACATTTCCGCTGATCCCCCCGGAAAAGGATGCCAGATTATAGTTCAGATAGGAGTTGATCATGTACCCGGTGGAATAGGGCATGTGGTTAATGGTCGTATCTCCCCCTGATTCAAAGCGAATGGGAGCGCTCTCCGTATAGACAACAGCATACGCCGCAAAGGTAAGGTTTCCCGTGCCTATTCCATTGATCGCCAGGTAATCCGCACTGTTCAAATCAGCACCGGAGACCAGGTTGAAGCCCCAGGTATTCCGGCCTGAAGGAACGGACGCAATCGGGCTCTGGTTGGCTGAGTACCCGGGATAGTCCGTAAGATTGCCGCTGACGACTAGGTTCCCTTTAGTGCGAATAGTCAGAACGCCGGGTACATCATTATTCGTTCCGAACTTCGCGCTCGTCAGGTCAATGCCTGAGAAGCTGACGTTGCTGGTGCTGAACAGTTCAATGCCGGGCAGGAGGTCGACGACGGCGCCGCTAAATGTGTTTGGATTAAAATTATTATAGAACGAAATCGCATCAACGAGTGCCTGATGTAAAGCGGCTGATGCCGGATCGGGTTGCGAGGAATAGGCAGGGTCGTTCAAGTTGTATTTTTGAAAAGCCTCCGCGTACGTTGCTTGAGCGCCGGTGATCGAGCCGCTCGCAATAGCAATTTGTACGTCATTGTTGTTGATGCCGATAGTGGGATTATTGTATTGCTGCGCCCGCAGATAAACCGTGCCGTTGGTGCAGTTGCTCGTGCAGCCTGTAACGTTGCCCGAAACGTCGATCTTCGCTCCCGAATTAACCCTGACCCATCCCTTGTCGGAACCGAGCTCGACGTATCCGCCATTGCCGCTGCTCGCGCCCGTCGCCGAGATCGTTCCATTGACGTTGAGATCACGGCTAGCATAGAGTTCAATTGTGCCGCCGTCGATATGGGGACCGGTCCCGGATGCATTCAGCGTTCCGTTGACGGTAATGTATCCATTGCCGTCGGTCCCATCCGCGGTCAGTTTGATTTGGTGAGCCATTACCGTGTCGGTCGAACCAATTTCCATGTTTCCCTGCTGCGCCTGGAGATCGATGGATTCGGTGAAGCCGCCTGATTGCAGTTTGCTATTGAGCGCAATCAGGAGATTGACCTGATTGACCACGTCAAGAGTGTTGGTGTAAATGCTGAATGACCCGCCTTTTCCCGATGCCGAAGCCTGGCCGGCGATAACGCCGTCAAGCGTCACGCCTCCGTTCGGCGCCGTGAGGCTGATCAGCCCGGCATCGCCCTGGCCGCCGGCGGATACATCGATCAGTGCCGCCATGGTGTTGTCAGGCGAGGCTCCTTCCATGATGATGCTACCGCTGTCCGCACGCAGCTCAACCCTGCCTCCGGGCATATCATCCGTTCCCTGTACGAGTATCCTGCTTCCGCTGCGCAGCGTGATGCCGTCGCCGCTCGCCGCCATCCTGATCGACCCGCCGTTCGCCTGTATCACACCCCCGTCGTCGATCGAAGCCCCCCTGAACTCCAGTGTACCGCCCATTGCGGGAGACTGGCCATTGGCATTTCCATTACCGGTGATGAAGATCCTGCCGGTACCCGCATCGACCACGAAATCCGCCGGCGTGATGGATGTCGTATCCGGAGCATTCGTATGGGTATTTGTCTTGATCGTGCTCGATGTGGCCACCCGTGAGGAGTTGATCGCCAGATCCGCGTTGCCTGTGCTCAGGCTTCCCTTGCCCGTGAACGCCAGATCGTTCTGACTGTTGAGATTGATCCGTGAGAAATTGGCGAACAGGACATCACCTTCGCCGACCGTGATCGTACCAAGCCCGCCGGTATTATCTGCCGTGGCGGTAAAAATACCCGCGCTGTCAGCAGGCACTGATGACGTTGACGTTCCTGAATTCCTGAAACGAACGGATTGGGCCTCAAGATTTACGGCGATTGCGTTCTGGGTCGCATTGACGATCCTGCTTGCATCGAGGGTTAGGCTGCTGCCGGCTGAAAGATTAAGGTTATTATAGAACAGGATGCCTGAATTATTACTGCTGTTGCTGACCAGCGTAATGTCCTGAAATCCCGTAATGCCCGCAATACTTATCCCGTCCTGCGCCTGCGTCAGATGAAGGCCGGTTCCAACGGTCGTACCGTTGTCAAAATATATCGTGCTGCTTTTCAGGGTCAGTGCGCCGCCGTCCGATTGGAAAGAGCCTTTGAAACTGGTCACATTGTTCGCATCCACGTTGACAGCATGGGCGGCGTGGACAACAGCGTTTGATTCAATATCGAGGGCACCCGCCGTGGTCAGATTTATCCCGCCGTCTCCGGTTGTCGCGGTAAGCGTGGCTTCATTTTCAAGCGTTATCGATGAATTCGCTGTCTTGCGGACGGACAGATTGATGACGTCCGCATTGAGCTGCGCCCCCGCCTTGATCGTTATGCTGTTCGTTACCCCTGCCAGAGTTGCATCCACATCCCCGAGATCCACCTCCCGGAAACCCTGCACGGTGTCACCGGAAATGTTTAGTTTGCCAGTAAGAGACGGATCGAGGCTTGTTCCAAAATTGAAATCCGGCGGCAGAAGAGAAGCTGAAGACGACAGGACAGTAATATCAGTTGCAGCCAGGCTGATCTTACCGCCCTGGTAGCCGGTCAGGGCCGGTGCAATAAATTTACCCTGGAGAATCATGGAATTCGCCTTAATAGTTACATTGCCTGCATCGCCGGACACAAATGGTTCTGGTATCACATAACTTCCCTCTGTGGCCAGGACCTCGGAGGCTGTTCTGACGCTATAGACCTGCGGGCGTTCGCTTTGTATCGAGGTGTCCGCGACAGCGGAATATCCGATTGTGAGGGGGTAGCCGTCTTTTGACCGCGAACTGGTCCCCGGTAGGACCGCGCTCGTCTGTGATTCGATGATAAAGGCCCCCGGAAGGAAGGCATACCGGGAGTTCTGCGGATTCTTCGGGTCCAGAGACAGCAGTGTGTACATTCCCGGAGGCAGGCCGCTACAACCCTCGAGATACACCGCGCTCCCCGGCAGAGAGAGGTACTCGGCTGGAATCGCAATGTAGCGGTTGGGCTTCGTAAGGGGATCGACGGAACCCTGCACGCCTGGCTGGAAACGATACGCGAACACCGAGCCTTTTCCGGAAACATCGATCACAGAACCCTCGCGGGCAATGACCTCGGCGGCGTTCAGACTGACTCCTTTCCCGGGTAGGCTATCCTGTGTAAATAATGTGTTGCTAAGGGAGAAGACTCTGGGGTCGACCTTGTTCTGAGAGAGCCAGAGGTTGTTAGAATCGATAATGCCGTAATCGACCTGCACATTCCCTACCGTGGTCAAGACGCTGCCATCGGCCAGATAGATCCGTTGTCCCGGCGCATTTAGCGTTATGCTCCCCAGTGGCGCGGCAAGCATAGCGCCTTCTTTCACTTCAATTCCGCCCTGACCATCGATTATCAGACTGCCGCCTGCGGAATACACCGGTCGGTCAGCAAGGGCGTCCGGATTCGTAAGGGTATGCTGAACCGTGACCTTGCCGTTTACTTTTAAGTCGTAGTCAGAGTACAGGCCCGGATAGATGTTGTTCCCTTTGCCAGTGCTGTTTGTATAGTAATTGCCTGGATATACGCGGTCCGCATCAAGAACAAGGTTGCCCGTTGTCCGGAGTGTTCCAGGATAGATCGCTGTTGCCGTGGAACAAGCGCCCACGCAATTATTTCTGAGATCACCGTCGTACAAGACCTGGCTTAGCCGGATATCCCGGTCGGTCCGTAGCGTTACATCCCGAAATCCATCTATCTGAATGTCGCCGATGACATCGATAGAGCCGCTGTGCTTTGCGCCTGACGCATCGATCCATCCGCCGGCCAGAGTGAGGGCGCCGGCTGCCGGTATTACCGGCTGCGTCAGTACCAGGGAAGTCATTTTTGAAGTGTTCGTAAGGACGATCCAGGGCGAACTGAGCGTGACCGCATTTCCGGTGCCATTGATATTCGGCGCATCGAGCGTTAGTTTCCGGGGGATAACATAATGGATGTCGGCGCCGTCGAAATTAAGCGAGGCATTGCTCCTGAACGTCAGATCGTCGAATCCCGTGGAAAGAAAATAGCCGATATAGTCGCTGATGGACATCTTGCTCGCCTTGGCAATACTGGACGGGTCCGGGTACGTATAGTTCATTGCAATCGTGCCTCCGCTGATGCCGCTCAAACCATTCAGTTCCGCTCTATTTGCAACCACAGCGCCTTCAAGATCCAGACTCCCTCCGTAGTTCAGGGAGACGCTCCCGGGATTGCCTGCTGTTTGATACGTAGTACTCTTTCCGCCCGAAAGGACCGCATTCTGGACGGCGTTTGATCCCGAAACATCAATCTGTGCCGAGGCAGCTATTGTCAGATTTCCGGTGTCAGCTGCATTCGGAATAGCAGTGGCGATGAGGGAAACGGTCCCGCCATTAATGGGTTGATAGTTCATCGGGTTACCCTTCGATGTCGATGACGGATCGGGCCGGTTATACCCGGCAGCGAGAATGGCCGCGTTGGCACCGATCACAACATTGCCGTTCTTCGCATTGATGGAGATGGTTCCCGCTGGCGAATCCAAGGTTCCCAGAACCGTGACTTCAGCCGACCCGGTCAGGGATATCCCTCCGCCGGGCCCAGGCGTTGTCCAGATCATTGCGCCATCCACGACAGTGAGTTTTGAATTCGAGGTATCCAGAACTCGAAGATTTCCGGTAAATCCGACACCATTCGGGGCATCAAAGGCTGCTCCCGAAGAAGCGGCAAATTGAGACGGCCCAGCCGTATAGAGTTGGGCATCGTCAAGGCGGAGCAGGTCCGGTTTTCCCGGAACACTGCCTCCGGATGGGTTGTTCAGTCTGTACTGCGAAGGGCCGATTTTCGAGTCCTTATCGATTGTGACATCGTGAACGCTGCTGAGCGTTATGCTGGTGATACCCGTGCCGTTTAATAGATCATCGGGAAGATACAACACGCCTTTCATGTCAGCCGGGGGCTGCGATAGGGACGGATCAGCGGACAGCGGATCAAAGTTGTTCCAGGTATAATTCCCAGGAATCGAGGATGCAGGAGCCACAGTAATATTCGGCGCTGCCAATTGTATTT
>Ga0335085_10018138_pt1 | contig 10120 bp, 7 predicted proteins | sample Lox_Sample_45_FD_206712 | JGI IMG/M metagenome (GOLD analysis project Ga0335085, IMG submission 206712) | Soil microbial communities from Loxahatchee National Wildlife Refuge, Florida, United States - Lox_Sample_4.5 | ecosystem: Environmental > Terrestrial > Soil > Wetlands | place: USA: Florida... | reverse complement strand
CTCTCGGGAAAAACAACCTTGGGGCCGGTATCCGTAATTTGGATCGAACCCGGAGCAACGGTGGCACCCGCGCCGAACAGCAAGGACAAATTCAACAGAAGCGCCGCGAAGAACGGTATCAATTTGGTTTTCATAGACTTTGTCCCGTGCGAACCCGGCAAGAAACCGATACCTTCCAATTGCTTATCAAATAAACATCCTTTATTTGACGCTTACCCCCCTTGCAAGTATAATCATTTTATTATATCTCACCCCCAAAGGGGCTTTCATGAGGGCCAATTATGGCGCTTCGGGGAAACCTGCGCGATTTTAGCGTTACCCAATTACTTAATCTGATCAATTTAGCGAAGAAAAATGGCACGCTCATTGTGGAGGGTCCGAACGATAAGGCCCACGTCTCCTTCCGCGATGGCAAGCTGGCGTATGCACAAATTGGTCAGGAGGACAACCGGTTGGCGACGGTCCTGTTCCGGGCGAACAAACTGAGCCAGGGACAGTATCGTGCCATCCAGTCACGCGTGGCCCACGTCTCGGACAAGGAACTCGGCCTCCTGTTGATCAACGCCGGCTACATCACGCAGGAAGACATCCTGATAAACCTGCAGGTGTACTTCACCGATGTCATCCGCCGGCTGTTCACCTGGGTGGAGGGCTTCTTCCGCTTCGAAAACGAGATGATGCCCCCCGAAGACCGGATCAACGTCCGGCTCGACCTGGAAAACCTCATTATCGAGGGGTCGCGCCAGCTCCGGGAATGGGAACAACTTCAGGACGAAATCCCCAGCCTGGATATGGCGCTCAAGTTCACCGCCCGGCCGGGCACCAACATCCGCAATGTCAATCTCAGCGTGGAAGAATGGCGGGTGGTGTCGTACATCAACCCGAGGAACTCATTAAAACAGATTGCCGTCGCTGCCAAGCTCAACGACCTGGAAATCCGACGCATCGTCTATGGGCTCATCCAGGCCGGCCTGGTCGAACTGGTGCGCCCGGAAGGCGGCGCCGCGCTGGTGCGGGAGGGTGCAAGGCCTCTCCCGCCCGTGGACAAAGAAGAGCAGAAATCGCTGGTCAACCGGCTCATCACTCGCATCCGCACGATGTAATTCATCATTTGAGGATGGAATTATGCAAACGGTAAAAATGGTAGTGACAGGCCCCTTCAGCGCAGGCAAGACCGAGTTCATCCGCTCGGTCAGCGAAATTGACGTTGTCTCGACGGAGCGCAAGATATCCACCGCTGAGGAAAAAACCGTGAAGCAGGCGACCACGGTTGCCATGGACTTTGGGCGCATCACCGTGGATGAGGACCTGGTGCTTTACCTCTTCGGCACCCCCGGTCAGAAGCGCTTCGACTTCATGTGGGAGATCCTCTCCGAGGGGATGCTCGGCTTTATCGTCATGGTGGACAGCACCCGCCCGGAGACCTTCCGCGAAGCGCGCTCCATCCTGGAGACCTTCCGGGCTTACGCACCCACCCCGTACGTGGTCGCCGCCAACAAGCAGGACAAGCCCGACGCCTGGGAGATGGAGGACATGCGGCACGCGCTGCGCCTCGACCAGAAGGTCAAGTTGCTGCCCTGTGTCGCCACCGACCGCAATACCGTCAAGAACACCCTGCTCGAGCTTCTGTACAGCATTCTCGCAGAAATGGAGGGCGGAAATTAAACCCTCCGCTTCTCTTTTGCCGCCGTGTCCTCGATTACCACTGATCAGGGAATTGTGCACTATGAGGTTTATGGACGCGGGCGCCCGGTAATCCTGCTGCACGGCTGGCTCGGTTCCTGGGGTCTGTGGCAGGAAACCATGGGGTATCTCGGGCGGAGCTACCGCACCTATGCCCTGGACTTTTGGGGGTTTGGCGAATCAGGCAAAAAACGCGACACTTACGCAGTGCAGGATTTCGTCAGACTGGTGAACCAGTTCATGGAACAGCTGGGCATCATCCAGGCGCCGCTGGTCGGACACAGCATGGGCGGTACCGTAAGCCTCTCACTGGCTATCCAATATCCGCAGCGGGTGCGCAAGGTCGTCGTAGTCGGGTCGCCGATTGTGGGATCATCGCTGGCTTTTCCTCTCAAACTGGCCGGTTACCGCGGGATTGCCTTCCTGCTTTTCAATATGATGTGGGCCTTCCGCCTGGCCATGAAGGCGGTCGATCCCTTTATCTGCCGCGACCCGCGCTTCCCGGAAATGATGGACCGGGACTTGTCAAGGACCACGCTCGAATCGTTCCTGCTCAGCATTGCCTCCCTGCGGCGGACAGATTTGCGCCCCATGCTGCAGGAAGTAAAAATTCCGGTCATGGGGATTTACGGCGACCGCGACAACATTGTCCACCCCCGTCAATGGCAGCCTCTATTGGCGGGTGTGCCGCATGCGAAGATCATACACTGGGAGAAAGCCCAGCACTTTGTGATGCTGGATAAACCCCAGGAGTTTATGGAGAGCCTGAAGTCGTTCCTCGATGAAGAGCCAGCCCCCCCATGAACGCATCCGAACCGACCTATTATTACCCAAACCGGATGGGGCGAATCATACTGATGTCGCTGGAGGAAATCATTGGTCGCAACGGGGTCAACGCAGTGCTCAACCGGGCCGATCTCGCGGATTACATCGGGAACTACCCGCCCCACAACCAGGACCTGAAAATCCCATTCAAGCATGTCAGCCTGATCCTGGGCGGCCTGGAGGCGATGTATGGCCCTCACGGCGGTCAGGGGATTGCCCTGCGCGGCGGGCGCTCCTGCTTTCAGTATGGGCTGCGTGAGTTCGGCCCCCTCTTTGGGCTGACAGACCTGACATTCCGTCTGCTGCCATTACAGACGAAACTGAAGGTGGGCGGAAATTCGTTCGCGGAAATATTCAACCGCTACAGCGACCAGCGCGTGGTGGTCGAACATGACCCCAAACACCTGTATTGGAGGATCACCCGCTGCCCCATGTGCTGGGAGCGGCATACCGATTCCCCGGTCTGCCATCTGGCAGTCGGTGTGTTGCAGGAGGCGCTCTACTGGGTGAGTGGGGGAAAGTATTTTCACCTTGAGGAAACAGATTGCATCGGCCGCGGCGACGCGACCTGCACCATTGTGATCGACAAGACACCATTGAGTTGATCGTATGCTAAAAATCATCCTGCATTCCCCGCGCCATATCGCGCCCTTCAATGAACCGGCGCGGGACCTGCGAATCCTGAATGTTCCCCTCTGGCTCTCCCAGCGGAATTTATTGGCTCCCTACACCACACGAGAGGTGGAAGTGCCGGTAGGGGCACACCTGCCACTCGTCCACGAGCCGATGATCGTTTACCGGGACAACCTGTGGTTTGACGAAGGGTATATCCAGACCTTCATGGCAGAAGCCGTAAAACGGCGGCGCCCCGTTCGCGCCGCTTTCTCAGCAGAGGACCCGGCCTTCCGGGAACATGCCCTGCCGCTGTCCACGTCCTTTACGCCGGCGGGGAATCTTTACCTTGCAGATTTATGGTATTACCCGAACGGCGCCGAGGCGGATGCGGAGCCGCTCGTCATCGACATGCAGGCACGTGAGATGGGGTATTATCATGTCCCGACGTACATGGCGGGCGAGCGCGGTGATCTGGTCTTTCAGGTGCCTTTACGCAGTATGCTTGCCATCGACTCGTGGGTGCACATCTTCATCGCGGACGTGGTCTTTGGGCTGTTCTCGCGCGGTGCCCGGTTCGAAACCCGACTGAAGACGGACCTCGGCTTTAAACTGGGAATCATCAGCAGGTCCCTCTATGAAGGCCGGCAAATCCTGGAAAGTTCGCGCTTGGTCCAGGTGGGGAAGAACTGCACAATTTACCCGAGTGCGATCATCCATGGACCGACCACCATCGGGGACAATGTAACCATCGGAGCTGGAGCGGTCATTGACAACTGCATCATCGGCAGCAATGTCAACGTTTCCCAGGGCGTGCAGTTGATGGTCTCAGTGGTCGGGGATGGCACCTTCCTTCCGTTCCGTGCGGCGCTCTTTAATACCACCATCATGGACAACAGCATGGTCGCCCAGAATACCTGCTTGCAGATGTGCGTCATCGGACGCAACACGTTCATCGGCGCCGGCTCCACTTTTACCGATTACAACCTCATCCCCACGCCGATCAGAGCCAGGGACGGGAGCGGCGAGCTGAAGCAGTCCAGCCGGCCGGTGCTGGGCGGCTGCGTGGGCCATAATTGCCGAATCGGTGCGGGAATGATCATCTATCCCGCCCGGACCATCGAATCGGATGTGGTGCTGGCCGCATCTCATGAGAGACGGGTCATTGATAGGGACATCAAATTCGAAGAGAGCGATCACCACAAACTGCGCCATGCCCTTCTTCACAAGCATCTTTACCCCCGACGCGGGGAGAAAGACGTGGAATCCTGGTAGTGGACTCGTTTGCATTCATCATCCACCCCATTGATCCAAAGCGGGATGTCAGCCGAAAATTTCCAACACTGGGGAAGTATCTTACAGAAGGACAGATCAACTTTTTTTCGACTTTCTTTCCGCCGGTTTACATCTCTGAAATAGAGGGGATTCGATCCACCTCCACCGGCAAGCAGATAAAAGGGTGGTTTATTGCCTGCCCCTACACGCCCAAGCGGATGTTGGAATTACCCGTCAAAACGGTCTATAAGAAATTGATCCAGACGGGGCGTGTTGCGGAAAAACTGGGGGCACAAATTTTGGGACTGGGGGCGTTCACCTCCGTGGTCGGCGACGCCGGCCTGACCGTCGCCCGCGAACTGGATATCCCTGTCACCACGGGGGATTCGTACACCGTGTTCATCGCCGTGGACTCGATCCGCCGGGCTGCGGGCATCATGGACATCCCCCTTTCAGGGGCAAGCGCGGCGGTGGTGGGCGCGACCGGCTCCATCGGACGAGTTTGCGCAGAGCTACTCGCAAATGACGTTGGTGAGTTATACTTAATAGGAAGGCGCTCCGACGCACTGGAGGATCTACGCGCGAGGCTCCAGCCGGAGGTCCGGGCGCGGCTCAAAACCAGCACGGACATGGACGACCTCCGCCATGCGCAGGTGATTCTCACCGTGACCAGCGCGCTGCATGACGTCATCCGCCCCGACTACCTGCGCCCCGGGAGCGTGATTTGCGATGTCGCCCGTCCGCGTGACGTCTCGGCGCTTGTGGCGGCTGCGCGTGATGATATTCTGGTGATCGACGGCGGTATGGTGGAAGTGCCGGGGCCAGTTGATTTTCACTTTAATTTTGGTTTCCCGCCAGGCAAGTCCTATGCCTGCATGGCGGAAACCATCGCCCTGACTTTGGAGGGCAGATTCGAAGATTACACGGTCGGCAAGAACATCACCCGCTCCCAGGTGGAGGAGATTACTGCCATTGCCACCAAACACGGCTTTCATCTGGGGGGATTTCGCTCCTTCGAGCGCGAGGTGACGGAAGAACAAATCGATAAAGTGCGCCAAAATGCCCGCAGGGCGCAAGCGACACGGCGCAATTAGAACCTGGGAGGTTCGTTATGGGAAAAGCCCGCCTTTTGATTGTCGAAGACGACCATGATATCTCCAACATGCTCAAGATCTATTTCACAGGTCTGGGCTATGATGTGGATGCCGCCATTCGTGGCGGGGAGGCACTCGAAAAGACCAAGCACGTCCTCCCGCACCTGATCGTGCTTGACATCATGCTGCCGGACATAGACGGGTACGAGGTCTGCCGGACATTGCGCACCAACACCCGCACCAGCCACATCCCGGTGATTTTCCTGACGCAAAAGGATGAGCGCAGCGACCGTCTGCAGGGGCTGGAACTGGGAGCGGATGACTACATCACCAAACCGTTTGACATCGAGGAACTCAAACTGCGCGTACAGGGCGCCATCCGCCGGTCGGAGCGTGAGAGCCTTACTGATCCCCGCTCGGGGCTTCCGGCAGGCCGCCTGATCGAGGAACAACTGCGGCGCATCATCCGCGAAACAGGCTGGGCGTATATGGATGTGCGCATCAACCACTTTGACCCCTTCAAGGATGTATACGGCTTTGTCGCAAGCGACGACGTGCTGCGCTTCTCCGCAATGCTTGTCGGGGAGGTACTGGATGAACTGGGCACTTCGGCGGATTTCGTGGGGCACGCAGGGGGCGACAATTTTATCATCATCACGCGTGAAGAATCAGCCGACAACATCCGCCAGCGGTTGAAAACACGATTTGCAGAAGAGGTCCAAACCCATTACAACTTCATGGACCGGCAACAGGGCTTCATTCTTGCGCCCAAAGCCGACGGGCAGACCGAGCAGGTGCCTTTGATGACTCTTGCAGTGGGGATTGTCTCACCGAGCCAGCAGCAGTTCGCTGACATCCGCGAGATAACCGAACTGGCTGCCGAAGCACGCCGCCAGGACGCCGGGGGCGTGAGCCGGTAACCTTTCAGCAAACTTTGAATATGGCATCAGGACAGTCGCTTATCTTCTACATTGGACTGTTACTCATCGGACTGGTGTTCATTCTCCTGGTCTGGTCCTTATCGCGCCTGGTGCCGAAGATCCGCCCCCCTCAACAGACCGACAGTCGGGCATCGGGAGCGCCGCAGGCCTCAAATCAACTTGAAGCCGTCCTGCTGATAGAGGCCGGGGGGCGCATCCGGGAGATCAATTTCCTCGTGCGCGAGTGGTTCAACCTCGCCGAGGGTGAATTCCCAAACATGGAAAGACTGGCCCGGCACGTCCGCCCGGGGGAGGAATTCCTGAGGATCTGCGCCGAGGAAGGGGATGCGCGATTTTCAATTAATGGACGCCTGACGGAAGGCACCTCCTACCGTATTCCGGGCGATTCCCCTTACATCCTGGTCACCCTGCGGCGGATCGAAACCTCCACCAGTTTTGCCGCAGAAAGCAGGGATGTCTCCGGCTCCGTCTTGAGAATTGTTTCAGAATTCAGCCAGGCCATCGCCTCCAGCCTGAACCTGGATGCAACCGTCACCGCAATCCTTGAAAATGTGGAACGGCTCGTCCCTTCGGATTTTGTCGAGATAAAAGTCTGGAACCCCTCCACGCTGGTAGCAACCACCTACCGCTTCGCAGGCACTCCGGGACTCGACCGCAGGCTGGAAGTTGGCAACGAGTCCAAATTTGGAGGTTACTCCGATTATCTCATCCGCGAGAAGCAGGTCCTTTTCATCCCTGACACCCATGACTTTCGCAAGGTACTTTTCATGCCGGATAGCAACCAGCCTTCGCCGGTGCGTTCCTACATGGGCATCCCATTGATGGCAGGTGGCGAGCTGGTCGGCGCTCTGGAGGTCGGGGTCCTGGCAGCACAGGCCTTTGCCGAGGAGGACAAGGCCATCCTCGACCTGATCGTCGGGCAGGCAGCCATCGCCCTCCGCAATGCCGTTCTCTATGAGGGGGAACAGCAACGCACGGCGGAACTGCTCGGGCTGGCAAACCTGGCCCAGACCTCAACCGGATCGCTGCGCGACACCCGCGATCTGTTTGGGCGACTCGTCCGAGGGCTGGGGCAACTCTTCGATGTCGAGATCATCGGCTTCCTGCTCTACGATGAAAACCGGCATATCCTGGCAGGGCAGGTGCCGTTCCAGGGATTGCCCCCCAATGTCGTGCAAATCTATAAGGTCAGCGTGCCGCTCAACGGGCTGGTGGAGCAGCTCCTTTCGAAACAGGAAACGATCTCCACCCCCGGTGCATCGGACGATCCGCGCTGGCTCGAGATGGGCCTTGCCGATATCGCCCAGGCTGCCAGCCTGCGCGACACGCTGCTGGTCCCGCTGGTATCCGGAGGCCGCTCGCTGGGCTTCATTCAACTGTCCAACCACCGCCAGGGGACACTCACCTTCACCGAAGAGGAACTTCGGCTGATAACAATTGTTGCCAACCAGGTGGCGGCGATCATCGAGAATGCCACCCTCATGCAACAATCGCGCCAGCGCGCTCAGCGCGCCGAAGCGATACGGCGGATTGCCAGCCTGGTCAATTCATCCGCCACCCTGGACGAAGTCCTCCGCTACGCAGTCCAGGAAATTTCGCACTTGTTGCAGGCGGATTCGACCATCGTGTTCCTGTACGAGGAAAACCAGGGGCTGCTGCGCGGCCATCTCCCTTCGGCCTATGGCATCCCGGAAGACCTGAAGGTTTTGATCACCAATCTGTTTGTCGACCCGGTCCAATTCAAGGATACCGTCACCGGCAGCATGCGGCCTTTCGTATCCGGCCGGCTTTCGGAGGATGACCGCGTCCTGTTGGTCTATCGCCCGATCGTTTCGCGCCTCCAGGCCGAATCGGCCATCATCGTCCCGTTGATCGTACGGGACCGCGGCGTGGGTGAAATCATACTCGCCAGCAACCAGGTGGACTTCTTCAACAACTACGACCTGCAGGTCATGGCAACGGCAGCCGGACAGATCAGCAGCGCGGTCGAACGTGCAAAGACCTCCACCTATACCGATGAGAATCTGCGCCTGCGGGTGGAGCACCTCAACGCCCTGTCGCGCGTGGTGCGTGAGTTCAACACGGCGGTCGATGTCGCCTCTCTGGTGCAGGTTGTCTACGATGAATGTATGCGCATCAGCAACGCGGATTGCGGTTCTGTCTTCATCCTGGGAGAAAATTACAAGATCCGTCCGGAAGCCGGCATCGCTGAATCCGCAGGAGAGGTGGAGGCGGCGGGCCTCCTGCAGATCGAGCGCGATGCTCTTGAATCCGGGGATAACATCGTCATTGAGGATTACAGTCAGAGCAACTACACCCGTCCTCACGAGGAGGTCCGCTCCGGCTTGTGCGTTCCCATCGCCTTCCAGGGACAATCGAACGGCGTGGTTCATCTTCACGCGAAGACCAAAGGCCGTTTCGACGATGCCGCTGTGGAAATCACCCGCACGCTGGCCGTGCAGGCCGCCATTTCTTATGGCAATCTGCTGCGTCTGCGCGAGGAGCTTGTCCACGGTGAACAACTGCGCCGCCGTGCGGAAACCCTTTCCAAACTCTTTGTCACCGCCCAGCACCTGGGCATCGACCAATCTCTCGAACAGGCGCTCTACACCATCGCGCTCGGCATCCAGGAAGCGACCCCCTTCGAGACGGTGCTTATCAGCGTCTACGAGCCCGAGACCGGTCTGTTGCGCCGCGTCACCGGCGTTGGGATGACTCAGGAAACCCTCGAACAGTTAAGAGCTCATCAGCAGCCATGGAAAAGTGTGATGCAACTGCTCAGGCCTGAATTCAAACTCAGCGAGGCGTATTTTATCCCGTACGATCAAACGCCGGTCATCCCAACGGATGTGCATGTTGAAACCATCATGCCAGTCGTGGCGGGACGGACCTCCCCCAACAGTTGGAATCCCGATGATTTCCTCCTGTTCCCGCTCAACGATATGAGAGGAAGTCCTCTTGGGCTGGTGAGCCTCGACTCACCGAGGGATGGACTTCGCCCTGACCGTACGACCGTCGAGACGTTGGAAGTCTTTGCGGCCCAGGCCGGGTTGACCATCTCCAGCATCTACCGCGTCAGCGAGCTTCGCAACCAGGTTAATAGGCTCTCCAACGAGGTGACGCGCCAAAAGGACATGGTGGAGGTCAGCCAGTCGCATCTGCCATCGCTCCTGCACAAGGACCTCGAGCAGACCGTCTCCATCAGCCACCTTGACCAGCGCAGCCGCCGGATCCGCGCCGGGCTTGAAATCACGGAGGTGATCAGCCGCCAGTTTGATGCCCCCGCCGCCCTTCAGACCCTCGGGCGGGAAGTGCTGACCCGCTTTGATCTGAGCATCTCCATCGTTGCGGAAGATACACCGGACGGGCCGCGCATCCTGCACGTGATGGGCAACGTCCCACAGGGCGTGAACCCGGAGGCCATGTTCGGCCAGCGTAATCCGCTGCGAGCCTGCCTGCAGATCGGAGAGACGATCCTTTCGGAAAACATCGATGAGGACGAGACCTGGCACGACACTCCTCTGCTCAATGCACTGCACGCCAAGTCATTTATTTGCCTGCCCGTTTCGGTGGATGGCAAACCGGTGGCGGCCGTGCTCGCGACCAGCTTCGAGCCGATGCCATCCTTCGCGGCCGACGACCGGCAGGTTTACTTCCAGATATCCAAACAGGTATCCATCATCCTTCAGA
>Ga0335085_10018137_pt1 | contig 10120 bp, 8 predicted proteins | sample Lox_Sample_45_FD_206712 | JGI IMG/M metagenome (GOLD analysis project Ga0335085, IMG submission 206712) | Soil microbial communities from Loxahatchee National Wildlife Refuge, Florida, United States - Lox_Sample_4.5 | ecosystem: Environmental > Terrestrial > Soil > Wetlands | place: USA: Florida... | reverse complement strand
GAGTGGACGCCGATTCAATTTCTGCCCGCGAATCCGATTGAGTGGGTGGCTCTCCCATCGCAAAGGTAAGCCGTCAACTGTCAGCTGACAGTTTAACAAGCAACGCGATCAAAGCTACCATCCAGAGTGGCGAGAAGATTGGGTGTCGGGTATCAGGTGTCAGGCGTCAGATAGAACTGACATTTGAGACCTGACGCCCGATACCTATGCTGTCGACTGAAAGTTTTCACCTACGGCTTCGCGAGTTCCATTGGTTTCGCGGCTTCCTGCTGTTTGGCCAGCGCGTCATTCACGCGCTTCACGAAGTCTCCCTGGTCGTCGTGGGTGAGACCGCTGAAGCTTGAATTTACCTGCATCGTGCAGCCCGTGCCCTGCGTCACCAGCGTGACTTGGTTCGTTTTCTGCGCAACGGCTCCGCTAATGCTTAGGTGCACTTTGTGCTTCACATCGTAGAAAGCAGTCCACTTGGCATCATCGGTGCTTATCATCTTGTAGTTCCCTGGATTGCTGATGACATCCTTTACGGCAGGCCAAAGTTCGTTGCAGGAATTGGAGTAGTTGGTTTCATGGCTGGCGGCAAAGGCCGCGAGGGCGGACAAGAGCAACAAAGCCAGAGCCAGGAATCTCGGTCTGAACATGAGGGTCTCCTTGCACGTCCTCACCCCATGTCAATGCCTTTCGCCAGCAGCATACATCTGCGGATTCCAAGCAAGGAGATTAAACTGGCCGGGAAAAGCGATGAGTTTCAAAGCAGGAAAAACTTCGGGCGGCCACTTGTGCCGCCCAATCTTAGTTTCAGGGCTGAAGGCCCTGCATGAGTCCGACGGGGACGCTGGCCTGAAGGCCAGCTCCACCACTTACGCTTGTGCCGGACGTTCTCCCGGAGCGATGTTCGGCTGGGCTTGGCCCGGAGCGGGCTTCAGCACCTGCTGCACTTCGTCCTTCGGTGCAGGAGCGTTCGGGTTCACGCGCGCCGGCAGCTCTTTGCCTTCGACAATCAACTGCATCTCGTTGGCATCGAGCACCTCGCGCTCCAGCAGCGCCTGCGCAATCCGCTCCAGCTTGTCGCGGTTATTGCTCAGGATGTCGACTGCCGACTTGTACCCTTCGTCGACAAAGCGGCGCACTTCGGAGTCGATTTTCTCCGCCGTGTCCTCGCTGAAGTCGCGATGCTGGCTGATCTCACGGCCGAGGAAGATTTGCTCTTCCTTCTTGCCGAAGGTGATCGGCCCCAGCTCCGACATGCCGAACTCGCAGACCATCTTGCGCGCCAGGTCCGACGCCTGCTCGATGTCGTTACCCGCGCCGGTCGTCATCGTGTTGAGGAAGATTTCCTCAGCTACGCGCCCGCCCATCATGATCGCCAACCGGGTCTCAAGATAGTTGCGCGTATAGGTGTGCTTGTCGTCCATCGGGAGCTGCATGGTCACGCCCAGCGCCATACCGCGCGGAATAATCGTCACCTTGTGCAGTGGATCGGAGTGCTCGCGCATGGCGGCGACCAGCGCGTGGCCGGCCTCGTGATACGCGGTGACCTTCTTCTCCTCGTCCGAGAGCAGCATCGACTTGCGCTCGGCACCCATCAGGACTTTGTCCTTGGCCTGCTCGAAATCCCACATCAGTACGGTCTTGCGGTTCTGGCGGGCAGCCACCAAGGCAGCCTCGTTCACCATGTTGGCCAAATCGGCGCCGGAGAAGCCCGGTGTGCCACGAGCCAGCACGGGAAGATCGACATCGTCGTTCAAAGGAATCTTGCGGGTGTGCACGCGCAGTATCTCTTCGCGGCCGCGAACGTCAGGACGCGAAACCACCACCCGGCGATCAAAGCGGCCCGGGCGCAGCAGCGCCGGATCGAGCACGTCGGGCCGGTTGGTAGCGGCGATCAGGATGACGCCTTCGTTGGACTCGAAGCCGTCCATTTCCACCAACAACTGGTTCAGCGTCTGCTCGCGCTCATCGTGTCCACCACCCAAGCCTGCGCCGCGATGGCGGCCCACAGCGTCGATTTCGTCGATAAAGATGATGCAGGGGGCGTTCTTCTTGCCCTGCTCAAACAAATCGCGGACGCGGCTTGCGCCCACGCCGACGAACATCTCGACGAAGTCTGAACCGGAGATGCTGAAGAATGGAACGTTGGCCTCGCCGGCGACGGCGCGTGCCAGCAGGGTCTTGCCGGTTCCCGGAGGGCCGACCAGCAACACGCCTTTGGGGATACGCCCGCCGAGCTTCTGGAACTTCTGCGCCTCGCGCAGAAACTCGATGATCTCCTTCAGCTCTTCCTTGGCCTCATCAACTCCGGCGACATCCTTGAATGTCACCTTCTTCTGCTGCATCGAGAGCAGGCGCGCGCGACTCTTGCCAAACGACAGCGCCTTGTTGCCGCCGGTCTGCATCTGCCGAATCATGATGAACCACAGCGCGCCCAGCAAAACAAAGGGCGCCAGGTTCAGGATCCAACTCGGCCAGCTTCCGCTGGAGACGTCCTTGACTGTGATGTTGACACCATGGTCCTGCAGAACCTTGTACATGTCCGGGTAGTTCTGCGGAACGGTCAAGGTGAACCCCGCCTTATCGTTCTTGAACTTCCCCCGGACCTCGGTGTTCATCACAGTCACTTCGCTAACGTTGTTCTGGTCAACCTGTGACAGGAACTCCGAGAAATTGATTGCGCGTTCCTTTTGCCCGGAATTGCCGACCTTGACGACCTGCCACAGCAGGACGCCGGACAAAACAATGACCAGCCAGAACACGACTGTCTTAACCGTCGAATTCACTCGCTACTCCTATGGACCTAAACCGCAGACAACTCTGGCCTCAACCACCTTAGATGGTCTTGCCGACCCGCCGGATTTACAGATTACGCCCTCACACGATTGTAACTCTATCCGGTAAGCGAAATCGCAGGCGCGACTTACAAAAAGGCCCGTTGGGAAAAACCCCGTAGCACCGGGCCCGATTCGGTCGCCGTTCCCACTTTGGCGGTGGCGCCATGTATTTAGACACCGCCGGGAAGCAGGCGGTAGCCGAGTGGGATCAGGTCTCATCGGCGGGGAAGCCGGCGCGAGCCAGGGTTACGCAGTCAATGCGAATGGCGTTTCCGTCGCCCGGCCGCCAGCAATAAGGGTCGGAGACCTTCATATCCCGCACCCACACGATGTCGACATCCTTCAATGCCACGGGCCATTGCGGCCGCTCGGCGGGTGGAATCTTCCTCTCCCAGAAGAGGTCTTTCAGCTTGTGCTCCCTCCTCATATAGGAGACATGAAACCGGTCCCCCGGCCGCCAGTTTCGCACCCATAGCTCGGGGCCGATCAGAGCGGCTTTGACCAGAGTGCCGGGCTGAGCTTCGTCGGCAAATTGTGCTGGGACGGGCACCGCCCGTAAGAGGCAGCCGATCTCCGGAATCTGTACCTCCCCAGGAATCGGGAGCTTATAGACGTATCCGGAAACGGGCGGCTTGCGATCGGGGTGATCGATGAGCAGGGCGTCAGCTTCACGGCGTAACAGCCAGCCTTCGGTCAATTCGACCTGACTTGCGCCACCCAGCGCGCAATGGCGTACCGCCTCGATGTGCTGGAAGTCGGGCGTGACGCCGTGAAGTTCCAGAAACCGCTTCAGCAGCCGGCGCTGTATTGCCAGCTCAAATCCGCCGAGTTCGCGAACCCGCAGCCGATGCGGCCCGAGGCGTACTTTGCGCAGCGCCGAATCGGTTTCCTGCTTCCAATGTGCCTCTTCGGCGCGATTGAGTTCCGCGACGTCGCTCAGCACCTTGCGAATCTTCGGGTTGTATTCCTGCTCGAGCAAAGGCAGCAACTCGTGGCGCACGCGGTTTCGACGGAAGCGGTGATCGAGATTGCTCTCATCCTCCCGCCAGGGCTGACTCAGTGACTCAAGATAGGCCTCAATCTCACTGCGTATGACATGCAGTAGGGGGCGGACGAACCGGACCTCTGTCTCGCCGCCATCGTTCTTTCCGCCAACGTGGTGGCGAACCAATTTAGGGTGGATGCCCGCAAGGCCCTTGGTCCCTGAGCCGCGCAGAAATTTCATGAGAACGGTCTCGGCCTGGTCGTCTAGTGTGTGAGCCGTGGCCACCGCGTCGAAGCGGTTCTCGACAGCAATCCTGCTGAGCCACTCGTAACGAAGCTTGCGGCCCGCTGCCTCCAGCCCGACTCCGGCAGCCGAGCTCGCCACGTCCCCGCGCTCGACGTAGGCGGGCAGATCGTGGCGAGCGGCGAGGCCGACAACGAAATGCTCGTCGGCATTCGAGCTCTCGCCCCGCAATCCATGATTAAAGTGCGCGACAGCCGGGACAATTCCCAACTCGCCTCGCAACTCGAGCAGCAGCCGCAGCAGGGCGACCGAATCGGCCCCGCCCGACACGGCTGCCAACACGCGGTCTCCCGGCTTCAATAGCTCGCAACGCCGAATGTAGCGAAGCACTTCTTCGCGCATGAAGTGATGTTACAGCCCCGCTCAGATACCGCGTAATGCCAGGACATCCGGCCGAACCGTCGTATCGTCTCATTCGTCAGTATAGCAACCGAAAAACCGAAGTAGCAGAATGAAGGTCCGGTCTCGGCCAGCACGACCTTGAGCCCAGCGGCGAAGCTGCCCAGCAGCATGGATAGCGGCAGAACCAGCGCCACAGGAGCTCCAAGTCGAGCGGCTACCCGACGAGCTACGGGGAACGGACTATGATCACCGCGCGAGACTTTTGGCGACACTCCCAAACAGACATTAGAGCCTGCCGCCATCATGTCATCGCCGACGAAAGGCTACTCGGTTCAGACGCCGTATATGGCACTAGAGTGAGTCCAACAAGAAGGAAGAACTCTCCGTAACGGCATGTAATAATATGATTTATTAGCAACTTGCTGAAGGATGGATGGAGATAATTCTGTATTGACAATAATACACTCATATTTTATGCTTCTTTTGTGCTAACTATGACATCAAAGTTAGCGAGGCCGTGTGAAGACGGCCCACCACTTCAGAATCATTGCTTGGAGGTTGATCGACCATGACAGTATTGACCCGTTGGGACCCCTTCCGTGAAATGCAGACTTTACAGAACCGCCTAAATCGCTTGTTCGACGAGCAGTACAGCGGCGGCCAGGAAACGATGGTCACGGGTGCATTCGTTCCCCCAGTGGACATCTACGAAGACCAGCACGGCATTCAGTTGAAGCTGGAAGTGCCGGGCATCGAAGAAAAGGACCTCGACATCAAGGTCGAGAACAACGTTCTGACCGTCAGCGGCGAGCGCAAATTCGAGAAGGAGCAGAAGGAAGAGAACTTCCATCGCATCGAACGGCGCTACGGCAACTTCACCCGGTCGTTCACGCTGCCCAACACTGTCGACACCGAGAAGATCGGCGCCGACTACAACAACGGCGTGCTGAACATCCGCCTGGTGAAGCGCGAAGAGGCCAAGCCGAAGCAGATCAAGGTCAACATCGGCCAGTCTCCGCTTGAAGGCAAGAAGGATGCGGTGACCGCCGGCAAGTCGGCCAGTACCGCTGCCTAGTTAGCCTGCACGGTAACCAATTTCGCTTGAGACAGGGAGGCAGAGAGAGCCTCCCTTTTCGTTGCTCGAGGGGTGTCAGGCGTCAGCTATCAGGTGTCAGTTTCGCTCTTGGCGGGTCTGTGGGACAACGTAGGGACTAGAATTTCTGATACCTGAGACCTGATATCTGAAACCCGTCTCTAAAGCAGCATTTATTCACAAGGAAACACCATGGCAATCCGTTGGGACAAACTAACCGTCAAGGCCCAGGAATCTATCCAGAAGGCGAATGACATCGCCTCCGAGCACGGCAATCCTGAGGTGCAACCGGTACACATACTCGCGGCCCTGCTGCAGGATCAGGAAGGCATCATTCCGCCGCTACTGGAGCGCGTCGGTCTGGCGCCGCAGTCGACGCTGGCAGAGGCGACGCGCGAGATCGGCAATTTGCCCAAGCTATCGGGCGGCGGAGCGACACAGGCGCACCTCTCCGAAAACGCCAACCAGGCGCTGGAGAACGCTTTCAAAGAGGCGGCGAACTTCAAAGATGATTTCGTCTCCACCGAGCACCTATTGCTAGGCATCATCAAGCTGAAGCGCGACCCGGCACAGCAGATGCTGACGCGCGCTGGCGCGACGTACGACAACGTTTTGAAGGCACTGACCGCGGTACGCGGCAATCAGAAGGTGACCGACCAGAATCCCGAGGCGAAGTATCAGGCGCTGGAGCGCTACGCGAAAGACCTGACCGAACTGGCCCGGCGCGGCAAGCTCGATCCCGTGATTGGGCGCGACGAGGAGATTCGTCGCACGGTGCAGGTTCTGTCACGCCGCACCAAGAACAATCCGGTGCTCATCGGCGAGCCGGGTGTGGGCAAGACCGCCATTGTTGAAGGCCTGGCGCAGCGGATTGTCTCAGGCGATGTGCCGGAGCAGCTACGCAACAAGCGAGTGGTCTCGCTCGACTTGGGAGCGATGCTGGCGGGCGCGAAATATCGCGGCGAATTCGAAGATCGCCTGAAGGCTGTGCTGAAGGAGATCGAGGAATCCGAAGGCAAGGTCGTCCTGTTCATCGACGAACTGCATACGCTGGTCGGAGCCGGCGCCGCCGAAGGCGCTATTGACGCCAGCAACATGCTGAAACCGGCATTGGCTCGCGGCGAGCTGCGCGCCATCGGCGCTACCACACTCAATGAGTATCGCAAGTACATCGAGAAGGACGCTGCGCTGGAGCGCCGCTTCCAGATCGTTTTCGTCGGCGAGCCGAACGTAGAAGACACCATCGCCATCTTGCGCGGCCTGCGCGAGAAATATGAAGTGCATCACGGCGTGCGTATCAAGGACTCGGCCATTGTCGCGGCGGCAACGCTGTCGCATCGTTACATTAGCGATCGCTTCCTGCCCGATAAGGCCATCGACCTGATCGACGAGGCCGCGGCTTCGCTGCGCATCCAGATTGACTCGATGCCCACGGAGATCGATCAGCTTGAGCGGCGCGCTACGCAGCTCGAGATCGAGCGGCAGGCATTGAAACGCGAAGACGATCCCAATTCGAGGGAGCGGCTCGCTGCGGTGGAGAAAGAGCTGGCGCACATCAAGGAAGATTCGAATGCGCTGAAGGCTCGCTGGAAGCAGGAGAAGGAGAGCATCGCGAGGATCCGCGAGATGAAAGAGCGGATTGAGCAGCTCAAGCTGGCCGAGCAGGAGGCGACCCGTAAGGGCGACTACAATCGCGCCGCGGAAATCCAGTACGGCGAGATTCCGAAGCTCGAAGCTGAGGTGAAGAAGCTATCGGCACAGATGGATACCAAACAGTCGCGCATGCTGAAAGAAGAGGTCGACGAAGAAGACGTCGCCAAGATCGTCAGCAAGTGGACCGGAATTCCTGTGTCGAAGATGCTCGAAGGCGAAGTCAATAAGCTGGTCACCATGGAAGACCGGCTGCGCGAGCGTGTGGTAGGGCAAGACGAGGCGTTGACGCGGGTGGCCAATGCGATTCGGCGCTCACGCGCCGGCCTGAGCGATCCGCGACGGCCGATTGGGTCATTCATCTTCCTTGGCCCTACTGGCGTGGGGAAGACGGAAACCGCACGTGCTCTCGCCGAATTTCTGTTCGACGATGAGCACGCGATGATTCGCATCGACATGTCGGAGTACATGGAGAAGCATTCGGTATCGCGGCTGATCGGCGCGCCTCCAGGGTACGTCGGCTACGACGAGGGTGGCCAGTTGACCGAAGCCGTGCGGCGGCGGCCGTACTCGGTAGTACTGTTCGACGAAGTCGAGAAGGCGCACCCCGACGTGTTTAACATCTTTCTGCAGATCATGGATGATGGCCGCCTGACCGACGGCAAGGGCCGCAATGTCGATTTCAAGAACACCATCATCATCATGACCTCGAACATCGGCTCGGTGTACCTGCAGGAAGCAGGAGCGATCCGCGAAGACGAGACTGAGAAGGTTCGCCAGGAGAGGTTGCAGGAAGCGCACGACCGCGTGATGGACGCGTTGCGTGGCCACTTCAAGCCCGAGTTCCTCAATCGTGTGGACGACATCATCTTCTTCAACCCGCTCGGCAAGGAGCAGTTGACCAGGATCGTCGATCTGCGCCTGGAAGACCTGCGGCGTCTGCTGCGCGATCGCAAGATCACGCTCGACCTGACGCCTGCGGCGAAAGAGCTCATCTTCACAGATGGATATGACGTGCAGTACGGAGCGCGTCCGCTGAAGAGAGCGATTCAGCGGCTGGTACAGGATCCGTTGGCGTTGAAGATTCTTGATGGCGAAGTGCTACACGGCGACCAAGTGCTGGTGGATGCCGAGCGCGGCGGCAAAGGCACAGTTACTACGGCGGGCAAGCTGACTTTCAAGGTCAGCTCCCGAGCAACGGATGCAGAAGCACCCCGTGAACCTGCAATACCCGCCAGATAAGCTCACAAGTCCGATTGAAGATCGGCTGGGCGCTGCCATCCCCGGAAGCAGAGGCAGGGCACGAAATTCACAGATCGCTGCGCTAGAATCGAAGCACTCTCCCGTGCCTCGCAGAGCTGCCAAGTCGAAGAAAGCTGCGCGCGAAGCCGAGGAGCTGGTCTCCAAAGCCACCCTCAAGCTTCGCCTGCTTAAGCGCCTGAAATGCACGCTCAAATACGAGACGCTCGCGTGGCAAGCCGGTGCGAAGCTCGTTGCCGGGGTTGACGAAGTTGGTCGCGGGTCGTTGTTTGGGCCCGTCGTCGCTGCGGCGGTGATTCTCGATCCGGCTTACCGAATCCGCGGACTGCGCGACTCGAAGTTGCTCGACCGCGAGAGGCGCGAGAAGCTTGCGCCAAGAATTCGCGAGCACTCGCTCGCGTGGGCCATTGCCGCCGTCGATGTCTCGACCATCGACCAGATCAACATCTACTGGGCCTCGAAGCGTGCGATGGAAGATGCCGTCGCCAAACTCACGTCGCGCCCCGATCATCTGCTCATCGATGCGCTGCGCATCAACTTCGATTGCGTGCAGACGCCCATCATCCATGGAGACGCGCTCTCAGCGTCGATTGCCGCGGCTTCGATCATTGCCAAGGTCGAACGGGACGCGATGGTCAGCGCCTGGGACCCGGTGTATCCCGAGTACGGGCTGGCGTCCAATAAGGGATACAGCACTCCGAAGCACCTGCGGATACTGCGCGAGAAGGGACCGACGCCTTTGCATCGGCTCTCGTTTGCGCCCGTGTGGACGTCGTCGGCGCCGCAGGAGGTGCTTGAGTTCATGCTGGAGCAGGAAGCAGCAGCAGTGAGCGACGAGCAACTCGAGGTTATCTCACAGCCGCTTTAAAGCGCGCGGCGTCTCTCGTGTTTTCAAGAAGCTTCCAGCTCCTCTGCCATTTTGAGGAGTGTAGTGACGGTTCGCAGATTGCGTCCGGTTGCCGTGGTCTTCAATATTTTGTCCATTGAAGCCCAGGGAAACTTCGACCGGCCCATGCCGCCGGGAAAGTAGATAAAAATTTCGCGACCGGCAATGTGCAACTCTTCAGGGTCTGCCGGTATGGCTTGCAACGCGGCCAGGGCCTGCTTGCCCGGAGCGTTCGCCAGGAACGACACCAGCAGCAGCCCCGGGTTGATGCCGTCGCGCTTTGCAAAGGGATTGGCCTTTACCGTCTGTCTCAGCTCGGCTATGGTGCGCAGAACCACTGCGGGACGGAATCCGAACGATTTCTCGATCGCATCTTCAAGAACGTTGGGCTTGAGGCTCTTGTCTTTCGCTCCGAAGACGACATTGCCGCTCTGTACATACGTCCGCGGATCATGGAAGCCCAGCTTGCGATAGAGATCGCGCAGGGCGTCCATCTTGATCTTGTTGTGTCCGCCGACATTCACGCCGCGGAGCAGCGAGACATAGACGTGCATAAGGCTCTGCGAAATAGCAAAGGGAGCGGACAGTCTCAAATTTAGAACAGCTGCTTTTGATTGAGATCGAATCTAAAGCGGCTAGCGCGGAGATATTCTTCTACTTCATCGAAGGCAAGCCATCGCCGGTCCGCTTCCTCCGCAACAGCTCCGCAAGTGTTGGACCCCGCGAAGGGGTCGATCACAAGATCATTCGGCTCTGTGAGCAGCTTTATGAAAAAG
>Ga0335085_10018136_pt1 | contig 10120 bp, 8 predicted proteins | sample Lox_Sample_45_FD_206712 | JGI IMG/M metagenome (GOLD analysis project Ga0335085, IMG submission 206712) | Soil microbial communities from Loxahatchee National Wildlife Refuge, Florida, United States - Lox_Sample_4.5 | ecosystem: Environmental > Terrestrial > Soil > Wetlands | place: USA: Florida... | reverse complement strand
TCCGCTGAAAAAAGCTTTAAAGGAAAATATTCCTGCCGCCACAATAATAAGCAACGCACCCAAAATTAATTTTGAGGATTTCATAAATAGGACTTTTAAAAGATGAATAATTAAGAATTCAAAAACATAATCTTCATTCACGCATTAGAGGAAGGAGTCCCGGGAGAAAAAAAACAAGGACTATGCCATAACTTATTTTAAAAGAAATGTTATATGCACAAAAAAAATCTTCTAAACAATATTTTAAAAATCGGGGGAAATAATTCCACAAATACGTGTATGGATCATTGTTATATTCATGAATTCTGCCTTTCAGTTTTCTGAGCAATCATCCCATTTTCTAAATATAAAAAAAGATTCACACATTCGGGTATTTCCTGATGATAGTGGCTGACATAAATCAAAGTGGTATGAAATGTCTGGCAGAAATGATCAATCATCGCCTTAAAAAAAAGAGTATTGACTTCATCCAATCCCTGACAAGGTTCATCGAGAATGAGCAAGGGAGGATTTTTTATGAGTGCTCTTGCAAGTAAGATGATTCTTTGTTCGCCAAGGGAAAGTTGTGAAAGCAATTTATCTTGTACTGAAAGCAATTGAATCAATTGCATCCAGTATTTTACAAGATCATATTGCTCCTGATTTAATTGACGGAAGAGCCCGATGGTATCAAAAAGTCCCGATGCAACCGTCTGAAAAGCTGTTGCCCCGGAATCGAAGTACAGATGAAGCTCTGGCGATATATACCCGATTCTTCGCTTGATGTCCCAAATACTTTCACCTGTTCCTCTTTTTCTATCAAACAAATAGATTTCATTGGCATAGGCTTGCGGATTGTCTGCCGTAATCAGGCTTAACAGGGTGGATTTCCCTGCCCCATTGGGGCCTGACAGGCTCCATTTCTCAGCTTTGCGCACTTTCCAATCGATATGTCTGAGTACATACTTATCTCCATACTTTATATTCACATCGACCATTCTAACAGCAAAATCAAATTCATCACTCAATCCCCTATGGATGTATTTTAATTGTCCGGCATCAATAAAAGGAAGGGGCTTATCGTCAATATTATGAAATTTAAAATCCTTTTTTAATCCGGATGATTTCAATAAACCTTCATTCAATTCAGCAACATGAGTAATATACTCTGGAATCTCAGGTCCCGAACCCACAAGCATCAATCGGATTCCTTTCGCGCTAAGCTCATTCAATACTTTATGTAATATTTGTCTGCCACTGATATCCAGTCCTATAAAAGGCTGATCAAGGATTAAAAGCTCTCCTTCCATCAATAGAGCTTTTACAAGCTGGAGACGTTTATTTTCCCCGTTTGATAGCTGTATCAGGGGTTCATCCAACAATTCATCAATCCTTAATAGTTGAATCAGTTCGGTCTTTGAGAATCCATTTTTCATCTTCTTCTCGACAGAAAAAAACAAATCAAGATCTTCCCTTACAGTGAGTGTTCTTTCCGCATCAAAAGAATTATATCGCTGCTGGTAATAAAAATCACTGCGATTGGTGATATCCCTGAAACGGTGTTGCTGCTCCACAACTGCAATCCGATGTTGAAAATTTTCCTGAGTTCCAAATGATGCACTTATTTTACCGGTAAAAAAATGCTGGCCGCAAATGGTATGAATTAGAACTGTTTTTCCACTGCCGCCTGGTCCGGTAATTGCCCACTGTTCTTTTTCTCCGATCAATAAATTGATATCTTTCAGGACCTGGCGACCGTTTAACTGAACAGAAACCTTTTCGATGGAAAGAAAAAAATTATTCATTGATTCAAATAAATGTAAAGATGCGTTTTTTAAGCTGCTGATAATAAGTCGTTTTGAAAAATATTTTTCTTTTCAAGAATTATATATTTATTTCAACGACAGGAAGCATAAGAAAATTAAATTATACAGATAATGTAAATTGAACCCGAAAACTTTACTATCTGATTTCTCAACAAACGATACAACAAATATTAAGCAGGATTGATATCACCGAAATCATTGGTGGCTTCGTGAAGTTAAAAAAAAGAGGGGTTAACTATCTTGGACTATGCCCCTTTCACAACGAAAAGACTCCATCCTTCACTGTTTCTCCTGCAAAAGAAATATATAAATGCTTTGGCTGCGGTCGTAGCGGGAATGCCATCAGTTTTTTGATGGAACACGAGAAATATTCTTATGTAGAAGCTCTGAAATGGCTTGCCAATAAGTATAATGTAGAAATTGAAGAAACTGAAGCGAGCCCTGAAATGAAATTGCAGCAACAGGCTGCTGATAGTTTGTATATCCTAAACAGTTTTGCACAAAAATATTTTTCGGACATATTATTTAACAATGAACAGGGTCAGGATATCGGATTGGCTTATCTGAAAGAAAGAGGATTCAGGGAAGAAACTATCCACAAGTTTCAGTTGGGTTATTGTCTGGAAGAAACAAATGCTTTTGCCAAATCTGCACTGGCGGCTCAATTCAATATCGAATATCTTCAGAAAAGTGGTTTGGTTGTAGTGAGAGATGACCGATCGATAGACAATTACAGGGGAAGAATCATTTTCCCCGTACATAATCAAACAGGGAAGGTAATCGGATTTGGGGCAAGAATTATTAAGAACAACGATCGCGCGCCTAAATACATCAACACCCCCGAGAATGAAATTTATATCAAGAGCAAGATTCTCTATGGATCTTATTTTGCCCGTCATGCGATAGATAAGCTCGATGAATGTTTATTGGTTGAAGGATACACTGATGTGATTTCATTACACCAGGCCGGTATAGAGAATGTGGTGGCCAGCGGGGGGACTTCTCTCACCCAGGATCAGCTCAGGCTGATCAAAAAATACACAAATAACCTCACGATCATTTATGATGGTGATACAGCAGGAGTGAAAGCAGCGCTCCGTGGATTGGATATGGCACTGGAAGAAGGGCTGAATGTGAAATTAGTGCTGATACCAGATAATGATGATCCGGATAGTTATGTCAATAAAATTGGAGCCTCCGGCTTTCGCGATTTCATTGATACCAGCAAAAAAGATTTTATATTATTTCAGTTGGAAATTTCCCTGCGGGATTCGGGAACAGACACCAACAAGAAAGCAGTGCTGGTGAACCAGATTGCAGAAACCATTTCAAAAATCAATAAGGCAGAAGATTTCACAAAACAGCAGGATTATATCCGAAAATGTTCTGAACTGTTGAAAATTGATGAAGCGGGATTGCACTCATTAGTCAATAAATTTATCAGGGAGCGAATTGGAAAGCAGGAAAGCAAATCTGCCTTCAGCAATGCACCTGTTCAGGAAACAGAAATTGAATTGGTCGGTGATCAGAATGAATTCTTAAACCTGCTGAGCAAGGATGAAATGCAGGAAAGAGCAAGCATCAGGTCCTTACTGGAATTCGGGTTGAAATCCTGGGATGATAACAAACGAGTAGCAGATTTTATGCTGGAAGAATTTATCGGACAAGGAATGATTGATAATAGCGATCTGATGCAAATCGTCGACATTTATAAAAAATGGTATGAGGAGGGATTGGAACCTACTGCTAAAAATTTCCTCTACCAGGAAAATCAGCGATTCAGTTCGCTGATCGTGTCTATCATGGATTTTCCGTATGAACTGAGTGCAAATTGGAAAGAACATTTTGAAGGGAAAATAGCGACCCGTGAAGACCTGTATAAGGAAGAAGTCTTATCTACCATCAATTATTTAAAACTCAGAAAAATTAAACGACTGATGGAGATCAACCAGAAAGATCTGGAAAAATCTATGAGCGGCGAAGAACAAAAGATGTTTATTGAAACACATCTTCATTTGAAAAATATGGAAAAAGAATTGCTCGAAAATGTAGGAACAGTGATTGTAAAATAGTCCTGGCTACAAATGAAAAACCGGCCTTATGAAGCCTGGTTGTTTAAAATCATGTCGCTGTAAGAAATATCAATAAGGTCTCCATCCTCGACTCCAAAAGCTCTTTTGTAAAAATCACATTGTTCTTTTAAGACTTCAACAGGAATGGGTTCATTTTTATCAGATGCTTCGATTTCTACGAAAGTCCCAAACCCATCGAGTTTATCAATATGAAATTTTACATTCCTGATAAAAAAAATCTCTCTTATTTTTTTTACGATGGCAAGAACCCCGAGTGATTCGGTCAATATTTCTTTCAATTCATTGCTGTCAGCGATTTCGATTACCCTGCAATCAGATTGTTTGGGGCCGGACTGATCAGGCCTTTCGTAATACACGAGACTACTTTCAATGTCACCCTGTCTTAATTTAAGCCGGCCTTTTGAAACTCTAAAATAAGTATCTGTCTGGCGATCTGTTCCTTTAAATTCAGCTCTATGACTTAATAAGTATTCCCTTATCAAATCAGCTTTTTCCGTCCTTGCTTTTAGTTCAATATTGATAAAGGACATCTGATAAATGGAATGAAACGGCAATCAGGGGCCGTAGGCAATAAGAATAAAATTTTATACTTCTTCCGGAGTTGTTTTACCAGCAATCAATTTATCGATAGCCGCTTCAAGGCGTCTTGACCTTGTTTCTCTCTTTTTTGCATTCGTGATCCAGCTAACATATTCATTTTTATTAGTAGAAGAGAGCTTATCAAAAAAATGCGAAGCAACTTTACTGCGCTTGAGTTCTTTCACAAAATCTTCCGGCGGATTTACTGAATGTCCGATATAATCTGCATCTACAGTATCTGAAAACATAACATTAGCAGATGCCCTTGTAAATAACGGAACATGATCCGCTCTTTTGAAACGAACTGCGGTCCAGACATGATCGAGAACCACCTGCCTGATGGCTTCAAATCCTGCATGTGTAATACATGACCAACTGCAATCACGATTCAGAGTAGTAGCAATTTTAGAAGTAGTCTTGGGATGTGCAACCCATAATTTTCCATCTTTGTGCAAGGCAGGCAACACTTCATTAATAATATTTCTTAATTGATTCTCGTTGATCGCAAACACTAATGCAAAATCAATTTTCTTAACTTTTAATAAAGGAGTAACATTTTTCGCGAAAGCCATTTTGGAGAACTGCTTTTCAATGGAAGATGGTAAACCCTGTATTAAAAGACTTTTTTCATCCTTAAGCTGCAGTTTTTCCAATAAAGTTTGTGACATGCGGCAGATGTTTTATTATTTCTGAGTTAATAGAATGTGGGGATGCAAAGTTAAAAAAACTAAATGGGACAATAAAGATTCAAAGCATAAAAATTAATTTTTTGATTAAAAATTTCAAAAAAAACCATCAAAATCCCCGTCTTTAGCGAGAATTGTCAATTTAACAGGATATCCTGCCAACCTGATACCCGCATTGAACATTTGAGGCCTATGTACAAACAATTAAGGCGATCAATATATATTGTGGTGCCCCTGTCTTAAAAAAATATAAAACTCGTCAGGAACAGGAGATAAGTTTGGTAAACTATTTCTCGGATGAATTTCCAGTATTCTGCTTCCGGTTTCTTTTACGGTCGCGATATTTCAATATCGGCACTTTGCTTTCACTGCCTCTCAGCAATCGGCTGATATTTTTCTGATGAGTGAGGATAACCAGCAAAGCCACAGCAATAGCAAAAGCCCGGTATAAAGGTTCTCTTTCGTTAAAAATAAAAAGAATTAAAACTGCAAAAGCTATACTTGCAAGAATGGAACTGAGGGAAACAAAACGGGTAAGATATAATACCAATAAAAAAACACCAACACAACATACTGCCACCAATGGCTGAATGGCAAGAATCATCCCAAATAATGTAGCCACCCCCTTCCCGCCTCTGAAATCTGCCCATATAGGAAATATATGTCCCAATACTGCAGCCAGCCCCAGTCCCACCATAAGATTAGTGCGGTCCCATTCGCTATGCATATAAAAAGGGATAAAAATGTAAAGGCTTGTGGCAATAACTCCTTTTAAAACATCTCCGGCCATTACGAAAGTGCCCCATTTAGGCCCTAATACCCTGAATGTATTGGTAGCACCTGCGTTACCGCTTCCATATTCCCGGATATCAATACCAAAGAAGTATCTGCTGATCCAAACAGCAGTAGGAATGGAGCCAATGAGGTAAGCGATCAGTATACAAATCACTTCTTTCATTAATCAGGTCGTAGTTGGAATTCAAAAATAATCAAAAAGAGCGTATCAAACTTTTGTTCAGCTTAGTATCTTTTTTAATCGTAAGCAAATCCAGTTATCCTGTGCAAGAGAAGCAGTTATTGACAAATTGTTATCTGCTGTTTCTCTCAGGAAATCTTTTTCATCCTGCTTCAAAAAACCGCTTATTATTAAAACGCCCTCATCTGCTAAATGTTGCTGAATCGAAGGGAGATTTTGAATGATCACCAGCTTATTTATATTGGCCAGAATAATGTCAAAAATACCCTCTGAGGGAGTAGAATCCCTTTTTTCAACAGTAATTGTACTGCAATGATTGATTGAAATATTTTCTGACGCGTTTTTTATACTCCATTCATCATTATCAATCGCAAGAACTGATTTTGCACCCATTTTTTCTGCAAGGATTGACAGAATTCCTGTTCCGGTTCCAAAATCAAATACCTTTTTTTCATTGAAATCTATTTCTTTCATTGCCCTGATCATCATGCCTGTTGTTGCATGATGCCCGGTCCCGAAACTCATCTTGGGTGTAATGATAATTTCGTATTCCGATTTTGGAAAAGATTTGTGAAATCCAGCACGGATAGTGCAAAAATCTTCAATGATAACTGGTTCGAAATTCTTCTCCCATACTTCGTTCCAATTCTTTTCTGCAATTATTTTTTTTGAAAAAGAGAGATCAAATGTTGAAAGTATGTCTGAAATATTTTCTTCATTAAATTTATCTTCTTCAAAAAATGCATTCAAATTATTTTCTTCCTCTTCGAATCCCTGAAGATCTGAATCCATTAGCCTCGCCATGAGTAGTTCAGACTGCTCCCGATCGATTGGAGAAATGGATATTTGAATATAATTCATGCATCAAAGAAATAGAAAGAACCAATACAAGGCTTAGAGCGATTGCTCTAAACCCAATCACTATACGCAATTTATTCTTTAGATTCCTGCGACTGGCCCTGTGGTTTATTTTCAGGTTTAGGCATAAGCACTTTACGGCTCAGCTTAAATTTTCCTGTTTTGTGGTCAATTCCAATCAGTTTAACTTTTACGACATCTCCTTCTTTCAATACACCTTCCATAGTTTCGAGTCTTTTCCAGCTTACTTCGCTAATATGCAATAAACCCTGCTTACTTGGTAAAAATTCCACAAATGCGCCATAAGGCATTACTGATTTTACCTTCGATTCATAGACAGATCCTACTTCAGGTACAGCAACAATTCCTTTAATCCAGGCAACAGCTTTTTCCAGTCCTTCTTTTGCGGGACTGAAAATACTTACTTCACCATAATTTCCTACTTCTTCAATATTAATAGTCGTTCCTGTTTCGCGTTGAATTTCCTGTATCACTTTTCCCTGAGGTCCTATTACAGCGCCAATAAATTCTTTATCGATAAAGAGTTTTTCCATTCTTGGTGCATGCGGTTTTACTTCTTCGCGGGCAGTTTGTATGCAATTGTACATTGCATCCAGAATAAACAATCTGCCTTTACGGGCCTGCTCCAATGCTTCACGCATAGTCTCCATACTCAATCCGTCGACTTTAATATCCATCTGGACTCCACAAATACCATCGCGTGTTCCGGTTACTTTGAAATCCATATCACCCAGATGATCTTCATCACCGAGTATATCTGTAAGAATTGCATACTTACCATCTGTTGGTCTGGTGATCAGTCCCATGGCAACGCCACTTACATGTTTTGAAACAGGAACTCCGGCATCCATCAGCGCTAAAGATCCTGCGCATACAGTAGCCATTGAAGAAGATCCGTTTGATTCGAGAATATCACTTACTACACGAACCGTATATGCATAATCTTTCCCGGGCATCATTTGTTTCAATGAGCGCATGGCCAAATTCCCATGACCAACTTCCCTTCGGCCCGGACCCCTCATCATTTTTACTTCGCCGGTTGAGAAAGGCGGAAAATTATAATGGAGAATGAATTTTGAATAATCAGATTTTGCAGCGCTTTCAATCAGCAATTCATCCAATGGAGTTCCCAATGTAACTGTTGTCAATGACTGGGTTTCACCTCTCGTAAATAATGCAGAGCCATGAGGCGCAGGAAGCGGGTCCGTCTCCATCGAAAGAGAGCGAACCTGATCAAGACCACGCCCATCCAATCGCACACGCTCATCCAGAATCATATTACGCACCACTTCCCATTTCAAATCTTCATAATACTTTTTGGCTAATTTCTTATCCAGGTCAGTTGCTTCTTCACCCAGACTCAATATCAATTCATCTTTTAATTTATCGTAAGCATCACTGCGTTCATGCTTACTGCTACCGGCTCTGGATATTTGGTACACTCTGTCCTTAGCAAAAGCAATCACCTTCTGTTGCACATCCTGATTCTGCTCAGGTTTTTTATAATCTCTTTTTCCTGTTATTCCGACTTTAGCTCTTAATTCTTCCTGTGCTTTGATCTGAACACGGATAGCATCATGCGCTAATTGCAATGCATTAACCAGATCTTCCTCACTGCATTCAGAAGCTTCTCCTTCCACCATCATCAGATTTTTGTCTGTTGCGGCAATGATAAATTCAAGATCTGCTTTTTCAAGCTCGGTGCGACCTGGATTGACAATCATATTTCCATTGACCCTGGCAATCCTTACTTCGCTGATAATTTCTTTGATAGGAATATCAGATACCGCCAGGGCAGAAGATGCAGCGAGGCAGGCTAATGCGTCGGGCATAACTTCGTTATCGCTGGATATAAGGTTTATAAGCACCTGTACTTCGCATAAATAATCTTCCGGAAACAAAGGCCTCAAAGCGCGGTCTACCAGACGGCTGGTTAATATTTCGTAATCATTAAGCCTGGCCTCTCTCTTGAAAAAAGATCCAGGAATACGACCTGCAGAAGCAAATTTTTCCTGATAGTCGACTGATAATGGGAAAAAATCCTGTCCTTCTTTTGGTTCTTTGTTAGCAACAACTGTAGCAATTAAAATACAGTTCCCCTGGCGAACAGTAACAGCACCGTCGGCCTGCCTTGCCAATTTTCCGGTTTCTATAGCGATGGGTTGACCATCTGCGGAATTAATTTGAACGCTGATTGGTTGTGAAAGCATAATAGAAATTCTTTTAAAAAATCATGCTTGCGGGAACGGATGCAAGTCATGATTAAGTTTTGATAAATAGCTTGAATAAATATTCTGAAGAAAAAAAATTATTCCCAACCGGCATTAGTTGGGAATAGTTTTTATAATAACATGGTCGGTTATTTTCTCAGCCCGATTTTTTCAATCAGCTGACGATAATTTTGAAGGTTGTGTTTACTCATGTAGGTCAGTAAACGTTTTCTTTTCCCTACCAGCTGCATTAGACCGCGGTGCGTGGAAAAATCTTTCTTATTGGCCTGAAGGTGATCGGAAATCCGGTTAATTCTTTCGGTTAATAAAGCGATCTGACCTTCAATGGAACCTGTATTGGCAGCATTGCCACCATATTCCTTAAAAAACCCCGCTCTTTTTTCTTTTGTCAAATAAGGCATCTCAATTTTTTTTAAAAGGCATCCAGATAATATTCAATTAATTTCGGCGCAAAAGTAGCAAATTATTTTGATATACAGCCATTTTTAGGAAAGAGGATCCGGTAAATAAGGGATTGAAGATTTTAATTCCCGGGATTGTTTTATTTTCGACTTTATCGTCCCAAAAGGCTTACATGAAAATCTTACACATTGTTGGAAACAGACCTCAATTTATTAAACTGGCGGTACTACATAAAGCCATGATAAGCAATGGCATAGAAAGTATTATTTTACACACCGGGCAACATTTTGACAGCAATATGTCAGATATCTTTTTTGCGGAACTTGAAATTCCTTTGCCTGACTTCGAACTCGGGGTCAATCAAATGGCTCACAATGAAATGATAGGGATTATGCTGGAAAAAATTGATCCGGTATTAACCCTGGTAAAACCTGAAGCTGCTCTTGTATTTGGTGATACCAATTCCACG
>Ga0335085_10018135_pt1 | contig 10120 bp, 8 predicted proteins | sample Lox_Sample_45_FD_206712 | JGI IMG/M metagenome (GOLD analysis project Ga0335085, IMG submission 206712) | Soil microbial communities from Loxahatchee National Wildlife Refuge, Florida, United States - Lox_Sample_4.5 | ecosystem: Environmental > Terrestrial > Soil > Wetlands | place: USA: Florida... | reverse complement strand
ATCCAACGAATGATCAACGCGTATCAGGCCCTGCTATTCCCGTGGCCCGCTACCTACCAGCTAGTAGCGCGGCTACCGCCGCCTGATACACGCTGACCAGGCCGGACGCCACCTCGGGGGAGTGGAAGCGGGTGCTCCAGACCAGCTCGGCCAGCGAGTCGCTGATCACGAAGGCCGACGCCAGTTCCAGCCCGCGGACCTCGGCCACCGCGAACAGGCCGGCCGCCTCCATCTCCACGCAGAGCACGCCCTCGGCCTGGTAGTGGCGGACCTCGTCGACGGTCTCCCGGTAGGGGGTGTCGATCGTCCAGGAGGTGCCCGTCCTGAACTCCAGGCCCGCCTGCGTCATGGCGGTGCCGAGGGCGGCGGTGGGCCCGGCCGGGGCGGTGGCCAGCCGGCCCGGCGGCAGGTAGTGGTGCGAGACCCCTTCGTCCCTGATCGCGGCCTCGCACAGGACCATGTCGCCCGGCTTCAGGTCACGCTGCAGGCTGCCCGCGGTGCCGACGGACACCACGGCGGTGGTGCCCAGCGCGGCCAGTTCCTCCAGCGCCCCGGTCGCGGCGGGCGCCCCGATGCCGAACTGGCCGAGCAGCCCCACCCGCCCGCCGGTGCTCGGCAGCGCCACCGGGAGCCCGCGCCGCGACGGCGCCAGGCCCTCGGCCCGCAGCACGTGGTCGTACAGCGAGCGCTGGTAGCAGAGCACCACCCCGGCCGGCGCCGGCGTGTCGTCGCGGGCCCCGACCCGGCGCAGGTAGGCGACGAAATCGGCCGCCGTGAACATGGCTTCCCCGGCGTGCTTGCCGGCGAAGTTGGGATAACTGGACTCCGGCACGAACCGACATCCTACGCGTCCGGCCGCTCCCGGCCCCGCCCTGGCAAGCCCCGCCCTGGCAAGCCCCGCCCTGGCAAGCCCCGCCCTGGCAAACCCGGTACCAGCAACACCGCCACCGGCACCACCGCCAGGCCAGCCAGCGCCCAGGTCAGCCCGAGCCCCTGCGCGGCCAGCCCCACCGCCAGCGGCCCGAGCCCGCCGGCCAGCCCGGCCGCACTGCTCAGCGTCACCGCCACCGAACTGCGCCCGGGCAGGCTGCCGTACAGCCGGGCCTGGAGCACCGGGTACCAGGTGGCCGTGGCCGCGCTCAGCCCGGCCAGCGCCGCCAGCTTGGGCACCACCCCGGGGACCAGCAGGAACGCCGGGTAGAGGAGCGCCGCCGCCGCCGCGCTGACCCGCAGCACGGTGAGGTCGCCGACCCGTTCACCGATCGCGATCAGCGCGGCGTCGCCGGCCAGCGCGGCGCCGAGCCGGATCGCGATGGCCAGCGCCGCGACCGCGGGCGGCAGGTGCACCACGTCCACCAGGTACAGCGCGAGGAACCCGGTGAACACGTCCACCAGCAGGTTGGCCACCTCGATCAGGAGCAGCCAGCGCAGCGTCTTCCAGGTTCGCACGGCCACGAGGGTTTCCCGAGCCCGTTCGGTCCATGGTCCTGGCTCTTGTTGTTCCTCGGTTTCCGCCCCGGCCGACGCCGGCGCCCGGCGCAGCCAGGAGCCGAGCCAGGCGAGCCCCGCGAACAAGGCCAGTGCCAGGAAACCGGCCCGCCAGCTTCCGCCCGCCGCGAGCACCGCGGTGAGCAGCAGCGGCCCGGCCAGCGCCCCGGCCGAGCCGGCCAGGTCCCAGCGCGCCATGTGCCGGGCCTGCCGGTCGGGCCAGCCGTCCATGAGCTCGGCCTGGGTGAGCGAGACGAACGCCCCTGACGCCGGGTAGAACGCGATGAACGCGGCCAGCAGCACGGCGAACGAACGGGCCGAGGCCACCGCGAGCAACGTGAGCACGAACAGCACGCCGCCGCCGAGGATGGCCAGCCGCCGACGCCGGCCGTCCCCGGCCAGCACGCCGAGCGGCAGCTCGAGGAAGCCGCCGAGCAGCAGCGGCACCGAAGCCAGCAGCCCGACCTGGTCGTAACTCAGCCCCAGGTCGTGCCGGATGAGCGGGAGCGCGGCTCCCTTGGCCCCGTCCACCAGCTCGTCGGCGAACTCGATCGCGAGCGCGACGGCGAGGACGGGAAGCGCAGGCCTTCAACGTCAAGTGAAACCCATGCGGACATGGTAACCCGCCTGGCTACCGGTTTTCGGTCCGCCAGACCACCCGCAGCCCGGACCAGTCCTCGTCGATCGCGGCCACCTTCACGTCGACCAGGCCGAGCGGCAGGACATACTCGCGGATGACGTTGTCGGTGATATCGCTGCGATGCCCGGCCGCCCGCCGCGGCCAGGCGATCCAGAGCGCCCCGGCCGGGAAGATCCGCCGGGCCAGGTCGCCGATCTGGCGGCCGATCTCGCCCGCCTCGGTGAAGAAGGCCAGGATCACGTCGGCCTGCCCGTCAGGCCCTGGCCCGGCCAGCCCGGCCGGCGGATCCGTCAGCGCCCACCCCGGCGGCGCCTCGTGCAGCACCACCCGCTGCTCCGCCTTGATCCCCAGCTTCCCCGCCTGTGACCGCCCCGAATACCCCACCGGCCTCGTCGGTCCGCTCACGTCACACCCCCCCTGTGAGTCGATGGGCCACCGGACGTGCTCTTACCTGTCCAATGTGCCATCGACTCCGTTCGTCTGCCCCGCCACCCCCACTCGCCTCCTCCCTCCCGCGCCCTAGCGGACTCGGTGGCCCCCTGGGTACCTAAGACGGTACCTGGTGGGCCACCGACCTCCGAGCTTCCTTGCTAACAGGTTGCGCGGCTAGGTATAACGAGTACTATACCGAGTATGCTACTCGTTATGGTGATCGTGTGAGCGTCCGGCACGCGCTGCTCGCACTGCTCAGCGAGGGCCCTATGTACGGGCTCCAGCTGCGGGAAGAGTTCGAGGCGCGGACCGGGGAGGTCTGGCCGCTGAACGTGGGGCAGGTCTACACCACGCTTCAGCGGCTCGAGCGGGACGGGCTGGTCGAGTCCGACGGCGACGGCCAGGACGGGCCGCAGAAGGACGGGCCGCAGAAGGGCTTCCGGATCACCGCGGCCGGGTCGCAGGAGCTGACCGGGTGGCTGCGCACGCCCCCGGACATGTCCTCGCCGCCCCGCGACGAACTGGTGATGAAGGTCCTGGTGGCGCTGCGGGTACCGGGGACCGACGTGGCTGAGGTGATCCAGGTGCACCGCAGGTACCTGGTGGAGTTGATGCAGCAATGGACGCGGATCAAGGAAAGCGAATCCGAGTCCGACATGAGCCTGGCGTTGGTGGTCGACGCTGAGCTATTCCGCCTCGATTCTGTCATTCGCTGGCTCGATGCCGCGGACGGCCGGATCAAGAGGTCTGGCCTGGAGAACGTGCGAAGCGCGGCACCGGGGGCATTGCCGAAGGCACCGGGGGCATTGCCAGGTATGCGGCGCAGAGTGGGAGTGCGGAAATGAACGTACTGGAATTGCGGCAGGTGTCGCGCGTGTACGGCCAGGGGGCGGCCGAGGTACGCGCGCTGCTCGACGTCGACCTCACGGTCCGCGCGGGCAGCATGGTGGCGGTGATGGGTCCGAGCGGCTCGGGCAAGTCCACCCTGCTGACCATCGCCGGGAGCCTGGAGGAGCCGAGCAGCGGCGAGGTCTGGGTCTGCGGCCAGGAGCTGGGCACGATGTCGCGCAACGACCGGGCCCGGCTGCGGCGCCGCTCGATCGGCTACGTGTTCCAGGATTTCAACTTGCTGCCGGGGCTGACCGCGGCGGAGAACGTCACGCTGCCGCTCGAACTGGACGGCATGTCCGCCCGGAAGGCGCGCGTCGCCGGCCTGAAGAGTCTGGAGGAGCTCGGCCTGGGCGACCGGGCGGAGCACTTCCCCGACCAGCTCTCCGGCGGTGAACGGCAGCGGGTGGCCATCGCCCGCGCCGTGGTCGGCGAGCACCGGCTGCTGCTGGCCGACGAGCCGTCGGGCGCGCTCGATTCAGCCAACGGCGAGGCGGTCATGCGGCTGATCCACGCCGCGTGCAAGCGCGGCCTGGCCGCGGTGGTGGTGACCCACGACGCCCAGCTGGCCTCGTGGGCCGACCGGGTGGTGTTCCTGCGCGACGGCCGGGTGACCGACCAGACCATGCCCGCGCCCGGTCCTGAATCGCTGCTCACGTCGGGCCCAGGCCAGTGAGCACGGCGCTGCGTGAACGCCCGGCCCGGGCGGGAGCAGGGAACGGGGGCGTTCCCGCCCGCCGCGCCGTCATCCGCTGGTCGTGGCGGATGTTCCGCCGCGAGTGGCGGCAGCAGTCGCTGGTCCTGGCGCTCATCGTGGTCGCGCTGGCCGCCACCGTCCTCGGGGCCGCGGTGGCCACCGACACGCCGCCGCCGTCAGGCGCGGGCTTCGGCACCGCACAGGACATGGCCACGTTCCCGCCCGGTCCGAAGCTGGCGGGCCAGGTCGCCGCCCTGCGGCAGCGCTTCGGCCGGGTCGACGTCATCGAGAACCAGACCGTCGCCATCCCCGGCTCGATCAGCACCTACAACCTGCGCGCCCAGGATCCCCGGGGCCCGTTCGGGCAGCCGATGCTCGCCCTGGTCTCCGGGCACTACCCGGCCGGTCCCGGCCAGGTGGCCCTGACCGCCGACCTGGCCGCTACTCTCAAGCTCGCGGTCGGCGACACCTGGCACCAGGGCGGCCAGGGCGCCCAGGGCGCCCAGGGCGGGCAGGCCCGCCAGGTCACCGGCATCGTCCGGAACCCGCAGAGCCTGCTGGACGAGTTCGCCCTGGTAGTCCCGGGTCAGGTGACCACCCCGACCATGGTCACGGTGCTGTTCACCGCGCCGCCGAGCACGACGCTCAACTCGTTCGGCCCGCTCCGCCCGTACGTGCAGACCCGGCACGGTGCGGTGGCCAGCAACCCGCTCAACCCGAAGACGATCACGCTCGGGCTGGCCACCGTCGGCATGCTGCTCATCGCCCTGGTCGCGGTGGGCGGCTTCACGGTGCTGGCGCAGCGCCGGCTGCGCTCGCTCGGCATGCTCGGCGCCCTGGGCGCCACCGACCGCAACATCCGCCTGGTCGTCCGGGTCAACGGCGTCCTGGTGGGGCTGGCCGGCGCGGTGGCCGGCACGGTCCTCGGCCTGGCCGGCTGGCTGGCCTACCGGCCGCGGCTGGAGTCGAGCGCCCACCACCTGATCGGGGTGTTCCAGCTGCCGTGGGTCGTGATCGGCCCGGCCATGGCGCTGGCCGTGGTGGCCACCTACTTCGCCGCCGCGCGGCCCGCCCGCGCGGTCACCAGGATCCCGCTGGTCGCCGCCCTGTCCGGGCGGCCCGCCCCGCCCAAGCAGGTGCACCGCTCGGCGCTGCCCGGCGTGGTCCTGTTCGTCGCCGCCGCCGCCCTGCTGTCCTATTCAGGCAGCAGCAACGGCAACGGCAACGGCGCGCTCGCGCTGATCGGCGGCATCGTCCTGCTCGTCGTCGCGATCGTCTTGCTGGCCCCGTTCTGCCTGGTGATCCTGGCCAGCCTCGGCCGCTGGGCGCCGATCGCGGCCCGCCTGGCCCTGCGCGACCTGGGCCGCTACCGGGCCCGCTCAGGCTCGGCCCTGTCGGCCATCAGCCTCGGCATCTTCATCGCCACCCTGGTCTGCGTCCTGACCGCCCAGCGGTACGGCAACGTCCTGGACTACGCCGGGCCGAACGTGGCCTCGAACCAGGTCATCGTCTACCAGGCCGGCTCAGGCCGCGGCGAGGGCCCCGGCGGCCCCGGCGGTCAAGGGGACCAGGGCGGCGCCCAGGCGCCTGCCATCTCCATCCGGGCCCAGGCGGCCGTCGCCGACGGCATCGCCCGGAGCCTCGGCGCGAGCCCCGGCGACGTCATCGACCTCGACACCGCCGGCGCCTCGCTCCAGCACGCCGCGGCCGGGCGCTCCTGGTCAGGCCCGGTCTACGTGGCCACTCCGCAGCTCCTGGCCGCTTTCGGGATCAAGGCGTCCGCGGTCAACCCCGACGCCGACGTCCTGACCATGCGGCCCGGGCTTTCCGGCCTGTCCCAGATGCAGCTCCTCTACGGCGCGAACAAGGGCCAAGGCGGCCACGGCCCGCTGGACGTCGGCTCGAACGCCTTCCCCTGCCCCCAGGGCCAGTGCCTCGCCAACCCGGTGATCCAGGAGATAAGCGCGCTCCCGTCCGGCACCTCGGCGCCCAACACGGTGGTCACCGAGCACGCCATCCACACCCTCGGCCTCCAGGTCAACGCCGCCGGCTGGCTCATCCAGGCTCCCCATAACCCGACCGCCGCGCAGATCACCGACGCCCGGCTCACCGCCGCGGCGGCGGGCATGACGATCGAGACCAAGTCGAGCACGCCCTCCTCGGCGGAGATCCTCGACTACGCCACGGTGTTCGGCATCGTGCTGGCGCTGGGCATCCTGGCCATGTCCATCGGCCTCATCCGCAGTGAGACCGCCAGGGACCTGCGGACCCTGACCGCCGCCGGGGCGAGCAGCCTGACCCGCCGGGAACTGACCGCGGCGACGGCCTTCGCACTGGCGCTGGGCGGAGCCGCGCTCGGCATCGTGGCGGCCTACGTCGCCGCCGTCGGCTACTCGTGGGACAACCCGCTCGACGGCCTGTCCGAGCTGTCGAACCTGCCGGCCGGGAACCTGCTGCTCATCGGGGTAGGCATGCCGGTGGTGGCGGCGGTCGTCGGCTGGCTCATGGCCGGCCGGGAGCCGTCCGCCATCGCCCGGCAGCCGCTGGAGTAGCGGCCGCCGGGCCAAGAACCAGGCAAAGAGCCTGGTAAGGAGCGCAACCCGGGGACGCCATTGGGCTGGCCTTTGGCGTCCTTGCGCTCCAGGATCTCCGCCGCGCCGCGGATCACGCATCGGAGCGGGTCCTCGACCAGGACCGTTCCGATGCCCGCCGCGGTCTCGATCCGGCTGGCCAGCCCGGGCAGCAGCGCGCCGCCCCCGGCCAGCCTGACCTTGCCGCGCACCACGTCCTCGGCCAGCCCGGCCGGGATCTCGGAAAGCATCTCGTGCACAGACCCGGCGATAGCCGCCACGATCGGCTCGAGCGCGTTCCCGACCAGCCCGCCAGGCACGTACTCCGAACGGGGTGTCCGCTGCGCCACGTCGAGCCCGACCACCTCGGCGTACCCTTCGGCGCCGCCGGTGACGCCGAGCGTCGTCTTCAGGTTCCTGGCCGCCCGCTGGCTGATGATCAGCCCGAGCTCGGTCCTGACCGCCTGCACGATCGCGTCGTCCATGGCGTTGCCCGCCTTGCGCAGCGACTGCGACCTGACCACCCGCCAGCCGGCCACCGCCGCGACCTCGGTGGTGCCGCCGCCGATGTCGACCACGAAGCCGCCCGCGCCGCCGCTCAGGTCGAACCCGGCGCCGGCCGCCGCGGCCACCGGCTCGTCGATCAGCCGCACGTTGTACCGGGGCCGCCGGACGCCGAGCGCGGCGACGATCGACCGGCGCTCGACCGGGGTGGCCCCGCTCGGCACGCACACCAGCGCGTCCCGCCGCAGGAGCGCGAACTTCCTGGTCCTGCGCAGGAACGCGTGCAGCATCGCCGCGGTCGCGTCCAAGTCCGCGATGACCCCGTCCCGCAGCGGGTGGATCACCTGGATGTCCTGCGGCTCCTTGTCGGCCAGGGCGTCCGCCGCCTCGCCGACCGCGGCCACCTTGCCTACCCCCGTGTCGATGGCGATCGCGGTCGGCTCCTCGAGCACGATGCCGCGGCCCGCGACCCAGACCAGGGTGTTCACGGTGCCGAGATCGATCGCCACGCTACCCCGGAAGCGCATGCTGCTCCCCTCCGTCCAACACACGCCCTTCAACGTGACGTTCGCTAAGCGTACAACCGGTATCCTGCGCGGGCGAGCTGATGGATCCTGACGTCGGATGGTGATTCTTCGATCCGGTTATGGGTGTTATGTTCATCGGTGTCGGGGGAGGGAGACGGTTCATGCGGATACCCAGGCTGGTGACGGTGGCGGCCGGGATCACCGCCGTCGTGGCCGCCGTGGCGTCCGGGTCCGGGTGGAATTCGGGTGCTTCTGGTGCGGTAAAAGGCGCTGGCCTGGCCGACGTTGCCGTCCGGCCGGGCGTGCAGCACGTCGGGCACGCGCAACTGAGCCCGCCGACCACTGCGTCCTGCCGGAAAGACTACAAGGTCGCGTGCTACCAGCCGGCCCAAATCCAGCAGGCTTATCACCTGCCCGCGCTCTACGCCCGCGGGATCACCGGGCGAGGCACCACGATCGTCATCGTCGACTCATTCGGCTCGCCTACCATCACGAGCGATCTGGCCGCGTTCGACAAGGCCTTCGGCCTGCCCGCGCCGCCGTCGTTCCGTATCATCGCGCCAGTCGGCCGGGTGCCCGCCTACGACCCGAACAACTCCGACATGGTCGGCTGGGCCGGCGAGACGACCCTGGACGTCGAGTACGCGCACGTGATCGCGCCGGGGGCGAACCTGCTGCTGGTCAGGACCCCGGTGCCGGAGACCGAGGGCGTGCACGGCTTCCCGCAGATCGTCGCGGCCGAGACCTACGTGCTCGAGCACCACCTCGGCGACGTGATCAGCCAGAGCTTCAGCGCCACCGAGCGGACCTTCCCCAGCCGGGCCGCGGTCCAGGCACTGCGCGGCGCCTACCAGCTGGCCGCCACCGACGGCGTCACCGTGCTGGCCGCGTCGGGCGACTCGGGCGCCGCCGACGTCAAGCTCGACGCGAGCACCTACTACCTGGCCCCGCAGACCTCCTGGCCGGACAGCGACCCGCTGGTCACCGGGGTCGGCGGCACCCAGCTGCATTTCGGTGCGAACGGTAAGCCCGCCGCGCCGACCGTATGGAACGACACCTACAACCCGGCCGCCGAGGGCTTCGCCGCCGGGGGCCAGGGCCCGAGCCCGCTGTCCAGCGGCGGCGGCCTGTCGGTCCTGTTCGGCCGCCCGGCGTTCCAGGACGGCGTGCGGGGCGTGGTGGGCAACCAGCGCGGCGTGCCCGACGTCTCGATGAGCGCGGCCTGCGACGGATCCGTGGTGACCTACAGCACTTATCCCGGCGCGCCGGCCGGCTGGTCCCCGTCCTGCGGCACCAGCGAGGCCACCCCGCTGTTCGCCGGCATCGTCGCGCTGGCCGACCAGGTGGCCGGGCACCGGCTCGGCCCGGTCAACCCGGCCCTGTACCGGCTGGCGGCGGCGCACGCGCCCGGCATCGTGGACGTCACGCAGGGGAACAACACGGTGTCGTTCACCCAGGGCGGCCGGCGGCTCACGGTCCGCGGGTTCGCCGCCCGGCGCGGTTACGACCTGGCCACGGGGGTCGGCACGGTGAACGCCGCGCTGTTCGTCCCCGAGCTCGCCGCGGCCGCCGGACACTGAAAAATCCTTGATAACGAACGGGGTTTTGTGCGACCCCTGGTAACCCTGTAAACATCTGATGTCTCGGCGCTATCCGGGTGCGTGCGTGACCCGGCAGAACCCGATCTAGCTGCTGAGACTCGCCAATGTGAACGGTCTCAAGGATTCGGCGCGAAGCGCCGCTGCCGGACGCCCGCCGCGAGATACATTGTCAGCGGGTGCGGCACCCCCATCGCCGCAATTGTGTGCCTACGCCCACTGTGACCTCGTCTTTTCCCGGTGGAAGCAGCCGTTTCACACGACGTTCCGTGTCCGCCGATGAGGTGACGCGCAAGGAGGAGAGGAACCGATGGAGGACGTGTTCGATGTCCTGGCCGAGGAGCATGAGGAGATAAGACAGGTACTGGCCGAGCTCGAGAAGGGTCCGATCGCAGCCACCGGGGCGACCGAGGATCAGCTCATGCTGCGCAAGATCATGACCGAAGAGCTCATCATCGAGCAATCCAAGCACGAGCAGATCGAGCTGACCTGCCTGTGGCCGGCCGTGCGCGAGCACGTCCTGGGCGGGGTCGAGCTCGCCGACCGTGCCACCTGCGCCGAGCTGGAGATCGTGACCCTGCTGGCCGAACTGGACCGGCTCGACGTCACCCTGCCCGCCTTCGAGCGGGTGCTCACCCGGTTCACCGAGGCGTGCCTGCTGCACTTCGACTTCGAGGAGCAGCACGTCTGGCCGCGGCTGCGCGCGGCGCTGCCGCCCCGGGCGGCCGCTGATCTGGGCCGCAAGGTCCACCGGGCCCGGCAGGTGGTGCCGGGCA
>Ga0335085_10018134_pt1 | contig 10121 bp, 4 predicted proteins | sample Lox_Sample_45_FD_206712 | JGI IMG/M metagenome (GOLD analysis project Ga0335085, IMG submission 206712) | Soil microbial communities from Loxahatchee National Wildlife Refuge, Florida, United States - Lox_Sample_4.5 | ecosystem: Environmental > Terrestrial > Soil > Wetlands | place: USA: Florida... | reverse complement strand
AGGGTATGCCCACATGAAGCCGTAATAGGCGCGCAGGTTCGCGAACTGCTGCCATGCGTCGCCCGGCATCCGGGCAAGGATCGATCCCTTTCCGTGCACCACTTCGTCGTGGCTCAGCGGCAGGACGAAATTCTCTGTGAAGGCGTAGAGCAGGCCGAAGGTGAGGTCATTATGGTGCCACCGCCGGTGCACCGGCTCGCGCCCGAAATAGGCGAGCGTGTCGTGCATCCAGCCCATGTTCCACTTGAACCCGAAGCCGAGTCCGCCACTCTCCAGCGGCTTGGACACGCCCGGCCACGCCGTCGATTCCTCGGCGATGGTGACGATGCCGGGGGCCGCGGCATAGGCGAGCCGATTGGCGGCCTGCAGGAACGCGATGGCCTCGCGGTTCTCGTTGCCGCCTTCCGCGTTCGGCAGCCATTCGCCCGGCCGGCGCGAATAGTCGAGATAGAGCATTGAGGCCACGGCATCGACGCGCAGGCCGTCGACGTGGAAGCGGTCGAGCCAGTAGAGCGCGCTTGCCGCCAGCACGTTCGCGACCTCCCGCCGCCCGTAATCGTAGATCGCCGTGTTCCAGTCGGGGTGGAAGCCGCGGCGGGGATCGGGATGCTCGTACAGCGGTTCGCCGTCGAAGCGGGAAAGTCCGTGGATGTCGGTCGGGAAATGTGCCGGCACCCAATCGATGATGATGCCGAGCCCCGCCTCGTGCGCCCGGTTGACGAAGCGCGCGAAGCCTGCCGGGTCGCCGAACCGGCGCGTCGGCGCGAACAGGCCGATCGGCTGATAGCCCCAGGAGGCATCCAGCGGATGCTCACTGACCGGCAGAAGTTCGAGATGCGTGAAGCCGAGATCGGTCGTGTAGGGAATGAGCCGCGCCGCGATCTCATCCCAGTTCAGGAATGCGCCTTCCGGGCCGCGGCGCCAGGAGCCGAGATGCACCTCGTAGATCGATATCGGCGCCCGCCACGCCTGCTCGCGCCCACGCTTCACCAGCCACGCGGCGTCGGTCCAGCGGAAGTTGTCCGTCCGGGCGACAACCGAGGCGGTGGAGGGACGCAATTCGGCGGCATAGCCGAAAGGGTCGGCCTTCAACGGCAGCAGGTCGCCGTGCGCGCCGACGACTTCGTATTTGTAGACAGCCGACTCGCCGATTTCCGGGATGAAGATCTCCCACAGGCCGCTGTCGATCCGCTTGCGCATGACATGGCGGCGCCCGTCCCAGGCATTGAAGTCGCCGACAACCGAAACGCGCCGCGCCCGAGGCGCCCAGACGGCAAAGTGCACACCTTCGATCCCCTCGTGCGTTAGCACATGCGCGCCAAGCTTTTCGTAAAGCTTGGCGTGCTTGCCCTCGACGAGCAGATGCTCGTCGAGTGGTCCCAGCACCGGGCCGAAGGCGTAGGGGTCGCGGAACGTCCAGCGGGTGACGTCCCGTGTCGCGTGCAGACGATAGACGAATCGCACCGTCTTCTTTGGCAGCAGCGCCTCGAAGAACGCCGTTCCCATGCGCTGGTCGAGGCGCGCGATCGGCGCACCTGCCTCGTCGATCGCACTGACGGTTTCTGCCCCCGGCACGAAGGCCCGCAGCACCATGCCCGGACCCGCGCCGGGCGGCGCCCAATGCAGCCCGAGTACGCCGAACGGATCGGGATGGCGAGCATCGCAGATGGCCGCTACGTCCTCGTCGCTCGCCTGCCACGCGGACGTGTTCATGGCGCGGACCTACCCTCGGCTGTGATACCGGCCCGCACGCCTGCGGGAGAACATCGTGCTCGCGACCGCCTCGCAGCGCACGTTCACGACACGCCCGCCGCCGGAACGTTCCAGATTTCCCCGGCATATTCGCGGATCGTTCGGTCGGACGAGAACCAGCCGACGTGTGCGGTGTTCTGCACGCTGCTCTGCCACCACGCCGCGCGACCGCGCCAGCGGCTCGCCACCTGCCGCTGCGCCGCCGCATAGGAGTCGAAGTCGGCAGCCACCATGAAATGGTCGTGGTTCGTCAGCACATCGACCAGTTCGCGGTAGCGGTCCGGCTCCTCCGGCGAGAACACGCCCGAGCCGATCTCGTCCAGCACCTCGCGTAGCATCGGCGACTTCGTGATGGCGTCGGCGGCATTGAGGCCCTCAGTTCGACGACGCGCCTCCACCTCATCGGCGGTCATGCCGAAGATGAAGATATTGTCCGCGCCAACGCGCTCGCGGATTTCCACGTTGGCGCCGTCCAGTGTGCCGATCGTCAGTGCGCCATTCAGCGCCAGCTTCATGTTGCCGGTGCCGGACGCCTCCATGCCCGCCGTTGAGATCTGTTCCGACAGGTCGGCCGCCGGGATGATCGCCTCGGCGAGGCTGACATTGTAGTTCGGCAGGAAAACGACCTTCAGCTGCCCGCGCAACGTCGGGTCGTTGTTGACCACGCGACCTACGTCATGGATCAGCTTTATGATCAGCTTCGCCCGGTGATAGCTCGCCGCCGCCTTGCCGGCGAAGATCCGCACGCGGGGCACCCAGTCCCGCATCGGCTGCGAGCGCATGGCGCTGTACAGCGCGATCGTCTCCAGGATGTTCAGCAGCTGGCGCTTGTATTCGTGGATGCGCTTGATCTGCACGTCGAACAGCGCATCCGGATCGACCTGAATCTGCACCCGCTCGGCGATCAGGTTTGCGAGCGCCACCTTGTTCGCGCGGCGCACAGCGATCAGCTTCTCATGCAATGACGGGTCGGCGGCGTGCGGGGCAAGCTGCTCAAGAGCTGCCGGATCGTCCATGACCGCGGGGCCGATCACGTCGGCCAACACCGCGGTAAGACCCGGATTGGCCTCGAACAGCCACCGGCGGAACGTGATTCCGTTCGTCTTGTTGGTGATCCGGTCCGGGAAGATCCGGTTCAGATCGCGGAACACCGTCTCGCGCATCAGGTTGGTGTGCAGGGCGGAGACGCCGTTGACCTTGTGCGATCCGAGGAAGGCGAGCACGCCCATGCGCACGCGGCGCCCCGCGCTCTCGTCGATCAGCGAGACGGCCGAGAGCAGCGCATTGTCCGTGTGCCCTGCCGCCCGCAGGCTGTCGAGGTGCAGCCAATTGAGCAGGTAAATGATCTGCATGTGGCGCGGCAGCAGCCGCTCCATCAGCGGCACCGGCCAACTCTCCAGCGCCTCCGGCAGGAGCGTGTGATTGGTGTAGGACAGCGTCGCGTTGGTGATCCGCCACGCTTCCGTCCACGGCAGGTCGTGCACGTCCATCAGAACGCGCATCAACTCGGCAACCGCGATCGACGGGTGCGTGTCGTTGAGCTGCACCGCCACCTTGTCCGGCAGGGTGCGGATGTCCTTGTGCTGGCGGACGTGCCGCCGGATCAGATCCTGCAGCGAGGCGGCCGTGAAGAAATACTCCTGCCGCAGCCGCAGTTCCTGCCCCGCTGCCGTCTCGTCGCTCGGGTAAAGAATCTGTGAGATCGCATTGGCCCGAGCCCGCGAGGCAAGCGCACCGACATGATCGCCACGGTTGAACGCGTCGAGCTTCAGGGGGTCGGGCGCACGGGCGGACCACAGGCGCAGCGTATTCACGTGCCGGCCGCGCCAGCCGACGACCGCCGTGTCGTAGGCCATCGCATCGACGGTTTCGGCGGGATGCCAAACATGCCGGGTCGAGCCGTCGGCGCCGGTGATCGCCTCCACCGTACCGCCGAACCCGATTGCGTAGATCACCTCCGGCCGCTCGAATTCCCAGGGATTGCCGAAGTTCAGCCACGTTTCCGGGAATTCGTGCTGCCAGCCGTCCTTGATGACCTGCTGGAACAGGCCGTGGTTGTATCGGATGCCGTAGCCGTACGCGGCGATCGAGAGCGTCGCCATGCTCTCCATGAAGCAGGCGGCGAGCCGGCCGAGGCCACCGTTGCCGAGCGCGGCGTCTGGCTCGATCTGCCGCAGCCGGTCAAGATCGACGCCGAGTTCCGCAAGTGACGCGCGCATGGGCTCGGTCAGGCCGAGATTGTTGAGGCTGTCGAGCAGCAGCCGGCCGATCAGGAACTCGAGCGAGAGATAATAGACGCGCTTGCGCCCCTGCGCATACATCGCGCGCGTGGCGGGAAACCAGCGCTCGACGATGCGGTCGCGAACGGTCAGCGCGACGGCGACGAACCAGTCGCGGTCGCTCGCGACGATCGGGTCCTTGCCGACCGCGTAGGTGAGCTTGGCGATGACGGCGCGGCGCAGTGTCGCCACATCCTCGTCCTGCGCCGGCAGCGCGATGCGCGCGACCGCCCCACTGGTGGCGGCCGTTGAGGGAACGCGGGCCTGGCTCATCGACATTTCCTCTCCGCTCGGCGGCACTATGCGGTGTCATCCCGCCAGGGCGGCAATCATTCCGCGACGACCATTAGCGGAACGCGCCGACCCTGTCGATCTGACTCCAAGTTAACGAGTTTTGCCATTTCCGGCGGGATCGGCAATAGCGCGCCCATGCTCCCTGCACTCCCGATCGGCGAGGTGTTGCCGTCCCTTCTCGCGAGCCTCGCCCTCCGCCCCAACGCGGTGCTGGTGGCCCCACCGGGCGCGGGCAAGACCACGCTTGCGCCGCTGGCACTCCTGGAAGCTTCGTGGGTCGCCGGCGGCCGGATTGTAATGTTGGAGCCGCGCCGCCTCGCCACCCGGGCCGCGGCGACGCGCATGGCGTCGCTGCTCGGCGAACCGGTCGGTCAGACGGTCGGTTATCGCACGCGCATCGACGCGGTGGTGTCCGGTGCGACCCGCATCGAGGTGGTGACCGAGGGGCTGCTGGTCCGGCGCCTACAGGCCGATCCCGGCCTGGACGGGGTGGCGGCGGTGATCCTCGACGAAGTGCATGAGCGCGGCCTGGACGCCGATCTCGCGCTCGCGCTGTGCCGCGACCTGCAACTGGGCCTGCGGCCGGAACTGCGGCTGCTAGCCATGTCCGCCACGGCCGAGGCCGCACGGCTGGCCAGCCTGCTCGATGCGGCCGTGATAGAGAGTCCCGGCCGCTCCTTCCCGATCGAGATGCGGCACGCCGCGCGCGACCTCGCCGCGCCGCGCGATCTGCCGGAGGCGGTCGCGCGGGCGGTGCGTGCCGCCCTGGCGGAGCATCGCGGCGATGTCCTCGCGTTCCTGCCGGGCATGGCGGAAATTCGGCGCACGGCGGCCTCGCTGGCGGGCTGCGGCGCGCTTGTGCTGCCGCTGCACGGCGACCTGCCGCCCGCCGAGCAGGACCGCGCCCTCCGCCCCGCAGCGGATCGGCGCGTTGTGCTCGCGACGAGCATCGCCGAAACCTCGCTCACCGTGCCCGGCGTGCGCATCGTGGTGGACGGCGGTTGGCGGCGCGCGCCGCGGCTCGATCCGGCCACCGGCCTGACCCGGCTCGCAACCCTGCGGATCAGCAGGGCCGCCGCCGAACAGCGGGCGGGCCGGGCGGGCCGCGACGCCTCCGGCGTCGCGATCCGCCTCTGGACGGCCGCACTGCACCGCGGCCTGCCGGCATTCGACCGGCCGGAAATCCTGGAAGCCGAACTTTCGGGTTTGCTTCTCGATTGCGCCGCCTGGGGGTCCGCCGTCGCCGACCTGCCCTTCCCGGACCCACCGCCACCCGGCCCGCTCGCCGCCGCGCGAACGCTGCTCACCGACCTTGGCGCGCTCGATGACGAGGGTCAAATCAGTCCGCTCGGCCGACGCATGGTTCAATTGGGCGCCCATCCCCGGCTCGCCGCCATGATGCTGGCCGCCGCCACGCCCGGCGAGGCGGCGCTCGCCGCCGATCTCGCCGCGATTCTCGAGGAGCGCGACCCGCTGCCGGGGCCGGATGCGCCGTCGGACATCGCGCTGCGGATCGGCGCGCCTTCTTTGCGGCAGGCCGCTTCGCGCCATCGCCGGCGGCTGCGCGTAGGCGACACGCCGGCCACGGGCGAGGCGGGCCGGCTGATCGCCGCGGGCTTCCCCGACCGCATTGCGCAGCGCCGGGGCGACATCGGCAGCTTCCGTCTGGCAGGCGGTGGCGGCGCGAAGCTGCCCGCCTCCGACCCGCTGGCGCGTGCCAGCCTGCTGGCGGTTGCGAACCTCGACGGTTCCGGCCGCATCCGGCTCGCGGCGCCCCTCGACCCCGAGCGACTGCCGGCTGCCCTCGCCAGCCGGATCACCGAGACGGTCGAAACCGCACTCGACCCCGTCTCCGGCGCAGTGCTGGCAAGGCGGCGGCGGCGCCTAGGCGTCCTGGTGCTGGTTGACCGCACGGGCCCGGCCGGATCGGAGGAAGCGGCCACGAGACTGGCCGAGGCCGCGCCGCTGCCCTGGGACGAGACGGCCAGGCAGTTGCAAGCGCGCGTCGCATTGCTGCGCGGCCTCGAGCCGCAGGCAGGTTGGCCGGACCTGTCCGACGCGACGCTCGAGGCGGATCGCGCATGGCTCGCGCCCAGTCTCCGCGGGATGACGCGCCTGGCCGAGGTCGCCCGGGTGTCGCTTGCCGACGTGCTGCGCGGGCAACTGTCGTATGAGCAGGCGCGAGCGCTCGACCGGGCGCTGCCGACGCATCTGGACCTGCCCGGCGGGCGGGCAGCGGTGGACTACTCGGCGCCGGTGCCGCTCGCCGCCGCACGGGCGCAGGCGTTCTACGGCCTGGATGACACGCCTCGTCTGGCGGGGGGGCGGGTGCCGCTGCGGCTGGCGCTGCTTTCCCCCGCGGGCCGGCCGGTGGCGATCACCGGCAACCTCGCGGCGTTCTGGCGTGGCGCCTGGGCGGATGCGCGCAAGGACATGCGCGGACGCTATCCCAAGCACGACTGGCCCGAAGACCCGGCGCGCGCCGGCCAGCGGCGCCCGTGACGCAATCTTGTTCCGAGCGCCGCCAGCGGCCATTTCTACAATGGCGAAGGAAGACGGGGAGCAAGCCATGCCGGCCGCGACAGCGCGCATAATTCCGGCATTTGTGATGGCGCTGCTGTTGGCGGCCACCCGGCTGGCCGTGGCCGCCGGACCGGAAAGCTTCGCGCCGATGATCAGGCGCGTCCTGCCAGCGGTGGTAAATATCCGCATCACCCAGACCGTCACGTCGCCGGACGACCCGTTCGCCTTCCTGCCCCGCGAACTGCAGCGACAGTTTCGTGAACGCTTTCATTCCCGACGAGAAAAGACACAAGGCGCCGGCGCCGGCTTCATCATCGACCCGTCCGGCTACATCGTCACGAACAATCACGTTGTCGGCAACGCCGACCAGATTACGGTCGACCTGGCTGACGGGCGCGAATTGCCGGCCCGCATCGTCGGAACCGACGAGTTGACCGACATTGCCGTGATCAGGGTCCGGGCCGACGGACCGCTGCCGTCCGTCGGTTGGGGCGAGAGCCGCAGCGTTGAGGTCGGGGATTGGGTGATTGCCGCCGGTAACCCGTTTGGGCTCGGCGGATCGATCTCGGCCGGCATCGTCTCCGCTCGCGGTCGCGACATTGGCGAGGGGCCCTTCGACGACTTCATCCAGATCGATGCGCCGATCAATCCGGGCAACTCCGGTGGGCCGGTGTTCAATGAGCAGGGGCAGGTGATCGGCATCGACACGGCGATCGCCTCGCCGACCGGCGCCTCCGTCGGCATCGGCTTCGCCATTCCCTCCGAGATCGCAAGCCGCATCGTCGCGGAGTTGCGCGAGCACGGGCACGTGGAGCGTGGCTGGCTCGGCGTGTCGCTGCAGGATCTGACGGAGGGGGAGAACCCGCATAGCCAGGCCGGTGTCCTCGTCGCCGTTGTGCAGCGGAACGGGCCGGCCATGCGCGGCGGGCTGCGGCCCGGCGACGTTGTCACCGCCGTGGACGGCCGGCCCGTCGACAGCGCCCGCGGGCTGATCCGGCAGGTCGCGCAGTCGCGGCCGGGCAGTGCCGTGCGGTTGACGCTGCGGCGGCAGGGACGCGAGATGGAGCTGGACATAACCGTCGGGCGCCGCCCGAGCGGACAAGGGTGAAACCGAGCGATGCGGATACTTGTGGTGGAAGACGACAAGGACGTGGCCGGCTTCGTCATCAAGGGGTTGCGCGAGGCAGGCCACGTGGTCGAGCATGCCGACAACGGGCGCGACGGCCTCTTCATGGCGGCAAGCGAGAATTTCGATGCGATCGTGCTTGACCGGATGCTGCCCGGCGGCATCGACGGCCTGCGCCTGCTGGAGACGCTGCGTGCACAGAACAATAATACTCCTGTGCTGTTCCTCTCCGCGCTCGCCCAGGTCGACGATCGCGTCCGCGGCCTGAAGGCGGGCGGCGACGACTACCTGACCAAGCCGTTCGCCTTCGCGGAACTGCTGGCGCGCGTGGAGGCGCTGGCACGCCGCGGCAAGGGCGAGGGGCCGGTAACGAAGCTCGTCGCGGGCGACCTGGAGATGGACCTGCTCTCGCGCGGGGTGAAGCGCGCGGGGCAGCGGATCGATCTGCAACCCCGCGAGTTCCGGCTGCTCGAGTTCCTGATGCGCCACGCGGGCCAGGTGGTGACGCGCACGATGCTGCTGGAAGGCGTGTGGGACTATCACTTCGATCCTCAGACCAACGTCATCGACGTGCATGTCTCGCGGCTGCGCCAGAAGGTGGACAAGCCGTTTGCCACGCCGATGATCCACACCGTCCGTAACGCCGGCTACATGCTGCGCCCCGAGCAGCCGTGACAAGCCTCGGCGCCTGATTTTCCGGAGAGGCGCCGTGGTGCGAAACCCCCGTCACACCCGGATGCCCGGAGTGCTCGGTCGCCGCCGGCCGCTGATCCGCTCGGCGGGCGTGCGGTTCGGCATGATCTATGCTGTCGTATTCACGCTTGGCACGGTGGCGCTGGCCCTGTTCCTGTGGTGGTCGACCGCCGGATTGTTGGACCGGCAGACCGACGCGGCAATCAACGCCGACACGCAGGGGCTTTCCGAACGCTACGAGGAGGGCGGACTGCCGGCGCTGGTCGAGACGATCGAACAGCGCATCGCCGGCAACGTCGACGACGATGCGATCTATCTGCTGGCCGACCCCGGCTTCCATCGCATCGTCGGCAATCTCTCCGGCTGGCCGGGCAACTTCCATCGCGATACGGCCTGGTTCAACGTGCAGGTGCAGCGCGCCGGCCGGCACAGCCTTGCCCGCCTGCACCATTTCGACCTTGCCGGCAACTTCCATCTGCTGGTCGGCCGCGACGTGGAAATCCATGCGCAGATGACGCGGTTGCTGACCGACGCACTGCTCTGGGCCGCCGGCCTCGCCCTCCTGCTCGGCACCGCGGGCGCCCTCGCGGTCCGCAGCCTGTTCCGCATGACGCTGGCCGACGTGTCGGCGACGGCGGCCGCGATCAGCGCGGGCGACCTGACGCGACGGGTGCGCGTGAGCGGCCGTGGCGACGAGTTCGACCGTCTGGCCGAGACGATCAACGACATGCTCGACCGCATCGGCCGGCTAATGGACGGCGTGCGGCAGGTGTCGAACGCCATCGCCCACGACCTGCGCACGCCGATCGCACGGGCGCGGGCACGGCTGGAGGACGCCACCGCCCACGCGACCTGCGAGGCCGATCTTCGCGCCGCGATCGAGCGGGCGGAAGGCGACCTCGATGCCGTGATCGCGATCTTCCAGGCGCTGCTGCGCATCGCCGAGATCGAGGCGGGGGCGCGCCGTTCCGCCTTCGCCAACCTGGACATCGCGCCGCAATTGTTCGACCTCGCCGATCTCTATTCCGCAGCGGCGGAGGAGCGGGGACAACACTTCGAACTGGACATTCCGCCGAGCCTGCCCGCCTATGGCGACCGCGACATGATCCAGCAGGCCGTGGCCAACCTCCTCGATAACGCGCTGAAGTTCTCGCCCGCCGGCAGCACGATCAGGCTCGCGGCGAACGCCGAACCTGGCGGGGGCGCGCAGATCGCGGTGTCGGATCAGGGGCCTGGAATTCCGGAGCCGGACCGCGATCGCGCAACGGAACGGTTCTATCGCGGCGAGAGCGCACGCAATACGCCGGGCAGCGGGCTCGGACTGTCGCTGGTGCAGGCCGTGGCAACGCTGCATGGCGGTGTGCTGCGCCTTGAGGATAATAGTCCCGGCCTGCGCGCCACGCTTAGCCTGAATACGCGTCGGGCACCCCGAATGAACGCAACTTCATTCGCAG
>Ga0335085_10018133_pt1 | contig 10121 bp, 8 predicted proteins | sample Lox_Sample_45_FD_206712 | JGI IMG/M metagenome (GOLD analysis project Ga0335085, IMG submission 206712) | Soil microbial communities from Loxahatchee National Wildlife Refuge, Florida, United States - Lox_Sample_4.5 | ecosystem: Environmental > Terrestrial > Soil > Wetlands | place: USA: Florida... | reverse complement strand
CGCTCGTCGGGGTGCCGACGTTCGCGCTGCTCATGCGCCAATGGACCGCGCGGTGATTCTCGAGCTGCGCGACGTCGCGTACCGCTATCCGCGCGCGGCCGCTCCCGCCGTGCAGGACATCTCGCTGGAAGTGCGAGGCGGCGATTTCACCGCCGTCCTAGGCCCGAACGGCAGCGGCAAGACGACCCTGGTGCGGCTCGCGCTGGGCGTGGTGACGCCCGATGCGGGAACCGCGCGCGTGCTCGAGCGTCGCGCGCATGAATGGTCGCGCCGCGATCTCGCGCGCCGCGTGGCGGTCATGCCGCAGCGCGAAGACAACCTCTTTCCCCAGCGCGTGCGCGAGACGGTGCTGCTCGGCCGGTATCCCCATCTCTCGCTGTGGGGCACGGCGGGAGATGCCGACCGCGCCGCAGTGGATCGTGCTCTAGTGCGCTGCGACGTGGAGCAGCTTGCCGACCGCTCGATCTGGTCGCTCTCGGGCGGTGAATATCAGCGCGTGCGGCTCGCGCGGGCGCTGGCGCAGGAGCCCAGCCTGCTCGTGCTCGACGAGCCGACTTCGAGTCTCGACGTGCGCCACGAGATGGAGCTGTTCGAGCTGCTGCGCGCGCTGGTGGACTCGCAGGGGCTCGCCGTGCTGTTCATCACCCACGAGGTGAACCTGGCCGCCCGATATGCCGACCGTGTAGTGCTCCTCGCCGCCGGTCGCGCGGCGGCCACGGGCTCGCCCGAGCAGGTGCTCACTGCGGAGCGGCTCGAAGCCGTGTTCCAGTGGCCCATCCGCATCGAGCGGATCGACGGCCGCCCGCAGATGGTTCCGCTCCGCGCTCCGTCCCCGCTTCCAAAGGATCGTTGATGATCTCACGCGTCGTGGTTTCCCTTGCTGGTGTTCTCGTGGCGGCGTCGGGTCTCGATGCGCAGGAGCCGCGAGATACGGCGGCTCTCGCGCCGGTGGTCGTGACGGCGACGAAGATTCCCACTGAGGCGAGCGCCATCCCCGCCGCCGTCACGGTGCTCTCGGGCACGACCCTGTCTCACGAGAGCGTCTTCAACGTCGGAGAGGCGCTCCGGACCGTTCCCGCCGCGAGCGTCACCGCGTCCGGCTCCTACGGCGGCGTGACCTCGCTGTTTCTGCGAGGCGGCGAAGCGGGATACGTGAAGGTGCTGGTGGACGGCGTGCCGCAGCTCGCGCCGGGCGGCCCGGGAGAATCGTACGACTTCGCGAATCTCACCACCGGGGGGGTGGACCGGATCGAGATCGTGCGCGGCCCGGCGAGCGTGTTATACGGATCCGACGCCGTCACCGGCGTGGTGCAGGTGTTCACGCGCGACGGACGCGGTCCGGGGCAGGGCGTGATTTCGGGGCTCGGCGGCACGTACTCGAGCGGCGCGTTCGACGCGAGCCTGTCGGGCGGAGCGGAGCGCGCGAGCTACCTGGTGGCGATCTCGCGGTTCTCGTCGGACGGGATCTATCCTGTCGACAACGATTATCGCAACGACGTCGCCAGCGCGCGGCTCCGGTTCAGTCTCGATTCGGGGAGTGAGGCGGCGCTCTCCCTGCGGTACATCGACGCGCTGTATCATTTTCCGACCGACGGTTCCGGCGCCGTGGTCAGCAATAACCAGCACCAACTCGTGCGCGGACCGATGGTGGGATTGGACCTGGGGCACTCGTTCTCCGAACGGGTGGACGGTCACGTCTCCATGGGATGGGATCGCAAGAACTATCTCTATTCGATCGCCCCCAACAGCCCGACCGACTCGACCACGTTTCCCTTCGCCAGCTCGGACTGGACGGGGCGGGCGAACGTGGACGCCCGGAGTAACGTGCACCTGGGCCGGCGTGACGCGGGCGACGTGCTGACCGTGGGCGGCGCGTTCGAGCGAGAAACGATGGAAGGCGCGACGCTCGACACGATGCGGGCCCGAAACAACGGCGCGGCGTACGCTCAGCTCGTGACCGGGGGCCAGCGGCTGGTGAACCTGATGCTCGGCGCCCGGATCGATGACAACGAGCAATTCGGTACCTGGGGAACGTACCGGATCGGGGGCGCGCTGCATCTCGGGGCCCGCGCGCGCGCAATCGGCTCCGTCGGCACGGGGTTCAAGGAGCCGACGTTTTACCAGAACTTTGCCACCGGATTGGTGCAGGGGAATCCCGATCTCAAGCCCGAGCATTCGCAGAGCTGGGAGCTCGGGCTCGAGCAGCGCTTCGGATCGCGGGGCGCGAGCGCACGGGCGACGTACTTCAATCAGCGATTCCGCGATCTGATTGATTACGACGGCAGCTCCACCGGCCCCAACTACCTCAACGTTCCCGAAGCCACCTCGAAAGGCGTCGAGCTGGGGCTCGACGCGCCGCTCGGCCGCGCGGCACGATTGAGCGGCTCGTACACCTGGCTCGATGCCTACGTTACAAAAGGCGGCGCGAGCAGCAGTCCGGCCGCGCAGTTCCTGGCGGGCGCCCCGCTCCTCCGGCGACCAAAGAACTCGGCCAGCGCGACACTCGCCTGCGAGCTGCCGCACCGCATTCACACGGCTGTTACGGCTCTGTACGTCGGCGACCGCGAGGACATCGATTTCGCCACCTTCGCGCGCGTCACGCTGCCTGCCTACTCGCGCTGGGACCTGGCGGCCAGCGCCGAAATCATTGAGGCGCGCGGAACCTCGCCCGGCCTCGCGGCCCGGCTGCGGGTGGAGAACCTGTTCGACCGGAGCTACGAGGAGATCGCGAATTTCCCGGCGCGGCGGCGCACCATTCTCGCGGGGGCAGAGCTGCGGTTCGGTTATTAACTTAGGCGAGCATGCGCGCAGCAGCTTCCGCTTCACTGCTCCTGGTGGCGGCACTCACCGGGTGCAGCGACGCTCTCGAGCAGTCGACGGCGGCTGGTCAGGTCGTGGTCGCCGTGAACAGTACGAGCCGTACGCTCTCGCTCGTTTCCGTGGACGACCATTCCGTCGTCACCAACGCCATGGCCCCGCCCGGGGCGACAGCGCGAACGGCGGCGGTCCAGGGTTCGAGTCTCCTCGCGATTCCCGCGCTCGATTCCGGCGCGATCGCCGTCTACGATTTCACGAACGGGCGTGTCCCGGAGCTGGCCTTCCGTCCGCTGCCCGCCGGATCGGGCGCCGGCGGCATCGCGATCACGAGGGATTCGGTCGCGTGGGTGGCGAATACGGCGCTGAACAGCGTGAGCCGTGTGGACTTTCGCACCAGCGTAATCACCACATTCGCGGGAGAGGCATATCCTCAGGCGGTCGTGGTGGCCCAGGGGTTCGTGTTCGTCACCAACACGAATCTCTCGGGCGGCGTGCCGACCGGCTCAGCCTGGATCCGGGTGCGATCCCAGGAGACCGGCGCGCTCGCGTCTCCCGATTCGATTCCGCTGACGGGTACCAATGCCCGCTACGCCATCGTCGGGGAAGACGGGCTCATCTACGTCGTGGAGGCGGGTACCCCAGGCAAGGCCGATGGCAAGGTGTCGATTGTGGATCCGGTGTCGCACTCCGAGCTTGTTGTCGTGAACGGCCTCGGTGAATCTCCCGGCCCGGCCGTCTATCATCCGGCCGGGCGTTTGCTCGTGGCTTCACAGACCGAAGGTATTCTCGAAATCGACACGTCGACGCGCAGGCTGCTGCGCGGCGCCGGACAGGGCTTGAAGCCGGGAGGCGCCGGCATCGCCGTACTCACGCTCGATGAGGCCGGACGCGTATATGCGTTCGACCAGGGAGATTGCACGGCGCCGGGCACGCTGCACGTGCTGTCTCCTCCTCCCGAGTACCATGACGACCAGCAGATTCCGGTCGGCATCTGCCCCGTTGCCGCCGCGACCACGCTCGTACCCTGATGCCGCTCGTTACCACCCGCGCCGTCGTGCTCCGGACCCATCGCTATAGCGAGAGCTCGAAAATCGTGCGGCTCGCGACGCGCGATATCGGCGTGCAGAGCGCGATCGCGAAGGGCGCGCTCCGCCCGCACAGCCGGTTCGGCGCGGCGATCGAATTTCTGAGCGAGGGCGACGTGCAGATCTACTACAAGGAGTCGCGCGATCTGCACACGCTGGGGGCCTTCGATGTCGCCAATTTGCGTCGCGGCCTGGCCTCGGACCTGGAGCGCTTCACCGCCGCCGCCGCCGTGGCCGAGGTGATGCTCAAGATGGCGCCCCCCGCCCCACTCCCGACCGCGTTCGATACGCTCACGGCCGTGCTCGACATGCTCGTCTCCGTCGCGCCCGAGGCGCAAACCGCGGCGGGCGTGCGAGGGCTCTGGGTGCTGGTACGTGAGCTCGGGTTTGGGCCGGCGCTCTCGACCTGCGTGCGCGATGACGCGGCAATCGTGGCCGACGGCGTGCCGATCGCCTTCAGCGCCGCCGAGGGTGGGGTGCTCTGCCCGCACTGCGCGCCGCCGCGTCCGCCAACGCGGCTCCCCCCAGAGGATTATCACGTACTCCTCGCGCTCAACGACCCCCAGGCCGACCTTCCGGTGCTCGACGCCCCGCATGCCGCGGCCCATCGGCGTCTCGTGGCACGCTTCATCCGCTACCATCTCGAAACCGAATCGCTCGCCGCGCTCGATTCCTGGGAACGGCACGAGTGGTCCTCCCCCCCCCCGGAGGGAGAGGGGGCCAGGGGGTGAAGACGTGAGGTTCGTCATCGGTACCGCCGGTCACATCGATCACGGAAAAACGGCGCTCGTCAAAGCGCTGACGGGTATCGACACCGACCGCTGGGAAGAAGAAAAGCGTCGCGGCATCACGATCGACCTCGGCTTCGCGCCGCTCGCGCTCGGCGCCGGGCTCGAGGTGAGTGTGGTGGACGTCCCCGGCCACGAAGGATTCGTCCGCAACATGCTCGCGGGCGCGACCGGGATCGACGTGGCCTTGCTCGTGGTCGCGGCCGACGAGGGCATCATGCCCCAGACCGAAGAGCACCTCGCGATTCTCGAGCTGCTGGGAATCCCCCGTGGTATACCGGTCGTCACCAAGACTGATCTCGTGGACGAGGAATGGCTCGCACTCGTCACCGGCGAGGTGACCGAGCGCTTGAGCCGAAGCTCGATCCCCTGGCGAGCGCCTGTCGCGGTTTCCGCGCACACCGGCGCGGGACTCGAACAGCTGCGAGCCATGCTCGCGGACGCCGGTCGCGAGGTGCTCGAGCGACCAGAGGACGATCTGTTCCGGCTGCCGATCGACCGTGTGTTCACGCTCCCCGGGGCGGGCACCGTCGTGACCGGCACCACCTGGAGCGGTTCGGTCGCGGTCGGCGAGTTCGTGCAGTTGCTGCCGCTCGGCCGCAATGCGCGGGTTCGCTCGATCGAGGTTCATGGCAAGCCTGCGGACCGGGCGCTCCCCGGTCGGCGTACGGCGTTAGCGCTCGTGGGAGTCTCCAAGGAAGAGCTGACGCGCGGCGACGTCGCCGTCACGGGAACGGGATGGAAGACCACGCAGACTGTGGACGGGGAAATTGTCGTGCTCCCCGGCGCCTCGCGTCCGCTTCGCGGGCGCACGCGTGTCCGTGTGCACCTCGGCACCGCGGAAGTCCTCGCGCGCGTGATTCAGATCGGCAGCGTGGAACCCGGCACGAGCGCCGTCGCGCGGTTCGTCCTCGAATCGCCACTGGTGGCGCGTGGTGGCGACCGGTTCGTATTACGCTCGTTCTCACCGGTTACGACAATCGGTGGTGGAGTTGTGGTCGATCCATTCCCGCCAGCGCGGGGGAAGGTGAGGCACCGGACGCTCACCGCGGGGCAGCCCGCGCCTGATCGCCTTCGCGTCCTGCTCCACGAAGCCGGGCTCGCGGGCGTTGCTGAATCCGAGCTGGCCGTGCGTCTCGGCATCTGTGAACGGGAGATTCCGGCGACGCTCCATGCCATCGAAGCCGAGCATGTCAGAACGGATGGTGTGCTCGTGGCCCTGACTGCGGTTGAGCAGGGTATCGCGCGCATTCGTGACGATCTCACTCGATTCCATCAACGGAATCCGCTCGATCCCGGCATGTCGTTGCAGTCGGTCCGGTCGCGACTGGGGAGCAACGGTCACGCCACGGCGATCGCCGATGTCGTGCTCGAGACCGGCGTGCGCTCGGGAGCGTGGGAGCTGGACGGCGGAGTCGCGCGCACACCCGGGTGGAAGCCCAGATTCGATGCCCGCGCCGCCGCGGCACGTTCCAAGGTGCTCCACATTCTGAAGACCGCTCGCTGGGAGATTCCCACCACCGCCGAGCTCGAGAAGCAGGTGAACGGCGGCAATGCGCTGCTCCCGTTGCTCGCGCTGCTCGCGCGGGAAGGGGTCGTGGAGCAGATCGATCAGGAGCGGTATGGTGATCCGGGGGCGTTGACCGAGTTCCGCTCGACGGTCGAGGGGCTGCTCAGGGAACTGGGCGAGGCGACGCCGGCGGAGCTGCGCGACCGGCTGGGGCTCACCCGGAAGTACTTGATTCCACTACTCGAATGGGCGGACCGCCGGGGGATCACCGAGCGCCATGGCGACGTGCGGCGCTTGTTGACACCGCGAACAGCCAGTCCATAACTTAGGGCGTTCCGACAGCAGTATCCGTTTACCCCGTTTCAAGGAGAGCCGTAAAGACACTTTCTCGTTCGCGAGGAGCGGTGGATGACGCAGTCCGCCTGGGCAGTGCTGGGGCTCGGGCTTTGGGCAGCAGGGGTGGGCGCAGGGACAGCGTATAGTCAGGCGGTACCGGCCTCACCCATGGTGGAGCTCAAACAGAATTTCCCGAACCCGTGTAACCCGGCGACCACGATTCCGTTCTCAATCAATGGCGCGCTGTTCGCCAATGGTCGCAGGCCGAAAGTCTCGCTGAGGATCTACAACGTGCTGGCGCAGCTCGTGGCCATTCCCGTACTCAAGGATGATGGCCGCGCGCTCGACAACGTCGGGCTGTCGTGTTCGGATCCCGCCGGGTGTTCGTATTTCGCCTACTGGGATGGAAGCGTCCCCAGGACGGGGCAGCAAGCGTCGTCGGGGGTGTACATCTATCAGCTGGTAGTCGACGGGAGTCGCTATACTAAAAAGATGATCGTCATGAAGTAAGTGCTCGAACTGCTCCGACGCCGGTTGGGGCAGTTCGCGTTTGTGGAGGTTCCCCATGTCTCGATTCGCCCTCCTCGGCCTGGGCTTGATCAACGCGGATGGACGCATGGAAATCACAGGACGGGTGACGCTATACAACGCGGAACTCTGCCAAACCGGCACCCTTTCCCCGGCACACCGCTTGCTTTCGGTTAGCGTGCTATGATCAGACCTGAACGGCTTACCGTTAAGGCCGCCGAAGCTCTACAGCAGGCGGCCACGCTGGCGCGCTCGCGCGGTAATCCGGTTTTGAACGACGCGCATCTACTGCTCGCCCTCCTGTCGCAGGAGGACGGCATTGTCATTCCATTACTCCAGAAGGTCGGGCTGAACGTTGCCCAGTTGCGCGCCGATACCGAGCGGGAGATCGAACGGTTTCCCACGCAGTCTGGTACGCCCGCCGAGCCCACGCTGTCGCGTGAAGTGTCGCGCGTATTCGACCACGCCGAAGCGGAAGCGAAAGCGCTGGGCGATGCGTTTGTCTCGACTGAGCATATCCTGCTCGCGCTTGCCGAGGAAAAGGGCACGACGGCCAGGCAGCTGCTCAGCGGCGCCGGCGTAAACCGCGACGACCTGCTGCAGGCGCTGGCGCAGGTGCGCGGCTCGCACCGTGTGACCGACCAGGAGCCCGAGCAGCAGTATCAGGCGCTCGAGAAGTTCACCCGCGATCTGACCGAGCAGGCCCGGAAAGGCAAGCTCGACCCCGTGATCGGCCGCGACGAAGAGATCCGGCGCGTCATGCAGGTGCTGTCGCGGCGCACCAAGAACAATCCCGTGCTGATCGGCGAGCCGGGCGTCGGCAAGACCGCCATCGTGGAGGGGCTCGCGCAGCGCATCGTGGACGGCGACGTGCCCGAATCACTCAAGAACAAGCACCTCGTGGCGCTCGATCTCGGCTCGCTCGTGGCCGGCACCAAGTACCGCGGGGAATTCGAGGAGCGCCTCAAGTCGGTGCTGCGGGAGATCACGAGCTCCGAAGGGAAGTACATCGTGTTCATCGACGAGCTGCACACCCTCGTCGGAGCAGGAGCGGCCGAAGGCGCGGTGGACGCGTCGAACATGCTCAAGCCCGCGCTGGCGCGCGGCGAGCTGCACGTGGTGGGCGCGACCACGCTCGATGAGTACCGCAAGCACATCGAAAAGGACGCGGCGCTCGAACGGCGATTCCAGCCGGTGTACGTTGGCGAGCCGTCGGTCGAGGCGACGATCGCCATCCTGCGCGGCCTGAAGGAGCGCTACGAAATTCACCACGGGGTCCGGATTACGGATGGGGCGATCGTGGCGGCCGCCACGCTGTCGCACCGCTACATCGGCGACCGGTTTCTGCCCGACAAGGCGATCGACCTGATCGACGAAGCGGCGAGCCGGCTGCGCATCGAGATCGACTCGCTGCCGCAGGAGATCGACGAAGTCGAACGGCGCATCGTGCAGCTCGAGATCGAGCGCGCAGCCTTGAAGAAAGAGAAAGACAAGGCCTCACGTGAGCGGCTCGAGCGAGTCGACGAAGACCTGCGCGGGCTGCGCGAGCGCTCGCAAGTGATGAAAGCGCACTGGCAGGCGGAAAAGGACGTGATCGCGCAGCTGCAGGCCAAGAAGGCCGAGCAGGAGCAGCTACGCGGCGAAGCCGATCAGGTCACGCGGCGCGGCGACCTGCAAAAGGCCGCGGAGATCCGTTATGGCCGGATTCCCGGTCTCGAGAAGGAGATCGGGTCGCTCGAGTTGCGGCTCCAGGAAATCCAGAAGAACGGCAAATACCTCAAGGAAGAGGTGGACGCCGACGATATCGCCGAGATCGTGGCAAAGTGGACCGGGATTCCGGTGTCGCGGATGCTCGAATCGGAGCGGGAGCGGCTCACTCGGCTGGAGGCCGAGCTGGGGCAGCGGGTGATCGGCCAATCCGAGGCGCTCGGCGCCGTGGCGAACGCCGTCCGGCGCGCACGCGCGGGGCTGCAGGATCCCAATCGGCCGATCGGCTCGTTCATTTTCCTCGGTCCCACGGGCGTCGGCAAGACGGAGACGGCGCGCGCGCTCGCCGAATTCCTGTTCGACGACGAACGGGCCATGGTACGGCTCGACATGTCGGAGTACATGGAGAAGCATGCGGTGGCCCGGATGATCGGCGCGCCGCCCGGCTACGTCGGGTACGAAGAAGGCGGCCAGCTCACGGAAGCCGTGCGGCGGCGGCCCTACTCGGTCGTGTTGTTCGACGAAATCGAGAAGGCCCATCCCGATGTGTTCAACGTGCTGCTCCAGATTCTCGACGAGGGCCGCCTGACCGACTCGCAGGGACGCACGGTGGATTTTCGAAACACTGTGCTGATCATGACATCGAACATCGCGTCGCAGTACCTGCTCGACGCCGCGAACGTGGGGTGGGAGCAGACGGAAACGAAGGTGCTCGAAGTCTTGCGCCAGACGTTCAAGCCCGAGTTCCTGAACCGGGTGGACGATGTGATCATGTTCCGGCCTCTGTCGCACGACGACGTGGCGAAGATCGTCGAGATCCAGCTCAAGCGGGTCGAGCGGCTCGTGGCGGACCGGAAGCTCAAACTCGAGATCTCGGCTGCCGCGAAGCAGCTGCTCGTGTCGGAAGGCTACGATCCGGTGTACGGAGCACGCCCGCTGAAGCGCGCCATCCAGCGCTTGCTGCAGAACCCGCTGGCGCTCGCGGTGCTCGAGGGCGAGTACTCGGAGGGCGATACGATCCGCGTCGATCGCGCGGCCGACGGCAACACCCTGGCATTCGAAAAAATCCCGTCTGGCGCGCCGGTAGAGGCGCGTGCGTAACAGGGGGAAGGGGGAAGAGGGAAGCGGGAAGGGTAAGGCGCCTGCTCTTTCGGCTCTCGATGAGGCAGGAATGGCCGCGGCGCTCGAGCAGGCGGAGCGGGCGGCGGCGATAGACGAGGTCCCGATCGGCGCGGTGATCATGCGCGAGGGAGTGATCGTCGCCCGGGCGCATAACGAGACCATCATGCGGCGTGATCCGACCGCGCATGCGGAGCTGCTCGTGATTCAGCAGGCCCTGCGCGAATTATT